>Ga0183095_10504_pt1 | contig 112718 bp, 85 predicted proteins | sample BioMet4_FD_130346 | JGI IMG/M metagenome (GOLD analysis project Ga0183095, IMG submission 130346) | Microbial communities from bioreactor (seeded with sewage sludge) at LBNL, California, USA - Biofuel metagenome 4 (v2) (version 3) | ecosystem: Engineered > Bioreactor > Anaerobic > Unclassified ...
GGGTTGCCATCCTGCCGCTGTGGTTTTTTGTCAGTTCGCGGATTACTCCCGGCGCCGGCGATAATCTGGCGGGGACCGGACTGGTACTGGCGGCCGCGGAATTTTATGGCGAGGCGGCGCGTTCCGGTCAAGGCTTGCGCCATACTCGGCTGATTTTTCTCAGTTGCGACGGCGAAGAATGCGGACTCGCCGGTTCGCGGGCATGGATTGCCCGTCATCGGGCCGAACTGACTCAGGTCCCCACCGAAGCCATGGTCATCGATACGATTTATTCCGCTGACGGCTTGGCGCTGTTGGAACGCGATCTCAATGGGCTGGTTCCGCTGGATCGGGCGTTGACGGCGCGCCTGCGGCAACTGGCGCAGGAGAAAGGGTATCCCGTGCGTCTGGCCGGGCTGCCGTTGGGTGGCGGGGCGACCGATGCCGCCGCTTTTGCCCGGGCAGGAATTCTGGCGACTTGCATCCTGGACCATGCGTTCGACCGGATCACGGCGGACTGGCCCTATCATACTTCACGCGACACCGCCGATAAAGTCAGCGTTGCTTCACTGGGCCGAGTCTTGACCGTGGTTGTCGATTATCTGCGGCAACGCGATAAGATATGCAGGACCGCTTAACCTATTTACTTGTCGTAACGTTTTCTGAACTGCGTTTCGGCATCGTGCCGCTCAGGGATAATTCGGACAGGTAACCGGGATGATCGCTCAGGGAAACATCTTTCCCGGCTACAGCGGCTTTCCCTTGTACAGGGATGGTCGAAAGAACCTTCCAGCGGATGGATTCGTCCCGCCGAGTCAGGATGTGGTCAATACGCGAATCCGCCTTCATCGCCCGCACCAGTTGGCCCTTTTCCCGCATGCCGGAAAATTGGGATGATGTGACCGTGCAGTTAAAGTCTCCCGTCACGATCGTCGGAATGCCGTCCACCGACGATTTCCGGATAAATGCGGCGCATTCTTCAAGGTTGCTTGCCACGACCTTGTCATATTCATGTCCGCCATAGTTCGCGTGACCATGGGTATCATAAAAATGCAGATATCCGCCTTGGGGCAATTTTACCCGCACCATTGCGATGCCTTTGCCCGCCCACCAGTCGCCATGCCATGGCTTATACCATTTCCCCCCGGACGTAAAGCGATGGAAAAAAGTTACTTCAATCGGATAGCGGCTGACGATAAACAGCCCGCTGCCGACCAGTCCCGAGGAAAAATAATGGCTATATTCCAATCCTATGCTTTTCAGACCCTTGGCAAGGATGGCACGGTCATTTTCATGGAATGCCTCCTGAAAACCGATGAGATCCGGTTGTAGCGGGGCGAGCGTTTGGACAATCGCTTCCATTCGTTCCGCTCGATGTGTTCCCACCGGCAAAAGATCCCATATGTTAAAGGTTACGACACGAATTGTAATCGCTTCAGGAAAGGAATTGGTCTTCCCGTCAGGAATGTCTTCGCTCTTTACATCTCGGTCGCCGGGGGACCGAAGATTGAGCGCGGCGCAGACTCCGACAATTAACGCCAAGATTCCCAAGGCGCAGATAAAGGCGGAAAAAATCCTCTTGAGCCGTCGCGAGTATGGCGATGAAGGTTTGGTGTTTCTAAGTTCTTTCGACGAAAAATCTTCCGATTTTTTTCCGTTCTTTCCGTTTTCTGTCGTAATTTGCGTCATTTTTTTCGTTTTCTTCAATTTTTCTACATTTTACATGTTATCATGAATCAAGGAGTAAATCAACAACCAATTTTTCGTTTTTCTCCGGATTGTTTTCCTTGGGGTAACCGGACGAGAGTCTCAAAACGGAGCAAATTTCTCTTCCTTTTACTGGTACCGTTTCTTTTTGAAATTTTCTTATCATATCAAAATCCTCAATATTCACTTGACATACTTGTTGGCATATGGTATAATTATGGTATGTGTTACTTGCGGCAGGATAAAATTAACAAACAGAATCATCTGGTGGACAATGACGGACGTTTTACAATGTGAGACGCTTTATAACAAGCTAAAGGTCCGGTTGCTCGAGTTCATCGAGCAGGAGAGTCCGCATATGCTCCCCAGTGAGAAAGAACTTATCAAAAAATACGGGGTTTCACGAAATACTGTTCGGCGAGCTATCCAGGAACTTTGTAATGACGGGATTATGAAAACAGTTCAAGGAATCGGCACCTTGGTCTTAAGTCCTGCAAACAAGATGGGCAAAGGGATGATTCTCGTAATCAGGACTAAAGACATCTTCCCTTTTCAGCAAGATGTGCTTGACGAATTGCTTACCAGTCTCAATAGTTATCGCTTAAATACCTTGCTCATCGTTATGGAACGTGGTAAACCAGACATGGAGCGCCTCGACTTTCTGATCTCCAAATCTGACGGTATTATTATCGACCAGATAACCAGTTTCTCTTCAGAAATCTGTGCGAAACTGCTGGCGGTAAAAAAACGGAGCGTATGCCTCCGTTGGCACAATGAAATGTTTCCGTTTCCCTATGTCAGAGAAGATGTAGAAAACGGTTTTTACCAAATTACGAAGCACCTTATTGAACTAGGGCATCGGCGTATTGCTTTTTTGGGAAACACCAACGACGTCGAGCGTATGAATGGAATGAACAAAGCTTTTGCAGAATCCAGATTGGCGCTTGACCCAGCACTGTCCATTAATAGTTATGGCGCAAGAAACGTTGGATATAATGCTGCCACCGAATTGCTCAATCGAAAACTACGTTTCAGTGCGGTAATTTGCCATAGCGACGACATGGCTTTGGGGGTAATGGAGAGATTGATGATCGCCGGACTGAAAATACCGGAACAAGTTTCAATCATTGGATTTGACAATATAAAAGATGCTGACAAGTTTCTCGTTCCGCTGACTACTTGTGGCGTACCGCTGGACAAAATTGTCAACGCCGCCATCGGTATGCTTTTGAACCAATCTCCAGAAGCCGCAGAAAGCAAGTGCTTTGTTCCAGAACTTATCGTGCGCAATTCAACTGCGAAAGCGGTTTCATAATATTTTTACTGAGAGTATTTGCATTGATTGAATTTTTTACAGGCATCATGCCTGCATTCAATGGGAAAAAAGATCAAGTGACCATCAAGGACAAATCCGAAGCGCTGTCAGCTGGTTCATAGATCCAGGCACTGTAAAAGTTATTTCTGAACAGTTTCTTAAAATTTCAAATATTCATGAAAAATTGGAGAATTACAATGCTTGGTTATTCCAGAGTCAGCTTAATCCTGGTGGGTGCACGAAAAAAAAGCAATGCTCTCTGCCTGCAAGACAGGTTGCAAATTATTCAAGATGAAGTCAATATAAGTCGGGAATAGCGTTTTTACGGATTGCTTGGGGCGGGAACCTTTTTTACGGATTTTGAGCTTATCAATTTCCTTTTTTCTCATGCCTGAGAATTTTAGACTTTAGCAGCATTTTTGAACTTGAAAAAAACGCGTCCACTACAGAGGGTACATAAATTCCTTCCGCTCACGCGGCGGCCTTTTCCCGCCGATAGCCATGCAGCAGTCCACCAAGGAATGGTATTTCTAAAATCTCGCCATCCGCGTCCTGCTCATATGGCTTGATCATCTGGCCGCCAAGCCCGGCGCTCGGCCGGTAGCGATGCCAATACTCCAGATAAGATTTGACAGCGTATCGCAACTGTTGTTCGGAAGTGAAGATAATCTTGTCCAGGCATTCGTTTTTTAGGGATCTGATGAAATTTTCCATTCTGGAATTCATCATCGGGCAGAAAGGGGGCAGTTTTTTGACGGTTATGCCGATGGATTCAAAGACGGCGTCGAATTGTCGGGTAAAAAGCGCATCGCGGTCGTGAATCAGATATTTTTTGCCCAGCAGGAAGCCGTCCCACATGTCGCCCATATTCCTGGCAATTTGCGTGGTCCAGTTGCTGTCTGGCGCGTGGACGATACCGCCGCACCGGACTTCCCGCGTACCGATGTTCATGAAAAACAGCAGACTCTCCCGGATGAGGCCATATGGAGTCAGTATCTCCACCTGAGCGAAATCGGTTGCCGCCGTAACATGCTGCTGCGTTTCGATAAACTGATTCCAGTCACCGCGTTTTCGGCGCTCGGGATCAGGAACAATGCCGTGGTCATCCAAGATATGCTTGACTGTCGAAGCGCAGACATCATATCCGAGATACTTCATTGTTCCGGCAATCCTGTCGTAGCCCCAGTCGGGATTTCGTTGGGACAAGAGGAGAACCTCATCGACTATCTCTTTTGAGATCGGTTTTCGTCCCCGTTTCTTCTGGTTAGGATTCTTGGTACTATCATATTTTGCCCCGACAAGGGTGTTGTACCAGTGGCGCAACGTTCCCGGAGCCCATGTCGGTTCGACGGTTGCAAGCAGATAATCGTTCAACGCCTTGCCTTTTTGCGCCAGACGTCTCTTGTCTGAATCGGTCAACTCCGGGCGAGGAGTTCCAGTCAATTCAGTAAGATGTTCTTCGTAAATGCGGAGTTTTTCCGCCTGGTATTCACACATCGTCTGCAGGTTGGTGAGAATGGTACGAAGATTACCCTCCTTGACGTCTCCCATAAAGGAGACCAGGCGTTTTACGGTCGCATTGACCTGTTTGCTGTTCATATATGTAATCGCTTTCTCCGACAAACCGGAGGCTGATATTATTATTTGAGCACATGGCCGAATAATATACTCCAGTTTGAGATTGAGTCGTCGAGAAATAGCGCTGGGGCAGAAATGAATTTATGCACCCTCCAGGATAATTTCTTCCGAAACAACGACTCCACCACTTGCTTCAACTTTTGTCTTAATTATTTCTGCCGCTTGCGCCATTGTCTCAACATCGGAAACGGCATGATTCTCTACTGATAATTCAATAATCGGCTTATTGGAACTCTCTGGAACATGTGTTGTAGGCAATGCGTCCTTTTTCTTTCTATTGCCATCTATGACCGCCAAAATAATAGTGACGACCACAAAGACAATGCCTATCGGCCAAAAGATGAAAAGCAAGATAATCCCAAGACACCCGAAAGAACATCCGGTCCATCCCATTGGTGTCATTTCCGACATCTTTCCTTTGGCCTTCACTTTTTCCGTAACAACGGGTGACGGTGTGGTATCTGAAACTTTCCTTTCAGCAAATGAAAGTTGTTCTATTGAAGATTCATGCACATTGGAAACTGTTTTTGTAGAAAGGTCAGAATCATGCTGAATTGCGCGTGAAGGACAAGATGCAAGGTCTGATTCTTTTGCGTTTTGCGTGTATTTAGTCCATGTTTCGTGGATTGTTGTTTTCTGTTCTCTTTCCTGCCGCTCCCTGAACTGCTTGGCTTCCGCCTCTAGATTCAAGCGTTTTGCTTGTTCACTGGCAATGCTCAACCGATCTTCTTCCGCTTTGCGAGTCGCTGCAACATGAGCAACTTTTTCTTTCGCCAATTTGAAAACAGTATTTACTTCGTCTTCGATTTTGGTTATTTTACTAATTGCCATTACAAGAGCAGTATCTTTTACCAAACTGAAAAATTTATCAGAATTAGCTTCTTTCAGCTTGGCAATATCCGACTTCATCTGCCGAATACTGTCTTTGACGTCGGCATTATCCCGGTTCATTCCCTGAAGATCACGTTTGATGGAAGACAAGTCTGTTTCTACGCTCATGATTGCTCCGTTGGTGTCGAGCATCGTTTTTCTATTTTTAACATCATATTTACAAACCCGTTGCCTTGAGTCTCCATTGAAATGATAAACTGTACCAGCTAATGCGTTAAGTTTCAAGGATTAATTGATATATCCCAGCGCATAGTCAGGCGGCCGAAAACTTATTCCTACCGCCGGACGCTTACGCCAGAAACATTTTCTTCTGGGCTTCCCAGTCATCCGGAAATTCATGCCGGAGTTTCTCCAGCGACATCGATTCCGGTTCCCGGCCTTCGACGATGAGTTTCTGCAATTCCGGCGCCAGGGTGGCCAGCTTCAACCTTTATCCGACCAGCCATAAGCGATGCGTTTGATTCTCCGTGCCAGTTCGCGCATGACCCGTTCCACCATGGATGATGCCCGAGGCGAGATCAAGCCCCATTTCAACCATCGGCGAACGTAACCAAACATGCCGTACTTGGCCCGGCGCAGATAGGTTACTGCGGCCTCGTATCCGGCCCCATCGAGGTAAGCGATCAACTTGTCAACCACCGCCTCGGCTTTCTCCATGCGCTCTTCGATTTCATCCTTTTCCGCCTCGCTGACCTTCTTGAAATCCTCTTTCGGCAGTTCAATCGCCAGCACCCCGGCCAAGCCGTTCTGCAAAGGCTTCGATTCTTTGATCGTCCCGCCATCCTGATGCATGGCATGGTACAAGTCCCGTTCTATATGCCAGTGGCAACGCTGCTGCTCTTCGACATATCCGGCAAAAGCCTCGGCCAGTCCCGGCTCGCCATCGCTGATCACAATACTGCCTTCCGGCAGTTTCACTTCATGATCTTTCCAGGTCTGGTTGATCTCTTCCCAACTGCTTCCGGCCCAGCTTCCGAGCGGAAAAACCTCGCCGGCGGTATTGACACCGATCACCACTTTCAAGTCTCCCTGCCGGGCTTTGCCGGTTTTGCCCTGGCCTTTGAATTTAGTTTGGACGAAAGCTGTATCTCGTCGCAGTCGGTATTGATTACCCTAAAAAAGCCCCCTGCCGCCGGAAAGCAAGCAGGGGGGCGCAAGATGGGGCATATCAGCCCGTCGCAACGATCAGTCTTCCGATCCGACCGGCTTGATCCCACGTTTCTCCAGATCGCAATCCCGGATCGCATGGGCTTTCCGGAAATCATAAATGGCGGTTTCCGAAGTCGAGTGATTGACCGCAATCTGGGCATTGGTCAGGCCCTTCAGTCGCTGATCGATCACTGAATTTTCCCGTTCCTCATCACTCAACCATTTCCAAGCCGTCAGACCATACCTGGTCTTAGGAACCTGGTGAGGAGTCGTGTCGGAGGCATCGGCGTCTTCACCTTCTCCGATGGCCGCCAATTCTTCCGGACTGGGTTCCGACGTAATCCACCCGCTGCCGTCGGCCGTAACATCAAGAACGGCCTTGAAGGTGGCAAACTCCGACTGCTTGCCGGACCGGACTTTCTCGTTTTTGACGATAATACCGATTTTATCGTCCTCGTTGGCCTTGTAGCTTTTGAATTTGCCGTCATACGTTTTTTCCGTGATTTTTGACTCTTTCTTTCAAGGTTAATTTAGAAGTCATTTTCACTTATGCCAGTTGTCCGGTTTTTGGGGAGTAGCGCAGTTATCCATGAGGATGATTGATGGATTTCCATAGCACGTAATAAATACCGCTTTTCTGGCCCTGGTCAATGCAACATAAAGTAAAGACCTCTCTTTTTGAATGATGTTTTGCCTGTCAATTTCATTTTCCTGGGAATCAAATAAGTTCTTCGGAGGAATAATATTCTCGCAGACAGATGCCATGATAACATAATCGAATTCAATGCCTTTTACCCTGTGCATTGTACCTAAGCGAACTCCTTTCATTCTGCTGTCCATTGCCGTATTATGTGTTATTTTACAAGCCGGAATTGATTGTGACTCAAGATATGTGGCATATTGTTCAGTGAGTGAGTTAGTCCGACATGTCAAACAGATTGAAGTAGCATCAATACCTTTTTCCGTTAATTTATTAATCAGTGCCGCAATTTGGGCTTTTTCTTCTTCAAAATCAGAAAATATCTTAATATCCGGATCTGGTCCAACAGTGAGAGATTGACACTTTATCACCGTATCATCTTGTCCGTCTAAATCGTCAAAAGTCAGCCCCGTCAAGACTGATGACGCAAATCGGTAGGTCTGAGCGGTAGTACGATAATTAACCTTAAGTTTTTTGCTCCTCCCTGTAATCTTAATTCCGCTCTTGCTGAGGGTAGATTTTATGCCATAAATTCTTTGGTGTGCATCGCCGACAATAAAAATATCATTACGTCCTTCGGATATCATATTTCGGAGCATGCAAAAGGCTTGTAAACTGAAATCTTGTCCTTCGTCCACCACAATTGCCTTATACAAGTTTTCCTGTTCCGTAAGAAGCAACGCGGTCGCATCCCTATACAAATCTTGAATTTCTCTAAGGTTGCGTTCGTTCAACAATGCCCTGTATTCTTCCCATACCGGCCATAATTCCTTCCGCTCGCCAAGGGAGAGACGGCGTCCGCGGCCAATTCTCGATGCCTTAAAATAATCTGCTGAACTTGATATATCTTGAGGCTGAATAATCTGCTCCCATTCATCATGAAAAAACTGATCAGAAAAAGCACATTGAGTCGGTTTTAAATTCAGAGCTTTTTCCCATAGCTCCTTTTGTAGTACTTCATCATAATCAATAACTTTGCTGGAATAATTCTTTCTTTCTAGATAATTTTTTGTCCAGGCATCCAAATTGATGATTTCAATCCGGGCCATAACGTCAGCAGGACATATCTGTTGGAGATTGCTGCGAATATCTGCTGCCAGATTTTTGGTAAACGTAGTAAACAGAATGCGATCATTAGGGGCGGTAAAAACTTTCTGCGCCAAGTAATTGGCACGATGAATCGCAACAACGGTTTTGCCGGTTCCCGCGCTGCCGAGAACACGTACGGGACCGGATGCATTCATTTCGACTATTTTTCTTTGGAGTGGGTGTAGAAATACACGCCATTGTTCCAATGGCGCATTCAGCAGCGACTCCAATTCTACCCCATCCGCAACAACCGTAAAACGGCTCAAGGTGTCATCGTTGTCCAATGCACTCCAGAAATCGGTGGTGTCGATGACGGCAGCAGCCGGCCGGTTGTATTCCGCAAGAACTTCGTCGAAAGATGAACCGCACGCCAGCAAAAATAAGCTGTTGTATGCTTCCTGAGGGAAAAGGTTTTCCGCACGTTCCAGCTCTTCTTCGGAGTAAATAGTAAAGACACGTTCCAACAGCTCCTCCGGAACGCCAAGCTGCATGATTTGATTCCGGGAAAATGCTTCGAAAATACTGTGTTTGCTTTCCTGTTTCTTATGTTCTATCGACTCGTCAACCTGAATAAGTTGAATCCCGCCGGTACTGGGATGAATTCTCAAACGTTTTCTTGTTGCCCATTGATAAGCATCGTCATGTTTGTCTACCCATAATAACAAAAAGACATTTCCAGCAGGCGGTTTTGCGACAATAGCGCGATAATTCTGATCAATTCTGACGCTTTTTAATGAGGGATCATCTGCGGCATGGATAGATTCATAATGAATTCCCGGCGATTCGGGATTTTGTTGAAATAATTGAACGAATTCCCGAACCTTTTTCTGTTGTGCGAGAGGAATTTCTGAAAACGCCTTCAAGAAATCAACCGAAATGGAAATTCGGACATCGTGTATTTTTTCCATCTTTATTTTCCCTCCAGCTGCCGGAACAGCGAATTAAGTTTTTCAAAGTCATTGGTCGCGCCGGCAACAATAATCTGCCAACCGTGAGATTGAAATAAATCACGAAATTCAGGCGTCGTTAAAACCGCGATATGTTGTGCTGGCCAAGCAAGTTCCGCATCGGCAATTACTTCATTATTAGCTCCCGGCAATTCATATCGGCCTTCCGGGACTCCCCATGCATGCTGATTAGCATAGGTAAGGATATTATGCACTTCAGGCACGGTAATATCAAAAAGTGTCTGCCAGTCTTCGGGCAAACCTTCGGCAATATTCGTTTTCGTTTCTGGAATTTGTAGATCATCTTGAATATACCGATCAGTAACTACAATGGTTGCCGGGAGAAATTGCAAAATATTGCAGGCTTGCAAGAGATTATTCCACAGCATTTGAAAGTCTTCCGGTGAAATGGAATCTGCCGAATCATTTAACCGCAATATAACCTTAATTCGGTCAATGTGTTTAGCAATTACATCCTCTTTGCTTAACGAGGAAAGTAATCGCATCAATGCCGTACCGCAAGTTATATTTTTCTCCCAGAAGTAAGATTGACCGGATGATTTTGTTGTCAAGGTTGCAAGAGTTGTTGCTTCAATGGGCTGCGCCAACATGGCATGTTGAGCCGCGATAATTGTATCATTATCGGTCTGACCGCGTTTCCCGCAAGCAAGCGCATATGCCGCCGCGAATTTTGCCCACTCTTCCAGTTGCGGGTTGGCAAGAAAGGCGACCAGTGCCTCCAAGGAATTCTGTTTTTCAACTTCTTTAAAATAAAATGCTTGTCCGCAGTTAGGTGGCGGAACATCGTTCAGCGAAAAATTCGTATGCTCTTTCTCAAACTTAGTCATCACATCCTGATAGGATAAGGACCAACAAAGGAATCGACCTGATTTAACCAACGCCATGCGTTGGGCCAGATCTTTGTGAAAGCGGTAATTACCGTTGGCAAGATCAGCGTGGAACTGAAATCCATCGGTAAAAATGGCTACCGGAATGAGATTCGTTTTGCTCTGCCGCATCGGATAAATAACAAAATCCGCGCGGGAAGAAATAGCCACGCCGTCATGTGGCCCGATTTCCACCTGAGGTTCAACTTTATAGCTGTTGCCATTGACAACGATGGAATATCCGGACTTGCCATTGACCATCATACGATTTGATTCTACTGGCGATTCGTGATAGGATGACCTGCGTAATCCTTCAATGAAACGTTTTTCCAACTCACTGTCAAACAATGCGTTGATGCAGATATTCTCAATGGTCTCCGTTTCCACCAGACAATCGCGTTTTGCCAGTAAATTCTTCATTACGGCCAGCGCTTCGCTTCTCTTGATATTGGGTAAATCATGACTGACCCGATATGCATAGAGACAACTGTAACAGCCGTCCTTGTCGGGAATATGCCGGCAAGAACAATTTTGCAATTTGTCATAGGCTTTTTGAAGCATATCCATGAAATCCGCCGGTGTATTGGCCAGTTGTTTTAAATAACCAGTTCCACCGGGAATCTGATCATACAACACAAGGTAGCGTTTACGGACGGAGGTATCCGGCAGTGGTTCTTCATGGATCATAACCTGTAAGTGATCGACGCTTCCTTCGAAGCGTTCTTTCAGCCCCATATACAATGCCGCAATGAATGACGGTAATTGAGTTGATATATCGAGGTCGTCGAGTGGAAGCAATAACCGCAATGCTTCCGATTCAAATTCCCGGTAAAGATAGAGGCATTCGATAATGCCCTTACTATCAGTTTTTCCATAATATTTGCAGCTTGGAGCGTGTTTTACCGGCTTGTCTTTCTCGGCAACGGCTCCACACTCTCTGCAGACCTGGAATCCGCTGCGTGATACCTTGCGGGTTGAAATCTCAATTTCATCGCCTTCGAAAATATCCTGCGCGCCAAAATTTACTTCTCGAAAAGTCGCCTTTCGCAAGAATTCCAACCCGAAAGGGAAATCATCGCCTTCAACTTTATATGCCTTTTCTACATAGTCGGAGGATAGCTCTGAGAGCATCAACTTGTTGAAAAATAACGGTTCGCGTTCTTCATTTTCGTCGAAACTGCGACTTCCCCGATCCGACTGATTGGCAACCACCTGCTTCATTCGCAAAACATTGCGAATCATATTTCCATCGGCCCAGGTCGGACTTCCGCATTTGGGGCAAGTGGATAAATGTTGCTCGTCGATTCCTTTTTCAACATGATTGCACGCTCCGCAGAAATGCCATCGCTCAATGGTGCTGTCGGTCATATTGATCCGGTTGATAATCAGCTTCCTGCCATCCACATAAAACGCATTGCCGGGCGCAAATTCCTGGATCGCACTTCTTCCCGACCGTTCATATTCATTGGTGAACGTTTCAAATTTCCCGGTTTCGGCTGATTCGTCTTCCCGTTTGCGGTAGATCACGGAACGCAGCGTTACTCCGGCTTCGGGAAAGGCATAGTTCGGCAGCAATCCTTCGTCGGTAAAGAAGTTGAAGGTCTGCTTGGCATTCATCCTGGTGATGGTGTCCTGCAAAGCGTTTTTTTCAAACTTCAAATCTTTCATTTCTTCAGCAACGGCATTATCCATCGGTCGGGCTTGCAGTGCTTTCAATTTGCCGTTTACGGCATGCAGTTTTTCCTGCAGATCTTTTCGTTCCTTGAAAAGAAATTCCAAGCGGCTTAAAATCCGGCCTTCCAATCCGCCATCCTGACCATTGCTCATAAAAACGCGCAAATGTTCTGCGGTCTCCGCAGTAAATATATCCGGAAATATCGAACAGAATTCCTTCCGCAACTCTTCGCGGTGCAATTCGATAAATTGGAAGAGAGTATAAGGAAAATGCTTTTGATCCTGTCGCCCGACTTGATCGATCACCATGCGTAATTGTGCCGGAATCAATGATGAATTCCCGCTTCCAGATTCAATCCAGCGGTCAAAACAGAAGGCAGTTAATTGCCGTTCCAGAACCGCTGGAGCGTTCAGAAAAATTCCCGGCGGCGTAACTTCACCTTCGATCATTTCCTTCGGTTCGGCGAAAAAGTGCAGGTCATGCGGTTGACCGGCCGCGACTACAAAGTTAAATGCGTTTCCGTCCCGTCGTCCGGCGCGGCCGATCCGCTGGACATAGTTAGCCTGGGCCGGAGGCATGGAACACAAAATCACGGAGGATAGATCCCCGATGTTAATCCCCATTTCCAAGGTTGGGGTACAGGATAGAATATTGGGATCTGCAATGCCGTCCCCTTGAATGAAACGGGCTTCTAATGCTTCTCGATCTTCCCGCTCCAGCAGTCCGGTATGTTCGCGGGCGATCACCCGATGGACTCGCCCATAACGATAGAGCTCTCCGTAGTAATCCTGGGCCTTTTCCGCCTGCAGGACGAATTTGGCATTTTTCACATCCAACCGGGAACTGGGCATGTCTTGCCATAACTCACGTTCCGAACGCGGGGCGGAAACGGCATGGCGCGTTTTGTTACAGACAAACTGATCGACCTCGTTTTCCAGTTCCAACATGGCGGGGCAGATGCCCCAGGCGGAATAGCCGTTGCCGGATTCCGAATGCAATATTCCCAACGAACTGCCGCTATTCAGAATCTCCCGAAAAATATCTTCACTGTAGAAGATCACATCGCCCCAGCAATGTTCCAGATATTGCTGATAATTGGTTTTGGAATTACCGGAACCGATCAGCGCATCAAATCGGGAAGGCCCGCGTCCTAAAGTGACAAATACCGGTGCGCGCCCCTTGCCGAAATCAGGCAGGAACGGTTGCGTTTTCTTTAACCCGAAGGAGTTGCCGTCTTTCAGGTACGCGGCAAAGTAGTCGGCATAAATACCGCCCCGAATCCGGATCATGCGAATAAACCCGGCCAGAAACTGTTTGACCTGGAATAGCGAAAGCTTTCGTAGCGCGCCGATCTCTTCGGTCAAGCGTCCGTGAATTTCGTTGGCCCATTGCTCCAATATAGCCGCCGGTAACCGGACAATGGAACAGCCCGATTTCTCCAGCGTCCGCCCGACCCGTGACCGGTAGCCGTATTCGCTCAAGATTTCCCAATGAATCCGCTTGCGGATCACTTTGACCAGCGCACTGTTGGCCGGGACCGAACGCTTTTTGATCAACTCTTCATAATCATTGCGGTATTGCAGATCGGGCGGAATGAACTGCGCGATAAACTCGGCGTCTCCACCCAGTTTTTTCCGCCAATAGTCGACAAAACGGGGGAAGAGTGTTTCCAGCGTGAGCGGTTCGCCGGAAGCGTCCAACACCTGCTGAATCGCCGCCCGCAGATTGAAGCGATACGTTCGCGCGCTGAAAAATCCGGCCCGGTGCGAAGCGTCCTGAACTGAATCGGAAAACGCCAGCAACTTGGGATCGTCGTTGAACTGCGACGCAAACAACTGGCTGATGACTACGCTGATCAGGCTCGCGGAACGCGATCCCAACACCGTAAGACTTTCCACTCCACCGCAGAAAGGACAATTCTTATAGACATGAACATTGCCGTTGGCATTGGTGACCCGGGGATTTTTTACCAGCACCGGGATCAACAGATCATCCTTGCCGCAACCGGAACATTTTTTGACATTGCCGCCCTCGCTCAAGGTCAGACAATGTCCGCACAGAAATTTCGGGAACTCCGGCTGTTCTTCCTCCTGGTCGTCATGAAAAATGTATTGAATCGTCGGACTGGCGGCGAAGAAGTTCCGGTAAATTTTATCCAGTTCCGTCGAAAGCGCGTGATCCGTCTGCGGCATCATGCTCAGATAGCCGACGTGTCCGCAGTTGCGGCAATGCAGCAGTGGCAACGCTTGCACCGGTTCATCCGGACGGCGATCGGCGGCATAGCGCAAACGCGGATTCGGTTCCACCGTCGCGACCATCCGGCGCATTTCCCGCAGCCATAACTGCACGCGCACCTGCAGAAACGGTGCGGCAATTTCGGCCCCGTCCGCGGTAACGATCCGGCGGCGGGCAAAGGAGATCAGCGCAAAAATGCTGTCGATAAACGCCGTTTGAAACACGGTCGACTGTTTGGTAAATCCCGGAATGATCTGATCCAGGTTCTTCGCCAGACCGTCTTCTTCCATGGTTTGATTGTTCAGTATCCGGATCAGGCACTGAAAGAAGAAATGCGCCCGCAACCGCTCGCCCAAAGTATAACGTGTGGTTGTATCCGGCTTGTTCGGCAGCTCGAAATCCGCGCCGAACCAGAGTTTACATTGCGCTTTCAGATAGTCGCCTTCGGTGGCGTAATTGTCGGCTCGCAACTGCGACAACTGCTCCGCGCCAGGCATGGGATAGACGTGCGGCATTATGTCGTCCCCCAGAAACTCGCTCGGCTTCAAAACGTCTTCCGTAATGATCGCGTTCTCGTCAAAACCGGTTCCGAACAACTTCCCGGCAAAGGAAAGCATCTTGCTTTTACCGCTGTCGCCGCTGCCCAGCGTGGCGGACGTCCCGACGTAACAGAGATGGCTTGACGGCGTTTTCAAACGTCGCAGCAGACGCCGCAGCAGACACGCCAGGTCGGTGCCCTGCGCCCCGTCGAAGGTATGCAGTTCGTCAACGGCGATATATTTCAGCGTTTCCGGCCCGTTGAATTGCCAGAGCGGATAATCTTTCGGACGCAGCAGCAGAAAGTCCAGCATCTTGTAGTTGGTCATCAGGATATCCGGCGGATAGCGCCGCATGGTGTCCTTGCAGGTGATCACCGAGTCGCGCGTCATCGCCATGACGCCTTCCGCATCATCCTGACCACCGATGAACAATCCGGCAGATACATTTCCTTTGAGATTGGGATTATCGAAAATTTCCCGGGCAAAACGTCGCGCCTGGTCGGTCGCCAGCGCGTTCATCGGATAAATGATGATCGCCTTGACTCCGCGTTCCCCGCGATGCCGCCAACAGTAATCCAGCAGCGGATACATAAAACATTCGGTCTTCCCCGACCCCGTCCCGGTAGCGATCAGCGTCGAACACGGCGCTTCTCCGGACAACCGTTCGAACGCCAGCTCCTGATGCAGGTACGGCGCGAACTTCATCGGCAATTCCGGATAGAGCGTCGCCGCCCGCCCGGTTCCCGGACGGAACGGCAACTTGAGGCTCAGATACGGTCCTTTGAACAGATTCCCCGGCTCTTTGAAAAAGTTTTCCAGAATATGCTCGAAGAACGGATCTTCCGGCGGATACGTCGTCCGCAGAAAATCCTCGATTCCCCGCTGTACTTGACTCGCTATGACCGATGGAATCATGGTTGTTGTCTTTCTTTCGCGTTGTCAGGGATGCTTTTCAGCCAATTAGTGATTTCCTGTTCCGCTCCTGCAGCTTCTATTAAATGAGTTATTAGATGATCTTTTTGTAGCAGATACATCATGCAGAGGATATAACGCGCCGTTTTCTGTTTTTCATCATCAGATGTATAACTAAAAAATACAAGCGCATCATTATCTGCTCTAACGGTTTCTTCCGTATGACTTTCTCCATGCAAAACTAGTCTATACATAAAATTCTGGAAAAAATCTGATTTAGTCTTTAAGTGTGAAAGAATAGTCGTATCACAAGAAAGATTGTCTATCGATTTTTTATATAAAAATGTCGAAAAAGTTTCCAACATTCTGCGCATGATATTTCCGATGGACAAAGACTCTCCTGTTTTATCATATGCATAAGAGTAAATATCGCAGATAAATTTCGAATACTCATTTTTTTTCTTACTTTTAAAAGAATCAAGTTTCATGTCAATCAGTTCATGCGCGCAGTATGTTGCATTAGTTATATGGGCGTTTTGCTTGGTATATTCACTAATTTCTTGAAATGCTTTTTCAATATTCCAAACGGACGTTACATCATGAGATAACACAATAACTTTGCTATTATTGTTGCCCCCAATAGTATTTTGAATTTGAAACTTCAGATAAGAGGTAATGCCAATACGGTTTCCAATATCAAAACTTGATACGGGGTCATCAATAACAATAAGCTTTTCTTGGCTATAGGCATCAGCAACTTTTGTTTGGTGAAGAATTTTTGTAAAAAAATAGCAGAGTGCAATGGCGTTTCTTTCTCCACATGAGACTTCTTGCGGCTTAACCTGCTTCCCACAAATCTTCAGAATGTATTGATTATTTACGACTTCAATGCAAATTCGGTTTTCTGCAAAAAAAACGTATTGAAGATCATGGTTGATCCTATCTACGGCAATGAAAATGTTGGCTTTCCTTTGTTCAAGCTCGTCATGTTGCTTTTCAATTTTTTCATTTTGCTCGCGTAATTCGTTATAATTTTTTTCTGCGTTCGATTTTTCTTGGGTGTACTTTTCAAAATTTATAAAATCAGATTCAAGTTCTTTTCTGGCTATCTGTTTATTAAGAAGAATTAATAGGTTCCTTAAGTCATCTCTCTGACGTCTGGCCTCATGAAGTTGTTGACGCCGTCTCTCTAAATCTCCCAACAATGAGTTTAGTGTTTCCATCGCAGCCGCATAGCCCAACGACTCTGTTTCTAGTGGAGAATAAATATTATTGATTTTTTTGTCTATAAAGCCATTATATTTTTCAATAATCTGATTGCATTTTTTACATTGCGCAACAAGTTGTAGTGTAAGATCCTTGCTTAAGTTGGAATATTGCGAAAAATCATCTTCTATTGTTGAAAGATGAGCAGTCTGCAAGTTGGTCTTATGTTCATCTGCCTCATGGTTGAACACATTGGCAATACTGGTCAGCAGTGCATTCTTATATTCCGGTGTAATGGATTGAAAACAATATGGGCAAAAAGATACCGCCGCATCAGAAAATGTTTTACGGCTCTCTTCAATATGATGGTTTCCGGAAGTTACTACCTCTAGAATTCGTTTGTCCCGGTCCGAGAGCTCAGGTTTTTGAATTTCTTTCTTTAACAAATTTATAATTATGAGATCTGTGTCGGAAAAAGATTTTTGTGTTGGAATAGGATGTGGATACTGGATTGTATCTCCTCTTGACTGGACATAAAGCTGCATTTTTTCTTTAAAAGCTACCTTTAATTCGTCAAGCGATGTTTTGACGTCCATCTGGCGGAATTCATTGAACAAATCATCTGATACTGGAGAATTTACTTTATTTTCTTTTATCTTAGAATCAACACTAGCCCATCCGTCATTTTTTTTCAATGCATAAAAAATTTTGTTTTTGTAGAACACAGGAGATAATGGAGAAGCGGGTGATTCGTATTTATTATTAAGTGATTCTGAACTTTTTGCCAAATTAGCCTGAACGTTTTTTTTGTCCTCATCAAGTTTTTTTAATTCAGTATCAATTTCAACTTGTTCCCCGAATAAAACAATACTCCCCAAACCTTCGCCGTTAATTCGAAGGTTAGTATTTATGTATTCTTCATCAAAAACGAAAATATTACTCCATCCATTTTCCGGTTGAGTTAGTTTTGTTTTATTTCCTTTATCGAATAGAGATGCTTCAAGACCCGAAAAATTATTACCAGCGCATAATGAAAAAGCCTTAGCGCAAGTTGTTTTTCCACTTCCGTTTTTCCCATAAACAAGAGCCAATCGATCACTTTGATTAGGGAAAAAATCCAACTGCTCTTCGCTATTAAAACAACGGCCTTTGATCGTGATACCGGAAACATGTTCAAACATGTTCAGAAGCTCCTGTTATGTTTAATAATTCCCGTTTATCGAAATATGCCCAGACGGTGCGGTAGTCGGCTTCGCGGTCGCATTTGTCGAACGGCGGATAATAGGTGATGATCGGATCGGCGGATTCCCGCTGATCCTCCGGCAGCCAGTCGAGATTACGCGGCAAGGTCGGACAGGGATCGCCCGCTTTCAAGTCTTTGATTTCATTCCACTTGGCGCGGTCGAAGCCTACGCCGGGAAGGCCTTTGCTGCAGGTGAAGACGATCCGGCCGGTCTGATCGTACCAGGTGTCGTTTTCGTTCTGTTTCAAGACCGGGAACTGGATGCGGTAAATGGTGCAGAGTTCTTCCACGGTCAGGCCGAGGGCGCGGGCTACCAGTACGTCGATTTCCACCAGCGCCTGACGCCGCGCGTAATCCGTCCGCAACGGCGTTTCCCACGTCCATTCCGGCGTCAGCTTACTGAACGTGTCCTTCGGCAGGCGCGGATCATCCTTCGCCCAGGCGTCGGCGACAAATTCATCCCGCCATGCGCCATGCCACAAATCGGCATAGGGGCGTGTCAGGCAGGAAAGCAGCAGTACCAGCAGCCGCAAACGGTTGTCGGTGATGTAGGGGAGGTTTGCCAAGTCGCTTTCGTACAGATTGGAGCGACCGGTTGATTTTATGTAAAAGTCGCCAATTACAGAAAAACAGACTGCGGCAAGATCAAGCAATCGAGCGAAGCCGTCAATGGGCGTCAGTCCGTTTTTTTCCGTGGATGTGTGCGACACATCAACGGGGTCTTGCATTGTTTTCGTTGATGTGTGAGAAACACATCCACGGGGACAAATGCTTTTGACCCCGTTGATGTGTGCGTAAGCACACGGAATTATTGCAGATGTGAGAGTTCGCTCTCCGCTTTGGCTTAACATGCCACGAAACGCCAATCGATAATAATCGGTTACTCGGCGTAGAATCGTTTTTTCATGAGTTACCGGATTTTCCGAGACATCCCACGGACAATATGGCGTACGTTTATGGTATTCCTCCATATCGCAATCCGGCACATAATTGCTGCGTTGCAGATAGTTTTCCGGCATTGCCGTCAAGTCAATCGTATCATAATCCGAGTTGAGCAGACAGGGAAAACGCGGCGATTTGTAAAACGAATTGCCGACAAAGAAATGCGGACCGGAAAGAATCATGCGTTCCGCATCCGTCGGGAACTGGGTGTCCCGGCGCATGGTATGAGTTTTTTTCTGATCATTGGTTTCATGCCAAAACTGGGTTGAAAAATAATCTGAATTATATACCTGAAGATGCAATGCGTATTGCATGATTTTTTCAAGGACATCCGTCAATTGTCTGGCGTGAATGGCCGGCAGACGTGCCTCATTGAATGGCGTTCCCGGTTCATCGTAAAGGCGGACAAACAGTTCGAGTTCTTTCCCGGTTACGCGAATCACGCGGTCGGGATGACCATTGCGGTTCCAATTGTCATTGTCATCTTTAATGCCGCCAACTTTTGACGCGGAATTTTGGAACGATTCCTCCACGGCGAAAACCGCGAATAGATTGGCAATATGCTGAAAATGCGGCTTGGCGGCAAATGTGCCGTAAATATTGACGCTGAATTTCGTGTGATGATCTACCTCCGCAAATAACCGTAACTCATTGATGAATTGAAAATGATCGCGCAGTCGGGAATAAGTTTCGGCACGGAGTTTGCCGCCCGCCGGATCGTCGTAAACGCCTTCCGGGTGGAGGAAGCCGGAGACGCCGTTCGCCGTATTGATCATCCATGCCTGCGGAAGAAAACATTTATAGAGATTGGTCTGTACGTTTTTCAGAACCGGATAGTTGCATATGGCATTAAGAAAGTTCTGTGTGCCGGTAATCCCTTCATATTCATGCAAATACTGTTTACTAATGCCGAACTTTTCTATCGTTTCATTTCTTAATTCCGCAACATCCGTGGCCGACAAACTTTTTATTGCAAACATCGGCTGATAGTCGGAAAGCAAGCCGGTTTCATTCCATTGGACTTTTACCCAGGGGGGATTGCCGAGGACGAGGTCGAAGCCACCGTGGTCGTGGAAGACATCGGCGAATTCGAGTTCCCAATGGAGGAAGTGCTGGCTGTCGGCGATCTGTTGGACGGTCTGGAGGCGCGGGAAGGCGTCGCAGAGTTCGTTGATATTGACGGTGCCGAGATCTTCCGAAAAATCGAGCTGCTGCTGGCGTTCCTCCGTCGGGAAGAGGAATCCCTGGCCGTTTTCGGCATAAGTGCCGAACTCCTGCATGCGAGCGCCCTGAAGGATGTATTGGAGTTCCATCAGGTATTCATCGCGGGAGGGGAGTTCGTCGGCCTTTTCGATGGGCCAGAACCAGAGGGCGCACCAGTAGTCCATTACCATTTTCAGGCGGCGGTACGGGGTGGAGTTTTTAATCTGTTTGGCGTAAAGGTCGCTCAGGCGCTGGTCCTTGTCGGCCAGCGAAAGGTTGCCTTCCTCTTTGATTTCGTGTCCAAAGATCGAGAGTTTATCGGTGGTGATCGTTCGCAATTCCCGGAGTTGCTTCGTGTGTTCGATCCACAAGGCATCGACGGCGGAGGAGAGTCGCTCCAGCAGGAGGGCGTCCTCCTCGGAGAACGGGGCGACAAAGTTTTTCTTCCATTCCCTGATGGCTGCGATCTTTTCCTGCGCCATCGTTTTGATGACTTTGTCGGTATAATCGGCCATGCCGGTATCTGGCAGGAGGAAATGGTAGATGGTGGTCGGCGTGCGTCGGGTTCCGGGCATGACTCGTTCCGGGGCGGAATCGAGCCAGGTCTGCGCGCCTTTTTTTCCGCGGGAGGCCAATGCGGTTCTATACACTTGCCGCCGTGCACCGATCAGGGAATTGCCGCAGACGAGCTGTCCGCCGAACCACGGCACAAAGTTGGCGCGAGTCATGGAATTGAGCCAGAGGGAAATTTCGCCCAGTTCTACCGCGACGGGGTTGAGGTCGACGCCGAAAATGTTGCGGTCGGCCAGGAACATGCGGACGTGCTGGGTTTCCTCTTCAATCCGATCGTGGGCGATCCATTGGCCGGTCTCCTGCTGTTTGCGGCGGAGATAGGCGTCGGCGAGTTGATTGACGGCTTCGTTAAGGAAGGCCGCCGAGCCCATGGCCGGTTCGCAGACGGTAAGCTGCAGGATATCGTCGGCGGTTTTATAATGTTCGTCGCCGGGTTTTTCGCCGATCAGCTCCTTGAGCGCGTATTTGACCAGGCACTGGGTCAGCGAAGTCGGGGTATAATAGGAGGCCGACTTTTCGCGGTCGCGTCCGGCGAGGCGATAGATAAAGGTTCCTTTGGGATATTTTATCAGGTTGCCGGTGTCGTCATCGTAGACGCGTTCGTCCTTGGTATAGCCTTCGAGCTGTTCCGCAGTAACGAAAAAGGCCTGATCGAGCGGATTCCAAGCGTCCCCGGACTTTTTGACTTCATAGAGATCGGTTTCGGCAAAAAAGCCGCGGTAGGAGAGGAGGCCTTCATAGACTGCGCCGAGCTGGATGATGCCGAGCTGGGCATAGCTGACGCGTCCGCGCCGCTGGTTTTTGCCGTTCTGTTCCCGCGAGAGGGAAAGCAACTGGATAACCTTCTGCCAGACCGAATTACGCAACCGGACCGATTGCAGCAAAGGGGTCTGCTTGACGTCGAACAGATGGCTTTCGATCTTTTCGATGGAAAATTCATGGTGGCGCGGCGTGTCGGCCAGGGGAAGTTCGCCTTGCTTTTCCGGGTAAACGCCATTCGAAATCATGCCGAAGAGAATGGCAATCGAATCGTCGAAGAAGTATCCGTTCTGAGTCTCGGGAGTAAGCAACGGCGTCATCTCCAGTTCGCGCAATGACTCCAGACTGTACCCGGTTTTATACGCTTCGTTGCACATCGGAATCGTGCCGAGCTTCTCCGCCCGGGCTTCGAGATAAAACAGAAAGAGCAGGCGGTAAAGATAGCGGAGCGACTCTTCCGTAAGTTGCTTAGCCAGTTCAGGGCGGGTAAAAACGGCTTTTTTCTGTTTTTCGCGGATATACCAGATGGCTTCGTTGCCGATCAGCTCCACGGCCTCTCGTGCTGCATATTTCAAATCCTCCGAAACGGCAAAAGCGTGTTTGTGGGAATTTTCATCGAGGTAATCCAGTAGCGAATTGCCGCTGTCGGGGCAGAGGCTTTCTTTATACAGCAGCGCCGCCGTCGCTTTCAGAGTGGAAGTTTCCCGGCGGTTCAGGATTTCCCGCAAGTCGAACTGCAACAGGCGCTTGTCGCTCCATTTGGAACGGTCGATCAGGATGATGCAGTTGTATTGAATGGCCAATATCCAGCGCGGCGGTTCCGCCGTGGCGTAAATATGCTTGGCGATCACCATTTCCAGATCGTCGCCCAGTAGTTGTTTGGCCGGATCGGGTTCGTCCTCATACTGTTCCGGCAGGAAAGAGCGGTGGAGCGGATCGCCTTTGTCATCCGGTTCGCTGGCAACCAGAATTGCCCACAGATAGGGGGAACCATCAGCTTTTAAAACTTCTCCGACAATCGGGACCGCGCCGTTTTCAATATCTTTCAGTTTCGGCTGAAAATTATAGCCAAGGACATTCAGTAGGTTTTGAACGAACGGCATTCCGGCATCCAATACCTTGGCGGCGGACTTCAATTTGCGCATCTGTTCCTGAAGGGCGAAAAACTCGTGACGCAACGCGCCCAGTTTTTCATAGGGCATGCGTTCGCCGCTCTGCGCCTGTTGATCCCAAGACTGCAAAACCTCTTTCAAATCCTGTTCAAAGATGGCCGCAAGGTAGTAGTTGGTATAAAATTCATTCTGGTTGGTGATGCCGGTAAAATCGATTGACATGATCAGAACCCTCCCTTCGCCACGGCGGCAATCCGGATATAAGGTTTCCGCTCCGTTGTCATGGTGTCTTCAATCCATTGCAGATATTCATCGAACATCTTATCGATTTCGCGTTCCCGCTGAGCCTTCTTCTCCCGGGTACGTTCCCCCTGAAGAGTGTCTCCGAAATCGAATTCCAATTGTTTTTTATGGACGCCGCGCAATTTTTCCAGTTCATTCATATGGCGACTGAGTTGCGGATTGAACTTGTCCTCCCAGCTCTGGCGTTCCTGCAAGATCGCCTCGGTCGTTTTCTTAATCACATCATCCAGCAGCTTCCTGAACGGTTCCTCGGCAATCGGACGTTGCGGATTGGGGCGGCTGTTGTTGGTCAGTTTCAATTCCCTGATCCATTCGCCTAGCGGACGGATGGCAACGAATTTGTCATTACGGTAATGGACGCCATACCAACTGTGGAGAACCGGTTGGCTCTTCCGATTGGGGATGATGGCGCAGACCAGAAAGACACATTCATTTTCCGGCAGCTCATCGCCAAGCGCGATTACCGGAGCCTGCTGTCTGGCAAAAGAGGAAAGAACCTTGTCATTCAAATACTCCAGCAGCGGATGCTGTTCCCAAAGCAACTGGATTTCCGGCCAGGAGTTTTCCGCTTCCCGACAACGCCGGATCTCTTTTTCGATTCGCGCATGGTCGGAGCAGAGCAGTATTTGTCCGCCGTCCGGCATTACTTCCGGAGGCAGAAATTTTAAACGATACTTCAATTCTTCCGTCGGGGTGATGGCAATAACCTTGGCGGCCTCCTGAACGTCATACTGGATTCCGCCGTTGCTCTGCTGTTGAATAAAACTCAGCGCTTCACGGGCATATTGAAAGTCGGAGGCGAACAAAGTCGGCATATTTTTGGCTTCCGCCATCGCAGTTGCGCCGGTCGGAACCTCGGTTTCTCCCAGCAACAGCGCGAGAGGATCGTCGGAAGCGGCCAGACGTTGTTCAAACGTTTCCGGGGTATCGCCTCTTTCCATGGCAGAGCCGACTTGCCGTTCTTCGGATTCCGCATCATAGCAGCCGGTAAACTCGGACGGGTCGCCGATGCTGCTCTGAACTTCCTTGTCCTTTTCAATCAGCAATTCAAGGATGCGGTTATCGCCTTTGATCTTTTCATTCCGGCTCTGGACGCAGAGATAATAGATTTCCGGTTGAATCTGCTGTCCATAGCGGTCAATACGTCCGTTACGCTGTTGGAACACCATCAACGACCAGGGGATGTCAAAGTGAACCATCCGATGGCAGAAATAATGCAGATTGATCCCTTCCGACGCAACATCGGAACAGATGAGAAGTCTGATTTTGGAACTTTCATTGCCGAATTTTTCCACGGTATCCTGAATATCGACATCGGACATGGAGCCGTAGAGGGTGGCAATCTGTTCCTCCGCCAGTCCCAGATCGGACTGCAGATTTTCCGCCAGAAAGCGCATGGTTTCAATCCGTTCAGTAAAAATAACCACGCGATCATCGGTTTTCCGGGGATTCCAATTCATGGAACCGGTCTTGGGCGTCAATAATTTCAACAGGTGCTGATATTTGCTGTTTTTATCCGGTGAAATCACGGTCAGCGCAGAATCCAAATCCCGCAACTGTTCCATATCGCGCAATACCGCCGGATCATCCTTTTTGCCTAGAACGGCGAGGCGATTGCGGATCGTTTCGCGACAGGCCGCCGGGCTGCTGAATAAAGATTTTTCCAGCGTTGTCTTGAACAGCATTGCCCCGTTTCGGGCAGAGTCGATTTGGGCAAATGACATTTCGGTCAAAACGTTATAGGATTCCTCTTCCGATTGGGAAGCCGCAACCTGTGCCTTATAAACCACGCGCTCCGGAAATGCGCTTGATACCTGTGATTTTATGTCTTTCTTGAAACGCCGGATAAACAATCCTTTGATGTCTTCCGGACCATAGTTTTCCGGATTGGCAATCGCGGTCGGATTCAACATTTCCATCAGACTGGCAAAGCTCTGCCGTCTGCCGTCATGAGGCGTGGCCGAAAGCATAATCAACGTGTCGGAGCGAGAGGAGATCAGTTTTGCCAGTTTTGCGCGCTTGGAATGAGTCGAACGTTCCGCCACGTTATGAGCTTCATCGATAACGATAATATCCCAATATCCATTTTCCAGAAAAGTCCGATACTCGGTTTCCTGTTTCAGGGTATCGATAGAAATAATCGCCCGGTCATAGTAATAAAGGGGGTTATGATTGGTGGGGATACGGTTACGCACCCGCTGAATCCCCAGAGAGTCCAAACGAACCAGCGGAATTGAAAACCGCGCCCATAGTTCCTTCTGAAATTGAGTGAGCATGCTTTTTACGGTCAGCACCAGAATCCGTTTCCCTTTGCCGCGTTTAATCAACTCGGAGAGCAGAATGCCGCATTCGATGGTTTTGCCCAAGCCGACGGCATCCGCGATCAAAATCCTTTGCCGTGGTTCCTTCAATGCTTGCAGCGCCGGATCCAACTGATACGGGACTAAATCAATCGCCGCTTTATGCCCGATGTAAAGCGATTCATCGGTCGGAGGCGTTTGCCGCAACAGACTTTCAAGATAAAGACGGCTTTGCCGGTAATAAGGACTTTCGTCTCCGACGAATTTAGTATTGTGCGGATCGACGACTTTAATGTTTTCACGTCCTTCAAGAGAAGTAAGAAAAATTCTTTCCTGCCCTTGAACCAGAGCCGATAGGCCTACTACGCTTAACGCGTCCGCACCGGAAGATGTCCGATCTGTACGTCGCACCAACCATTCTTCGTCACGAATAATCAGCCGCGCTCCTGGCGCATAAACATCAGACGTCATCATATCTTTAAAACCTCTAGCTCCGAACTGCCAATAAGATATTGTTTCAGAGGAAAGGCAAAATCTATCTTTCCTGCAACGGCAGATTTATTCATATTTTTTTCTTGTTGGAAACGATTTCCACAATGTCCCCGATATTACAATTCAACGCGGCGCAAATCTTGATCAAAATCGCCATGGAAACATTTTCATTTTTTCCCAGTTTGGCCAGGGAACAGGAACTGATCCCGGCGATCCGCTTGAGGTCAACCCGTTTCAGCCCTTTATCAATCAGTAACTTCCACAGTTTATTGTAACTTATTTCCACGGTCACCCCTGCATGTTTTGGGATAATTTATTATGGCGATTACTTACTGACAAAAATGCTATATCACAATAATACAAAATTTCAAACCAAAGGTTTAATTTTTCAGACTTTTTGCAATATTTTATTGCTGCCGTACCAATCCATTTCGAAAGTTCGGCTCTGGCAAAGGTCAATTAACCAAAGCCAGGTGCAGAGAGAAAACCGGTGAGAAAACCGGAATTGATACTGGCACATTCACGGATTCCGTGATAAGGTTTTCTGTCCGTTAAAGAAGTATGAACCTGCAGTAACCGGGGAGGAACATGATGGAACAACCGCTTCGTGGAAAAGGTTCCGCGATTCCCCGGGAACGTATTGCCTACCGTCTTTATGCCGAACTCATCGGTACCGGGACGCCGGACAAAATCCGCCGTGACGGCATTGCTGCTATTTTGAACTGGCTCTGGAAAGAATGTCCGGAAACTCCGCCGGAGGCGTTGCGGCAGCAGATGGCGTTTCCCTGGACCGGCATCAATACGCAGATCGAATGCATCAACATCGAAAGCAACGGAATCTGGTCGTTGCGCTGTACGTGCCCCGGACTGAAAAATACCGATCTGATTCCGGGACGGAGTTCGGTTATTGACATCGGCTTGCGCCGCATTGACGACCGGGTGGAATTCGCGTTCAAATCCTCCTACCTTATGCCGCGCGAGGATGACGGTCCGATATCCGACGAGCGGCCCTCGCTGATCGGGCAATTGGCCGGAAAACTCGGGCTGCGTCAGGGCCGGAAGCTGGAAGAGTTTTCGTGGCTGATCGATACGCCGGAAAAATTGTCGGAACTGGAAACGCTTCTGGCTCTGCCGCAACGGACCTTGCCGGTCATTGTGGTCACGGTTCCGGACGCCAAGCGGTGGACTTATACGCCCAAACCGCCGCGCTATCTGATTGATTGCGAATGGCTGGCCAAACAGGCGCTGGGTTATGCCCATGTCGTGAAGCTCTCCTACCAGATGGCGTTTGAACTTTCCGCCCGGCTTGGCGGCTCCTGGTCGGTATACGATGGCGCGGTGCGGATTTACTATCCCGGGCTGAATCCGGAAACGGATTCCATGTCGGATCATCCGGTTTATTTCAAGTCGTACATCTGGCATTGCCGCTATCGGGAACAATGCGGTCCGAATGCGTTTGCGGCGCAGCTTATGTCGTATATGCGGCATTACAAGACCCGGTTGCGGGGGCAGTTCGGCGAGGTGCTTTTTGTGCCGGAAGCCCGGCTTTTGGAACGGGAAATCGCCGCCAAGGAAACCGCCGAAGGCAAAGCCTGCAAACGCTGTCAAGCCTTCGAAGTGTTGGTCACGGAACTCAAATCGCAGGTTGCATCGCTGAAGCGGGAAAACGAATACTACGCACAGGAAGCGCAGGAAGCGGAAGCGGCGGCAAAAAAATATCACGGCCAGGCGGTCAATCTGCTCCGTCAGGTTGACGCCTTGCGGCTGGCGACGGGCGTCAAATCGCCCGCCGCGTTCACCGACATTGAGATTCCCGGCGACTATGACGAAATGCCGCGCTGGGTCGAACAATATCTGTCCGGACGGCTGTTGCTGCATCCCCGGGCGATCCGCGGCATCAAAGATGCGGTTTACGAGTCGCCGCAACTGGTTTACAAGGCGCTGTTGCTGTTGGGGTTCTCGTATCGGGACATGCGGCAGGGGCAGGTGACGAAAGAAGAGTTCGACCGGAAATGTACGGAACTGGGGCTGCGGTTCAGCGGTTCGATTGCCAAAGAACGGGCCGGGGCGGAAGACGATGAGTATTTTGTGTCATATCAGGGACAGCGTCGATTTCTGGAGTTCCACCTGCGCAAGGGGACCAATAAAGACAATCGGTACAGTCTGGCGATCTATTTCTTCTGGGATGAAGAAGATCAGCAGGTTGTCGTCGGTGATTTGCCGGCGCATCTGGACAATCGCTTTTCATAAGGCCGCGATGGAGTGCTCCCGTTGGTCAAGGGCGGCATTACGATGGAGTACGAGAAAATAAACTCTGCCATTCGGTACTGTTATGATTTACGGTGAAAAGCGAGGGTTTCTTTCAGCGCTTCGGACAATTCGGTAAACACTTTCAATCCCAATTCGTTGCGGCAACGGGATACGTCGGGAAGGTATTGCGAAAAACGGCGGTCGGGGCCCAACTGGATCCGGGGCGGAATTCCGGCTGCCCGGCAAGTCAGTTCCGCCAGTTCTTTGATTGTTACGGCCTGATCGGAGCCTACGTTATAAATCGTCCCCGGCACGCCGGCGGTCCAGATGCGCAGCAGCCAAAGAACCAGGTCGCCGGTATAGAGATATGAGCGGATGGAACTTCCGTCACTCTTCAGAATCGGGGCTTGCCCGGCCAGACAATCGCGAATAAAATTGCCCGCAGCAAAATGAATATTCAGCGGCAGGTAGGGACCGATGAACGTAAATCCCCGGGCAATCGTTACCGGGATACCGCTATTTCGACATAATTGTTCCGCCTGCTGTTTTCCCTCGCCGTAAATGGTGGCCGGACGGCAGGGATAACTTTCCGCCAGGCGCGGCACGGTCAGAGGCTGGGGACCGTAGATCGAACCGGAACTGACGTACAGCATCCGTTTCACGCCGGTCCGGCGGGCAAACGTCAAAACTTCCCGAGTGCCGGAGGCGATTACATCGAATAATTCTGCGGGATCGTCATGCTCCAGCGAACTGCAGGACTCGGTGGCGGCATGAAACAGGTCGTCATATTGTCCGTCGACGGTTGTCAGTTGCCGGACGTCGCCAGCAATAAAATCGATTCCGGGCAAATCGTGGAATTCCGGATAAGTTTGAAAAAATTTCTCCGGATTCCGGGACAACGCGGTAACGCGGATATCGGCCGCAAAATTGCGATTGGCGCAAGCCAATGCGGAGAGCATCCATTTGCCGAAAAAGCCGGTGGCACCGGTCAGAAAAAGCCGATGGCCATAGAACGGCTTGAAGAATACTTGATAATCCAGAAAAAACCGTTCGCACCAAGGAATGGTCATGCTCATTTACTCACCGGAATAACGTTGATACGGCAAAGGTTGCGGGGCTTGAACCGCCGGTTCAATCGTCGGAGCACTCCAACTGCGACCGTCACAGTAATCGCAACCGGGAAAGGCGTCGGTACGAGAAATGAAGTTCCGAAGTTGCAGCCGTAACTTGTCCGGCGGCGTCTCCGGAACCAACGATACATAGTCGTTTTCGCGGTCAGGGATCGCTTGCAACTGAGCGGCATTGGCAATGAACGGACAACGATAAAGTCGCGCCCTTGACAGCGTCAGCAGATTTTTGGCGCAACAGTCGGTAAAGATCCGTTCCTGTTCCGTGGCCGGACGTGAATGTCGGGCAATCCGGGAACAGGCGGTCCAGCCAGCAGCCGGATGGACATAATAAGAAATATGGTGTTCCTGCAAAAGTTTTGTCAATAAGGTTAAACGGCATGAGCAAGAACCATAATCGGTGATCAGAAATAATGTTTTAGGATTACAGAAGGCCTGCAGTTGCTCCGGACGCGGCAACAACGTGCCGTTGGTGTAAATTGCAATCCGCTTGACTTGCCGGCAAGCCGCCAGTTGTTGAACAACCAGATGAACATCGCGATGCATCAGCGGTTCGCCGCCGATCACACGGAAGTCGTTGATCTCGTCCACGACCGTCAACAGTTTTTCGACGGCCGACAATATTTCCGCGACCGGGTAATTCCGCGGTCGGGTAAAATACTGCATCAGGTTGGAACAGTCCCGACACCGCAACGAACAGCGTTCCGTTACCACCACGTCGACACTGCGCAAAAACAGCTTTCCCGGTTCCAGATAACTTTGATGGCACACTTGACAGGAGCGAACGGCAAAGTCGATAAAATCGGCCGGACGTTCTGCTGAAATCAGACTTTCCCAGTCGGCCGGTTCCAATGCCATACCGGTTGTCCATTGGTAATGTCCCAGCTGTTCCAGTTGCCGAACAACATCCTGAATATCGGCGACGGTGATCAGAAACCATGCCTCCGGATATTTTTTGCACAACTGCGCCGGTGCCAACACCAGCAGTCCGGCAACCGAGGTCCCGATTTTCGCCGCGCTGTTATCGGCAAACGCGGTGACGGCAATCTTTTTCCTCCGGCATCGCTGCAACATGGCTTCGCCCACGATTCCGGCCCCGAAAATGATGATCGGCGAAGACGAGACCGGCAACGTATCGATTCGCCAGGAACGAATTAAGTTTTCTGCCATAATTTTCCATACCTCTTTTCTGCTTTGTAACGTCCCAGCGCCATCATGACGGAGATCATTTTTCCTCTGATCAACCATGGGAACAGGCGACTTTCCCCCGGTCCCGGCCGGTAATACGACAACGAGCGGCGTACCCGGGGATCGTCGGTCATAACTCGAAGCGCCGTTCGAACCCGTCGGCGGTCGGCGGTTGTCATCTGGCCGCACAGCCGGATAGTTTGAATAATTATCAACGTAATCACCGCATGGCCAATCACCGCTTCCACCGGCCCCGGATGGCATGAAGGGATGAACAGTCCGCTTAGCCGCTCTAAGGCTTTCAGTGGGTCGAAAAGTTTATGCCGGAAATGCTTGCCGCCGGTAGTCGGCGACAGATATCCCGTGGTATAAGCATAAAGGCGTTCTTTGACATAGGCGATCCGTTCCGCATAATGTAAAAAATGAAAATTAAACTCGGTATCCTCAAACACTTGCATGGTTTCGTCGAAGACCAACTGATGCCGTCGAATTCGCTCGGCCCGATACATCTTCCCCCAGACATAGGAGAATAACGGCGTCCGGTTGGGGTGATGCAGATATCCTTCCAGATAATGCAGAAATTCCGAACGCGATAAGTCTGCGGCATCCGGTAAGGGCGTTTCCTTGCGGATGAGGGTGTTACTTTTCCGATCCATCACCAGAAAGCCGCCGGCAACCATATCAATACCGGGACGATCGCCGGCCAGCAACCAACGTTCCAATGCTTCTGGCGACAGAACATCGTCGACATCGAGGAACACAATAAACTTTCCTCGGCTGGCCGTCAACCCGGCGTTCCGGGCGGCCCCCGGCCCTCGGTGGGAAAGATGAAACGGTCTGATGCGAGCATCGGCGCCGGCTTCCCGATCAATCCAAGCGGCCGTGGCATCTGTAGACCCGTCATCCATCAGCAGCAGCTCCCAGTCCCGGTTGGTTTGGGCGATGACGCCGGACAGACAGGCTGAGATGCAGTCGGCACTGTTGTAGACCGGCACGATGATGCTGATGGTTGGAACCGATGTGCTTTCGGAAGATGGATTATTCAAAATTGATGCGCTCTTCTTCAATGACCAACGGTTTATTCTTTACCTGGGTGTAGATCGCGCCGACGTATTCGCCGATGATGCCGATGAAAATCAATTGAACCGCGGAAAAGAAAAACAACCCGATTACCAGCGGAGCCATTCCCAATTCGAATGTCTTCCAATATAATAATTTATACACCAGATACCCCAGCGCCACCAGCAGGCTGATGCTGGCCAGACAGAAACCGGTAAAAGCAGCCAGCCGCAACGGAATTTTGGTATGGTTGACGAACCCGGTCATTGCCACATCATAAAGAGTAAACAAATTGTTTTTCGTATGACCATGTCGACGTTTTTCCTGGATATAAGGAATCTCTACCCGATGAAATCCAACTTCCGCGATGATGCCACGTCCATACGGATAGGGATCATGAAATTGTCTGATCGCATCCATCGCTTGTCGATCATACAGACCAAATCCGGTAAAATTACGGATTTGCGGAACTTCCGACATTTTAGACAACAGCCAGTAATAAAAATGTCGCACCATCGCCATGAACAGATTTTCCTGGCTGTGAGATTTTACGGCACAGACTACTTTGACGCCATGTTCCCATTCCTGAATCAGACGGGGAATAAATTCCGGCGGATCCTGAAGATCCGAACACATGGAAATGACCGCATCTCCACTGCCCGCCAGAAAAGCAGAGTACGGCGAACGAATATGGCCGAAATTATTGGAGTTAAAAATGACTTTCAAACGTTTATCCTGCGCGGCCAGATTCCGCAGAATATTTCGGCTATGATCTGTCGAGCAATTGTCGGCAATAATAATTTCGTAATCATATTGCGGCAATTGTCGAAACATATTCGTGATCCGGTTGTACCATTCCGGCAGATTTTCTTCTTCGTTATAACAACTTGAAGCGATACTTATTTTACGCATGGTGTATCAATTTTGACTAATTGTTGAACTGTAAGAAATTCCAGCAATTCCCAGATACAGCCGTCCCCGCCGCGCTGTTTCAATTGCAGATTCGCCAATTTCTTGACTTCGCCTATGGCGTTGGCCGGACAGGCGGAGAACCCGACCTGCTGCATGATCGAAATATCATACTTGGCATCGCCCACATAACAGACGTCCCGGGGAGATAGTCCGGTTTGCTGTAAAATTTCCCGGAGCGCCGCCGGTTTATCTTTACAACCGTTATAGAAAAAATCCGGTTGAAAACGTTCCCGGAAAAACAGGGTGATCGGAGTCGACTCTCCGGTCAGCAAACCCACTTGCAGATGGCGGCGCTTCATTTCGAAGACGGCATCGATATCTTTGAAATCCACTGTTTTCGACTCGTTGCCGTGAGAATCCACCGTGACTTTGCCATTGGTGAGCACCCCGTCGATATCCAGTAAAACCAGTTGAATCATTTCCCGTCCTTTTCGGCAATCATATTGGCCGCCAGTTCTTCCGGCGGCAGGTACGGCCACATATCTTCCAGCGGTTTGGAAACCATCCCGCCGTCCGGCCGTTTCATCGCTTGAACCCGCGGCGCCGTAATCTGTTCCGCCGCGACCTGAATATTGCATAAAACCGGGTCGTCGCCGGCCAATACCCGCTCGATAACGGCCGCCAATTCGGCATGACTCGCGGCGGTTTCCACCCGTAGCCCGTAGGCCGCGGCAATGGCACCAAGATTCGGCATCGACAAGCCGCTGTCAGTGCCGGACCCGACGTGGAATCCGCCGAACATCTTGTTCTGGGTAGTCCGGATGCTGGCATAGCCGTCATTATTGAAGATAAACATTTTGATCGGCAACCGGAGTCGGGCTACCGTTTCCAACTCTTGAATATTGAGCTGAAACGCACCGTCGCCATTGATCAGTACCGTTCGCTTCCGGTCATGTGCAATACAGGCACCGACAGCATAAGGCAATCCGAATCCCATGGCGCCCAATCCCGCTGCATTTTTGACGGCTTGGCCCTGCTTGACGCGCATGGCCTGATACGTTACTTCCCCTGCCGCACCCGCGCTTTCCGGGACAATGACATCGTCCGCCCGCAATTGTCGGAACAACTGATCGGTAAATACATAGAGATTAATTCCCGGTCCCTGCTGCCAATACGATTCCGGCACCATCGGATAACGGGTGTTGAGCTGATGCCCATAGTCGATCCATTCCCGATGCGGGTTCGTGACGGGCGGCAAGGCATTCAGCGCCTCCAGCATCTCTCCGGCATCGGCAACCAGCGTCCAATTTAATCCGTTGATCTTCCGGATTTCCGCCGGATCGATATCGACCATCACCTTGTAAGCGTGGCGTCCGAAATCTTCGGCGTTGAAAGCGGTAATACTGGGATCCAGCCGCGTCCCTACCATCAGCAACAAGTCACAGTTCTGGACCATGAAATTAGCGGTCCGGGAGCCCATAATGCCGGGGCAGCCGAAATTCAGCGGATGTTCGCAGTCCAGAAAATCAATGGCTTTCCACGTCAGCAGGACCGGAATATGATTGGCAGACGCGAACCGGAGCAACGATTCCTGTGCGCCGGCTGCTTTCACGCCGTTTCCAGCCAGCATCAGCGGCCGTTTCGCAATCTTCAAACGCTGCATGATGGTCTCTGCCGTCCGGGTAATTTCTGCCAGGCCGGAGGCTGGATCTTCCGGAGTAAAGCCGCGCAGGGCCGTTTCGTCGATCATTGCCGCCTGAACGTCCAGCGGAAAATCCAGCCAGACCGGCCCCATGCGGCCGGTGGTGGCCAGATACCAGGCTTTTTCCAGATGGTAACGAATCTCCTCGGGATGCAGAATTATGACGGCATATTTGGTGATTGGCTGGACCAGCGAAACAATATCGACTTCCTGCGATCCCATCTGCCGAACGCCCGTTCCGGTTTTCAGGTCCGGCCGTTTGGCCTGTCCGGACAGAAATACGACTGGAGTGGAATCGATATAGGCGGCGGCCACTCCGGTTATCGTGTTGGTGCCGCCGGGACCGGATGTGACCAATCCAACGCCAGGACGGTTGGTGTGTTGTCCATAAGCTTCCGCCGCAATGGCCAAGGCCTGTTCATGCATGAAACAGGTATATTCCAATTGCCGGCAGCGGCCGAGTGAGTCATCCAGATGCATCGCTCCGCCGCCCGGCAGCATGAAAACATGTCGGACGCCGTGAGTTGCCAGAAACCCCATGACATAATCGGAAAGTTTGATCATGATTCAACCGCGCATCTTCTTTCTCACTGCCATTTCCGGTTCGGATAGAACCCGTCTTCCATCCCCTCTGGCGGCTTCCATCTGACGGATTTCTCGGACAAAGCGAATTAATTCGGCCGGTTCGATAGACGACTTCTGGTCGGAACCATACATCTTCCGGTCCAGCGTGATATGCCGTTCTACCGATCTTGCCCCCAGCGCCACCGCGCCCAACGTGGCAAGATTGCCGATTTCATGACTGGAATATCCGATCGGGCAATCATAACGGGCAGCCAATTCCCGGATCATCAACAGATTGGCCATTTCCGGCGGCATCGGATAGACGGACACGCAATGCAGCAACTCGAATGGACACCTCTGTTCCCGGAAAATTTTGACGGCGGTATCGATTTCCTCCCAGGTGCTCATGCCGGTGGCCAGATAAGTATAGCGCTTTTCCTCGGCTACGGTTTTCAGTAACGAACGGTTGACCAGTACCGGCGAAGCCACTTTGTTGTAGCGCAGTTTATATTTCCTTAAAAATTTCTGGGCGTCGACATCCCACGCCGAGGCAAACCAGCACATCCCTTTTTCCCGGCAATAGGCATCAATCTCGTCATATTGCTTCTCGTTGAACTCCAGTCCCTCCTTTTGCGCCCGTTGGGTCGTCCCCCAGGGACTGTTCCGTGGCTGGCTGAGAAATTCTGCCGAGTAAACGGCATCAATGGTTCGTTTCTGGAATTTCACTGCATCACACCCGGCCAACACGGCAGCGTCAATCAGTTGTTTGGCGATTTTCATATCGCCGTTATGATTAATACCGATTTCTGCCGTTACAAAAACTTTTTCATGCATTTTTCCCCGCCCACTTGCTTTGGATACTATTACCGCTGTTCAGCTGACAAAATATCATTCACATCAATGTTCCCGCTCTTCCGGCTTCCGCTCGAATACTTTGCTGTAAAGTTCCGGTTTGTCGAAAGTGACGATATACAGCATTTCCGTGGCTTTTCGTACGACTGCCGCTCGGGTTGATTTGTCCCGATCAACCAGTTGATCGATACGCTGGAGCTCGGGTTCCGGATAAAGAATATTTACAGGAATCGCCTTCTGGTCCCCATTGTGTCTCATCTTATCCCCCATACATTAAAACTTGCTCTTTCGAAGTAGAATATTTGCGCCATGCCCATACTGAATTCCTGAAGGTTACGTGATATTTTCTTGCCGATATTCGGAAAATATCTTATATGATATCAAAGAAAACATATTCATGCAATATGTTGCAAACAAAAAAGATAAATAAAATTTTCAGCAAGATAGTAATCCTATTTATCTATATTTTTTTATATTAAAAAGTGCATATTTATTGCTTGCTCCGGTATCTCTTATTTCATAACAATCTCTTTGAACTAAAACTACGATAACTACTTAGTCGTTGATATTTAAGTCTACTTACTTAGGTCAGTCATTTAATGTCATAGTTGGATTGTAGCGGAAAATTTTATGAAGATAGAATAGGACAATGATTGGAATTTTTCTTGTTTTCATCGGGCGGAATCCGCTGCGGGACCCAGTCGATTTTTCTTTGACGATCCGGGCCGGATTGCCCGCCAGAACGACATGGCTCTGCGCATATTTTCCGGTGACAATCGCGCCGGTTCCGACCACCGAATGATCGGCAATCGAGGCACCTTTCAGCAGCGTTGCCTGCGCGCCCAGCCAGACGTGATTGCCGATGTGCGTATCCTGCGCCGGATTGAGGCGGATGCCGCGATCGGCGTCAAGAATCGAGTGACTGTCGCCGGTCCGCACCACCACGTTCGAGGCAAACAGACAATCTTCGCCGATCACAATCGCTTTCCCCTCGGTCGCCGCCAGATGCGTAAAGCCGGTAATGTGCGTGTGATCGCCGATGATGATGGTATTGCCGTCGTCTTCCAGCCACAAATCGAGTTGGTGAAGCACGCACCGGTTCCCCAGCACGATTTTATTGTGATCGCCGGCAATGTAGATGTGGCAGTGATCCCAGAAACAGCTGTTGCCCCAGTCGACAACGTTATGACTGCCATTGATTACCACCGAGGAGCGGCGCAAAAAAGATCGTCCGGTAAAGACATTGTCGTGACCATGAATTTTCTTCCGACTACGTCCCAGCAGCAAATTGTAGCAGCGCGTTGCGGCGGACAGTAATCCCGGATAGCGCTGCAAGAATATTTTTCCCGAACTGAAAAGGCTCATTCCGTATGTTCTCCCATTTCGATTTTTCGTCCAGCACATTGAGCTTGTTTTGACCTGATTACTGAAAGACGAATCCGGACCGGCGGGGGATGATGGAGGGGACCGCCATCCGGTCCGGATTCGATCAATTGTGTGATAGGCAGAGATTCTTGCAGAGTGGCCCTGCCGTGTTTTATCGCGGCAGATTCATCAGATTGAAGATTTGTTCTGCCATCAATCCCCACTTGTTCCAAGACTCATTGGCCAGCGAGTCAAACTCGAAGTGTTTGCCGTCGGGAAAAACCACCCAGCGGAATTCAACTTCGGAATTTGTCGGCCAGAATACATCGTCAAACAGCAAAGCACTTGCTTTGAGTTCCGCCTGCGCATATTTCTGCGCCAACTGGTTGTATTCTTCATTCATCTGAACCAATTGTTTTCCTTTTTTCTCAACTTGGGCAATGCTGTCGTCGGAATCGCTTTTTCTCAACTTCAGAATTTCTTTTTGGAGTACCTGTGCATGGTCGTTCAATGCCTGCATTTGTTGCTGATACTGTCCGTCGCCGATCTGCTTGATTTTGGCATCAATTTTACTCTGAAACTGGTCACCTTCATACTTTTTTAGCAAGTCAGCGTAATTGGTTCCAGCTTCTATGGCTTTGACGACTGTAAGGTGGGTTTCCGGTCTGATTTTGCCGTGAAAATAAACGATCTTCCGGCCGTTTTCCGTGATAGCACCCCATTCGCCGGACGAAAAATTAACGTTCATCAACGCTTCGTTGGTAATATCGTTGCGATTCGGCGGACAGCCGTTTTTCACCGTTTTGACAGAATTATCGCACCCCGTCAGAGTAAGTAGCAACAGTCCGCCTAATACCATTGCCAGTCCGAATTGCTGGAACATCTTCAGATTTTTACGCCAGAGATTTACTTCATTCAGCCAGTTGTTCATCGTTTTCTCCAAGTTTATTGGTGACTTATTTTCTGCGCAATGCGGAGGCTCATAGCTTCCGCTGCTTTGCGCGCTTCTTCTTGTTGCGCCGCCGACAGCTTTTGTTTGATGATCGCCGTCATTTCTTCATCTTGGCTATGGTTGCCGATCATTTCTCTAACCAAGATCCACATTTGTGCCGTAATCAGTTCTGCCGGAGTTGCTTTTCCGCCGTTGTAACAAAGTCTTGCCAGATCGGCCTGCGCTTCGGAATGCCCTTGTTCCGCTGCGGCAGTAAACTTTTTCCGGGCTTCTGCGAGGTCCTGAGTAATGCTTCCGACATTAGGCCAGTCCAAACCGTCCCGATACCACTTCCCGACTTCATAAAGCGCCTGGGCCTTGCCGGCATCGGCATCGGCCAACAGATGAACGGCGCGACCAAGATCGGTCCCCGTATCCAACCATTTGATCACCGTCTGATAGCGGTCGGGAAAAATAGTAGGATAGACTATTTGCAGACGATCTACTCGTGGAACCGGATCGTGTTCAAACGCCTTCAGCAGCCACTTCAGCGCGCGAGCATCGCTGTGCGGAACGCCATTGCCCTGATGGTATTGATCCACCAATTGGTATTGCGCCTCCAGGCATCCCTGTTCGGCTGCCGCCGTAAACAATTTGATGGCTTCCTCTGGATTCTTGCTCACGCCTTTGCCCTCCAGATACATTCTGCCTAAATCGACTTTGGCCGACAGGCTTCCCTGCTTGATGGCGGTTTGGTAGCATTGGACGGCAAGCAGATAATTAGTAGGAACCCCGATCCCGTTCAGATAGAGGTCGCCCAACAGACGTTGCGCCTCAACATTTCCTTGCTTGGCGGCGGCATTCGTCCATTTCAAAGCGTCGGCGCCTTCATCGGCTTGAGCATATCTTCGCGCCAACGTGAGTTGGGAGGCCACATCTCCTTTTTCGGCAAAGAATCGCAGCCATTGCATATTGCCGCTATCGGCCAGTTTGTGCTGAATGTTGGCATTGCCCTGATTCGCCGCCTGATCGACGATTTGTTGCGCGTGACGATTGCCGTGAAGCGCGTCATCAAATAATAACTCAGCCGCAAGATTCAGGTTTTTCGAAACGCCTCTGCCGGTCGCGTACAATAAACCAAGATCAGCTTGTGCCGGACGGTAATTTTGCTTAGCGGCCTTTTCCAGCCAGGAAACGGCAAGAACAAGATTCTGCGTATTATCCTCGTCCTGATGCGTTTTTTTCGTACGATGAAAGATCGGGATTCCCCTCCGATCAGTCTCTACCTGTGGTTCCGGACGGTAATTCAAATAGTATTTGGCTAGGGCATATTGTGCTTTCGGATCGCCTTGCTCTGCTTTACTTTTTAGTTCTTCCGGCGTCATTTGCGTTTTGGCATAAGCACTGCTTGCTATAATCAGTACGGCAAACAGGATGCTTCGCACGATTCGTGTTATCATTTTCTTACTCCGTTTTTTACGTTTGGGATGGTCATTTCGCGTTTACCTGCAAAATGGCCAATTGAATTTTTCTGCTTAAAAATCACATTTCTAACCCGCCGAACCTGCATGCGATTTGCCGCCGAAGAGATGCCGGTTTTGTAGAATCTGCTGGCGGATATAAAAATCGAATCCGACCAGCAATACGCCTACCACGCCCCCGAAAATCAGGTTGATCACGCCGATCACGATCAATCCGGTGAGACTTTCATATTGAGCGGGGACGGTTGATGCCCGCGACTCGATTTCCCGTCGAATTCGAAGCCGGGAGATTGCCGCGATAATATTCCAGACGCCAGCGATAATCAGGTACAGCGAAATGACTTGCAGAATCCCCAGGCATAACCAGGCAATTCCGGACCCCAATTCATAGGTCGCCATCCGATGAATGAATACGCCGGGCGTTACCCCGTGAAGCGGCGGCGGTTCCGCCCGTTCCGACAGATGGTGCTGGAAGTCGGTGCTCCCCAAATTGATCCATTCGGGAAGTCCCTTTTCCCAGAGCCTGCTCTCGCCGGTCAGCTCGCCGGCAACGATGAGCCGGATAATTTCGGATTCCGGAACCGGTCCCTTGCGCTGACCGGTCTCCTCATAATACCACTCTGGAAGCGGTGTTTTTTCGGCCTTCTCGTCCATCTCTTTTCTCCTCATTCTTTGTTTTTTCGATTTCTTTTTTCAAGCGCGCGATTAGTCTTTTATCTCTTCTCCAAGCGCTGAAGTCGAAGCACAATCGACTCCGACAACGTGCCGATATCCGCATCAACCGCATTATCTTCCAGTTCCGTTACCAGCACCTGCAATTCCGCCAGTAAAGCGGCCGTTTCTTCCCTCGCAACGGGCGACTGGCCGCGCATCGCCTCATCTTGCCGGTTCATCCGGATTTTAAGCGCATTCAGACCGGGATACCCCAGTTGTTGAACCCGGTTGTTCAACTGATGAAATGGTGGATAAAATCTTTCTTCCGACTGACGCGGCGGCGAGGCGGCGGGGACGTCGTCCGCACCACCGCGACCGATTGCGGTCAAGGCCGTTCCGATGCCGACAATCCACACCAGCCAGAACAACTGGATGCCCAGCAACATGGCAACGTTCAGAGTACTGAAAATCGCCACCAGTCCGAGCGCGACAACCCCGCAGAAATACCACGGCGCGACCGTCAACAGACCGGTCGGCAACAACGGTAAAGGCGGCTGTCGGCGGCGGAATGGATATCCCCACAGCATCGCTTCCGCCAGAACCAGAAAACTTGCCGTCGTTCGAAACTGCGCCTGTTTCGTCTCGCCCGGATTCCATCGCCAGGCAAGCGCAACGGTCATGACAATTGCGGCGACAAAGATGGCGTCGCGAGGTTTGAATCTCATTTTTTGAACTTCCATTTCAGCCTATCAACACCTTTCCGGCAAAACCTGATGTCTGGGACCGGAAAAATACTCCGGTCCCAGAACAACGGTTTGTCGTCCTTTCTTTATTTTGAATAGTTTACACGTCTAGTAGCTTGTTATGTGCAAATAAGTTATCTTCATTCTAATCGGGGCTTATCGACGAGTTACTGTTTCTTCAACGGAGCTTCGCCGCGAGCGATTTTACCCTTGTTGACCAAATACCACGGGAAGACGATGATCCACAGCAACACGCAGCCGAGAAACGTAATCACCGGCCCGGTCGGACCGCCGACTTTGTACTTGCTTAGACCGATGCGGTGGGCATCGATTGCCGCCCATAGCGCCGTGATCAAAATCACGATGTAAGCCGCTTCCGGCCGAATCAATGCGGACAAAAACGCAACGACCAGAATTCCCAACGTCACTAGAATCGCTTTTCCTGCTTTCATTTTCTCACTTTTCCTGTAATGAATTTTTTTTACTAACTGAAATCACGCGACACGACAAAATTTGAACAGAATCTCCTCCTTGTGGCCGGCGGCCATTCTGGGAGGCATGAGGAAGATCGGTCATACTGCCCGCCGAGATTCCCCATGCCGGATTTTCGACATCGGGTCTATCTCAGGGCAAACGAAGAGAGTGAAGCAGAAACGTGGACAACAAAAAGGACGTTCCCGCACACTCGGAAGAGGCACCGTCAAGAGCCTACTGATGAATATGAAGGAACGCCCAACTATATTACTATAGTCGGGCGTACTTTCAACATTCGTTTCATCAGTTGAAAATTGACGGTTTTCTTCCGAAACGCTTGCCAAAAGTCCGCAGACTTATATGATTTTTTTGATATTAATAGCTTATTGGACAATCCCCTTGATCGTTATTTTTAAACATATGACCATTCCCGAATAAATGCAAATCAAAATGATCGGAATGACTTTTTCCATTGCAGAATTTGAGCTTACAACAGCCGTCGCCGAACCTCATAACAGGCCCCAATGTGCCGATTGCCCAGCATTCGGATCGTGCCGAAATGAATCGCTCCTGCCGCGATATTGCCTGCCACCGGAACGATTTTCGCTGCTGCTTGCAGACTGATTTTCATGCCCAGTTTTCGCAGCAGTACCGCGACGGTCTGCCTGGTCACCGCTCGCCCGATCAGCCGGTTGCCCAACTGCGCGGTCACGCCCAGCAATTGAGCTTGACGGTGAACCGGAAGCGCCTGAATTTGTTCCGGCGTCAACCCGAATTTTCGATTGATCGCCGCAAACATTTCCAGCAACAGCGCTATCGTCATTCCGAGGTCCAAACCCGGTAAAGAAACGGCGGACGTCAGCGCGGCCAGCTCCGCCCGATGCCGGACCAGTTCCCGGCATTCGGAGCGGATGCGCTGCAGTCGGTTAAACGTTGCCGCACGACTGGTCATGATCGGCATCCGGGTTTTCGTCCGGTACTTCCGCCACCGGGCCTTCCGGATTATCTTCTTGCGGAATTTCCGTAGCCGCTTCATCCGGCCAGGCATCGTCCTCGGCAAAGGTTTCCAGTCGACGCTGCCGCTGGCAATATTCATACACGCCGCACGCAATGGCAATACCGCTCGCCACCCACAGTCCGATTTTGAGGATTCCGTTCATCGCAATTCGCTCCTTTCGGCAATCTTTTGCCGATTTGAAAATTCGAAAATTACGGCCGATTTTTCGACCCGTTTACGCGGCTTTCACCTCCAATTCCAGCCGGTCGGAACCCAGGGCAAGGCTACTGATCACCGGCGTAAATTGCAGTTGATAACGCTGCCGAATCCGGTCGAGATCCAGCCGAATCCGATCCCGTGATTCGCGGACCAATATCCCATCGCTGAACTGCGCAATGGCGGATGCCGCGTCGGGTCCGAATGCTGTTGCCGCCAGACTGAATCCCTGCGCCAGTAGCGACGGCCATTTCGAAGCCGCCGCTCCTCGGGTACCGATCTTAATCACCAGACTGTGATCCGCCGTTTTCCGGGGCCGCAGCGTGAATTTCAGACGCGGCGACAGCGTCCCCGGATCGACTTCGATCTCTACGCCGCGAGCAGCGGTAATCCGCGTGATTTTGACTTTGTCATGCAGTAAATAATGCGCGAGTCCATTGAGTTCGCGTTTGTCGGTCGATATTTTCATTGTTCTCCTTGGTTTTATGATTTTTTGTTTGGAATGGGTAATTACGAAGTGATGTTATGTTTCGCCTGACGGCGCCCAGCGATTCCGCGCTGGACCCGGCCCGGCGAGCCGCCGGTGGCGAGTTACCAGGGGCTGAAGCCGCCCCTGGACCCCGCTGAACATGGCTATGTTCGCGGAGGACACCCGAACAGCTTTGGGTTTCCTCCTGCACCTCACTTCCCCAGCTTGGGGGCTTTATAGTCGCGTCTTGCTGTTCTTTTCGTTTGGGAGCAGGTGTGCAGAGGCGAACCCTGAACGGTCAGGGTTTGCCTTGCGAAAATAACCATTTTCTTCCGGCGAAGCCGGTAGCGGTTACGCAGTAACCCATCCGCAGCGGGTCGTACCCGCTGGGGTCTGGGGCAAGGCCCCAGAGAGTTCGAACTGTTCGCCGAGTTTGCGGTAACAGACGTCGGCACGCGCCGGACTGTACTTCTTGGCGATTTCAGTGAACGCGTTGTATAAACTCCAGAAGTTCTGTACCTCGAAATCCTGATGCTGCGGCTCGACGAATTCATTCAACACCTGGACGATGTCGGAACTCGGAATCGCGCCCGCTTCGGCCGATTTCACAATCATGATCCGGGCCTGATCGACGGTAATCCGCGTGGAACGAAGACGTTCGATGCCGCGATCCAGTGCCGCAAACGCGCTGGTCTGCAACACATCGAAAGCGTAGCCGACGAACCAGTTGGAGTTCATGCCGGAGGTGTGTTTGCGGGCCAGTTTGACCTCGCCGCCGAAACAGAGATTGTCGCATACGATAATCCGCGCTCCAGCCACAATCCCCAGTGCCAGCGATTTGTCGTTGGAATTACGAACGCCGATAGCACGGGTGTACTCCGGGTTGCCGTCGGGATGACACCGAATGACGCCGAACATCTTGGTGCCCATCACGTTGACACCCCATTGTTCGTCGTCGATATGGAACCCGCGATGCTGAGCTTCCTGAATTACTCGATTCGCCGCATCGTAGTGCGCCACCGGATGCCAGCTTGGCGTGGCGGTTGGGGTAGGAATATCGGCGAGTTCGATGCGCGTCAACCGCGTGGCGCCGCAATGCAACATCAATTCATTCATCGTTTTGATCTCCTGTAATGGGAATTTGATTTATAATGGCAACCCGCGCCCTGCCAGGCGGACTCCGTATCAATTGACACGAAGCCCGCCTGCTGCCTTCATCCCGGCAGACGCTTGGTCGTACGTGATTCACTCGATTATTCGAATAGAAATGGCACCCGTTTTACGCCGCTTGGGGCTGACGGATTTCGTCGATCAACATACTGCACTGCTGACGACTCAGGTCTTCCAGACGGTTCAGGTTCAGCCGCCGCAACTCCGCATTCAGATCGACGCCGTTGGTCTGCGCCAAATCTTGCAGATACTGCAACTGACGCGGACTTGCTGCCTCATTGTTATTACGTTTTACCGGATTATTCCGATGCTGAATTGCCGATGGCCGTTTCTGCTGGAGTTCACTTTCCACTGCCTCGCGGACCAGCGCAAACGTATCGTGAATCCGGTCCCGCAACTGTTCTGGATTCATGCCGTCGCCCAATTCCACCTCAATCGATGCGTGATAACTCCGCGAACTGTAGTTACTTTCGGCGGGAACTTTTTTTGCATAACTCGCATTCAACTTGAGCATGATTTCATCCTCCTTACGCGGCCAGCGCCGCTTCCATAAATTCCGCCGTTTCGACCTTTTTGATGTGCCCGTAGACGTCCGGACCATAAACGCAGTCCACTTTCTTTTCGGCCTCCAGCGCTGCCCCGAAAGGCGTCTGCGCCCAGACTTTCACGCACACACAGCCGATATTTCTTCCATGCCGTACCAACCGCAAAAACACTTTATACGCTTTCATTTTTTCCTTTAACTCCGATTAAGATTAAGAATGCCGAATGATGACCCGTTTCGTACTTCGTACGACCAGCGATTCCGCGCTGGACCCGGCCTGGCGAGCCGCCGGTGGCGAGTTACCAGGGGCTGAAGCCGCCCCTGGACCCCGCTGAACATGGCTATGTTCGCGGAGGACACCCGAACAGCTTTGGGTTTCCTCCTGCACCTCACTTCCCCAGCTTGCAATCAATAGCGTGCTTTAACGACCGCGTCTCGCGTTTTTTCGTTTGGGAGCAGGTGTGCAGAGGCGAACCCTGACCGTTCAGGGTTTGCCTTGCGAAAATAACCATTTTCCCCCGGCGAAGCCGGTAGCGGTTACGCAGTAACCCGCCCGCAGCGGCACGTTGCCGCCGGGGTGGAAGGGGTGGAACCCCTGCGCTAGAAATTGGCTACCTTTTTGAACTTGTCGATGGTCGCTTGCAGTTCCTTGAAACTGCGGTCGCGCTGCTTCACATTGCGCTGGGTTTCGCGAACCTGACGACACACGTCATTCACACAGGTGTTCAGCGTGTAAAGCGCAACGTGCAACTTGTCGAGGGACGCGTTCAAGTTGGCAAACGCATCGGTCGAGGCAGCCGGTTCGACCACTTTGAAATCGGTCGTCGGTTTTGCTTCGGACGGTACCATTGTTTTATCCTCCGGTTGAGATTCGTGATGCGGAATAGATTTTTCGATTACCTGCCTGATTTCGTCAGCCTTGAACCGGGCCGAAAGCGACATCACAATCAGGTACCCGGCATGCGGACCGTCCTGCGCCACCAGAACCAGGCCATCGGCACTGCGTAGCAGCGTAAAACCGCTGCGCAGCACGTCCAGCAGATAACCCTTCGACAGCGTATAGAACAACGTCTGTCCCGGTTTTTCCGCCTGAAACCTACTGTCGGCAAGTTTGATCATCGTCGGATTGGTCAACCCAGCAACCGCGAACAATCCATCGGTGCCACCATAAAGCACCACCGGCTCATGCGGATCGTTGATCTTCAGCTTGCCGAGCGTGTTCAACAGCGTCGCGCGGTCCTGATCGCTGAGCGTAAACTGTGTAATCAGCGTGGACGGCTTCGGTACGATCTGTTCATATCTCGGAAACGTGCCCGGCGCTTGGCGAATGACCGTCCGCCACATGCCGCTTTGCATTTCGACCTGCTCGTCCTTCACGGTAATCGTCCCGGCTCCTTCCAGCAGCGACAGTATTTTCGGGATCGGCAGCAAAATCGGCCTATCGATGCCCAGTTCATAGTTCAACACCATCAACTCACGCCGATTCGTGGCGGCAATCTGACCGTCCCGGATGCTGATACAGTTGGTCGTGGGGTTGACCTTGTCTTTCGAAGTCATTGGCGCCGCCAGCCGCAACTTCTGAAAGAACTCCGTCCCCACCGCCAGCGGACTCGTATCCACCATCGGTGTTTCCGGAAATTCTTTGACGCCCGGATCGGCATATTCCTTGGTCAACTCGCCGATCTTTACGGTCACTTGGCCGGATCCCGACTCGAATTTCAGTTTTCCGTCGCCCGGCAACTTCAATAATTCCTTCAACTCGGCCAGCCCAAACAGAAAATCGTTCTCGCCGACCGTTTCCACGCCGTCGTTCCGGTACTCCACCCACTGTTCCAAATCGGTCGCCAACATCTTTACCCGACCCTCTTGGGCCGTAATCCGTACGCATCCGAACACTGCTCTTACCGGCTTCCTCGCTACCACCATCGACAATCCCTGTACCGCTGCTTTCACCATCGCCTTCGACATTGTTACGCTCATGATCTCATCTCCTTGAAAATAAATGGCCCCGGCTGCGTGCATTGAAAGCACAGTCGGGGCTGGTGTTGCTTGAATCCGGAAATCTCTTTCCGTTCACTATGGAGATGATATAGATCTGAAATCCGATGATCGACAGTCTGCGTCTGCCGGATTATTCGACCGGAACATTGCTTTTGATCTGGATCACCAGCGGAGAGAGCAGACCTTGTTTGATCTTTTCTTTTTCTTCTGAGGTAAAGAAATCGAGATGTTTTTCGTACCAACGTTGCGCGAATTTAAGCGGAAAAGTCGCTTCAATCCGGGCAATCTGTGAGTTCTGGTCGAAACGGATGGATGTTTTGGTTTTAATACAATCATAATTCAAGTTGCCGGATGGATTTTCAAGGCCAGGAACGGATTCATCGAGCTGATTGATGCTGACCACGGGCGTTTTGAACATAACGGCATCGGCAAAACGGTGTTGGAAAAATGCCGAAGCCCCGGGTTTGCCCAGCAAAATGACGGCGATATAATTTTTTCGTGATTCCATCCGGGAAATGTACGGTTCGAGCTGTTCCCGATGAGAAGTTTTACGGCGGTATTGAGCCCAACCGTTAAACTCAAACGAAATCGGCGTTTTCATGGTATATTCCGGCTGTTCCGGGTCGCCAAGAATACAAACGCTGCCCCAAGATAACGAGAAGTCTTCCGGACACGGTACGATGACCTGCTGCCAGCGGTTAGTTTTCAAGGTAACTTCGTAAAACTTCTTGACCGTACCGCCTTGAAGCTGGAAACGCAGTTTAACCACGCTTCGCCAGGTTTCGCTCAGTCGAGGGAAAACCCAGAACGTAAAATAGTCGGCGCCCCCATTGACGTCGCCGAAAAACAGCCGCGCTCCATGTGGAGAATTGGTCTTGCCCCGGGCAAATTGGATTGCGATCTGAGTACTCTGTTGGTCCCATGGTACGACTTGAACCGCTACGCCGATTTTACCTTTGCCGGCCGGTACCGTACTGATATGGTAAGAATCGCTTTCAATCGCAGTCATCATCGCAACCGTCCGTAGCGAAGTTCGTTGATAATTTCCTTCCCAATCAGTCATGGTAACCAGCGGGGTTTTATTGTCGAACTGCAGCGGCGGAAACTTTGGCATAGTCCATTTTTTCTCAGCCGGTTCGCTGGTAGTTCCCTGACGCCGCAAGCGAATCGTGGTAAAACCGGTATGGGCAAAATTCAACTGGAATAGACCGCATTCGGAACGCGCGCCCGTAATTTTATCGATATTCATCGCACTGCTTTTGATATGAACTTCCTGCCGTTCCGTTGTCCGTGACGGAACTCCCTTGTTGACGAATCGGGCCAGTTGTTGGGCGGCAGCAACCCCCTTGATCAATTCTACCTTGGTCAGTCCCGTCCAAGGCACCGGACAAGTCACGGTCAGATCGGCATTGAGAAAGCGATAGGAATTGACCTGAATCGTGATCGTGTCGGCATCGTTCTGCGCCGCAGCCCAGAACAGATCGTAAGGAACCGTCATGGGATCGGCGGGAACAATATTGCAGATGATTTTGTGCGGATTGCCGTCGAACAGCCGCAACACCCGATTGAAGCCGTACCACGACAACTTGGGCCAGCCCAGATCGTCCACAAAAATTTCGCCCGGCATAAAAGAATTCCGCTCCAACAGAATCCGATTGCCACCGCCCCACAACCATTCGACAATGTCACGCGGCGCCTGATACAAATAATGTTCCTGCTGCTCCGTTCCGGTACGAAAAACATCAACATAGCCCCATTGACCGGGAATTTGTGCCAGCGGTGACGTAAAATCGGTCTTCAACTTTGTCGGGCCCGGCAATACCGACAGCGGCTCTTTGAAAGAGGCGAACTGACTGACGTGCAGAACGTTGTTATTATCTTCTTTTTCTGTCATCTGCAGACTGATCGCCGGTTTCTCCTGATCGCTGGAAAGCTCCAGAAAGTCAAAACAAAGCGGTTCCGTCCCGATGTTCCGAATCTCCAGAATGTTGCCGTTTTTTTCAATCAGGTTATTGGGAACCAGCACGTCGAGATAATGATGATTGAGAACCAGTGATTGTTGCCGCAAACTTTGCTTGTTCCATATCAGTTGAAGCGCTCGATAGCGCGGCGGTTCCGGTTCGCTTTCCTTATTCTTGACCGCGTTCTGTAGTCTTGCACGATCGGGAACAAATTCCTTACTGCCGATGGCGGTTTTCAACCGCAACCCGCCGTAGATAGATTGCGGCAGGTTGTCCAGATAAATCACGGCGCGCTGCATCGGTGCCAATTCCTGGGGAAAGTCATGAGGGGTGCGAACCTGAACCGTACTATCCGGACTGGCATAGACGCCGAATTCCGTTTTCTCCCAGTTTTGCCCCGGCAGGCCCGGTTTACCATTGAAAATTCCGACTTTAAACAGATCGAGTTTGACGTCCACCACTTTGTTTTGCAGCCGGGAACTTTGCAACATTGTCGTACGGCAGCGAGTCAATAGCAAATCGAGACCGGGGATGTTGATATCGGCGAAGATGTCACGTTGACTTTTGCGCTGCCGGTCGAGTTTGGCGGATGGATTATAGCGGTAATAAACTTCCAGAGTCAACGCGCCGAACGCCGTACAGTAAACGGAATAGTCGTCCTGGTTGGCAAACTTGATTTCTTCATCGTTTTCCCGTTTCGGCAATGTCCAAGACCCATCCGGTTGCTGTTCCGCTATGAACATTTTTTTGATATTGCGGTTCCAGCTTTTCCAGAGCGGACTGTTGCCGTTTTGATACTGATGCAGCATCAGCGTCTGATAGTACCATACATACAGCGGGAAGCGCTGTCGGGTATGCCACGATGGGGTAAATTGTTCTTGTCCGTGATTTTTCTTCAGCCAGCGCAACGCCTGGTCTATTTTCTTTTCCGCTCCATTGTCCAGCAGTTGCAGACAATAGATTCCGACCGGAGTAACTTCCGGATCAGCTTCGTATTTGCCGCCGTTGATGCCGAAACTGAATCCGCCGCCGGACGCGGCGTGAACTTCGCCAACCGCTTCCGACGCTTTTTCCAAAGCTTCGGATAAGCCGTCGATTTCGACTCCGTTTCCCCAGGCCGCTCGCAAAGCTTGGATGTTCCATCCGGCAAACGAGAGGTCGCAACGCGGTTCCCCGGCGATTATTCCTTGGCGAACCGTACCGGAAGCGTCTTTTTCCAACGATGCCGGACTGTTGTCGTAGTTATCATAAAAACTGCCGAATTTATTTTGCTGCCGAATCAGGAATTTCACCCGTTTTCCCATCGCCATCTGCAGTTCTCCGGATGGCACCAGCGCAGCGGCTTCCGCCAACGCATACGTGACAATCGCACAACCGAAGCCCCGCCCGCTGCGTTCCAGACCGGGCATGTCGGCCAGTTCAACCAATCTTTTCAGCCCCTTGCGGACTGGTTCTCCGTATTTTTCCGAGTCCGGCGTTTCGCCCCGGCCAAGAAACGCCAGCATCGCCAGTCCGGTTAAAGCCGGCTGGTTTTCCGAACCGGGTTCACCCCAGGAACCGTCCGGATTCTGTTTCCGTTGCAGATAGTCCAGCGCTTTGACGACCGCCGATTCGGTGTCCGTCCCGCCGCCCCGCCGCAAGCCGTTCTTTCGTCCGGAAACCGAACGCGAGGCCCAAAAACCATGGCCTCCATTGGCTTCGCCAATTGGAAGATTCAGGGTGCCCGACAAATTTTCCGTGATACCGGCGGAAGTCTGTACCGCCGATTCCAGCGGGTCGTAGCGCTCGCTGGTCCCGATGCCGGTGGAAATGGCGGTATTGACGCCGTGGACACGTTGGCTCGCACGTTCGTCCGTGACCAGCGTCTTGTGTTCCTCCGGACGAACAATTTTCTTGATTTCGTCCATTTTGGCACGGTCGATCGTTGCCGGAGGAGTGACTTTGACGCATTCGACCGGCGCAGTTTCCTGAATGCGCGGCAGACTGCCGCCGACGGTCATTTTTAAAAGAAAGAAGATTAAAATACAGTACACCGTAAATGATACGGCGTGCAACACCAGACGCGGCGTTATTTTGAGCTTGAAATTCATAAATAAATAAAAAATCTATCAAAAATATTTCATTTGCACATTGATAAAATAGCGTCTTTTTGTTATATTGCTACTTTGAAATGGGGTAGTTTATTCGAATTTATTTACTTTATTGGGGATGTATTATGCGCTGGCATGGGGTAGTTACTGGATTATTGACAATTATTTGTGCTGTAAATGGGTTTGCCGAGGATGGCGCTTCCGATAAAAATATTGCGCAAATCGATCAGCTTCATGCAACCGTTGCCAAGCTCAACAGCTTGCTGCCGAATGATACTAAAAATACCGGGAAACTGCTTAAGATTCTGGAAGATCAGGCCCGTAGCCGCGACTTGACCTGCAAATATGCCGCCCGCCATGCAGTAGCGGCGTATTACCTCAAATATCATCAGGACCACGACGCCTGGAAGCTGGTCAAAGACTGTGCCGAAAGCAGTAAATTGCAAGGGGTGCTGGACAAAGATTACGGGTCGTCTTATCTGTGTTGTTACCTGGATGCGGCGATGTGCAAACTCCGGCAGCAAAAGCCGCAAGATGCGTTGCAGATGTTGTTCCGGGCCGAAAGCATGACTCAGGACTTCGACAAAGTGCTGGTTAAACTCAAATATGCGGAAATATTGCAGACGCCGGAAATCGACCAGACCGACAAGGCCGCCGACTATCTCCGCCAGGCCCAGAGTGAATGCGACCGTCGAATTGCGCAGTTGTCCGACACCTCGACAGTGGCTGGTCAGGCCAAGGCCAGGAACGACGCGTTGCCGCAGTGGGAAGCGCTGCGTAACGACATTAACAAGACCGCCACCGAATTGGAAAACGCCCAGCTGAAAAAACAGTACGGCGAAGACTATGCCGCCTATGTAAAAATGCGCCGCTTGTATCGTTCCGGACTCAGCGAAGAAGCTGGAAAACTGTGCGCCGAGATCGTCAAAGCGAACAAGGGCAAAGAGAACGTCTATGTGGCGGCGGCCAAACTGCTGGAAGCCAAGTGTGCCCTATCCGACCGCCGCCTTGATCCGAAAGAGCGAATCAAACGCGCCGACGCCCAGTTGAAAAAGTTCGTCAAGGAACAGCCATACGGACTCTATCGCGGCGAAGCGTGGATGGAACTGGGACGGATCGCTCTGGAACAGAACTGGGATGTCGTCGCCGCCTCGAAATATTATGAAAAAGCCTTGGAATGGTTCCGCTACGTGCGCAATCTCCACGACGCGATGGATCTGTATACCGTTCCGGCCAAGGTTCAGGATGTCTCCAAACCGCAGGGCAAATATACCAGTCTCGACCAGTGGAAGCGGACGATCTACCGTGCCGAGGGCGACCGCGAAATCATCAACCAGAAAACCGCCCCGTGGTATCTGAGCGAACAGGAAAAGAAATGTCTGTTCCGCGTAGGATTTTTGCGTTATTTCAATGAAGATTATACCGGAGCGTTGGAGTGTTGGAAAACGGCTGGAATGATGGACGAAAACATCGTTAAGCTAAAAAAAGGAAATTGGCCCAATGCGTTGATGCGTCTGGAGGCTGCGGCAGAATATCACCAGATGATGTATACTCCGGAAGAAAAAAAGCTGCTGAAAAATAAGAAGATTAAGCTGCAGTTACAGACCGCTGAGTTTTATTATTTACTGGAGGAGTTCAATAACATGAAGCGGTTGTGCGATGATGTCTTGAGAAATCCGGTCGCCAATAAATACGAACAAGCAGCCGCTAATTTGGGGATAGGAACCTATTACGATATGATTTCGGCTTCCTACATGTTAAAAGAGCGGGAACGAATAGCGGCTTATTTCCGGCGAGCGCAGGAATTGGGACGGGGGTCGCCATTTGAGGAAGAAGGGCTGATTCGCATGGCTTTTTATTACCAGGCGTCTTCCACTACATGGAACATGGGGAAAAATTTGATTGATGAATATCTGAAAAAATATCCGCGCGGCAGGTATATCGATAAAATCAAATTTCGTGAAGGCATACAATGCTTGTATAAAAATGACCACAGTGGAGCAAAAAATACATTAACATTTTTAGAGCAGTACTACCCAAAGTCAGAATACACAATTTCTTTAAAAGAAAAATTTTATGATCCTTGATTTATAAAGTTTTTCGACAAGCAAAAAACACCATAAAATTATCAGATTACATTTACAAATCAGGGGAAAATATTAAAATGATTAGAACACAAAATATATTTTATAAACAGAAAGTAATATTCTTGCTATCAAGTCTTGTAATATTTACAGCCGTAGCAATAGCGTACGCTGACTCTGCAATAGTCAACGGAACTGATTTAAAAGACCAAACAATAATAGTTAAGAAATTATGCCGACGAGTATTACATTGAAGCTGATGCCCAACAATCTCCACAAAAATGGCTTATTACTGGTGCAACTGTCAGCGGGCCTTCTGGTAATTGGCAAATCACATCTCCTCAGAAATATCCGCGTGAAAGTGTCAGTGCCAAGGCCCAAAGAGTTGGTTGCGATAGTATGGAATTGTTTAATTCCGTGTTGTCTGGAAGTATTATTCCTGTCGGAGGGACAGGATCCCGGACATATGCATATAGCGTAACTGAAAAATTTCTAGGGATGATATATATTGAACCAACCCAAAAAATTGTTCCGCTAAAAAGTACTGATGCCGTATTTAAATTATTTAGTAAATATATTGACACTGTGGAACATAAACTTATTAGTATTCCTATTGCTGGTTATTGGACCACATCGGATACTGGCAATAGCTATCCTGATTGGACCACAACAGGATGTTCGAGTTTTCAGGCGCCAACTGATAAAATTGGTAAGTATTATGTTAAAGGTGCAGCTCATCGTGACGGCGCGGATTCTACCGAAGCGAACTATACGGTAATCGCGGTAGCGTCAGTATCTGCGGCTCATACTGCCAGTACTGGCCCTACTACCAGCGAAACCGATGGATATGAACGTGACTATAATACAGATGAAGTTCATAAGGATGCCAATAATAATGATATTACGGAATCTATCCCATATTTTTATACCAAAACGGGTGATGAAGTTTTATTGACTGCCAAGCCCAAGGGGGGGGATACTTGGCCCATGGTTGAACCGGATGAAATACTCAGTTATCCAGTTTGGAGCGTATCTCCAGACACGGATAAAAAAGATACATTAACAACATATAATGGAGCAACAACAAGAATCAGTGGTAGCTCCGCAACTTCAGGTACTAAGGTGGTTACGGCGTCCTGTGGAAATAAAAAAATCATTAATGTAAAATTTATCAAAGTAAAATTTAAAAAATATATTTATAAAAGCTGGGATTTCCACGATACTTGCTATTTGCTCGGGCGTTTTACCGATGACACTTATGATCAAAGCCATTTCAAGTGGAGGGTCGGTGATAATGCCAAACTAGCATTAAATGATGGGACCGGTGGGGTTTCTTATGTTCAGCGATTTGATTCGACTCAATTGCCCAATTTTCTGGGGTATCTCCGCTTTAACAATTTATCTATGAACGCCACCGAGCCAATCGGTGTAACTGTTTCTTCAGAAGAACTCGCTGATCCAGAAAGCATGATCACGCCACCGGAAGGGGCCGTTGATAACGGTAAATATGCGTATGATTGTCTTTATATTTTCCCTCAATATGTTAATCTTACTGTTAGTGGAGCCGATGAGGAAACCTATGAAGATGTGTCTGGCGTAAAACGCATGTCTAATATTGACACTAACGAAGGCACGATTGGTGCATTTGTGCCAGTTAATGATAATGATACGAATGATAATAAAAAAGTAGATAGATATGAAAACAACTACGATACTGATCTTGTTGCAATAAACATTACGAAAGAAATTGATTCAAGATGTAAAGTAGACTCCACGCATCCGGTCACCTTACATCTTGAAGCATATGATGGAAGCGGAAACAGTGCTATAAGAATTTGGAAAAATGTCACACGAAGCAATACCCCGTTGATAGATGGTGCAGGTGATTATGTTTTTACAAGTAAAGATGAAATTCCGGAGGTAGTATATGCGGAAGCAATCGGAGCAACGGCTGGAAGACTTACCGTTTCTTATTCCTACAATGGTGAAGATGATTATGGCTGGTATGAAATTTCTGCAAGTGATAGTATCCGATTAAATGGATTCAGCGTTGATATTAAAGTCGATGGATTAGTGGATGAGTTTGCATTTTATAGTACCGACAATGAAGGTAAAGTTGTAATTGATAGTGTTCGTCCTTTTGAGGAATTTCCCGGTGGGGAATTATCGGTAGTTAATGATGGCTATATTCATCCAGTTGCAGTAACATTCAACGGGGCCAATTTGACTCGTGATCAATCCCAATCCCCAACCGCACATGAAGCGGACCTGGATAAAACTGCGACATTAACGTGGACTGACGGTAAGATTGGGCTCTATGAGGCCTTGGTTGATGATGACGGCGATCCGATTACGGATGATGACGGAAATGAGCTTTATGAAAAATTAACCTCAGGAATGACAATCAAGGTTCGTGACTTGCCCCAAACATTATATATTAATGCCCAAAGCGATTCCGATTCCAAGCGTGACATTGAAATCAAAATGTCATACACCAGTCCGCAGAACGGTGCGACTCATGAGGATGTGGTAAAACTGACTAATCTGCTACTGGACCTGGACGTGGACAGCAACAACGACGGTGAAGTTTCCTATGATGATCCGACGGAAGATAAAATCGAGACGACGGCCCCTGGAAAATTGATGATGTGTGACAATAACGCAGATCTTGATGGTGATGGTATTACCGACAGCGTTGATTATAACATTGGCGGGGATAATATTTTTGCTGAAATGAAATTGCGAATACCAAAATCGATTGATCGCGACAATTGCAAAATCAAAATATCTTATGCCGCATCCGCGCCACCCGCCACTGAAAGTGGAACTTTAGATTCCGGCGATGGTAAATATTTGCGGATCTGGACCAAACAATCGAATGCGACACGCAATCCTAAACCGATTGGTGGTACTAACCAAACCGGTGATGTCGATGGCGATTATGTCATGCCGACCAGTTGGACGGTTGCTGACGGCCAGGAGGCCTATTATACTCCTGCACAACTCGGTATTTCCGGCGGCGAAGGAACTTTCTGGGTTGAAGGAGTAACGGCAACTAATGGCGCTGCCAACATTACGGTTTCAATAGAGCCGATTGAAAAGCGTACCGGTCTTGAGTCAGATTTATCCGCCGCAGTTAAAGGACCGGAGAACTATAATCTTTCCGATACAGTTGCCGTAACTGTGGTTCAACTGGACATGACTTTTACCGAAGCTGATTTTACCGGCGGCAATACCGTCCCCAAAAACAAACAGAACGTCACTGGCTTAGGGCTGGTCTTGAACAATGATTTCGATGGCGGGCTTGAAGGTACAAACGGTAAGCCGCAAGCAGATAACAGTGATAACATTATCAATTATGACGCGGGCAGTACTACCAGTAAAGCGGCCGATAAACAAGATTTAGGGAAACTTACTTTAAGTAAAATCTCGTCAGTAATTCCGTCAGTAACCGGGATCCGTTTGACAGCAACCGGCAGTGGAAAGATCCGGCTGTTCAATTATGACGATGATACGTTGTTCTGGGATTCCGCTGTCGCAATGACTGATGCCCAATGTGTGGCGCTGTACACAAAATTACAGAGTGGAGATGTTTCTTTCTACATCGAAGGCTATGATGAGTCCAATGAAATTACGCTCAAGGAGAACCTGGTATGCCGGAACTCCACCTCCGATGCATTTATGGCAACCGGTAAAATCCGGCTGCTCAAAACCACCCGTTGGCTGGTAACACACGATCCAGACTTCGAAAAGGATGTCGCGAAAAAAGATTCGGCTCGCTTTCAACAGGCATCCTTGCCGCACAGCAACAAGGCAACTATTGCTTATGTTGCAAGTAATAGCTCGTCCTATCACCTTGAATTGTGGCGGACGGCATTATTAAGCAGTGACACTAAGATCATCGAAGCCGATAACAGCAGCGGATCATATGCAATATATCTGAATGCGAGTAAAGATGTAGGCGCAGGCGACCAAACTGATTCCGACGGCAGTATCTATGTAACCGGTAAAACTACGGCAAAACTCGACAGCGGTGCCGGCGATTATCAAATTCGAATATATAAAGATTCCGCCACGGCCGGTGCCGATCCCGAACTGATCCTGAAATACCCGTTGAAAATTGGTCCATTAGTAACAAAACTTGGGTTCTCACCAGATATTTTTACTATTCCTACAGATGATATAAGCTATCCGACAGTAGACCCATATGGTAATAGTGTTAATGCCGAATGGGATTGGAGTTTAGCATTTACCAAGTTTGATGTTACCCAATCTGGATTTGGGCTAGGAATTAGTTATCAATTACAAGGCGATCTCGACTTTGACGATACGTCAAAACAGTGCTCGACTCAGTTTATAAATTTTGCTAATGGGACCAACGGGGATTGTAACGATAAAAAACTATTGGTAAAAAAAGGATTTCTACAACAGTCTGCGACATGGTATAATGTTCTAGAAACCACTACCTACAGCCTAAAATGGGAAGGATTTAATGCTAATGTTTCCAACGAATATGGAAACATCATTTATAATTATCCTAATGAAGCAAAATGCTCGTCAACTTTCGTTTCTCCCGGCAATACAATTAAAGAAGGGAGTTATGTCATAAAGGTTAAGGCAAAATATCGTTATGATACAGATCAGGAACAAGACATTATAGTAAATTTTGATGTGAAATATTATTAATTGATAGGGGAGAAAAATGAAGTTAAAAATATTTTTATTGTTCAACATAATCGTGGGATTATATTTTATTGCATTGGCGCAAGTAATCACTGGAGAAACGTGGACTACTCTTTTAAAGGAAAATCGTAATGGGGAATTTAGTTCATTGAAAGATTTTGCTATTGTAGAAAATATTCCATTAGTAGGATTCAGTGAGAACATTCCGAAAGAATATGCAGCAGTAGCCTCGATATTGAGATATTATGAGATTAATAGTTTGGCTCAGGTGTCATTCTTGGATGCTAATGATTTTATTAAACGCGAAATAAGGCGTATTGTTGAAGACAATCTGGATATCGAGTCAGAAGCTCAAAAGGTAAAATTACAAGAGGAAATCTGTGAGAACTTCAATAAATTCAGGAGACAAGGGATTGCAACCAATGTAAAAAAAACATTGCCAGAAACAGATGGTAAAATATTAATGAATTTGCTTTATTATAACTCACATGATTTAAAAACAGCAGTTGAAGATATCTTACACAGACATTCATACGTGCCGAAGTTCCGAATAGAACCGTGTGAGGAGCAAATCGGTCAAATTTTGCTGAAGTTAAAAATACCATTCGCGCTAAGATTCAATAAACACGTTTATCTCTGTATCGGATATTTTAACAATGGGGCAGGGAACAACTATTTGATTTGTGATTTGGCAGATATAAAGCCAGAGAAAGTGTCATATTCTATTTATGCGTCACGTCGTGGATTAATGTCTACGATGAGCTCAGATAAAATATTGTCACGAGAGGATGATCCAATATTCCGATTGTCCGAAGCTAAGCCTCCTCAATACATTAAAATAATCAATTGGCCACCAATTGGTGATATTATTACAATTTGTTTTCCATGCTATGATTCTTCAATCATAAGGAAAATTGTAATTGAGCATGCGTTAAAACTAAATATTAAAGCGTTGTAAACGATAGGGTAATTTAAAAATGACAAGAAACATAATGATATTAATTTTTTTATCAGTATTTTTTGTAAACACCCCATCATTGCTAGCATGGAGCTTTTTGGTGCATTATTCTCTAGGACGAGATAAAGGTTATTCACATGAAACTGCAGCTTTTTTTAACTTGCCAGATTTATGGCCAAACATGCCAGAAATTTCAGGTGTTCCATATTGGACCACTATTACTGATGAATTTTGCTGGAGCCATGGATTGCAACGAAACGGGAACACTTATGTAATCGCTGACGCTATATTTGGACTTTCAGCCGTTGAACCAATCCCAATTCCCAATGAGCCAAATAATCCAAATGATTCCAGAGAACCAGGAATCGTTATGAAGAAATTAATAAATGATAAAGTCAAATGGAATAATGATTCGGATAAACAATTAGCCACGAAGACCGCAACATATTTTACTGGGCATAACGCAGCAGACGCAGTTGTGCACTTTAGTTATTTTCTTGCTGGCAGCGCCACTAATTGGTTCACAAATCACAAAATTAAAGAAACATGGGCAGAATATGCGGTAATGGATCAATTAGGAAAAATAACGTTTACGAATGGTTGTATTACTCAATTTTCTAATGTTTCAATAAACCCAAATGATTCAAGTCAAACAATTATACCGATGAGTGTGGAAAATATTGATCCCAAGATAATAATTCTTGCACAAAAAGTAGCCAGAAAAAATCGTATGGCACTTGATAAAGGAGATAATCCGACAAGATTTACGACCATTAGCACAATTGCAGGAATTACGACTTTAATTAATAATTGCAGTTCTAACGCCAACAGTTTTATTCGTAATATGAATCAAGATTCTTACAATAGTTTTACCGAAAAAGCTATTAGTAATGGCTGGATTCAACGACAATATGACCAACTTAACTCTGCTTTTATCTATGATTATTCCACACTAATGAACAAATATAATAGCGCGCTGTTAGCAATGCCGTAAAATTGTTAAAGGAGATATTCATGAAAATTAAAATATTATTTGTGGCGTTTAATTCAATAATCTGTCTATTGACCTATGCAAATAATAATGATTTATTGTGGCAACAGATTTATACCGCACAATTTGCACCTAATGATAATAGTTTTCCCCGACTTAGCGTTATAAGAATGATGCCATTAGTAAAGAATATTTCTGATATTCCATTAGAATATTCTGCGGCAGCAGGAATAATTCAATTTTACACAAGAAGCCAAACACAAGCGGCTTATCTGTTTATAAAAGGAAAACAAGCAGAGTTATCGGACAAGAAATTAGCCGCTGTAATGGACGCTTATCGTCAGAAGCAAAAAATATTTGATGACGAACAACTTTCCGAACAAAAAAAATATAGAATCAGAACCCAAGAGACGCTTACATCTGGTGAGTATGTCGAATTGCAATTATACAAAAAATCGAATGTCTTAGAAAAAGCAATTAACAACTTTTTGAACATGTATATGCTTTCGGCAGATGTTAGAGAATTATCAGTGAAACTTTCTGTGATCAAGGTTCTGATTGATAATAATGTTCCGCTGATCTTGAAAAGTAACAATATTGTCTATGTTTGTTTAGGATATTTTGAAAAAAATAATAAAACTTTCTTAATTCTTAGCAATTCTAAACTGGTTGAGCAAATGAGAGCAACATCCGGTGTTGATTACAAAAAAATCAAAGACAAAAAATTTGCGCAGCGATTAAAAGATATTGCAGCACAAAAAGCCAAGAATGGAACTAAAGTATACTTTACAATTACATGTATCTTTGACCTTTCAATTGCACGTAATTTAAATTGTATATCGATTCAAGAATGGAATGCAAATGCAAATATTACTGTAATTCTCCCACCCCACCCCAATAGAAATACCATTGATCAATTTATTAAAGATATTGGGAATTAACCTAATGATTAAATTTTGGGGAATAAATTATTTGTCTATGTTTTTGACTGTCAGTGGCTGTCTGCTGATGTGTTCCGGCGTTATGGCGGAGAAGTTGACGGGTACGCCGGAATCGAAGCATGCTGAAGAAGTCTGGGGCAGCAAGTTTTATCATCAGCCGGTGGAGAAATTGTATGATTCGCGGATTCTGGTCAAGATGTTTCTGTTGTCAGGGTTGGGTAATTTAGTCATGTGGGATGCATTGCGGTTATATAGATGCGCCAATAGCTCAGGAGCGGCAATTAATAATGCAATCAGCATGGAGGGGGCTGTCTGGCAGGAGTCCTTTTTCTCACAAGCTTCGGTTGTATATGATTCGGAACCGGATTCCACCAATAATATAACCTATACGCCGGATCAATTAATGCGTCATTCCTGGGCTTTCTGGTTGCAGCAGACGGATCACACTGCAACATCAACAGTAAAGAAATTTGTGAATTCAAGAACAGGTAACGACGATGCCTTGATTATAATGAAAGAATGGGCAACACTATCAACAACATCAAAATATGATCGCGATAACACGGCGGCATATCGGACCTCAGAATCAGGTTCATTGCCTGAATTTGTACCGTTAATGAAAATAGGGTCAAGGCGTTCTCGCGGCACCTTGGAGCTATGGAGCAGTTATGCGGAAACCCTTAATGATCCCATCGGCCTTTCCTCAAGTGTAAATGGAGCCGTAGATTGCAATGCAGTAAATGGTGGCTGGAGAAATACAAAACACAGCGATGCAAAAAATTTACCTTTTTACACGATGTATAACTGGTATAATAAAGTATTTACAAAAAAGACAGACGTAATCCAACAATAGGAATTTTAATCATGAACATGAAATTTTTGTGCAGCATAGTAGTTTCGGTTTTTATTACAACTGCCTTATGGGCGGAAACGGATAAAGAAGTAAAGGAAAAAATGAAGGCCAAGCAGGAGGCTCGTTTTTCGCAATTGTTGTCAGAAATAAATATCTTCAACAAATCCAGTCGTTTCGATATTTCCGGAGAAATTGTCGATGAAAATGGGAAACCATTAGAAGACGTTATACTAGACGTGGATTTTTCAAGGCCCAAGGGCTGGGAGAGCGAGGATTGGAAGCGTAAGGTTAAGTCCGGATCATCGTTTTCAATAGAAAAATCCGGTTATACGGGATTAAATGTTGAATTTCAGAAAGTTGGATATTTTTCAGAAAAACGCTTCTATAGTACTCGGGTAGGATCAGAGCCTAAGTCAAAGTACTTGAAAGATAATGTTTATTCTCAACACGACGAGAAAATAGTTTTACGCGCAATCGGAAAACTGGCAAGGCTTGAAAAAATTGGTGGACAGCTAAAAAATCTCTCAAAAGAAAAAACGCAGAGAGTATTCGATTTGTCTACCCTAAAATTTGTAATTTTCCCATTGGATAAAACAATTCCTATTAAAAAATTCATCCAACTTGATTTTGAACGTGACCAGAGTGGAAAAATCATGATGATTCAAGACCAAAACAAAAGATTAATTCCGAAAATCATGACGGTAAAATACGTCTCTGACGATGTCAACGATGGCTTTATAATAGTAGGTGCCCCAAAGGACTTTTCATATTTGACTACTGCGCCGGAAACCGGCTATACGCTCAAAGAAATTAAAGTTCCATATGGAAGTCCAGATATCTATTTCTTCTATAGCAATGGCGACAACTTTGGGAAAGGATGTGTCTCGTCAGCTTCTGCCAGCCCTGAATATGGGGAAAATCGCGTTTTTTTGGACATAATGCAAAATAAAGAAACGAATCCCAATGAAAAACGAAATTTACGATCCTACTAAAGAAACCTTTAGCAATGAATAAATTGATAATAAATATTTCTTTTAAAATATGCCTGATCATACCATTTTTTCTTAATACCTCCATTTATGCAGAAACAGATAAATTTAGTAAAATTCAATTTGTTATTCCTGGCAACCTAGCAAAAAGCGAAAACAACTTGGACGTGTTGGGCAAAGCGAATGTTAATAATAATAGAAGGTATTCATTTGTTACATCGCAAGCAAGAAGTATTGTATACTCTCATGAATTAGCTCATAACTATAATGAAATCGATTACTATAATATTACCGATAGTGAAAACATTAATGCATTGGACAAAACAAATCTAATGCATTATGCAAATTCAAGCGAAGGCAAGCTCAGATTTGATCAATGGGAAAGATTAAGAGCTCAAATAAATAAATAAAAGGTAATAAATATGAAACTATTGCAATTGATTTCAATTCTGTGTTTGGCTACAGGTACGTTAATTGCCGGCGCTGACCCCATTAATTCCAACACTGCTCTTGCACAAAAATATTTGGCCGCAGTCAACATGCTGGAGCAGGAAAAAGCCCAGAAAAAAGGACACATAACCGACAATCGCATAATGGAAGTGGTGGATCCGATTATTGCGGAAGCACTGGCAGGAAAAGATTTTTTTGCCGAAAATTCCGATTTGAACTTCATCTTGAAAAACTCTCATGGCTCTGATATAAAAGAATGGATTCATGATGATGCACTGATTATTGTGATTCGGATAGCCGGGCGCGATAAAGATCCTGTTTTTAAGCAGAATTGCGTTGATTGGGCATTGAAATGGATTTTGTCTCCGACATGCGATTCGTTTTCTGGCAAAATATCCATATTACTTGAATGTTTGAGCGACGAAAAGTTATATTCCGGGCAGAATGCACAAAAAATTAAAGATTTCATTATTGGCCGGAATGAACTATGTTGCTTGCTTTTACTTTTGGCAGAAAAAGCCAGCCTTTTTAAGGATGCCGATTTTGTTAAATATTTAAAGCGTAAGGCCGCACCATGTAATAATTTTGTAATGGGTGATCGTGGCGGTTGGATTGCAACTGTATTTCTCGCCAGAAACAATGATAGCGAGGAGTTGAAGAAAATACTGAAAACCGCTGCATTCAAAAACATTAAAGCCAATATTTCATCAGAGGAATTTGGGCGAGTTGATAACATGCTTAATTACTTGATATTAATACGAAACCCTGAAATAGTTTTATTATTGAAAGAATATCTAAAATCCGACATAAAATGTAAATTGGGCGATGACGTTCCTACCGCATATTTGGCCGCAACTGCTGCTGATATTTTATCCGGTATGTTTGCTGATTTCCCATGTTTAAAATATCCAGACAATGACAGTGATTTATCAAAAAATAAAATTGAATGGCTTAAGTGGTTTGATCAATATAAAAATAGTTCGTCATTCAAATTTAAAGAAGAGGACTGCTGGGATCATCTTGCCCCTGCATTTAAGATTTATTCGGAAATATTTTAACTCTTATAGGTAGATAACTGATACAAACTATGTGGAAATGTATAAAGTGTTTGACCATGATTACAGTGGGGTTGTTAGCCGCCGCTACGCATGCGGGTTCGCTTGCCACTCCGGGGAAGGTGGAGCCGGCGATGGCAGGGTTTACCAAGATTGTCGTCAAGTGGCAGGCGGTCAAGGAAGCAACTTCGTACAAGGTTTACCGTAATGACGCGGCGGTCGGGACGGTGTCGGCGCCCGAATACACCGACACCGGGTTGACGTCCGGCAGCGTCTATTTCTACAAGGTCACAGCGGTTGGGGCCGACGGCGAATCGGACGCGAGCAAACCGCTGGAAGTTCATACGCTGAAACCGGCATCGGGCGAAGAAAGCGGATTAATCTGCAAAGCGGTGGACAGTCTCAGTCCGAAAACGGTCACGGCCAAGAATCTGCTGTCTTCGGCGCAAGGGGCGCTGAAGGTGCTCCAGGTATTGAATACCGATCTGGTGTCGATCGATCCCGGCATTCTGCAGAAGATGATCGACCAAGAAATGGGTATTAACGATGAGACGCCGATTAAACCGGGAAAATCCGCCATCAAAGCGGCGGGGAAAAGTCCGCTGTCGCCAAGTTTTCCGCCGGGAATGATGCCCGCCATGCCGTCTCCGCCCAGGAATCTGCCGGGGCCGCCGTCGCCGAACGTTAAAAACGGCCAGGGCGTAGCGTCCGCCGCCGGTTCGAATGACAATGATGACAAGCTGTCGCTGGACGAGTATATGGCGAAGCATTTCAAAGGTCACTCGTTTCTGGATTTGTACATTCATTCCAAGTTGACCGAGCTGGCGGAAATGCACTGGCAGGCGGGGAAGAAAAAAGCGGCGCTGATGCTGTATGAAAAGTCGCTGAGTTACCTGCCGGACATGCAGGATATGGTGTTCTCGACCGTCTTTCGGATGGGAACCATCAACTTCGCTCATATCAATTTGAAATCCAGCAAAGACGATATGATGGACGCCCTGCAGCTCTATCAGGAAACCATGGCGCGTTACACCAAGATGTTCCCGAACGAAAACGATCCCAACAACCTCAATATTCACAAGTTGATAGCCGCCCGCTGTCATCAGTGTTTTCCGGTCTTGCTGAGTTATGAAGACTACAATCCGAAAATCTTGAATTATGCGCTGGCGCAACTGAAAGCCGTCAAGGACATCAACGGCAACGACCCGATCATCGATCAGGTGATTGCCCGTTATAACGGTTGGAAGTTGGGGGCCATGAAAGTCCGGCTGTGCAACGTCAACGGGGAACCGATCGCGGGGACGGTGACCGTCCGCAACCTTACGGTGAAGGACGAGTATGACAGTACGCAAGACGAACGGACGCTGGAAATGGGCAACGGACCGGTGCTGTTGCCGATTTATCACGGACATAAATACGAAGTGACGGCGGCGCTGCCGGTACCCGGCGGCAAGCCGTTGCTCTACCCGCTGCATGAGGTGTCGCACCAATACGGGCAGAAGGTGATTTACAACCGTTTTCGTCCTCCGGTGGTCAAACGGTTGCCGAGCTTGAATGCTCCCGGCGAAATCATTGTGGTCATGGCATACCCGCGGACTCCGTATAATCTCAAGGCGGACATCAAGGACAAAACCTTTACCCTGTCGTGGGACTGGGTTGCGCCCAATGCAGATTATAAGTTCAAGGAGTTCAAAGTCTATTGCGACGGGGTGGAAGTGGCGACGACCACCAAGCCGGTACTGGCGAAGATCAAGATCGAGTCGCCGAAAGTGATCTATAAATATACGGTCTGCGCGTTCAATACCGATGGTCAGACCACTGATGAAAGCCTGGCGCTGAACGTGCCGGAAACATTGCCGGAAGCCATTAAGCCGCCGCCGGTGGCCGTGGATCCGGCGAAAATGACATTGCCGTCGGCATCGGGGACCAATCGTACTGCGGCGTCCGCTTCCGGCGCCGTCAGTAAGAACGTCAAGCATTTGAGTTCGAACAACCATGGCAAACGCAGATACGAATTATAACGTGGTCAAGCAATGATGGACGGTCCGGCAAGATATGTGTTGCTCTGGATAATAGCGGTTTTCGGATGGGGGCTGGGCGGCGAGAGCCGGGGCGGCGATGCCGTACTGCCGGACTTGATTCGGCAACTGGATCGGCTAGAACACAGTACCCGGGATTTTTCCCGTCCGGCATCTTCCAACCAACTTCATGACTTACAGAACCGACTGGAAACGCGACGCTGGCAGGATACCGGCGCCGAACGGTTGCTAGTCAGTTTGCAATTGGCCCGGGTTCAGCGGTTATGGGGCAATTATGATCAAGCAGAGCAGGAAATCCGGGTTAACGGTCCAACCTTTCAGCGGCAGGATGAGCAAGTCCGGCAAGTTGCGCATCCGGAATTATCGCTGCTGCCGTATGCGCTCTACGAATTAGGCAAACTCGATCAGGCGCTGGCGGAAAAGAACGGCAAAGACTCGGAAACCCAGTTGGCCTATCGCGTCAAAGCGTTGAAACAATTTTACCGCATTCTTAAAGAGTATCCGAAGCATCCGCTGCGAGTCAAAGCCGGAGCGGAACTGCTGGCAAGCCGGAATCGGCTGGAACAGTTGTTGGATGCGGAAGTGCCGCTGCCGGACATCACAATTCCGCGTCCATGCAACAGTCTCGATGAACTGACGCCCGATGCCATCAACCGCATGCTCGAAAAACGCGATTATACGGCCGCGCTGCCACAGTTGCAACAAGTTGTCCAAACCAATCAGGGCGATGAACGGCTGGCGGGAACACTGTTGAAAATCGCAGTGTCACAGGCACATCTCGGTCAAGGCGCCAAGGCGGTTGCCACCTTGGAAACGATGGTCAGTCAGTACCAAGAGGCAGCTCAAACCGGAGAAGCACTGGCGGTTTGCGGGAGAATTCTGTGGGAGAAAAAACAACATGAGACCGCGATAAAAATCTTTGAAATGCTGTTGGACAATGCGCCGCAACATCCGCTGACGGGGCGGCTGGCATTGTTGGCCGTTCAGGAATATCTGCACTTCGGGGGCGATCATCTTAACCCGGCGCTGGACATCTGTGACAAGCTCATCGAATCGAATCGGGATGCCGCCGTGGTTAAAACAGCAACTTATCGGGAAGGCGAAATCTTTCTGCAACAGGAAAAGTACGCGGATGCTGCGGGATGTTTTGGAAAATATGCCGACCAGGAAAAAACGGATTTATACCGGAAGCGCCAGGCCGTCTATCTGACGGCGTACTGTCTATTCCAGGCCGGCGGCAATGACCAGGCCGGCCGTGCGGTCGCGTTGTTGAATCAGCTCGAAAACGACCGGATTGACCGTGAGCTCGGAGCAAAATCCCGGTTGCTGCTGGCGTCGATTGCCGAAAAAACGGGACATGTTCGCGATGCGGTAGGACAATATGAACGGTTTAGGAAAGAGTATCCCGATGACGTCCGACAACCGGAAATTTACGCCCGGCTAGGTGGCCTTTACTATCAGCTTCAGGAACGGCAGCAAGCGGCGGCGCTCCTGGCGCAATTGATTCGACGCTATCCGACTTCGGAAGCCGCCCGCAACGCCGTTTTCAACTTGGGCCGGATGCTGTACGATGCCGGCGATTATGGCGAAGCCATTGCACAGTTTCAGCAATTGACGGACAACCCGTCAACTGCCAAGATCAGCCATCTGCTGTGGATCACCCGTCACCTTGGAAACTGCGGTAAGGATTCTACGGCGGGGGCGGCCATCGCGATGGCGGCGGGGACGTGGTTGCTCGCGCGGATTCAGGACGACAGCACTGGCCATGATGATCCGCTGTTAATGGAAATTCGCGGAAATTCGGCCATGCCGAACGAAATCTTGTTTTATACTGCCCAGGCGGCATTTGTCGCGGGAAAATATCAGTCGGCGCTGACGCTGTTCGACCGGTTGTTGCAAAGTCGGGAGATCCCTTCTTATTACGAGGCGAAAATGCTGCGTGCGCAAACTTGTTTTGCGCTGAAAAATCCCGCCGCCGGTCGGCGGGATCTGGCGGAGGCGGCGATGGCGGCACTCCAGGATCACAGACCCGACGAATACGCCCGCTTGCAGTGTTGCCTTGCCGACAGTTACATGAAGGAAGGCGAATTTAAAAAACCGTATGTGACATGGAAACTGCTCGATGCGCCAACGACGCCCGCACCATGGCGGGAATATGCGGTATTCAAAGCTGCCGTCTGCGCCAAAAAACTGAACTGGGAACGTGACTACGCTATGCTTAGAGATCGTTATCGGGAACAGTTTCCGCAAGGAAAATTTGTCAGGGATTTGAATTGATTGCAACCTAAAAATGAGGATTTCAAGGATGAAAAAATGGATTGTTGCATTGATCGGCTACGCCTTGTTGTCGCCGTTAATGGCCCAGGAGGCCGTGCAGCAGGCGAACGCCCCCCGCCGCTTTATCTCGGTGGTCACCGACAACGGCTGGATCGGAATTGGCATCTGGACCATGATGTTTTTGACTTCGCTGATCACCTTGTGGTTGATCCTCGATGCTTGGTTCAATGTCAAAATGGAAAAACTTTGTCCGTCGCCATCGCTGGCAATCATCAAAAACGGAATAACGGTCGGCAATCTTACTCCGGCTATGGATTTATGTAACGAAAAACCCTCTTTTCTGACTGCCGTAGTCAAAGCTGGATTTGAAAAGATTCCTCAAGGGTATGAAGCGGTCAAAGAAACGGCCGCCGCCGGCATCGCTGCCGAAGAGGAAAAACTGATGCAGCGAATCAACTATCTCGGATTGTGCGGCACCATCGCTCCGATGTTTGGCTTGCTGGGGACCGTGACCGGGATGTCAAATGCTTTTTTTGCGCTGGGAACGACTACTGGAGCAGAAAAAGCCCAGTTGTTGGCATTGTCTATTTCGCAGGCGTTGTATGCCACGGCATCCGGGTTGATTATTGCGATTCCGGCTCTGGTTGCTTGTATCATTTTTAAAAACAAGGCATCTCGAATTGTGATTCGCGTCGATCGGGAGGTCTCTGATATTCTGAAAGATCTGGAAGGCCGGGTTTGAACCATGCGCGTTAAAAGCGACGACTTGCTTAAACTGGCGTTTGTCGCCCCGATGGCCGACATCGGGTTCCTGTTGATTATTTTCTTTATTGTTACGTCCGACTTGGAACGCGATGCGGCCGATGAACAGATTTTGTTGCCGTCGATTACGAATGGGAAGCCGATCCGGCTGAAAAAAGCTGAACAACTGACGATCAATATTCGCAAAACCGGTGAAATCACGGTCAGCGGGGCCGTAGTCACGCCGGAAACGCTGAACTCGCTTCTTGATACCGTATCGCAACAATGGGGCTCCGCTCATGCGGTGGTGATTCGCGGCGACCGTGACACGGAATTCAGCGAAACCGGAAAAGTGATCAAAATGCTGAATAAGTCCGGTTTTTCCAATATTTCATTTTGCGTTGAAATCACGGGAAAACCATAAATCATGCTGAGAAAAAGAACCGAGCATCGGGAATTCGAATATAACGCTTTCATCGCACTGATCGACGTGGTATTTCTGCTGTTGCTTTATTTCATCATGACGTTCCGGGCAATTACCGAAGAATCGCTGCTGCATTTTTCTCCCGCCGGCAGCAATAAAGCGGCCGTTGCAAAAAAGGCAGTTGCCGATCTGGTCATGGTCGAAGTCATGGACGGTGAAACCTGCCTGCTCAATGGTCGAACCATCGCGTCCGGAGAACTGTCCGGTTGGCTGAACGAAATTGCGGAAACCAATCCGGATACCGGCATCATACTGCTTTGCCGCGACCATGTCAAACAACATACCCTTGTGGAAATACTTGACCTCTGCCGGAAATCCAAGCTCAAACGCGTCAGTTTGGCAACCAAGTGACGGGCTATTTTTATCGCGGCTATTAGCCTACCCGACGAGAAAAACCGTCTAGCAGCCTGTCGGGCTGAATTTTAAATTTTGGTCTGTTTCGCTTTTCCGTCGACTCCCGTGCCGGAAATTTTCTCTCCGGCATGGCGACCTCTCCCTTAGACGATGTCCGTAAAGATCATCATTGCCGCTTTTTTCTGGCGAAAACTTCGCCAAGAATCCAATTAACCATTCCGCATCTGGAGCTTCGCCAATCCGGCCAGGTTCCCGTCGCAAAGTTTATGGAGCCGTTTAAAGTTATAGGCGGTTGTCACCAAGTCCCATTCGACCGCAACTTTTGCCACCCCCCGCAACAGGAACCGTTGAAAACCAAGTACGGTTTTGATGATGCCGAACACCGGCTCAACGGTCTCTTTTCGTTTTTTGTAGATCATCCGTCCGGCCTTGGTTTTCAGTCGATAAATCATCTTTTCTTTGACCGATGCATCTTTTGACGGCGGAACCGGTTCGGTCTTTTTCTCCAGGTCGGCGACGCTTCGATGGTGACCTTGTTTTTCGACAGCGCAATAGACGGTCGGACCGTTGCCGCCATTCTCGATTTCAGTAACGGCCTTTTCGCTGAAGTAGCCGGTGTCGGCGCAGACCGTATTGACTTCGCGAACCGACGTATCGACGCTTGCGATGCCCGGCTTTAGCTCAAGTTTGTCGTTGGCATGGTCGGTCACATACTGACCGAGAATCAACATGCTCCCTTCCGTATCCACCACTGCCTGTGCGTTATACGACTGTTCAAAATGTTGTCCGTTGCCGGCTTTCATGATCCGGCTTTCTGCGTCGGTAAAGTTATATTGCTGATCGTCGGGCGGCGTTGCCGAGGGCGGTTGCGGATCTTGCCCTTTCGGCTTTTTGCCATTCTGCCGTTGCCGTTCGCGCTCCGCCATTTTGACCTCGTATTCGCGTTGTTTTTCGCCCTTCGCCTCGGCATAACGTTCTTCCATGATGCGCCGCGCCGTTTCCAGCGCCGCCTTGCGATCCTGGCGACGCTTGATTTCTGACGGCAGAGTCAGACCGTCGTCCAGCGGCGCGCTGTCGGCGGTTTCCGCTTTTTTGATCAACTCCTCAATTTCCTGTTCCAATTGCGCAACCATCTCCCCGGCCCGCTTGTAACTCACCGCCGCGTGCTTGCTCGCATTCGCCTTGATTTTCGTGCCGTCGATACTGATGCCGCCAATTTTCTTCAGCATCCCGAGCTCACGTGCCAGTATCAGCACCTGGCAGAACGCTTTTTTAAACGCAGTCCGGTTTTTCAGTCGAAACGCGCAAATCGTATCGTGATCAGGATGCAGGTTGCCGCAGCAGATGTAACGCACCGCCACATCGTGGTAAGTAGCCTGTTCGATTTCCCGCGAAGAGCTGCGGCCTGTCGCATAACAGTAAATCAGCAACGCCAACAGCATTTTCGGGGCATACTGCGCACTGCCGCTGCCACGCTCGTTTACTTCAAATCCGGTAATATCCAGCAAATCCACCGCCTCGACAATGAAATTTACCATGCTGTCTTCCGCTACCCATTCCCGCAAATCCGGCGGAAACATCATCGGCGTATCCCGATCCACAGTTACAAACTTCGCTGCCATCATCAAGCCTTTTTGATCATAACATATCACGTCACGAAATTTATGCCGCCGCTGCTTCCGACAAAACCCGACAGGCTGCTAGGAAGAAATAGATGCCGTCGGCAGTTTTCTTATAAACGGTTCCGGTGTCCAACTTGATCGTTTTGCCAGCCATAATCCAACCCTTTTCGTTAAAAGTATCGGATATGGCCAATATAACTGTTTTTTGGCGAATGGAAGCCCGAAGTGGTACCAAACGGTACCTTTTGACGGTGTTTTGAGCTTAAAACTGGTGCCCCGGGGGGGAATCGAACCCCCGACCCACTGCTTAGAAGGCAGTTGCTCTATCCTCTGAGCTACCGGAACATCGCGAGGTAAAAATATGCTGCCAAAAACTTAAAAGTCAACCGTCGACGGAGAAAACCCCCGCCGACACTTCAGACGTTTGCCCATTGTCGTCCGCCGCTACCTCGCCATCAGCAGACTGCGGCAAAACAGACCGGCACTAATTGCCCAGCCTCTCCCGCCTCTCCCGCCGTCCTCCCTGGTCGGGTTTCTGGCGGGCAATCAGGTTCAGCATTTTGACGGTGGCTTCAATCGCCGCAACCAACTGGTCGGAGTCGACTCCGATCGTCACCAGCGGGTTTTCGTCGCCCACATCCCAGGCAATGGTGGCTTCCACCAAAGCGTCGGTTTTGCCGCCGGGCGGAATCCGCACTTCGTAATCGAGCAGTCGCGGCAACTTCATATTCACGCGTTTGAGAATTTTTTTCAGCGCTTTGACAAACGCATCGTAGCCGCCGTCGCCCTGCGCCGTTTCAGTCAATTCCTGGTCGAAATAGGCCAAGGTAACTTTGGCTTCCGGGGTCGAATTCTTGAAGTTGACGATATGATAGTCTTTCACCGTGATCTGCTGTTCGTTCGGCGCCCGCATGACCGAGGCGATGATGAACGGCAAATCTTCCGGCGTGACGTTTTTCTTTTTGTCGCCCAGACGGATGACTTCCTGCAAGACGCGATCGCGGGTGGCGGCGTCCAGTTCCAGCCCCATGGCGTCGAGATTCTGGTCGATGGAGGCTTTGCCGCTGAGTTTGCCGAGCGCATAGCGCCGCTTCCGGCCAAACCGTTCGGGCAGGACCGGATTGGAATAGAGATTCCCTTTCTTGTCGCCGTCGGCATGAACTCCGCAGGTCTGGGTAAAGACGTCGGTGCCGACGATCGGGGCGTTGGCGGCGATCCGCTTGCCGGAGATGGTCTGGACCAGGCGCGCCGCATATTCGAACTGATTTTCCTTGACCCTGGTTTTCCGGTCGGTCATATCATGAATGGCCACGACGATTTCAAAGAGGTTTTGATTGCCGGTCCGTTCGCCCAGGCCGTTGACGGTGGTATGGATGCCGGTGGCTCCGGACTGGGCGGCCGCCAGGGAATTGGCCGTGACCAGACCGTAGTCGTTGTGCCCGTGAAAATCGAACCGCTGGGTCGGGAAGGCATGCGTCATCCAGCCGAAATAACGGGCGGTGGTTTCCGGGTTGAGGACGCCCAGAGTATCCGGGAGCATGATCCGTTCCAACGGATATTTCTGGAGCTCCTGGATAAAATGAAAAACATAGGAAAGGCTGTCGCGCATGCCGTTGGACCAGTCTTCCAGATAGACGTTGACTTTCAAGCCTTTTTTCAAGGCGTACTGGATGGTTTCGCCGACTTCCCGGAAATGTTCTTCGGGCGTCTTCCGCAGCTGCACCCGGCAGTGACGTTCCGAGCCCTTGGTCAGCAGATTCAGCACTTTGCCGCCGGTGCCGACAAGCCAGTCCACCGACTTGCCCTGATCGACGAAGCCGAGAATTTCGACGCGTTCCAGCCATTCTTTTTTGGTGGCCCAGGCGACGATCTGCCGAACGCTCTCCCGTTCGCCGTCGGAAACGCGGGCCGAGGCGACTTCGATGCGGTCGACGCGCAGTTTATCGAGCAGCGTATTGGCGATCTGAAGTTTTTCCTGCGGCGTATAAGAGACGCCGGGAGTCTGTTCGCCGTCGCGCAACGTGGTATCCATGATTTCGAGATATTTTTTGTCCGTACCCATGATTTTGCCCATCAATTGATTTTTTGCATCTGTAAGAAAACGAAGAGTCCAAAATGCGCAGGTTTAACGAATCCCGGGTCTTTCCACTGCGAACGTGAAAGACCCGCGACTAATGTCGATGCGGGCAAAAGCCGTAATCCGGCCGGTAGTCAAATCATCTTCTCTCATTCTGTGCCTGTTTCCTGCGCTTAAAGGAAATACTATACTTCGCCGGCGACTTTATTACAAGTATCATGCCATCAAGGCATGTAGAAATTTCAGGGTGCGGAAGGCGTCGAACCAGGTATGAAACGCGGTCCGGATTTTCTCCGGTTGCGGTGGCGTGTTGGTCAGAATCCGGGCCCAGACCGCGGCAAAATTCTGGTCGCGGAAGTATGCCCGGGAGATCGACGGCAGGTGCGTTTCCAGTCGTTCCGGCAACTGCTGCAACTCGGCGACGGTTTCGGCTTGGGCGACCAACGTCAGAACTTCCGCCAACCGGGCGAAAACCGTCTCCGGATAGTCGGGCAGGGGCGTTCCGGCAACGAGCTGGCGGAGACGCGGGCCGGTTCCGAACGGCACCCGGTCGGACGGGCGCGACGACGGATGCACGGTGGCCCCGGTCAGTTCCAACACCGGGCCGAGTTTGCGCAGTCCCTGCAAAAAATAAAAGTCTTCGCCGCCGCTCCGGACTTTCATGCCGCCGCTTCGAATATACGCGGCGGCCCGGCAAACCATGGCCGAGCCCATGGCATGATAGGCATACGGCGATCCGGCCCGGCGCAAGCCGTCCACGTAGGCGTCGAGATAGCGTTCGTACGCGCGGATGGCGGCTTCTTCGTCCGGCGTCGCACCCGGCTGGTGGACGAAGCGGAACACCCCGCCGGCGGCGTCCGGCGCGGCGGAAAACGCCGATCTTGCCGTGGTTAGATACGTCGGTTCGACCAGCGTGTCGCCGTCCAGACAGAACAACAACGGATCGGCGTTCCAGTCGAGATACGGCAGGACGGCGTCGAGTCCCAGTTTGCGGGCTTCGCCCACCCCGCCGGTCCGGCTGATTTCGGTTCCGGGCGAGGCGGCGTCCAGCCAGAACAGATGCGGCGGCAGCGGGGACCAGCGGACGGAACGCAGGGCCTCCAGACACACGGCGTTGTCGCGTTTTTTGTCCTCATCGACTTCCGGATAATGGTTGACGACCGCCAGCACCAGAGTATTATCCGGTTCCGGGGAGGGGTTGGTGGCCAGCGCGGCCAGCACCGCCGGCAGTTGAGCCGACTCCGCCAGCGCCGGAATGACCACGGCGGCGGCAAAACGTCGGTCCGGTGCGGCGGGTTCCCAGGGACGGCGTTCGACCGTCCGGTTGGACCGGGCTAAATATTTATTCCGTTCGCGGTCGGTTACGGCTGGCATAGTTCATCGGTCAGAGCCACGAACTGCGCCGGCGTGAGTTGTCCGGGCCGGCAATCGTCGCGAATGCCGAGTTTGGCGAAGGCGGCCAGAATTTTTTCTTTCGGATAGGAGCCGGACAGTGGGTTGACCATTTTCTTGCGCTTCTGGCTGAACGCCAGACGGGAGAGTTTGACGATCCGGCGACGTTGATCCGGTTCGGGAAACTGGTCGCGGCGACGGAATTCCACCACGGCCGATTCCACGTCCGGCTGCGGATAAAACACTTGCGGCGGTACCATCCTGAGCAGTTTGACGTCATAGACCAGCTGGACGTTGACCGACAGCGCCCCGTAGTTGGGCGTCTGGGGATCGGCGGCCAGCCGTTGCGCCATCTCTTTTTGCAGCATGAAACACATGCTGCGCGGCGGCCGGGCGAGTTCCGTCAGCCGGGCGACGAAGATGCTGCTGATGGAGTACGGAAGATTGGCGATGGCGCGGAATTCGCGGTCGCCGATCAGGGGTTCGAGTTCCACCTGGCAGGCATCGCCTTCGACCAGCGTGAAATGGGGATTGGTCAGATTGGTCCGGAGGTAATCGCAGATGCGGTGGTCGAACTCGATGGAAATCACGTTCGCCCCGGCGTCGAGCAGTTCCCGGGTCAGGACGCCGAAGCCGGGACCGGCTTCCAGTATCCATTCGTTCGGCTGCGGATCGGCGGCGCGAACGATATAGTCAAGCATATTGCCGTCGACCAGAAAATTCTGGCCGAGTATTTTGCCCGGGTGAAACCCGAGCTGATTGAGTAAATCCTGTAATTCTTTTTTTTTCATCGGAATCCGGGGGGGGGATGGGGGTTAGTGCGAATGGCAGCCGCAACCGCAGCCGCAGCCGCAGGTATGACCGCCGGCCGACGGACAGTCCTGATTGAATTTGCAGGCCGAGGCGGAAGACGTCGCCGGCGCGGCGAAAACCGACAATTGCCGTTCGGCCGGGACGTGGCATTTTTCGCAATTCACCTTGGCGGCGACGGCGGTGACAATTTTTTCGAATTTTTCTCCACATTGCGGACACCGGTATTCGTAGATCGGCATATTGTAATTCTCCATTGCCTGTTTAATGTAATTCGAAATAACCATGAAAATATAACCGGCCGAAACGGCGGGAGCAAGCGGGAACATGGATTCCGTGCGGGGAAAAAAACAGATCGACGTCAGCGCGGCGGTCATTTTGCGCGACGACGAAGTGCTGCTGACCAGTCGCGACGACCGCGAGCACGGGCGTCGGTACTGGGAATTTCCCGGCGGCAAGCGTGAACCGGGCGAAACCTTTGCCCAGTGTCTGCGCCGCGAACTGCGGGAGGAACTGGGGCTGGAAGTGCGGATGTTCGAACCCATGTATTGTCTGCGGTACGAATATCCGGACAAGCTGGTTCACCTGCATTTTATCCGGTGTTTGCCGGTGGAAGCGACGGCGGCGATCCGGCCGCGGGAAGGGCAGGACTGCCGCTGGGCGCCGATTGTCCGGCTGGCCGAATCCGGACTGTTGCCGGCGGACGCCGCGTTTGCCGAATTTCTCGGTCGGACGGTCAAAAATTTTTCGGAAAAGGACAATAAATCGGCCGCGGTCGGCGTTGATTCATTATGAACGAAACAGACCATAACGACGGCGATGAGGCCGACCGCGAATTGATCCGCCGTTATGCAGCCGGCGATAATGGTGCTTTTGACGTGCTCTACGAGCGTTACAAGCGGCCGTTGTACGCCTACCTGAACCGGTTGATGTCGGGGCGGCACGACCAGGCCGACGATCTGTTTCAGCAGGTCTGGCTGCGGATTATTGCCAGTCTGCCGCAGTATGAGTGCCGACAGCGGTTTCTGTCGTGGGCGTTGCGGATCGCGCACAATCTGGCGATCGACAGTTTCCGGCGGCAGGAACGGGACCCGGTGGCGTTGCCGGAAGATGCGGACAATCTGTTGCGCAACGACTTGGAGCCGTGGCGGCATCTGGACCGCGCCGAGTTGTCCGCCGCCATCGGCAAAGCGCTGAAAACGCTGTCGCCGGAGTTGCGGGAAGTGTTTGCGTTGCGACTGGAGAAGGTGAGTTTCAAGGAGATCGCCGAACTCCAGGGGTGTTCGATCAATACCGCCCTCGGACGGATGCATTATGCGTTGAAAAATTTACAGCGGGTGATCAAGCAAACGGAATATGGTGAAGGAAAACCGCGATGATGAAAGCATGTGAAAAAAATCAGGCTGCGATCCTCGGCGGCGACGATCGGCTGCCCCCGGACGTGCAGACTCATCTCTCGGTCTGTGCCGACTGTCGGAATCTGGCGGCGGCGTGGGCGGAGGTGCGCGAGGCGGTCGATACCCCGGTACCCCCGGCGGCGCTGGACCGGGCGATTTTGACTGCGGCCGCGCAGCGGAGTACGGGTTTTCGCGTACTCCCCCGTCGGACGGGCCGCGTAGGGTATTGGATGGCGGCGGCCGCCGCCGCGTGTGTGGCGCTGGTCGTGGGCGTTTTCTCTTATCTGGGGGCGGACTCGTCGTTGTCCCCGGTTCGGAACACGCTGGGCAATTCGCCGATGGCGGCGTGGAATGCCGGCTTCGACCGGCATATGTTTGAAGTCGATACCGATTTGGAGGTCAACCGGGAAATGATCAATCTCGGTCCGGACCGCAGCCGCCAGGAAGTGCTCGACGTTTTGCTGCCGCTGCCGGCTTCGGCGGCCATGACCGATCCGGCCGACAATGGCGATGACAACATGTTAATCATATAATAAGGATTGCCGATGAAAAATTTATTGCTGGCAACGTTGCTGGCTGCCGGTTTCACGACGGCCGCGGTTGCGGTTGCCCAGACGGTTGCCGCCAATCCGCCGGAGACCAAAGATACGGTGAATCAGGCGTTGCCGGGGCCGGTGATGCCGAAGACGTCCGTTCTGCTTCCCGGCCCCGGACAGCCGGCCTCGACTGTGACGGACCCGGTCGCCGTCAAACCGCTTCCGGACCTCCAGGGCAAGCAGCGGCTTTCCATTGAAGATGAAGAACGATTGTTTTCTCTCTATGAAGAAAATCCTACCGCTTATTTCGACGAGTTGCGCAAGGTAACTGCGGCGATGCGCCAGCGTGATCAGGAACTCAACAGCAAAGTCTTGCTGGCGACCACTAAATTCCGTCAGGCCAAAACCGCCGCCGAAAAGAAACAATATCTGGCCGAGATCACCGCGCTGACCCGGCAACAGTTCCAGAACCGGTCCTCGGAAATCGATCACCGGTTATGGCTGGCCGACAAACGGCTCCGGGAACTTCATAAAATTCACGATTTTCGCAAGCAGCACGCCGATGAAATCATCAATCGCCGGATCGACGATCTCATTCGGGAGCCTGGCTTGAAGTGGTAAGCGGTTTCTGATAGTCCGGGAAGTGCGGATAGAGTTCCTGCGCCTTGCGCTGGCAGACGAGTGCTTCGTCGCGCCGGCCTTCCTGGTTCAGAATGATCGCCAGCCGGTAGTAAAACGCCGCCCGTTCCGGCGAGCGCTTGATCGCTTCGCGGGTATAGCGTTCCGCCGTATTCAGATCGCCGATCATCGACATATAACGTCCCGCCGTTGCCCACGGAAACGGCGACCACGGCATGTCTTCCGTGGTTTCTCGCAGTAAAGCGTTGATTTCTCCCGGCGGATTCAGGCGCGGCGGCTGGCCGTTTTCCACAATCGGATCGCAGGCCGTCGACAACCGGGCGAACGCGGAGTCGTTGCGAATCATGATGCCGCTTCCGATCAGCGTCAGCAATCCCAGTCCCGCGCCGACCGCCAGCAGCATTTTCCGTCCGCCGGTTCGAGCAGAGGTCTCGGTCGGCGGCTGGTCGGGAATCAGCAGCATGACGCCGAGCAGTACGGCCATGCCGGTCGAGGCGGGAACCTGCAAATTGACGTCGGTCAGCGAATGGAGCGTCCAGGCCAGCAGCCCGGTCAAAATGGCCAGTTGCCGCCGTCCTTCTTCCTGCCGGAATGCCTGTTTCACCCGGCGGAGCCCGATGACCAGCGGATAAACCAGCACGGCGGCGGCGGCCAGCATTCCGGGCACGCCCGCTTGACTGGCAAAATCCAGAATAAAATTATGTGCGGTATGCGGCGCTTCCCGGTGAAAGGTGATTTTCATCCGCATGTAGTCGTGGAAAAAGTCGCCCCAGCCGGTGCCGCAGAACGGTTGCAGCAACATCATTTTGACCGCACAATAATAGTAGTCCAGCCGGACCTCGAGCGAACTGGTGCCCCGGTGGTTCCATAAAATCATGAACGCAACGACCGCCAGCATGCCCGCCAGCACCACGCCGGCCGCCGTCCACCGGATCGGACGGGGAAACGGCAACAGCCAGATCAGTACGATCACGGCGCCGGCCAGCATCAATATGGCGCTGCGGCTGCCGGTGCCGATCAATACCGCCAACACCAAAATGCCCACCAGCGTCAGCACCAGCGCCCGGGTTATGGCCGGCGGTTCGACTTGTCCCGCCTGGACCCATAAATAATAAAGCGCGATCGGCGCCGTCAAAATCAGATATCCGGCCAGGCTGTTCGGCAGCGAAAATGTCGAAAAAATCCGCCGGGAGTCGATCAGCGAGAACAACATGCCCGGATCGGCGGAATATGCCGCCGCCGAATGTCTCATATATTCGATCGTATCGTTGAATCCGGAAAAATATTGCTGAATGCCGAGCGCTGCCGTAAGGATCGTTCCGACTGTCACGGCGCCCAGCAGCGGTCCGCGCCAGGAGGGAGATTTTGCCAACAGCAGCCAGCCGGTCATCGCCAGCGCCGCAAAGCCCGCCAGATTGACGAGCATTCCCCAGACGAAATCCCATGTCGAAGCATGCACCATGCCCAACAGCGATATTACGGACAGGAGCAGCCATAACCCCACATAGATCAACCCCGGCGACCGCCAGTCCGGTTTGCCGGCCAGCGGCAGATGGCCCAGCAACAGAATCCCGGCAAACAAGGGAAAGAACAGCGGCGGCCAGGTAATAATCATCAGGACAAAAGCATCGGCGGTATAAATGGGGCTGGTCTCCGGCACTCCGGTCAACCCTCCCAGTTTCAGCGGCAGCAGCAGGACGGTCAGGACCAGCAGCCAGCCGGCCAGTTGTTCGTTCCAGGGTTTGGCCGCCGGAACGGTTGCGCGGGATGAAGCTGTCCGGTGTTTTACCACTGTTGCGCTCGCAACAACAGACAACGGCCCAACTGATCTTCGATGGCCCGATCTCGTTTTTCCAGGTGTTTACGATATTCTTCCCGCTGCTTCTTCAGCTCGGCTTCCAGTCGTTCGACCTTATTTCTTTCCCACCGGATCTGGCGGTCGTACACTTCGGCGATCCGGGCTTTAAGACCGGCTTTCAGCGTGGGATTCGGCGTTCTTTTGTAAGCGGCGATCATCTGCATGAATTCTTCCAGCTTCTTTTGCTGTTCCGCCATCAGCTTCTGGACTTCAACCCGGTACTGGACCGGATTCTGGCGGCGCAGCCGCATCAGCGCATCGTATTTGGCCGGGGATTCCATTTGATACTGATAGAGGACGCGTTTTTCCAACTGCCGGGGATCTTCCGGTTTCTTGTCCGGAACTTTGGCGGCGGTTGGACTGTTTTTGTCCGAAATGGGCTGAAAGGGAATCGTTCCCGCGCTTCCGGTTTTGACGGCGGCGGGCGCCGGTACCGCAAACGCAGTTCCCGACGGTACCGGCAGGGGCGACACATTGATGGTTGCGGCATGGGCGGCGGGCGTGACCGGGGCGGCCACGGTTACGGCCGGCATTGACGTGGGGCCATTTCCGGTTCCGACGGCGGCGGACGCCGCTGAGGCGGATGTCTTGCCGCCGGGCGTCGTCGTCTGTTCCGGCCCCGTTGCGCAGCCGACCATGATCGCGCAAACCGCCATGGCACCGACGATTTTCATTCCGGACATTTTTCCGTTCTCCGTGAAGTATTTATTTGAAAATGATTAACGTTTTTTTCCCGGCAAATATTGTCTTGGCTCTAAAAAAGGGTATCTTTTTCGGGTTCCGGCGAGTCCGAAGCGGTCGGGCTTTCCGGGGGGTCCGCCGGTTCGGCGGTTTCCGGCGCGGCGATCCGCCGTCCGCTTTCCGGATCGAATTCCTGCCATTCTCCGCCGTCGGCGGTTTCCTTGGTCAGTACTTCGAAACGTTTTTCGAAACTCTGTAATTTCTCGTTGCAATAATGAGACAGGCGATGTCCCAACTCGTAATATTTGAATTTATCTTCCAGCGGCAAGTCATCCTGTTCCATTTTGGCCACGATTTCTTCCAGCTGGGCCATCGCTTTTTCGAACGGCATGTCCTGCAAATCTTTATCGCTGAGAATTTTTTTTACCATGATATTTCCCGGACCATTTCGGTTGATTCCTCGCAATATAACACGAGGACGGGGAAAAGTCATCCCGTCCGACGGAAAATAATGTTTCTCGTTTCCCCTCTTGGAACGGGCGTCTCACCTCTTGGGCAGCGGGGAAGACACGGGGTGCTTTTGAAGAAGCACCCCATTTTTCCCCGCGCCCCAATTTTGACCCCGCAAAACTTTTATTTTATTTATCTATTTGCGCAGCAAATAGATAAATAACTTTTAAAGTTTAAAAATCAAGAAATGGGGTTCGGGGAGAAACCTTGAAAAATTTCCAATTGCCGGAAAGATCGTGATTTGATTTTGAAGTTGCCGACGAGGAGCATACTTTCCGGTATGGAACGAGTCGGCGGTACCAAAAGCATTCACGAAAACCGGGCAACTGTCAAGGTTATTTCTAAACGGCTCCTAAGTACAAAGTCAAAACCCTCTATTTAGCCTCGAATGTTGACAAGTTTTCTACTTTATGGCGGAGTGTGTTTTGCCGCCGGGTTCTTTGACAATCGGAAAAAATGATCGGAGCGGACGAATCCTGCCGTCGGTAATGTGTTCTGGGATTTTGGACACGATACTCAAGTACTGTCTAAAATGTCTAAAATGCGAACGAATCATTTTAAACACTCACCCTCACGAAGTGTCCAAAATGTCGAAAATGAAGTTCGGATTTATTTTTTACACACCATGCTCAAGCACTGTCTAAAATGGCTAAAAACCTGTTCTAATGTTCTATTGTTCTGATGTTCTGATGTTCTGATGTTCTAATGTTCTAATGTTCTAATGTTCTATTGTTTCCTCATTCCTTCGTTTCGTCCCGGAGGGCGCGTCCGCCGCAGGGGATGGCGACGCCGGCTTGGGTTTGGCCGAACCAGTCATAAACTTGACCGGCGGAAAGCGGCAGAGGTTGACCGGACAAATTGAGCAGATGAAGCGCACCGGAATAGGATTCCAGACCGCCATTCAAGGCGGCGGAGTCGGCGATCCAGACGATCCGTTCCTGCTTGCCGGTTACGGCGAGCGCCGCCACGTGGTCGCCGTTGAAACGGAGTTCCCAGTGCCCTTGCCGGAAGGTGTCGAGATGTTCCCGATAGAAATTGAGCCAGGCCTTGACGATCCGGCGGTGGACGTCGGACAGCTTGGGCAAATCCATGGAAAGCATCGGAACCCCGGCGCAGGCGGCCATCAGATGCCGGGAAACGTTGACCTCAGTTTCGTCCGGATGCCAGTAAGCGGGGTCGGCGTGGACCGGTACGCGGTCGCCGAGAATCATGCGGATATGGGCGATCCGGCTGAAGTTTTCGACCAGGTCGAGCGGAGCGTCGAGGGCGCGGAATTGAGTAGCCAGGTCCAGCATGCCGGGAGTAGTGTAGCGCTGCCGAATTTCGATCATGGCGTCGGGTTTCTGCCGCCGGAGTCCGGCGACCAGTCCGCGGAGATAGACCAGAACGGCGCGGCCGTGCGGCGCTTCCAGCGACGGCGGCACGGCGTCGATAAAGTCGACTTTCAAGCCGTCCAGCCCGTACGTTTCCGCCAGGTCCAGCAATGCGTTCATGCTTTCGCCGGCGATCTTGGCGTTGGCGGGGTCGAAGACGCGATATCCTTCGGAGGCGTCGTTCAGATAGACGCCCGGATTTTCCCGATAGCGTTGGGAATCGGTGCCGACCATGAACGGCGAGACCCAGAGCAGATATTTGAGGCCGCGCTGCTGCGCTTTCTGCACGTGCTGCCGGAAATTCGGCAGTTTCCGTTCCGACACCTGCCAGTCGCCAATCCGGTCGTACCAGGTACCGAGCGTTTCCGGAGTAACCCGCTTGCAGACGTCGATGCACCAGCCGTCGTCGACGATGAACGTACCGAAGCCGAGTTCCGCCGCGGCACTTTCGGCAGCGTCCAGCCAGGCGAGGTTGAAAGCGGCATGAATGGCGTACCAGGTGCAGTAGACCGGCTGCCAGGCTGCGGCGGGATAGGCCGGCGGTCCCTGCGGCCGGACGAGTTCGCGATAGCGGGCCAGAACGGCGGGCCATGCGTCGTCGCCGGCGTCGGCAAAGAGGACGAACGGCGCGGTTTCCGGGGACAGCGTCACGGTGAATTCGATTTCGTATTCGGCGTTCTGCTGGTTCATCTGAGCGGCGACGGCGGCATCGTCCTCCAGATCGGTCAGTCCGAAAGTGAACCGGTTGCGTTGGTCAAGCCGGAAAAACGTGAGATAGGGAAAATCGCGGTTGATGGCGCAGTTGAACCGGATGCACCAGTCCGTGCTCAGGTGCGGACGCAGCAGTTCCGGCGTCCAGTAGCCGTGAATGTCCGTAATCGGAATCCGGGTTTTGATGATGAGCTTATGACCGGCGCGCTGGAGCAGGGAACGGTCGATGGCATAAGTGGTGTCGCCATCCAGTCCGCGCAGAGATGCGGCGCCGAGCAATTCGCGTTCGGCATTGAAAAACTCGAAATTCATATCGCCAATCCTTGTTTTGAGGAGGTGTAAACAGTTGTGATTAATATGGCAGTATTCGGCAAAAAGGCGAGAGTGGCTAAGCCGACTTCCGGGGAGAAACCCCGAAAAATTTGTAAATTTTTCCGAGTCCCTTCCCGGACCCCCTTTGCCCGACTTTCAAACTTATTTATTTATCTATTTGCTACGCAAACAGATAAATGGAAGTTTCGCGGGGAAAAATGGGGTGAGGGAAAGAAATGGAACGCTGCTTCAAAAGCGTCACGTGTCCTTCTCCGCTATCCCAGAATTGAGATTTCCGTCTCAGCGGTGGCCGCCGTGAAAATGTCCACAGTGCGAACAGGCATGGTATTCCGGATGGTATTCCGGATGATGATACAACACGCCGTGATGATACGGATAATAGTGGCCATGATACCAGCATCCGTGATGATAGTAATAATGCGCCGGATAGTAGCGGCCATGCCAGCAGTACCAATGATGGCTCCAATACCAGTGATGCCAATAGTACGCCGGATAATAGTGGCCGCCCCAGGAAACCCACTGGGTGACCGGCGCGTCGAGCACTACGTTGCCGGTCAGAATCGCCGGATCGTAGGTCACCGGATCGCCGGGATTGATAATCGTGGTATTGGCGGCGGTCGGTTCCGCATTGTCGGGATTCTGCATCATGGCGGCCAGTTGCGGATCGTCGGTTGGCGGCATGGCGTTATCCGGCAAGGCACATCCTTGATTGGCGGCCAGTTTTTCTTCAAACGCTTTGGCTTTGACCGGATCGTACCCGAGGGCAAGCGCTTCCGCCGCGGGCAAATCGCGGTAGTCCAGCCAACCGGCTTTACCGTCGCAGATAAAATGGAAACCGAGCGGCGTGGTTTTAACGATCTCGGCTTTCCGGTAAAACGTGCCATCGTTGGTCGTGATATCCGTGGCATACAGCCAGCTGCCGCCCAGCAGCAACAGGGCCGCCGCCATCATTCGGCGCAAATAATTCATCATGATTCCGCTCCCCAGTTGAAGTTTGAAAAGATTCGCTCCGCGCTCCGGTCCCGACCGTCAGCGCGGCAGGAATTTAGCCGGCATGCCCGGCACCTCCACCGCTTCCACCCGTCTCAACCGTTGATCGCCGCTGAACTCCAGCCGGAACGCGATTTCTTTCCGTTCCACCATGCCTCCAAACGGTTTTATTCGCTGGAGCAAGTAGACCAGGACAATCCCGTCGCTCCGGTGCGACTCGAAATGTTCCGCATTATAGTAGAGAACATTGCGTTCGTCGGCTTCCCCGAGCAGTTTGACCACGTCGCTTTCCGGCATACCCAGATAAAGCGCTTTGACGCCTTTCATGATTTGTGCCCGGCGTTCCGGCGGCGCCTGATAAGGATATTGAATCTTGCCGCCGTCGTTGAACGCATCCGGTCCGCCGGCACAACCGCCCGCCAGCGTCAAGGCCAGCGCGAACAACCCCAAAAACGGATATCTCCAGTGTATCATCGCAGTCTCCTTACATCCTGGTTTCATAAAAATAACCCGGAGCCGCTCACAAGTCAACATTCCGGATCGGAGACTGCTCAAAATGAATGGCTAGAAGAAAGCGTAAATCGCCGCCGACACAATCGCCACCAGACCGATGACTGCAATTACCGTCAGCAATGCCAGTTCGCGCTTCGAGCCCAACCGGAACCGCAAATGACCGTCCTCCCGGTAAAATACATGGAGGTCATTGAAGTCAGGCAGGCTGTTTTTGAACGAAAGCAAACGGTTATCGTCGTTGGCTTCGAATTCTTTATGGCAAGTGCAACAGATCTTTTTCTTCGCATTGCCGGGGGGAAGATTGGTTTTGTTGGAACTGCCGCATGACGGACAAAAAAATTCCATAACCTCTCCAACTCCTTAGAAGTTTGACCTTTATGCTTGAAGTCAGCTATTAGATTATAGTGGTCTGGCCCATAAAAGTCAATCGGTGGGCTTCGGACGCGGTCAAAAAAAGTGTCATTTGACGAAAAATCGAATATAAGTTACTTTGAATGAAAATAAGTTTTTCTTGGACAAGATAAGTTTCCAAGCCGTGAAAAAACGGGATTTTCATGATCCGCGCTGGAAGCGTTTTTCCACGTGTTTTCGCCTCGGAGATTGACAATATTTCTTCTGTTGTCGGAGTTTTTTGTGGTTTGAATCCAAAACTTGAAACGTTATGTTTCCGTCGACCGGTTTGCATAAAAGCAGTTGGCGGGATATGGTTTACTATCTAACCGGAGGGTTTGATCATGGGGAAAAAGATCATCATTGTTACCGGCAGCCCGCATCGGCAGGGCAATACCAATACGGTCGTCAGCTGGGTGGCGGAAGGTGCTCGCGAACACGATGCCCAGGTGGATGTCGTCGACGTTACCACGCTGAACTATAAAGTGGCCGGGTGTACCGGGTGCATGGGCTGCAAAAGCAAGGAAGGCTATTCCTGTATCATTCAGGACGACATCGCAAAGTTGGCCGGCCGCTTGCCGGAATATGATGTCGTTATTCTGTCCAGTCCGGTTTATTTCTTTTCCTGGACTGCGCAGTTGAAAATTCTGATCGACCGCATGTTCTGTCTTTTCCGGTTCGAAAACGACAAGGAGACGACCGCGCTGGAAAATGTCCAGCTCGGAGTCATTGCCACCGCCGGCGGCGGCATGGACGACGGCCTCGGTCTGCTTGACAAAAGCATCGATATGATCGCCTCCATCATCAAGCTTCCGGCCAAGAAGTTCTATGTCGCCACTGCCCCCGAAGACGTCAATCAGTTGCTGATGAACGGCGAACTCCGCGACAAGGCGTTAAACTTCGGGGCCGAACTGGCCGGTTGAGCCGGAATGGCAATGTTCGAAAACCTGTACATTCATGTTCCTTTCTGTACCGCCAAATGCGGATACTGCGCGTTTTATTCGCTGCCGCAGGCCGGGCTGCCGCCGATGGAACATTATCTGGAAGCGATTGAACGTGAGTTGGAAGAATTTTCCCGCGGCGAAACGCTGGATACCCTCTATTTCGGCGGCGGCACGCCGACCGTTCTGCCGCTGCCCCTGCTGGAGAATCTGCTGGCGGCGGTCAGCAGCAGCTACCGGATTACGCCGCAGACGGAAGTAACCATGGAATGCAACCCGGAAACGCTCTCTCCCGTGTATATCGACATCCTGCGAAGTATTGTCAACCGCGTCAGCATGGGAGTACAGACGTTTTCTCCCCGGCTCCGGAAGATACTGTCACGGCGCGGCACCGGCGAAGAAGCGGAACATGCCATTCAACTGCTGCGGCGCGGCGGGATCGAAAATATTTCGCTTGATCTGATCTACGCCATTCCGGGCCAGACGCTCAATGACTGGGAAAGCGATCTTCGGCGGGCGGCGGAAACCGGAGTCAACCATATGTCTTGTTATTCGCTGACGCTGGAACCGGGAACTCCGCTGGCGCAGGAACTCGGCGAACATGCTATCGACGAAGAGCTCAGCGCCGAGATGTGGCAGGCGGCCGGTGAGTTTTTGAGCGATTTTGGGCTGGAACGTTATGAAGTGTCCAATTATGCAGTGCCGCATTGGGAGTGCCGCCACAATATGAACGTTTGGCACGGTCACAGCTATCTGGGACTGGGGCCGGCCGCCAGCTCGTTCAACGGATTGGCCCGTTGGACGGAACCGGCCAATCTGGAACAATGGCTGTCCGGAGCCGCTCCCATCCGGGACGAGTTGACGCCGTCGGCGCGGGCACGAGAGGTGTTTGCTTTCGGCCTACGGACGGTGGCCGGCTGGCGTCGGGAGCAATGGGAGGAACTGCCGCGGCGGTTAATTGCCGGGCGCAGCTGGGAAAAGCTGTTGAATTCCGAAGCCGTCGACAAATTGCAAACCCGCGGATTGCTGGACGTCACTGCCGACCAGATTCGGCCAACGGAAAAAGGCATTGCCTTCTGGAATGACGTGGCGGAAGAACTGATTTAACGTCGGCAATTGGTATTTTGTCCGACTTGCATTATAATAAGCAATACCGTTTGTTATTGTGACAAAGGGGAGTAGTTGTTACGGTCAGGGCCAACAATCTCGGCGTAATTGCCTGGTTCTGACGGCTTTAGCAATAAAGTTCAACGAGACCTTTGCCTCCGTCCGGAGGCAAAGGTCTTTTTTATGGTCAAAAAAGGAGTATGAGATGCTGGTTGCGGTAGTATTTCTGGTGTTGAGTCTGGCCTTGATTCTGGGCAGTTGCGAAGTATTCGTCAACGGCATTGAAGCCTTCGGAAAACGACTGTCACTGCACCAAGGCATTGTCGGCAGCATTCTGGCGGCAATCGGCACGGCCTTGCCGGAAACGCTGATTCCGATCATTGCCATCATGTTCAGTAAAGATGCCGCCGCACACGCAGTCGGTATCGGGGCGATTGCCGGTGCGCCGTTCATGCTGGGGACGCTGGCTTTCTGCGTGACCGGAGCCGCAGTAATTGTCAACGCCGCGTTGAAACGGCGTCCACTGGCAATGAACGTCGACCTCTCCAGTTTGAAACGCGACCTGATCTTTTTTCTGATCTTCTACGGTATTGCGGTGGCAACCACGTTCGTTCACACCCATCTGACGATCAAGATTATCGTGGGAGTGGCGCTGCTGCTCTCCTATGGGATATACCTGAAAGCTACTTTCAACGCCGACGGTGCGAATCTGGGCGAAGTGGACGAACTCTATCTGTCTCGCTATCTGCATCTGCCGCAGGGACTGTTCTGGATCGTACTCCAGTTGGTGCTAAGTCTGGCTTTCATCTGTCTCGGTGCTCATTACTTCGTCGTCTACGTGGAATCGCTGGCGGAAATTCTAGCGATCCCGGCCCTGGTACTTTCGATCATTATCACGCCGATTGCCACGGAATTTCCGGAAAAACTCAACTCCATTATCTGGGTCAGCCGCCACAAGGATACGCTGGCCTTGGGCAATATCACCGGGGCAATGGTTTTTCAGAGCTGTTTCCCGGTCGTTTTCGGGATCATCTTCACCGATTGGAACCTGTGCGGAACCACAATGTTATCGGCCGTACTGGCGCTCTTTTCCGGCGCCTTGGTCCTCGGCTGGATTCATATCAGGAAGTCGTTGAGCCCGTTTCTGTTGCTGGTCAGCGGCTTGCTGTATGTCGTCTTCCTGCTGTACGTCTTTAAGGTTTTTTAGCTCCTACGAGCCCGGACTCGCCGGCCGGACCGAAGAACCGCAAGGCCAGAATCGTGATATCGTCGGACTGCTCCTGCCCGGCGGCATGCGCTTTCACGCTGGTCATCACGTGATCGACCACCGGCTTTACACCCGAGCCGACGACTTTTTCCAGTTCGGTCACCAGTTGTGCTTCGCCGAATAACTGGTTGTGATGATTCATCGCTTCGGTAACGCCATCGGTGTAGAGCAACAGCAAATCACCGGGCTGGAGCCGGAAGCGACTGGCTTCATAGACATGGACATCGACCACTCCCAGCGGCATGCCGTGAATCTTGTCGAGCTTTTCGATCTCGCCCTGACTGCGGACGATGAACGGCGGATTGTGTCCGGCGTTGGAGTACTCGACATCTCCGGTTGTAATATCAAGAATACCAACAAGATAAGTAACAAACATGCTCATTTCATTGTCACGGGCCAGCGACCGGTTCATCCGGGTAACGATTTCGCCGGTGGTCAAATCTTTGGCGGCAGTAGCTTTCAGAAGCGTCTGCGTAACCGCCATGAACAACGAGGCGGGAACGCCTTTGCCGGAGACGTCACCGATGGCAAAACAGAGCCGGTGGTCGTCCACGAAAAAGAAGTCGTAGAGGTCGCCGCCGACCGCCTTGGCCGATTCCAGCAGGGCAAAAACGCTGAATTCTTTCCGTTCCGGGAAGGCCGGGAAAATTTTCGGAATAATACTCAGCTGGATTTCGCGAGCGATTTTGAGTTCGCTTTCGATTTTCTCCTTGGCGACGGTGGTTTTCTGGAGATTGTCGATGTGAACGATCAGGTCTTCCTGCATCTTGCCGAACGCGGCGGACAACTGGTCGATTTCGTTGCCGCCGGAAAATTTCGGAAGTTTCTGCTGAAGGTTGCCGTGCCCGATTTCGACCGTGGCGGCAGTAAGGGCTTTCAGCGGCCGGGTGATCCGGTAGGAAATTGTAATCACCAGCACCAGCAGCACAATCAACCCGACGGCGGCAATTGCCAGCAGATTCCACTCCAACCGATGCAGTCCGGCCAGCAGTTCGCGTTCCGGAATAACGATAGCCAACGACCAGCCGTTGGCTTTCAGCGGCTGGAAATAAAGCCGGCAGGTTTCGTTCATGAGCAGGCTGTGATAGACGATAAAGCCGGTTTGACCGGCGATCATTTTTTCGCCCAGGCCCTGAAGCTCCGGTCGTTTGGCGTCTTCCGCCAGACTGAAAATAGTATGATTCATGGTCAGCTTCACGTTGGGATGCGTGATGATCCGGCCGAACCGGGAGATCAAGATACCGTAACCATGGTCGTAAAGCTTCATGCCGCCGACGATTTTCTGCAACCGGGACAGCGACAGGTCCACCGTTACCACGCCGGTAAACGTCCGTTTGCCGTTGACCACCCGGTAGAACGGATAGGAGTAAGTCGTCATCAAAACATTGCCGCCGCCTTCGTCGAAGTACGGTTCGCTCCAGACCGGATGCCGTAGCTGCCGCGGAATGCTGTACCAGTCGAAGTAGTGGTATTGATAGTCTTTATCGCCCAGTACGGCGAATTTCACTTCCTGTCCGTCTCGGCACACATACGGGGCGAAGTATTCCCGCCGGGGATCGAACGCATAGGGTTCGAACGCCGTTATGATTCCGAAAAACGAGTTCGGCGCCGTCCGCAGCAGGCTCGGCAGCAACCGGGCGAAATCGGTTTCCTGCGGCGGTGTTTTTTCCAGCGTCACCGCTAACGTCTGGGCCAGCTGTTCCGCCGAGAGAAACGTCTGATCCAGCCGGTTGGCGGTGGCTTCGCAGAGGTTATGCGCGTTTTCCTCGATGTTCTGCATCATCAGGCGTTCGGAAATGATCGCGTTGTGAATCAGAATCGCGGCCATGATCAGGATCACGCCGGAGAGAATGGCCAGGCTGAGTTTGAAGGCCAGCGAACGGTGTTGCAACATGATTATTTCCTCCCTTCCGTGCCGACGGGCCGGGCAAAAACGGCAAACGATGGCGCGGTTTTAATCCGTCCGGCGTCTTCCAGCAATTTGACGGCGGCGGCATATTCCACCGGCGAGAAATCCGGAACTTGGCGGTTAATGCCGTCCGGGTAAATCAGCGCCAGGGATTTTTCCAGCATCCAGCGCTGATGGCAGCGGGCAAACGGCAGATGGTTGTCATGCATGATTTTTTCCATCGTATCGAGGGTTTCCTCCTGATGGGTGGCGGCATAATGCCAGCCTTCCATCGTGGCGGACATGAACCGGCGGCAGAGATCCGGATGAGCCCGGTAGAATTTTTCCCGGCAGTAAATACCGTCTTCCGGAATGTCGAGGCCGTAATTTTTCAGCGGAAACAGCCGCAATTCGTCAGCCGTAACTCCGCACATCCGCAGCGTGTGGAGTTCGTTGTAGGACGTCACCAGCATGGCGTCGACGCCGCCCCACAGGAACAGATCGATCGACGCGTTCATGAACACGATGTCGGCATGAATTCCCTGCTGCCGCAGAAACTGCAACGGCGCATCGCGAAAATCCGACCGCCAGATGCCGATCCGCTTGCCGTTCAAATCTTTCAACTCTTTGATTCCGGCCGATTTTCGCGCCGCCAGAATCAACGAGGAATGCCGGAACAGCTGGCCGATATTGACCAGATCGGCGCCATCCGTCCGCAACCGTACCGCCGTGCTCAGAAACAGCGACGCAAATTCGACCTGATTTTTTTCCAGCATGTCCACGTTGCTGGTCATCGCGCCGGCGTGTACAATATCCACCGCCAGTCCGGCCTGCCGGTAAAACCCTTTTTCCCGGGCCATATAGTATCCGGCGAACTGCGCCTGCGGCAGCCAGTGACAGCCGACGGACATATGCGCCATCGTTTTTGGTTCTCCGGCGACCGCCGCCGGTTGCGCTTTCAGTACGATCGGAGAAAACAGCGTCGGCAACCCCAGCAGCGTCGGCAACAGAATCAAGCCGAGCCCGGCCAGCAGAAATACCGGCAAGTAATACCGGCGAAATTGTCTCATCATTTTTTAACCCCCAGCTTTTACAGCAGTCCTTCCCAGTTCGTTACTTAGTCTATCCGGCGCCGCCGGAATTTCAAGCGTTCAACCGCCGCTTTCCGCTTCGGACGGAAGCATTTCATCGCGGGTAGCGGGGAAGACACGGGACGCTTTTGAAGAAGCGCCCCATTTCTTCCTCGCGCCCCAACTTTGCCCCCCGCAAAACTTTTATTTCCCTTTTATCAGCTTGCTGCGCAAGCTGATAAAAGAAACTAAAAAGTTTGAAGCAGGAAACGGGGGGCCGGGGAGAAACCTGGAAAAATTTACCAAATTTTTCAGGGTTTCATCCCGAAAATTTTCTCGGACGGCGGACCGTTTTATTTCATCAGCAGCGCCAGCAGGTTCCAGTTCAGAAATCCCGGACCGGAAATCCCGTGACCGGTTTCCGGACTGTAATATTCATGGAGCACCCGGTTCTGCGCGCAATCTTCGCCCAGCAGGGCCAGCGTATTGGTTGCCAACTGGTCGGCTTCCGCTTCGAAATGATAATTTTTCAGTCCCCGCCAGACCATGTAATTGGTGATGATCCAGATCGGCCCCAGCCAGTTGGACGGATTCCCCCGGGAAACTTCCGGCGAATACATCCGTTCGTCGGCTGCCAGCGACCGGATGCCGTACGGCGTCCAGAACCGTTCCGGCTTCATCAGATGCTCTTGAACCATCCGCTGTGCCTGTTCCGGCGTGGCAATTCCGCACCACAACGGCAGAAAAGAACACCAGGATCCGATTTTCAGCGGCATTACCTGCCAGAACGTCTCCAGCGACTGGTTGAGCATGAACCCCTTGAACAGCGGATGATGCGTTTCACACTGAACATCGACGGAATAGTAAAGCCCGTCGCGCCGGTCGAAACAGTATTCCCGAACCGCCGTTTCCAGTTCTTCCGCCCGCTGCCGGAAAAACGCGCTGTCGGCCGGCTCCGCCTGCCAGCGTTCCGCCAGCTCGGCCGCCGCCTTGAGGTCCGCATAAATCAGACAGTTCAAATAAATATGGGCGCTCGAACCGCCGGGCCGTCCCCAGGCGCTCGGATCGTCGTCCACGCCGATGGCGGCGTCGGAGTTCCAGACATAGAGACCGGAAGCCGGTTTCCACGACCGGTTGATCCGGCATTCGGCCAGTCGGCGCAGCCCGGCGAGAATCGTTGCTTTTTCCGCGGCATCCAACACCCCGTAACGATCAAGCAGACGGGCAAACTGGGCATGAATCGGTTTGCCGGTATTCTGTTCCGGATTCCGGGAGTCGAACACATCGGGATTGTCGGCCGTCAGCAGAATCGGCATACTGCCGTCATGCCACTGATAGTCGAAAAAGGTCAGCAAGGCGCCTTTGGCGTGTTCCAGCGCGGCAGCGGTAAATTCTTTCCGCTTCTCCGCATCGGGAATCTCCCCGGCGATCCCCAGCAGTGCTTCCGCCGCCCAATACGAATCCCAATCCCACAGCGTCGACGCATACTGGGCTCCGGGATCGAGAAAAGGCCGTTTCAACAACCCGGACGGCGCATTGAACATCTTCGATGCAAACTGCAAAACAAAATCCATCAGCAGAGCGCGATTTTCTTCTCGGGAACGCATGACCAACTCCTGATTCATATAAGAGGTTTTCTCCTTACCTTACAATATCAGCATTCCCGCCGTCGGCAAGCCGGGAGAACAGGGGAACAATAGAACATTAGAACAATAGAACATTAGAACAATAGAACAATAGAACATTAGAACAATAGAACAATAGAACAATAGAACAGGGGAACATTAGAACAGGGGAACGGGCATTTTCGACATTTTAGACACTCCGCGAGGCATGGTGTGTAAAATCGTCCGCAACTCATTTTAGACATTTTAGACACCGTTTGAGCATGATGTTTAAAATGTCGATATTCCAGCCGTTGCCGCATGAAGACAAAACGTCCCCGGACCGGATTCCCCGGATTTTCGCGCAAAATCCAGTCCCAGTCTCAAACGCCGATTCGTTCCGTCCTTTTTTCCGATTGTCAAAGAGCCCGGCGACAACACACACTCCGCCATCCATGGAAAAATTGTCAACTTTTGAGGAGAAATAGCGGGTCGGGCCTTTTCCCTCCGCATCCCGGGAGGTAAAACGCCCGTTCCAGCGCGGAAGCGCGGGCGCACGTGTGAGATACTACACTAGTTTAGCAGAATGGCGGAAAAGTTTGAAGTTTCGTTCTTTATCGGTGAAAGAGCCCCTTGACAAATCGACGGAATCTTGCTAAACTATCATTGCAAATCGGGAATATAACCGTAAACAGGAGTAACGCTGGTGTTGTCATTGGCCAAAATCGCAAACGAACTGGGCGTGAGCAAGGGAACGGTGTCGCTGGTGCTTAACGGCAAGGCCAAGGAAGGGCGGATCAGCGAAAAGCAGGAAACCCGGATCAAAAATTACTGCCGCGCCGTTCATTACATGCCGAACATTCATGCCCGGCGACTCAACAGCAAGTTTGTGCACAATGTCGGCATCCTGCTGAATCAATATACCGGTATCGGACTGGAAAACCCGTTCGACGACTACAACACCGCTCAGATTGTGGGCGGCATTGCGCTGGCTGCGGATCGCGCCGATTACCGTTTTTCTATTCAGATTTATACCCCGGGTACCAGCGAACGGAAAGTTTTCGACTGGTTCCGCGACCGGGAAATCGACGGGTTGATCTACTACGGTTTCAAGATGCCGGAATTCTGGGTCCGGGTGTTTCTGGAAGAACATCGCCACGTGGTCGGCATCGGTATTGCGGGCATTCCGGGCATTGCCAGCGTCAATATCAATAATCTCGAATTGGCCAGAGAGCAGGCGCGGCGTTTGATTGCCGGCGGTCGGCGCAAGTTTCTCTATTTCAAGGGTACGGAAATCAGTTATCCGGGGGAAGAACGGTTCCGCGGCTTCAAGGCGGCGCTGGACGAAGCCGGAATTTTCTTCCCGGATACCAATATTCTGGGGGCCAAATTCAGTGAAGAGGCCGCTTTTCAGACCGTTATGCAGCTCGAATCCCGCCAACTCGACCTGACCGACGCGATTATCTGCGCCAACGACTATATGGCGATCGGAGTGCTCCGGGCGCTGAAGTCACGAACGATTTCCGTCCCTGACCGCATCGCGGTGGCGGGGGCCGACAATATTGCACTCGGTCCTCATTTGATACCGGCCCTGAGCACCTACGACAATCTTCCGGCGGAGCAGGGGCGAAAAGCCTTTGAACTGCTGTTGCAGACATTGAACGATGCGGCGCCCGAAAATACCACGATTCCCAGTCGGCTGATCTGGCGCGATTCCGCCGGCTGACCGGGAAAACCAATGTTTCGGTTGAATTTCTGAATGAACCATAGAATCCGGTTTTAAATAGACGCTAGCTAAACTAGTATTTTTAATTAATTAGAAATTTTGAAAAAAGGAGAAATATCAAGCTCAATAAATCGGATTTAAAACCAAGTATCCGATTGAATAACTGGTTTTTCACGATGCCATCTTCCCCAGGCGGGAAGACCGGCGGGATTTCCCCGGCGACAATTCAGAAAGAAAGGAATCAGCCGATGAAGTATATCATGGTGTTTCACGCCAATCTGCACTATTCCGGGTTGCGGCCGGAAAAGTACGAGTTCTGCATCCGCAAAAGTTACGAACGGATCTTCGACCTGTTCGCCACCCGCTTCAAGGGGGTGAAATACTGTTTCGAAGCCTCCGGGTTCACCATCGACATGATGGCCAAACTCACGCCGGACGTGCTGCTCAAGTTGCGCCGGGCGGTCGAGTCCGGCCAGTGTGAATTCATGGGGTCGCCGTATGCCCATTCGATCATGACGAACTTTCCGTACGAGGACGGCGTACAGGCCTGCCGGTTCGCCATGTCGACCTACCGGCGTCATCTCGGGATGACGCCGCGGACCGCCTGGAACCCGGAATGCTGCTGGAACGCCGACATCCCCCGCATCTACCGCGAGGCCGGATTCGACATCATGAGTCTGGACTGGGATTCCTATCTGATTTCGTCGCGGCCGGAGGTGGCGGCAGTGGAACGCAACCCCGATGCCGCCGCCAAGGACGGTTCCGGGATGCCCTGGTACGACATCGATCCCGATACGCCGACGCTTCACTATCCAGTGAAGATTCTCGACGGCATGGCCGGGATTTACCGCAGCGACCGCGTCAGCGCCCAGACCCTCTACTATCTGATGTCCACCAACAACATTCCGATCGACGACTCGCAGAAAAAAACGGTGACGCTGGACTCTCTGCTGCAAACCATCGACCACTGGAGCGGCAAGCAGAAAGAAGGCTATCTGATCTGCTACGCCGAGGATGCCGAATACGTCGGGACCACCGGCTATTTCTTCCTGAAACATTTCGGTAAACTTCAGGTTTTCGACGATAATCCGGACGCCGTCCGGCTGCTGTCCGACTACATTGAGGCGTTGCTGGCCCGCGGCGGTTTCGCCCATGTCACGGAAGCGGTCGACGCGGGAAAGCTTCTGGACGATCCGGTGGTGATCGAACCCAATATGGCCTGGCATCGGACGTACGCCACCGCCTGGGCGAAAACGCCGTCGGCGCTGGCCTGCGATCCTTATTGCCGGTTGCTGTCGGAACGTCTTCTGGCGCTGCGGGAAACGCCCCGGTCCGAAGAGGAAGAACAGCTCTATCGTCAGGCCTGGCTCCATCTGATCTGCGCGGAAAATTCCGACGGACGCTGGCCGCCGTTTCCGAAAAAACCGGGCAACTTCAACGTCTACTACATCTGGGACCAGTTGGTCAAGGCGCAACAGGCATTGCAGCGGCTCGACGGAACGGACTTCAAACAGATTCCGTCGACGGAAATCAATCCGGCCACCGGAATCGCGTAACCGGTCGGGGGGGGGGAACCTGGAAAATTTCCAAATTTTCGGGGTTTCTCTCCAGTTCATGATCCGGCCGGCCTTATTGGCGGACCGGGGCAGTTGGTTTGGGTTGCCGCTTGGCCTTGATACCCTTCAACTGCTCGGTGTGGGCAAGCGCTAAAATCCATTCCGGGTTGTTGGGTTCCAACTTCCGGCACCGGGTAAAACAGGCAATGGCGAAATCGGTGTCCGCCACCAGCAGGTTTTTCGCGGCGTTGCGGAGCAGATTCACGTCGTCAGGATGTTTTTGCAGGTGTTCCTGCCACAGTTTTTTGATCGGTCCGATATCGTCTTTTGAATCGATCAACATGACCGCGCCGGTTCCGAAAACTTCGGCCTCCGGATAATTTTTGACCATCTGGATCATCAATTCATTGCGTTTTTGGCGGAGGATCGGATTGGTAAGATAATATTCGGAATAATAGCCTTGCAGTTGAGTCAAAACCGGCAGATCTTTTGCCGTTCCGGTCAACTGTTTTTCCAATTGCGCCGCCTGTTCTGCCGAAAGTGCTCTACCCTGTTCCAACAGTTTATAAATGCGGCTGAACGTCTGGTTTTTCTGCTGAGAAAATCCTTTATTCACGACTTCGGGTTTGCCGTTTGCCCGGGGCGGCAGCTGAAAGGCCAGCTGCGCGTCGGACAGCGGTTCATCCAGCCGGGGCGCGTAGGTGGTAACGTCTTCGGTGCGGAAGTTTCTGAACTGTTTCGTTTCTTCGAGCTTGAGTAACAGGAAACGGGTGTGATCGATCCACAATATGGTGTCACGGCTTTTGAGTCCGCCCTGAATCCGGTAACAGACGGTATTTTCGATTTTGGCGTCGGGAAGACGTTTCAACTGGGTGAGTCGCCGCAGCCAAGTCGTCCCGGCGGTTTTCGGCAGCAGCATGGCGGGAACGGTATGCGCCGAACCGCCGGAAACACCGGTTGCTCCGGCCAGCGCCTGGGCCAGCGAGGTTTCCTTTTGGATGACCGGTTGGACATCCCACCAGACTTTGATTTCCTGTCCATTTTGCCAGACGATATAGCATTCGTCGGTTTTCCGGGCTGGGTTCTGGAACTCGAAACGGAACCGGTCGGGACGAACAAAGACGGTGGTGAAGGGGAGCTCCCGGGTTTGGGTCTTGGTGCCGTCAAGATTGAAATAGTCCTGCTTGACCAGTCCGCGGTCGGAATAGGTCCGGCAGGCGGCATACGTCTGCTCCATTTTCGCCATAATCTGCGCGGGCGTCAGCGTATCGTCCGGCGGCGGGGCGGCGACCGTCGCCGTCCTGGCCGTGCCGATGCCGCAGCCGCCGACAATAGCCAGTCCGACCGCCACCGTTGCGGCGGCCGCGATCACACCAAAAACTTTCTGGCGTTGGAAGAAATGAATCATCGTGATGCGCCGGGTCAATTCCTTTTTGTCCTCGGCAATGCCCACGCCGGGCAGAATGGCGCCGCGATGGCGGAGTTCGAGCATTTTAATCAAGGTGTTGCCATAGCCGTCCTGCTGATCTCGTCCGGTCAGTTGCAGAACCCGGTGGTCGCACCAGGTTTCCAGCGCCGACCGGAATTTCCGGTGCGCATAGTAGCAGAACGGGTTGAACCATTGGAAGCACAGAATCAGACAGGCCGGCAGATTCCATTGGACGTCGTGATGAACCAGGTGACAGAGTTCGTGCAGCAGAATAAACCGCAATTGCGCGTCGTTCAGCCGCGTCGACGCGGCCATCGGCAGCACGATGACGGGATGTCGCCAGCCGAACAACAGCGGTCCCTGCGTTCCGGCTTTCAACCGGACCCGGTCCAGCGCTTTTTCCGCCGACCGGCCCAGACTGTGACGGATTTCATTGCGGCACTGTTCGAAAATTGCCAGAACGCGGGCATCGGCAACCTCCGGCAACCGGTCGATGCGCCGGGCCAGCAGTCGCCAGCCAAGAACAAAACGCAGTCCCATCGCCGCCATGCCGACCAGCCAGAGGGTCAACAGCGTTTCCGTCAACGTGATATTTTTCCACCAGGGGGCCGCCGTCGGCAACGCTGGAACCGCGATGGCCGAGCCCGGCTTTTCCGCCAGGGCAGGGACGGGCGATAGCGTTGACGCCGGAACGACTTCCAGCGATTGGGTTGAGGCGGGCGCGACGGCGGCGGGCGTCGCAATCCCGTTGCTCGGCAGGCGCAACTGAAAGAACGGCATCCAGAGCACGAACAGCAGCATGACCGCCAGCCAGATGCCGCGGCGGACCTGCGCGGACAGGTAGGCGGCGGGCAATTTTTCGGCGGCGGCGGCGATCAGCGTGGCGGTGCCGCCGCGCACGGCGCAGGCGACCAGCAGCAATAACAGCGAAGTGGTAAACATTGGCTTGCTCCCGTCTGGATTTAATCCAATTTGTTGAGAATCCGTTTCAGATCGTTGAGGTCCCGGTCGGAAAGTTGCTTACTTTGGGCGAATTGCATGACCATGGCGTCGAGAGCGCCGCCAAAGCAGCGCTGGAGAAACGACTCGCTTTCCGCCGCGAGGCAGGCTTCCCGGGCGAGTTTCGGCTCATAGAGATAGCTTTTGCCGGTTTTGGTGAAGGCCAGCGCGCCTTTTTTGACCAGCCGTCCGAGCAGCGTTTTGACGGTCTGCGGACTCCAGTGAAAATCCTGTTCCAGCGCGTGGCAGATATCCTGCGCCGCGACCGGCGGTCGCGCCCAGACCACTTTCATCACTTCAAATTCCGCCGTTGAAATTTTGGGCATATCCATCGTTGTCCGCTCCTGAATAAAATCGTCTACACTTGTAAACACAATTAAAGTTTACATCTGTAGACGATAAAAGTCAAGGGGTATTCCGGCGAATTTATTTTCATGGCGGTCGGTTTGCCGGACTGTTGGTTTGAGGTTAGAAGAAGGTTAGTTGTGCTCACGGGGGTTGACAAACCCCCGGCGGCATGGTAAGATGTAAGTAGGCGAGTTAAAAAAGGTGAACGTTATGATTCTCAACATCAAACTCTGGTCAATCAGTAAAAAGCTGTTCCGGCTTATCGGCGGGAGCGGCGGGGCATTTTATGCCGGAGTGACCGAAACGATGACGGATCTGGTTCGCACCGCCGCTTGTCACCCCGGTCATTACGGGTTCAACTACATTCCGCTCGAGCATGCCGACGAATGTCCCGGTTAGCTTCCCCACGCCAACATCGCAGGTAAGTAGTAGATTGGTTCGGTTGGGTTTCTGAAGCAACGGAGGCAGACCATGGAAATGGTCCGTAACAACATCCGGTCATTGCTGGCGAAATATATCCTCTCCGCAGTTGCGGCTACGCTGGTATCCGGAATTTATGAAGTGATCGACGGGATCTTTGTCGGGCGTCAATTGGGCGCTCCGGGGCTCGCCGCGGTCACCCTTGCGTATCCTCCGGCGACGGTGGTGATGGCGGTCGGCAGCATGCTGGCGGCCGGGTGCGGCTGTCTGGCCGCGCTGCGGCTGGGCGCGGGCGACCGGCGCGGGGCGCGGCTGGTCTGCGGGGCCGGTATGATTCTCTGGCTGCTGTTCTCCGTGGCGCTGACGCTGGCCGGAACGCTGGGGGCGACGCCGATTGCCCGGTTGATGGGGGCGGACGGCGCACTGCTGAATCCGGCGCGCGATTTCATCTTCTGGTATTGCGCCGGCAGTCTGGTGGTGGTGGGGGCGCTGTTCTTCGACAGCATGATCCGCAACAGCGGGCATCCGCTGTTTTCGATGGGCTGCATGATCGGCGGGGCGCTGTTGAATATCGTCTTTGACGCGATTGCCGTGCTGGGACTGAACTGGGAACTGGCCGGAGTGGCGCTGGCGACGGTGGTTTCGCAGCTGCTGGTGGTGGCGGCGCAACTGGTCTTCATGGTGCGGAAACGGATTTTGCTGCGGCCGGACTTTACCGGCTTGGGCTGGAATTTGCCGGCGCGGATCGTCTGGCTGGGACTGGCGGCGTTTTCCGGCACGGCGGCGATCGGCGTCATGATGCTGCTCAACAACTGGGTACTGGCCCGGCACGGCGGCGAATTTCAGATTTCGGTGTTCGGCATCATGAATTACGTACTGTCGCTGGTATTGTTGATTTTCATCGGCATTGCGCTCGGCATCCAACCGCTGATCAGCTGCAATTACGGGGCGGGGCGGATGGACCGGGTCTATGAAATCCTGCGCCGGACGCTGCAGCTGGCGTTGGGCGTCGGAACCGGTTTGATGGTGGTGGTGCTGGCGTTCCGGGAACCGCTGATTCGGATTTTCAATCAGAACGACCCGGTGTTGCTGGCCGCCACTTCCCGGGCGTTCTGCTGGTATTTTCCGTCGGTGTGCATCGTCGGTTTGGTGTTCGTCGTGGCGGGTTATTTCCAGGCCATCGGCCGGACGGTGCCCGCCAATCTGTTGCTGATCGGCAAACATTGTCTGTTTGTCATCCCCGGTCTCTATTTTCTGCCCGGTCTGATGGGCGTGAACGGCATCTGGCTGGCCACGCCGTCCGGCGACATGCTGGCGCTGGCGGTGGCGGCGGGAATTCTGAGCTGGGATATTACGATTCGTCGCCGGGCTACTGCGGCCGCAACTGCCGTCGCACAGGATCTGGCTTATGGCTGGGAATGTCTCTGGAATGCGTTGCTTCCAGTGCGGGTCCAGGGCCGCGACTTCCGGATGGTTATCCGGCTGTCGCCTTGGCTGAGCCCTGACCCGGCACCTGGGCCAGCAAACTGCTAAAACAAGAATCGCGTAGATTCCGGACAGAAAAAAGGCCGCTTGAATTCAAGCGGCCTTTGGCTTGTCATGGAAAAATTGCCATGAATCTGGGTTTACAGCAGTCCGCACTTTTCCAGCGTGGCGCGGAGTTTGACCCGATTGGCATCGCTGATCGGGCAGAGCGGGAGCCGGAACTCTTCTTCGAGAAGCCCCATCATGGCCATCGCGGTCTTGACCGGGATTGGATTGGCTTCGATAAAGAGATCGCGGAACAGCGGATAATATTTCTGATGGAGCTGCCGGGCCTGTTCCAGTTTTCCGGCGGCGGCGGCATCGACCATCTGCTTGAGTTCTTTCGGAATGATGTTGGAGGCCACGCTGACGATCCCCACCGCGCCGACCGACATCATCGGCAGCGTCAAACTGTCGTCGCCGCTGAAAATCGTGATATCGCAGGCATCGCGGACCTGGGAAACCCGGTCGACGCTGCCGCCGGCTTCCTTCAGCGCCACGATGTTGGCGTTCTTGCTGAGCCGGGCCACGGTTTCGGGGGTGATGGCAACGCCGCTCCGGCCGGGTACGTTATAGAGGAATACCGGCAATCCCGCCGTATCGGCCACCGCTGAAAAATGACGGTAGATGCCTTCCTGCGTCGGCTTGTTGTAATAAGGCGTTACCTGAAGCGTGGCATCGGCGCCCAAAGCTTTGGCGGCCATGGTCAGTTCGATGGCTTCGGACGTGGAGTTGGCTCCGGTCCCGGCCACGATGACGCAGCGTTTGGCGGCTTTCTTGATCACGACCTCGATAACTTTAAGGTGTTCTTCCACGGACAAAGTGGGCGATTCCCCGGTCGTACCGACCGGAATGATCCCGTCCACGCCGCCCGCGATCTGCGATTCGACCAGCTTTTCCAGCCGGACATAATCAACCGCTCCCTTACTGAAAGGGGTGACCAGCGCCGTATAAACTCCACGGAATTCCATAGCAACCTTCACTTGGTTAAGAGGTAAAATTACGATAATATAACCGGCGCGCCGATTGCGGTCAACCATTTTTTTCGGATTCTCCCCGGATTTTTTCCTTCTTCGACCTTCGCAAGCGAAAAAAACCGCGAAAAAAACCCTCGGATTCCGTAGCGGGGATTGCTTTACATTTGCCGGAGCGAGGATAATATTATAGCATTGTGGATTTCGGGGGAACAGCGAAAACGGAAACGGGTTCATTCCCGACGGAATCGGAAATTCAAGATGGAGAATAAAACGATGCAAGATTATAATCCGAATGATTATCGGAATGCCGCGGGCGCGACCGTTGCGGCGTCGAGCGCCGACCGGGTGGCGGTGGCCAGCTTTTTGAGTCGGGTTTACGGCCTGATGAGCGTCGGTCTGCTGATTACGGCGGTGATGGCGTATTTTATCGCCGGGTCGCAGCCGCTGATGCGGATGTTCGGAGCCAATCCGGTCATGCTGATTGTGCTGTGCGTACTGGAATTCGGTCTGGTATTGTTGTTGACCTGGGGCATCAAATGGATGTCATCCGCTACGGCGATGGCCGGGTTTATCGCGTTTGCGGTATTGAACGGGGTTACGCTGTCGTCGCTGCTGATCGTCTATACCGGGGCGTCGATCGCCTCGACGTTTGCGATTTGCGCCGGTTCGTTCGCGGCGCTCAGCATTTTCGGCGCGGTGACGAAAAAAGAATTGAGCTGGATCGGCTCGTTCTGTTTTATCGGCCTAATCGGCCTGATTCTGGCAGGGATCGTCAATATTTTCATTCAGAGTTCGCTGGTGAACTTTGCGCTGGGCTGCATCGGCGTGGTGATTTTCGCCGGCCTGACCGCTTACGACACGCAAATGCTCAAACGGATGGGCGCCATGGCGATGGATGGCGAAAGCATGCGGAAATTCAGCATTGTCGGCGCGTTGCAATTGTATCTGGACTTTATCAACTTGTTTATCAGTCTGCTTCAGGTGCTGGGCAACCGGCGGTGACCGTGGCGGCGCGGAAGCGGAAAACTTTTGGGCGTTGGAACAATCCAAGATGAAGGGAAAGAAGATGAAACATGAATTGCTGGTCGCCGGAATGGCGATCGTGGTTTCGGCCGGACTGTTGAGCTCCGGTTGCCGGAGTAATAAGGCGTCGACGGAACCGATTTACAGCGTTTATGCCGCTTCGGACCAGATCGAAAATACCAATAAATCCGAATGCCTTCGGATGTTCGACGGCCAGAAAGCCAAAACGTCGGGCATGACGGACATGACCGTGGCGGGCGGCGTACAGATGCCGCCCCGGATGCTGGGCGATGTCGGCGAAATCTACTACGTTGCCAGCGGGTCCGGGATGTGGACGGTCAACGGCACGGCTTTTATCGTGCGGGACGGCGCCGGCCTCTATGTGCCGCGGCACAGCCGGCTGGTGATTTACAACAACGGCAAAGAACCGCTCAAATGTCTGATGGTTGCCAAGTCTCTGGCATGGATCGGCAACTCGGTTCTGGATCAGCCGATGGCATTCGATAAACGCGAACCTTCCTATGCGTCCAAAAATTATAAGGATGAGGTTGGAACCAAGCCGATGTCGATGGGACAGCAGGAACTGAAAACCACGTCGCTCTCCCCGAACGAAGCCAAGGTCAATACGTTGCAGGAAGAAGGATACGGCAAATAGAGCGGATCCGGAATTTTTCACGGGCGGCATTTCATGCCGCCTTTTTTTATTTTCGGCGGCGGTAACCACAAATCACGGAGGCGACCATGGGCGTGCTGAATTTTCTGCGGGAATTCTGGCTGATTACAATTCAAATGGCGCCGTGGCTGTTGTTCGGTTTCTTCATGGCGGGGTTGCTGTCGCTGTTCTTTTCTCCGGCCTATATCCGGCGGCATCTCGGGGCCGGCGGCTGGAAAGCGGTCGTCAAAGCCGCGCTGGTGGGGGTGCCGTTGCCGCTCTGCTCCTGCGGCGTAGTGCCGGTGACGCTGGCGATGCGCAAGCAGGGCGCCGGCAAGGGGGCGGCCACTTCCTTTCTGATTTCCACCCCGCAGACCGGGATTGACAGCTTTATTGTCACCTGGAGCATGTTGGGCTGGGTTTTTGCCGTCTTCCGGATTGCGGCGGCGTTCGTGACCGGGATTATCGGCGGGCTGGCGGTCAACCGGCTTGATCCCGAACCGGCGGGAGCTCCGTCCGGGTCGGGAAGCGAGCCGGAAGCGGAACCGCGACCGGCCAACCGCCTGCTCTACCTTTTTCACTATGGTTTTGTGACGTTGTTCGACAGCATTGCGCTGGCGTTGCTGATCGGTTTGGCCTTGGCGGCGGTGATCAGTCTGGCCTTGCCGCCTCAGGCGCTGGGCGGCTATCGCGGCAGTGAGTTTATCACCATGCTGATCATGTTGGCGGTGGGCATTCCGCTCTATGTGTGTTCCACCGGGTCGGTGCCGATTGCGGCGGCGCTGATGCTGAAAGGCATTTCGCCGGGAGCGGCGCTGGTGTTTCTGATTGTGGGACCGGCCACGAATGCCGCCACGCTGGCCGCCATGATCCAGATTCTCGGTAAGCGGACGACGGTTATTTATCTGACGACTATCGTTGTCATGGCGTTGGCGTGCGGCGGACTGCTGAACTTGTTGGCGGTCCGGTTGCCGGGCCAGGTGACGGCGGCGATGACGTGCGAACATGCGCCGGCGCTCTGGCAACAGGCGGCGGCGGTGATTCTGCTGGCTCTGTTGGCGGTTTCGTTGTTCCGCCGGGTGCTCCGCCGGTTCCGGCGTTCCGCCGCGCCGGTTCCGATGCCGGCGGACGGCCATCGACTGGCGTTCCGGATCGAGGGTCTGCATTGCGAACACTGCTGCCAGTCGGCCACCGCCGCGCTGCAAAGCGTGTCAGGCGTGACGCGGGCGGAAGTCCGGCTGGACGGTCAGGCGTGGGTCGATTACGCCGACGCCCCGCCCGATCGCGCCGCGCTGGCGGAAGCAATCCGCCAGGTTGGATTCGAACTGAAATAAACGACGGTTCTGTCAGTGCCGTTTTTGCGGTAGAAAATTTCGCCTGACGGCGACCAGCGATTCCGCGCTGGACCCGGCCCGCAGAACCCGCGGTGGTGGATTACCAGGGGCTGGTGTCGCCCCTGGACCCTACGGAACATGGCTATGTTCGCAAGGGACAACCGGACGGTTCCGGTCTTCCCTTTGCAATCCTCTTTCCGAACCCCAAGACGTTAAGCGTATTTAAGAGACACAACACTAGAGAGTTACGCCGTCCTTGAAGATGGCGATTTCTTCGAACCCGTGCAGTTCGTTCTTCGCCTGTTGCTGACCCGAGGCGATGGCGATCACCTGATCCAGCAACTCGTCGGCCAGCGTACTCATCGGGACGCCGTCGAGCAACCGGCCGGCGTCGACGTCGATCCAGCCCGCTTTTTTGACGGCCAGCTCGTGATTGCTGGCGATCTTTACGGTCGGAACCGGTCCGCCGAACGGCGTGCCCCGGCCGGTGGTGAACAGGACTAGTTGCGCGCCAGCGGCGGCCAGCACGGTGGTGGCCACCATGTCGTTGCCGGGACCGGACAGCAGATTGAGTCCGGGCGTTTGGAGCCGGTCGCCGTATTCGAGCACGGCGGTGACCGGACTGGTACCGCCTTTCTGGGTGCAGCCGAGCGACTTGTCTTCCAGCGTGGAGATGCCGCCTTCCTTGTTGCCGGGCGACGGATTTTCGTAGACCACCTGATGATGGCTGATGAAATATTGCTTGAAGTTGTTGATCATGCCGACGCAGCGGTCGAACACTTCCCGGCTGACGCAGCGGTCCATGAGCAGGGTTTCGGCCCCGAACATTTCTGGTACTTCGGTCAACACCGAGGTGCCGCCGGCGGCGATCAGCCGGTCGGAGAACGCCCCGACCAGCGGGTTGGCGGTGATGCCGGAAAAACCGTCGGAACCGCCGCATTTGAGTCCGACTTTCAGCTTGGCCAGCGGCACGGGAACGCGCTGCTGCGCGGCGGCGTAGTCCAGCAGTTCGCCGAGCAGTTTCATGCCGGCGGCGAATTCGTCGGTTTCCTGCTGCGCGATGAGAAACCGGACCCGGTTTTCGTCCCATGTGCCGATGACTTTTTGAAAGCTGTCCAGCGTGTTGTTTTCGCAGCCGAGCCCGACCACCAGCACGCCCCCGGCGTTGGGATGTCGGACCAGTCCGGCCAGCAACTGCTGGGTGATCCGGTGGTCGCCGCCGAGCTGGGAACAACCGTAGGGATGAGTCAGCGCGATGGCGCGGTCGACGGCGCCCTGCGGCAACTGCCGGTTGATGGCGCGGGCGAGGTTTTCCGCCAGCTTGTTGACGCAGCCCACCGTCGGGACGATCCAGAGATTATTGCGGATTCCTACGCCGCCGTCCGCCCGGACGAAGCCGGAGAACGTCTTTTCCGTACCCGCCGGAACAACCGGCTTGAAGTGCGGACGGTAGACGTAATCCTCCACGCCGCCGAGCGCGGTTTTAAGGTTGTGCGTATGGACCCAGTCGCCGGGCGCGATGGCGGCGGTAGCCGTACCGATCCTCATTCCGTATTTGATCACCGGACTGCCGGCGGGCAGGGCGGCCAGCGCAATCTTGTGACCGCGTTTGACCGTTTCCCGCAGGGGGATGCCGGCTTCGATTTTCGTACCGGCGGCGAGGCCGCTCAGCGCCACCGCCACGTTGTCGTCGGGATGAATTTGCAGCGTCAGCATGACGGTATCCTTATTTCTCGGCCAGCATTTTTTTGACGGCGGCCCGCATGCCGACCGTCTTGATCGACGCGATGGCGTTGGCCACGTAGTCGGTCAGGCCGGACACGGTGTTGAGGTCCATTTCCCACCAGGCGGTCTGGCCGAGGACGGCGGCGGCCAGTTTGCGGCTGTCCTGATCCTGCCGCCACTGTTTCCAGGCCTGGGACATGAATTCGACGCGGTCGGCGTCGTCCTTGATCGGATACGGGTTGCTGCGGCATTTGCCGACATAGCCGTCGCCGCATTTTTCCGCCTGGTAAAAGCAGATCAGCGACGCCATCGAGAACGCCAGCGCCTTGGGCAACTGGCCTTTCATCTTCACGTAGTCGAGCAGCGACGGTTCGACGCGAACCTTCCATTTCGAGGTGGAATTCAACGAAATCGACAGCAGCTGATGGCCCGCGAACGGATTGCGGAAACGTTCGAGAATCGAGTTGGCAAAGAACGTTTTTTCGTCGTCCGGCAGCGGCACCGTGCAATAGATTTCATCTTTGATCGCGGTTTCGACGAATTGACCGAACACCTTGTCGTCCATCATTTCGTCGACCAGATCGCAGCCGCCGAGAAACGCCCCGGTGATGCTGGAGGTGTGGGCGCCGTTGAGAAAGCGGACTTTGCGGGTCCGGTAAGGGGTCTGGTTGTCGGTCCAGCAGACGTTCAGGCCGATCTGGTCGTAGGGCAGTTCTTTCGCCAGTGATTTGGCACCTTCGATGACGAAGAAATGGAAGATTTCGCCGCAGTCGACCAGTTTGTCTTCATAGCCGAGCCGGGCGAGAATGCCGGCGATTTCGTTGCGGGGATAGCCGGCCACAATCCGGTCGACCAGGGTGTTGACGAAAGTGTTGGCGCTCTTGAGCCAATCGGTGAAAGCGGGTTCCAGCTTCCAGTCGGCGGCGTATTGGAGCATGTACTGGCGCAGCGTGGCGCCGTTTTTGTCGATCAGTTCGCAGGGAACGAAAATCAGGCCCTTGTCGGCGGCGCCGTGGAATTTCTGAAACCGCTGATAGAGCAGTGCGGTGAGCTTGGCGGGATAGGTGGTCGGCGTCTGGCCGGGAACATAGGCTTCCGGCGCGTAGGCGATCCCGGCTTCGGTGGTGTTGGAAAACACGAACCGCAGGTCCGGCGAACAGGCGGTAGCCGTCACGGCCTGCCATTCCGTATACGGGTTGAGGCAGTTCTTGACGCAGGTGATCACCTGCTGCTGCTGGACCACTTGTCCGTTCTGGACGCCGCGCAGCAGCAGCGTGTAGAGACCATCCTGAGCGTTGATGGCGTCGGCCATGCCCTGGGCGATCGGCTGAACCATCGTGACCATCCCGTTGAACAGACCTTTTTGGTTGAGTTCGTCGAACATCCAGTCGATGAAGGCGCGGAGGAAGTTGCCTTCGCCGAACTGCATGACCCGGACCGGAAATTCCTGAACGGGACCGGTTTTGATGGCGTGCGGAAGACCTTTTTTCAAGAGGGTGCGGGAGAGCAGAGTCATGATGATTTATCCTTTATTTTATGTTGATGGTTTTGACCGAATCGCGAAGCATCAGTTCCGCGGGGAATTTTTTGATGGAAAACGAGTTGTCCGCCGGGTTGGCGAGGCGTTGCCGGAGCAGCACCACCGCAGCTGCGGCCATCTTGTCCACCGGCTGGACCACCATCGTCAGCGGCGGCCGGATCACCTGCGCCAGTTCCAGATTGTCGAACCCGATCAGCGACAGGTCGCCGGGAATCGAGATGTTCCGGTTTTCCAGCGCGATCACGCCGCCGAGCGTCATTTCGTAATTGGTGATGATCACGGCGGTCGGACGGCGGCGCAGGTCGAGGAATTCCTGCATGCAGCGGTTGCCGCTGTCGGGCGAATAGTCGCCGCGGCGGACCAGTTCCGGCGCGGGATCGAGTTCCAGCTCGGCCACCGCGCGCCGATATCCGGCCAGCCGTTCGTCGGCGGTAAAAACGCCCTCCGGCCCGGTGACAATCCCGATCCGGCGGTGTCCGCGCGCCGCCAGACACCGGACCGCATCGGCGGCGGCGGCGGCATTGTCCGTCACCACCATGTCGCAGGCCATGCCGTCGCAAACGCGGTCGATCATCACCACCGGCAACGTGGTCTGGCGCAGCAGCGGCAGACATTGCGACGCGGCGCCGAGCGGCGTCATAATCAGGCCGTCGATAGCCTTGTTCAGCAGAAAGTCGAATTTTTCCCGTTCGGTTGCCGGGTCGTCGTGATAGGCGCAGACGACGGTGCTGTAGCCGTTGCGGGAGAGCTGGTTTTCGAGTTCCGATACCATCGCCGCGTAGAAAGCGTTGTTGAAGCGCGGAATCAGGACGCCGACGGTCATGGAGCAGCGGGTTTTGAGGCCGCGCGCCAGCGAATTGATCCGGTATCCGGTGCGTTTGACGGCGCGTTCCAGCCGACGGCGATTTTCCGGCAGCACGTTGCCGCCGTTGAGAAATTTGGAAACCGTCGCCACCGATACGCCGGTCGCCTTGGCCAAGTCTTTAACCGTTGCCATTGCCGAAGTTATCCTTGAGCTAATCGTTTAGCTCTAACTATAACTTTTATTAATGAAAAAAGCAACCATTTTCCTGATTTCTATCTTGATATTACTTGCCAGATTGCACGAAACGATTCGCCACCGAATCTTGGCGGCAATATGAGGAATATAATGGTCCCTGCCGAGAGTTTTATGCTTCGGGCGGAAAGAGATCGGGTTGAGGAAAGTCGGATTTTTTCCGGGAGGCCACCGGTTTCAGCCCCAGTTTGTGATAGGCCAGATCGGTGACCGCCCGTCCCTGCGGGGTCCGCATCAGATAGCCATTCTGAATCAGGAACGGCTCGTAAACTTCTTCGATGGTGCCTTCTTCTTCGCCCACGGCCACCGCGATGGTTTTGAGGCCGACCGGTCCGCCGCGATAGTTGGCGATGATCAGTTCGAGAATCCGGTTGTCCATTTCATCGAGGCCGTCGCAGTCGATATCGAGCATCGTGAGCGCCCGAGAGGCTACTTCGCCGGTGATCTTGTTGTCGGCGCGGACCTGGGCGTAGTCGCGGGTCCAGGCGAGGAGGTTGTTGGCGATTCGCGGGGTGCCGCGGCTGCGGCGGGCGATTTCCAGCGCGCCGTCCTCGTCGATGGCGATTTTCAGAATGGCGGCGGAACGTTTGACGATCTCGTCGAGTTCGTTGGCCGGGTAATAACTGAGTCGGCAGTTGAGGCCGAATCGCGATCGCAACGGGGCGGAGAGCAGACCCTGTCGGGTGGTGGCGCCGATCAGCGTGAAGCGCGGAATGTTGAGCCGCACGGACCGGGCGCCGGGGCCCTGATCAATCATGATGTCGATATAGAAGTCTTCCATGGCGCTGTAGAGGTATTCTTCGACGGTGGTGTTGAGCCGGTGGATTTCGTCGATGAACAGGACGTCGCCTTCTTCGAGGGCGGTGAGCAGACCGGCGAGGTCGCCGGGCTTTTCGATGACCGGGCCGGAACTGGTTTTGATTTTCGCGCCTTTTTCGTTGGCGACGATATGGGCGAGGGTGGTTTTGCCCAGTCCCGGCGGTCCGCTGAGCAGCAGATGGCCGAGGGCCTCGCCGCGTTTTTTGGCGGCGCTGACAAACAGTTCGAGCCGTTCCTTGACTTTATCCTGACCGGGAAAGTCCTGAAACCGCTGCGGGCGGAGGGTGGAATCCTGGGTGTCGTCCTTGCGGTTCAGCGTCGATGTAATGAATCTTTCTGCGGACATTTGTTTAATCTCGATCAAAATTGCAAATTTTTGAAAATATTTTATTCCAAACCCGTCAAACCCGTTTGTAAAAACAGCGGTCGAAAAGTATCGTAAACAACGTCTAATATCGTTTTACAACCCGCATTTTTCCAGTTGGGAAATAAAGAAAGGAAGAACTTTCATGATCGACCAGCGTCTTGCCAAATTGGCCGCCGACACTATCCGGGTCCTTTCCGCCGAAGGCGTACAAAAAGCCAAGTCCGGTCACCCCGGCATGCCGATGGGGTGCGCCGATTACGCGTTCGTCCTGTGGTACAAATACCTCCGCCACAACCCGAAGAACCCGCAGTGGCTGGGACGCGACCGCTTCGTTCTCTCCGCCGGTCACGGTTCGATGTTGATCTATTCGCTCCTCCACCTCTTTGAATACGGCCTGACCAAGGAAGACCTCGAAAGCTTCCGGCAGTGGGGCAGCAAGACCCCCGGCCATCCGGAATACCATCATACCCGCGGGGTGGAAATCACCACCGGGCCGCTCGGCAGCGGATTCGGTTCCGCCGTCGGCATGGCCATCGCCGCCAAGTATTTCGCCGCCAAAACCGGCCTGGATAAAACCGGTTTGGTCAACGGGAAAATGTACATCCTTTCCGGCGACGGCTGTATGATGGAAGGCAATACCGCCGAAGCCGCCTCGCTGGCCGGCCATCTGAAACTGGATAACGTCATTGCCTTTTACGACAGCAACACCATTTCGATCGAAGGCTGCACCGGCCTCGCGTTTACCGAAGACGTCGGCGCCCGGTTTACCGCTTACGGCTGGCGCGTGCTCCACTGCGACAACGCTAACGACGCTCAGCAGATCGACAAGGTTCTGGCCGAAGCGCAGCAGACCGACGGTCGCCCGACCCTGATTATCGGCAAAACCACCATCGGCTTCGGCGCTCCCAACAAGGCCGGCAAAGCTTCCTCCCACGGCGAACCGCTCGGCGACGAAGAACTCGCCGGTTTGAAGAAAAACCTCGGCTGGACCGAAGCTCCTTTCACCGTTCCCGCCGAAGTCAAGAAGATGATTTCCAGCCGGCTCCAGGAGCTCGATACCGAAATGGCCAAGTGGGATCAGGAATTTCAAGGTTTCCTGAAAGCTCATCCCGATCAGCAGGAATTGATCGACAAAATGCTCAACCGGACCGTTCCGGCTGACATCCTCCAGCAGTTGCTGGCGGCCGCTCCGCTGGATAAACCGGTGGCCACCCGCGCTTCCGGCGGTGCGATTCTGCAAAAAGCCGCTTCGCTGGTGCCCGCCTTGATCGGCGGCGCCGCCGACCTCGCTCCGTCGACCAAGACCAACGTCAAAGACGGCGGCGATTTCTCCGCCGCCAATTACATCGGCCGCAATCTTCACTTCGGCATCCGCGAACTGGAAATGGGCATGTGCGGCAACGGAATGGCGCTTTACGGAACGGCGATTCCCTATACCTCGACTTTTGCCGTGTTCTCCGACTATATGAAACCGGCGATCCGGCTGGCTTCGTTGCAGAAACTTCATGAAATCTACGTTTTCACCCATGACTCGTTCTATGTCGGCGAAGACGGTCCGACTCACGAACCGATCGAACAGCTCGCCATGCTCCGGACCATTCCGGACATGACCGTACTCCGTCCGGCGGAAGCGCACGAAGTCGCCCACGCCTGGGCTCTGGCGCTTCAGGCCAACGGCCCGGTGGCGATGATGCTGACTCGGCAGGACCTCAAGCCCTATTCCGAAAAACAGGCCAAGAACATCGATATGAAACGCGGCGCCTACGTCATCGACGAAGACGACGGCGGTTATGACGTAATCCTGATCGGGACCGGCTCGGAAGTCAATCTGGCGCTCGAAGCAGCCGACATTCTCCGGACCAAAGGCATTCAGGTGCGCGTCGTCTCCATGCCGTCGATGGAAACGTTCTTCCGTCAGCCGCAGGAATATCAGGATCAGGTGTTGCCGCCGGATTGCATCGCCCGGGTTTCGATCGAAGCCGGAACGACTTTCGGCTGGCATCGGATCGTCGGCAGCGCCGGTTTGGCCATCGGCCTCGATCACTTCGGAGCATCGGCTCCGTACAAG
>Ga0183095_10150_pt1 | contig 112443 bp, 101 predicted proteins | sample BioMet4_FD_130346 | JGI IMG/M metagenome (GOLD analysis project Ga0183095, IMG submission 130346) | Microbial communities from bioreactor (seeded with sewage sludge) at LBNL, California, USA - Biofuel metagenome 4 (v2) (version 3) | ecosystem: Engineered > Bioreactor > Anaerobic > Unclassified ...
CGCCTACGACTACGTGGTAGAAGCCTTCCGCCAGTGCTATGGCTACGACGTCGATACCACCGGCCGCGACCCCATGCGCATCTGCTTCCTTTCGTACGACCCCGACGCCTACTGCAATCCGCAGCCCCAGATCGTGGTGGTGGACTTCGATGCCGCCACCTGCTCGTCGCACGTGGAAACGAAAGGCGATCATCAGAAGCCTACCGCTACCGCCAAACCGCCTACGTATCTGTTCGAAGGTAAGTCGAAAGAGAACCTCGAATCGCTCCTCTCGCCCACACGCGCCAGCGAAGATCGTCTGGATGCCCTCTTCGTCATCATCTGCAAAAACCTCTACAGCGCAGGCGATCGATTCAAGGACGGCAGCCGCAACGACTTCATCTACAAGGCGGCGTGCGAACTCAATAAGTATGGCATACCTCGCGACAAAGCCCTCGTACTGATACCACGCACCATGCCCCGAATCATCGAGATAGAGACCGACGTATCGTTCGAGAAAACGGTCGTGACGCCGCTCCCTACCGCCGAAGTGGAAAGTACGGTGAAAAGCGCCTACGACAACAACCGCTCCGAGCACGCCACCATCAAACTGCTTTGCGTGCTCATGAAGCACATCTACCTGCAAGTAGAGATACAGCGCACCGTCTGGCTGCGCAAGAACCTGCTGTCGCTCCGAATCGAATACTGCCGCCGTACCGACCGCAAGCTCACCGGTAAGGAGCACTACAAAGAGTTTGACGACAACCTCGAAAACCACTTCGCCCTGCGGCTCAAAGAAATGGGGCATCTCATGAACTCCAAACAGGTGCACGAGCTGGTCAATTCGCCTTTCACGCCGCCGTTCGACCCCGTAGAGAGCTATCTCGAATCGCTTCCCGCATGGGACGGATGCGACCACATCGGGCGCTTTGCCGACTCCGTCTCTACCAACGACCCCGACCGCTTCCGGCGGCTGCTCACCATGTGGTACGTGGGCATGATCAAGTCCTACCGCGACGACAACATCACCAACCACATCGTCATCGTTCTCTACAGTGCCGGCGGCGGTATAGGCAAAACCTTTTTCGTGGACAGCATACTGCCGCCCGAGCTACAGCAGGCCGTTCATCAGGGCATGGTGAAAGCCGAAAAAGACTCGATCGAGAAGCTCTCCACGTGTCTGGTTATAAGCATCGATGAACTCAACCACTTCAAGCGCGACGAGATGCGCGAACTCAAGGAGCTCATCACTCGCAAGGTAGTGGACTTCCGCATCAACTACGACCGCTTCGGGCACCTGCATCCCCACCGCGCCTCGTTCATGGCCACTTGCAACAGCACCAATTTCATGAGTGATCCCTCGGGCAACCGCCGTTTTCACGTGTTCGAAGTCACCGGCGTCGACATGAACTATCAGGTAAACTACGAGCAGCTCTTCGCCCAAATCATCCATCTGCACGACACGGGCTTCAAATACTACTTTACCGCCGAGGAGCAGGAAGAACTCTCCGCATACAGCTACCAGTTCGAGGACAACAACGCCGAGTACGATTTTCTGGTAGAATATGTGCGCAAATATCCCTCGAAATGTCAACAAAGGAAAACGCATACCGCAGTCGAAATATTGCAGCGAATGAAATTCTTTTTCCCCGAGACCGTTATAGACAAAGCCGCACAAATAAGAATGGGCAAAATGCTTGCCCGCAAAGAATTTCCATTTGTTAAAACGCGTAAATCCAAAGACTATTATTGCCACTTGCTCACTGCCGAGCAAGCCGAGTATTGCGTTCAGTATAAAAGTGCCACTACTTATCTGGATGTTCTTTTCGACAAATATGTGGCGAAAGAGATACTCGTAGCGGGCGACGATGCCAAGATTGCAGATATCTGCAAAGCACGTGAATTTCTGGACCAGACAGATGGTAACTTCAAAGAAGCCCAAACTCTTTATAATAAATATACTCGAAACGAAAGAGAAATAAACCTTACAAATGACAACCTATTACCTTTCTGACCAATAATTTTTCGTTTTTTCTAAAATGACGAAAATAAAGGCAAATAGGGTATTTTTATAAATGCTAAATAGAAACAGGAAGGCTTACAATAATTACATAATATTATTGTAAGCCTATTTTTTGCGACATTATGAAATAATGGTCAACGCAACAAAAATATGCGTACACCCCTTTTTTCTAAAAAGTGACTTAATTATTGGTCAACTCAAAAATCGCAGCCACAATATGCTAAAACTTCGAAAATCGACATACCCCTGCCGAATGTGCCGCATAGGATTCCCTCCTCTTTCATTTTTTTTTATTTTAAATTTTATGTAATTATATTTCTTATAATGATGGTATCATAATGATAAACGTACTATACGTCGATAAAAAAAATATAGAGTTTATAGGATTTCAATGCGGCACATGCGGCACTTTTGGTAAAAGATGGCAACACAAAACGATTTCGTTAGGGCCACCCATAATCCATTCTTCGCCCCATCCACATATGTATGTTTTTTTGTTGTCGTATGTACGTCACGCAAAAAACATAAGGACGTCACCGAAAAAACTAACATACGACAACGGCGTGGCATTAGTGTTTGATATGTAATTCAAAGTATTGTATACGGTTTGTATTGGGTACTTAAATTCAATTCCGATTTCTTTTGTGAGTCCATATTCTTAATAAAAATTCCTCAAATTTAATTTGTTTTTAATTTTCATAATTAATAACTTTGGCATTCGTATCTTTATCGTTACATTGCGAATGGGGTGATAAGCACTTGCTTGGTTTCTTAAAATCCCGATTACAGTGCAACAGAGATAGGCAAGAAGATGATATATAAAGTATTCTCAATGTTTGGATATATGAGAAGACTATAAAATTTAACATGTATGAAAGGCCGATTTACATTTACTAACTCTGAAGCAGAAGAAATTATTATGCTTATTAAGCAAAAACTAGAAGCTAGTCCGCAAGAGCAAAAGAGTATTCGAAATAAAATACGCAAAAAGGGCTTTTATGCTTCAGATTTTGGTCTTAAAGGTGGCCAAAGAGGATATGATGTGAATGATTTTCTAAATGCTATTACTATAGTACCATAGCCATCTAAGAAATATCTTTTGGCGGAAGTGAGGCAAGATAGAAAACTATTCAAAAAAGTAAGGAAAAATTATAAGAAGTAGGAAGCTTAGGATAAACATAAAATTATAAAACTATGGAAAAACATATATCCCCTCAATATAATAAAAACGCATTCCATTGTCCACATTGTGGAATCTTAGCTGATCAAACATGGTCTATGGAAATCCAAGGTATCTATGTTCATCATCGTTCTAATGGTATTTCAGAGAGGACGTCTTATATATTAAGCGGGATGGCTTCTGCGAAGTGTGCTCACTGTGGCAAAGTCTCAATTTGGGTAAATCAGAAGATTGTTTATCCATTAACAGGGAATATTGAATCTGTTAACTCGGATTTACCTCAAGATATTCAAGATGATTATAATGAAGCAATGAATATAGTAAATCTTTCTCCTCGTGGCGCATCAGCTCTGTTACGTCTTGCAATACAAAAATTGTGTATCCATTTAGGCGAAAAAGGGAGAAATATAAATGAAGACATAGGAAATCTTGTCAAAAAGGGCTTACCACAAACAATACAACAGGCATTAGATAGCGTAAGAGTTGTAGGGAATAATGCAGTTCATCCTGGAGTCATTGATTTAAATGATAGGGCCGAAGTGGCAGAAGCTCTCTTTGGCTTTGTGAATATAATAGCTGATGTACTACTTACTCAGCCTAAAAAGATTCAAGAATATTACGATAAGAATGTTCCAGAAGGGGCTAAGGATAAGATTGAAGAAAGGGATAAATAAATTCAAAAAAATGAACTAAATTAAATTAATAATGAAAGAAGATATAATAGAAGAGCTTAGTGAACAAAAAAGAAAAGTAGATTTTAATACATATGATATTAGTGTAAAAGAATTAATTTCAATGGTTAGTGAATCACTAATTAATATCGCTCCAGAGTATCAAAGACAATTTAGATGGGATGATACTAGACAGTCTTTGTTAATAGAGTCTATTTTTCTTGGAATCCCAGTGCCTCCCTTATTTATGGCAACAAATTCTGATGGAACATGGGAAGTTATTGATGGTGTGCAAAGATTAAGTACTATTATAAATTTTGTTGCAGATAAGGATTCTAAGGCAAGAGAAACTATTCAAAAGAAAGACCTTCTAAAATTGAAAGATCTAAATAAGTTAAAATCATGTAATGGTGTAACATTCAATGATCTACCTAGATTAGTGAAGTTGGATTTTTTATTAAAGCCTATAAAAATCACAACTCTTAGTGACAAAAGTGATAAATCTGTAAGATTTGATTTATTTGAAAGATTAAATACGGGAGGAATTAAACTATCTGAACAAGAGATTAGAAGTTGCATATTCCGTGGAAATTTTAATAATTTTATCAAAAAGAAATCTCAGTATGAAAATTTTAAAAATACGGTGAAATTACCAAAGAGCGATGAACAAGATGGAAGCCGAGAAGAGTTGGTCTTGCGTTTTTTTGCGTACTTAAATGATAAAGAAGCATTTGAACATAGCGTCATAGATTTCTTAAATAATTATATGGAAAACTCTTCTGAAAAATTTAATTATGCAGAGAATGAGTCCATATTTAATACTGTTTTTGCTAAATTGAATCAATTGGAGCATGGAATAGTAAAATCTGCGACAAGATCTATAACATCATATATTTTATTTGAAGCTGTTGCTGTAGGTGCTGCAGAGGCTCTAAAAGAAAAAGACGACATATGTATTGATGGCTTTTATGAATGGGTTAAGGATAAAGATTTTAATAAATTGATAACAGGAGCCACTAATACTCGTTCAAGAGTATTGGAAAGAATAGAATTTTGTAAAAATAAATTTTTAGGGGAATAATGCTTGAAGATATAACTAATAAATCGAATATAAGGTTAGGAAATGTGAGGGAGTTATTACTAAAAATTAATGATAATAACAAAAAGGATATACAAGATCCTACTACAAAAATTTATAAAGGATTATTTTTTATTGTATTGTATGGCGCTTTTGAATATACAATTGTAAATTGTGTACAAAAATGCTTATTTGAAATTAATAATAAACATTGCAGAATAAAGGATATAAAAACGACATTATATTGTTTGGTCTTTAATAATGAATGTAATGCATTAATGGATGCGAGAAATAAAAAATGGGAAAAAAGATATGAACTCTTTTCTAAAATAGAAAATAATTCGGATGAATGCAAAATTATAGATTCTCTTTCTCCGATACAACAAGGGAATATAAAATACAATCATTTAACATCTTTGTGGAAAATTTTTGATATTCCATCAGAAGTAATCACTGATATTAAATTGAGAGCTAGATTTGAAGAACTAGTTGAAAACAGAAATGCGATTGCTCATGGAAGAGAACCATGTGCTTCAGTTGGACAAAGGTATACTGCAACTGATTTAGAAAATATCTTTGAAGATATAAGTAAATATTGTAGTTATGTGATAGAGACATTTAAAGATTACATCATAAACCAAGAATTTAAAAAATAGATAAGAGATTTCTCTTTATTTCTCAATCAAATGAGGACGAAATAGCTAGATGCCTGAAACTTAAATTTAATAGTTCTGGAGCAATGTATATAAAGGAGGTGAATTATTAGAAAAATCTGAAATTCAGATTTTTCTATCAAATCGACTAATTTCCATAATGGCTAAATTTTAAAATTATGTTAAATACTATTCAAGAAAGCATGGAAGATGTCAGTATAGCATATGTTGAAGCACTTTGTGCCGCAAATGGTTATACGCTTAATAGAGTAAGTAGAGATAATGATGGCGTAGATGCTACGATTCGGTGCAAAGGTTATCCATCTGAGGGATGTAAACTGTTTTCTCCCTCTTTAGATATACAATTAAAATCTTCATTCTCAAGATTCAAGCAAAAAAAAGATGGAAATTATAAATTTATATTAGAAGCAAAGAATTATACTAATTTGGTTCAAGGAGATAGAATGACACCAATTATTTTAGTAATTTTGCATATGGATAGAGATCGCCAAAATTGGGTTAAGCATTCAATTAATTGTCTACAGATAAGAAAATGCGCATATTGGGTGAACTTGAAGAATAATACGCCAACACGAAATGGTTCCAATATTACTATAAACGTTCCAAGGGCTAACATTCTATCATGTTCCGCATTAAAGAAATTGATTATTAAAGTATCAAAGGAGGAAGAACTATGAACAATATCAATAAAGCTATAGATTTAATTACGACCAATAGCCTTCTTAAAATCGTTTCTTCTCTGAAGTTCATTGAACTCCCCACTTTAAAAAATGGGAGAGTAAAACAGTTCGTCTCGCCAGATGGTAATTACAGTGTATTGATACCTAAAGATAAAGATTTTTTAGATTATAGATTAGTAATGGCTGAGAATATAAAACAAATTGCAGAATATGATAACAGCTCAATAGAGTCATTACTTAATAGGCTACTTAATCCTTCTTATGATATTTTAAAATGGAGAATATCTGATAATTCTACTTTTTTTGGCAAAATACAATTGATAAGAATGCAGGATATAATTGATAATATTAAAGAAATATTATCAGTAAGTTATCTTGATGTTAAAAATCCCTCAAAATTCCATGATAAAATAAAGACTAAAGAAGTGGAAGAAAATATAAAGGGATATTCATTTGGGCAAACAGAAATAGGAAGTTATATACTCAATGTCCTATGCCCACTAGGTGAGTATCAATGTGAGATGTTTCAACCTGACAGTACGAATATCCCGATATATCGTGAGATTAACATAAAATTACTTTCATCTATAAGTAATATCCAAAATGATTTGGATAGCAATAATGTAAATAAAGTGGAGGAGGAGGTTGATAAAGGTACATACAGTGCTGACTTTCTAGAAACTTTAGCAGATATTTATGACAATACGAAAGATTCTGAAATGAATATTTATGCTGATTGGTGTGAAAATGTAAAACTTATGCCAAACTTTAACCTCAATCATGTAAAATTAGAACCTCAGCATATTCAAAGGGTAATGGACATCGCAGATAAATACAAATCTAGTCCAGAAATTAATACAAAAAAGAATTTCTTTGGTAGAATATATAACATTACAGCTAATCCGGATATAAAAAATAGGGAATATGTAGAGATTAAAATAGCTACTTTAGATGGGGATCTCAGGAAAATTAATGTAATGTCAAGACTACCTTATGAATCATATCAAATGGTACTAGATGCATTTGAACATGGAAAGAATATCAAATTATCTGGGATATACAATTCAAAAGGAAGGCAAAGATGGATTGATGAGGGTACTATTCAATCTATGGATGACTAAAAATAGAGTCCTATATTTTTAGTTTGGCTATATGATAGTAATTTTGCTGAAAAGTTTTATAAAGGGCGTACCAATCATACTTTAGAGATAGATATAGCGCATACAGTACATGTAGGGGATGTCTTAATATTGCTATGTTGCTTAATGAAAGCAAAAAAGCTAGACAGTTACGAAGTGTTATGCTTGATATTGTTATTGACACCATCGGGGGGCAGTACAAAATATATTAATCAACGCGATGAAGATTATATTGTCAATCACGTTTGGAGCACAGCTTTTATCTCTCAACGGGTATTTGTATTGAGCGTTTCCTTCACGAGATAGAAAATATCAGTTACCATTTAGCGGCAGAACATATTGATAATGATTTGCTGACAGAAATAGTACATTCACTTTTGGAAAATGAAAATGATTTCATTGAAGAACTTAAATTGAAACTGTTGCTTGCTATAGATAATCAGGAAATCGGATTTGACGAGAAGTAATAAATAAAATGGGAAGTATGGCAGTATAATATAATACCCTCGCTACAGCTACTGTAACGAGGGTATTTGATTGAAAAGAGGGAACTCTTGGAGATACACCTCTTTTATTTTGGCATCAGTTCTTTTTGAATCTGTAGTGCAATGTCGTTGAGATGCGATTTTGTCATGCTATCTGTTGCGGTTGCTGCTGCCGACAACGCTTTTTGGCGTAGGCTGAGCAACTGGTGCGTGATGATGGCATGGGCATCTGTGCCTAGCAACGATTTGTCGGTGGCTTGCTCGATACCTATCTTGACGAATTGCTGTTGCAAGTAGCGGCGATAGGAAGAGATTTTGCCAGTGTTGCCATATATTTCGCTGAAGATCATTTTGGTGAGATCGTTGAAATAGTCTTGTGCCTTGTAGTTGGCGGAAGATACATTTTCGTACTGAACCAAGCGATTCAGAGTACTACCCGATACAACGTTGTTGAGTACACGCCGTGCCAATCCTTTGCTATAACTTTGAGGATCTCCATTGAAGCGATAAATGTAGTTTTCGGATGTCAACCAAGTGGGCTCGATAAAGATGTTGGTGTTGAGAAAAGCAAGTGCCGATTGCTGCGTCGCTTTGGCTACAGCCGTGTAGCCTGTTTCAGGCTGTTCTACGCTGGTGAAGTTGTGATAAACGCCACCGATATTTGTTGCTACGTGGCCGAAGTATCTGTTCAACTGTCCAACCAGATTTTCGTATACTCGCTGCATGTTCTTGTTCAGATCGCCTTCTTCGTATGTCCATTGTGGAAGTGCCTTCACAACTCGTTTCAGGTTTTTGATTCCGTACGTGCTCGCCTTCATGGCATTGTCGCCCAGGTCTTCGCTTTGACAACGGGGATCGGTGAAGTTGTAGGGGTAACCGGAGATGTACTCGTAGGTACCGAAGTATAGACGTGGATTCTCTTTGAGTCTTTTTACTATTTCTTTGTTGTTGTTCAACCGGTCTTGTTCGTCGTTTTCGCCATTCAAGCAAGGTTTGTAGCCCCATTCGATAGCCCATTTGTCATAGTCGCCTATGCGGGGATAGATGCCCTCTTTGCTGATGCTGTCTTCGGGTTGGGCAACGTAGTTGAAGCGGGCATAGTCCATGATGGATGGGGTGTGTCCGTTGGCCTCAACAAACTTTTTGTCGCGTAGTTTTTCTACCGGAACGGTGCTGCTCGAACCCATGTTGTGGCGCAATCCGAGGGTGTGCCCTACTTCGTGAGAAGAGACAAAGCGAATGAGGTCTCCCATGAGGTCTTCGTCGAATTTCTCTTTTTGGGCACGCTTGTCGATACTGCCGGCTTGGATCATATACCAATCGTGAACCAACTCCATGACGTTGTGGTACCAGCAGATGTGGCTTTCGATGATTTCTCCGCTGCGGGGATCGTGTACTTGCGGTCCGTAGGCATTCTCGATGGGCGATGCCAGATAGCGGATGCAAGAGTAGCGGGCATCTTCCATGCTCATGGTAGAATCGTTTTCGGGCCATTCTTTGGCCATAATGGCATTTTTGAAACCTGCTTGTTCGAATGCCTTCTGCCAGTCTTCGATACCTGCAATGAGGTATTTGCGCCATTGTTTGGGCGTGGCTGGATCGATGTAGTAGACAATAGGCTTCTGAGGTTCGACTAGTTCGCCTCGTTTCATCTTTTCGACATCTTGGGGCTTAGGTTCCAATCTCCAGCGGGTGATGAACTCTTTGGTATCTACATGCTGCTGATTGTCTGAATAGAATGTGTACGAATCGGTGAAATATCCTACGCGCGGGTCGGTGAGGCGACGCTGCATGGGAACTTTGGGCAATACCACAAACGATGTATTGAAGGTATAGGTGACGCTTCCTGTCTCTTCGCCGGACATCAATGGAGTGGAGGGCCTCATTGTCATCATACTTCTATCGGGTGCAAAATAGGCGTATGTCTTGACACAACGCACTTCGGTGTTGATGGGGAAAGTATGAATACTGGTTATATAAGACCGGTCGGACTGTATGCCGCCAAGGTTGAAGTTTTTCTTCTGTTGACTTGGCATCGAGAAGATAGGGGTATCGTCGGTGAAAAGCTTAGTCACGTTGATGCGACATCTGCCATTGGCGGACGATTCGATTTTGAACGCAGCAACGATGGGATCTTCGCTACTCACCTTGACAGCTTTCTCGATATCGGTAGATTTGTCATCGGTAGTGGCACCAAGTATCAGTGTACGCAGTAACACTTTATCGTTGTTTTTTTCGAAGTAGACTGTTTGGTTGTTCACCATCTCTCCACCATACACGTTTGCTCCAACAGGAGTAGATGTGTAGCGGGTGACAGTCTGAATGAGTCTGCCGAAGATAGAATCGGGAATTTCCAAGAACCAGTCGGTCTTTGTTTTGGAGACCGTAAACAATCCTTCTTTAACCACGGTCGGTTGAACGACAGCAGCTGCGGGAGGTTCTTTTTTGTTCTTGTCTTTCTTGTCCGCATAGATTGCCGGCGTCATGATGAATAAGGCCAGCGCGCAAATAACTAATTTTTTCATACTGCTAGGAATATTTTAGTTGATGTAAAAAGCGTTTGAGCAAATCTACAGATTTGCCCAAACGCCATTGTTGTTTTATATTATCGGCGAGCCATTGCTAGCTGACTTTTTCGAGTTTCTTCATGATAGAGAAGATGAACAGTGCAGAAACCAGGCAACATACAATAAGTAAGCTCCATACTATCCACAAGGGAAGACTACCCCAAAGGTGTCCCGGAATAGCAACCATATAGTTGCCTATGGCGGTAGCTACAAACCAGCCACCCATCATCATACCTTTGTATTTGGGAGGTGCTACTTTGGAAACAAAAGAGATGCCCATCGGTGATAGCAATAGTTCGGCAAAAGTAAGCACCAAATAAGTAGAAATCAACCAATCGGGAGATACCAGACTGGTGTCTGCCAACGGATGCTCTGCAATGGTCGTGGGAGAAGGTAATGCTAATGAAGCAACGGTCATAAGAATGAAACCGCAAGCTGCGACCAACATACCGTAGCCGATCTTTCGGGGAGCCGAAGGTTCTTTGCCTTTCTTGGCCAACGAAGTGAATATGGCTAGCGATACAGGTGTGAGGGCTACCACAAAGAACGGATTGAACTGTTGGAAGATCTGTGGAAGAATAGGAACAAAATTGTCTGTTGCCATATATTTGACAACAAGCAATACGAGGGCAGCGGTCAATACTGTGCCCGATATGATTTTTGCCTTACCGGTCTTCGACTGGAAGATAGAAAAAGCAGAATAGATGCCAATGACTATCAGGACAAGGTTCCAAACGTCGAATCCGATTCTGTTTAATCCTGTTGCAGAGTGCTGAGTATAGTCTCGGGCAAAGAATGTGAGTGTGAGTCCGTTTTGATGGAATGCCATCCAGAAGAAGAGAACGACAGCAAATACAAGCAACAAGGCAACGATGCGCTGACGAGTTTCTTTGGGTGAAAGTTCTTCTTCGACAATATGGGCGGCTTTGGCTTGCTTGGCATTGACGTCGGCCGATTTGAATGTAGAGCGGAATCCGTAGTATATCAAGATGGACACGATAAGCGAAATACATGCGATACCGAATCCATAGTTGTATGCTTTAGACAATTCGGCAATATAAGTTTGGCAGAAGGTTGCCGTATCGCCGGCAAAGTGCTGAGCTGCCTGTAGTGCAGAAAGTTCGGTGGTGTTGTCGGCTGTTATCGTGTGATTGAGAAACTGATGTGCCAACGCGGGAATCTTGGAATCATAGTAAAGTCCCGCTTTGTTGAGCATGTAGTCTGTCATTTTTGTTGCTGCCGTGGGAGCAAACAGGGCGCCTACATTGATAGCCATGTAGAAAATGCTGAATGCCGTATCGCGTTTGTTGCGATATTGCGGGGCATCGTACAGATTGCCGACCATGACTTGTAGATTTCCTTTGAATAATCCCGTGCCGCAAGCTATCAGAGCCAATGAGCCGAACATCATCCATTTTCCTGTTTCCGTATCGGTAGGAATGGCAAGCATGAAGTATCCGAAGAACATGATAATGATACCTGTCGTTACCATTTTGCCATATCCCATATGATCGGCAAGAATACCACCGATTAATGGAGTAAAATAAACAAATGCCAGGAAACCGGCATAGATAGACGAAGCTTCGGCGGCAGTATAGCCGAACTTAGCTTGTATAAATAAAGTAAATATGGCCAGCATGGTGTAGTAACCGAAACGCTCGCCAGTATTCGCTAACGCTAATGCGTATAGACCTTTGGGTTGACCTTCAAACATAGTATTTGATTATTATAAATTAAAATTAATTTCGCACAAAGATAATCTTTTCATCTTAATATCGGCTAAAAAAGAATACAAACTTTTGCTTTTGCCTCTGAAATGAGGTCTTCGGGTTTTATTTTGATTTGTAGTCCTCGGATGCCTGCACTGACAAAGATATAGGGTTGCCCGATGCAGTTTTCGTGAATAAATGTAGGAAGCAACTTTTTCATTCCAATAGGAGAGCAACCTCCACGAATGTAGCCGGTAGTGGGAAGTAATTCTTTCATGGGGATGAGGTCGCAGTTCTTGTTGCCCGAGACCTTGGCCGCCATCTTGAGATTGACTTCTTCTTCTCCCGGAACCACACAAACGAAATAGCCTGTCTTGTCGCCCTTGAGCACCAATGTCTTGAACACTTGATTGATGTCTTCGCCCAAACTGGCAGCCACGTGCTGAGCACTGAGATCGGCTTCGTCGACATCGTAGGGAATCAGCTCGTATGCTATCTTGTCGCGATCTAACAAACGAGCCGCATTTGTTTTGACTTGCTTCTTCATTTGGTATCTCCTTTCTTTTGCAAAACAATCTCTATATCTTGCATGGTGACAAGGCAACCTTTGGGTAGCTTTTCTATCCAAGGCAATATATTGTTTAAGAAGTTTTGCAATTTGTCTTCTTCGTCTATTATTTCGATAATGATGGGTACTTTTTCGTTCAGTTCCCAAAACTTGTTGAAACGCAACCGACTACTCTGTCCGTAGCCCATGATACCTTTGTATACGGTTGCCCCTGCCAGCCCATAGTGCTTGGCCGAGGTGGCAATTGTTTCATACAGCGAATCGTGCTTGATGACATCCGTATTGCTTAAATAGAATTTCAAGATTTTCTTTCGCATAACAATTATATCAATTTTGTAATGAGGTTACCTATATATAATGCCGCCAATCCACCTACAAGGCTTATGGTGACATAAAGCGCTACATAAAAGAAATTACCGTCTTTCATCAATTGGAAATTCTCATTCATGAAAGTAGAGAATGTGGTGAAGCCCCCACAGAAACCCACGGTGAGAAACATTTTCAGTTCGGCGTTCATTAATCCGCCCCGCTCAAACGTTCCATAAAAGACTCCTATCAGAAAACAACCTAAAATGTTCACAATCATCGTACCTAGTGGAAAAGAATATTCAATGCTATTCTGTACTACTTTTGACAAAAGAAAGCGGCAACCGCCACCTAGAAAACTGCCTACGCCTACAATAAGAAAAGTTCTTAGCATAAAAAGGATTTTAATACATTAATAATATAGTTGTTTATAAGTAGGTATTATTAACTATCAAAGTATTTAAAGGCTAATACCATAGCCAATACAAAATTACAAATATTCTTTAGAACAAAATAGTTTTAAAGATAATATGACTAAAATTAATCTTATTATTTTGCTATTGCAGGCTATATGCAGTATCTTTGCATAAAGATGAACGTTATAATGAAAGAATATCATGGAAATAACATTAGTCACTTTCGCTGCCAAAAAAAACAAGCAAACAACTATATTAGAACCCCACAAAGAACTTCTTACTGCACTGAGCACACACTTCACCATCAGGATGTTAATGGCTGATGAAATAGATCAGATAACTCCTAATGACTTCGTTGTATCTTTTGTCACTATCGGTGGCTTAGAATCTCTTTTGATAAAACAAATAGAAGCGCTTAATCGTCGTCCTCTTATTCTATTGGCCGATAATTATGACAATTCTTTGCCTACAGCTATCGAAGCTTCGGCATGGATAAGGCAACACGGTTTTAAATGCGAAATAGTCTATGGCGCAAATAAAGATGTTGTTTCTGAACTCACCGTATTGTATGATTGCTATATGGCACAACGATCTTTGATCGGTAAGAAAATAGGTTTGCTGGGTGTGACTTCTTCGTTGTTGATCTCGAGCGGCATCGATTATTTGTTGACGAAACGCCGCTGGGGAGTTGAATTTATGGATATATCGACCGATGAGGTGCTGGCTCGCTACAAAAAGATAAGAACAAGCGATATAAAAGATGAGGTGACGGCATTGATGGGGTGCGTGAATTTGTGTAGAGAATGCAGCCCGAATGATATTGTTGAAGCTATTCGGCTGTATTATGCCATTGTTGCGCTCTGTACCGATTACGGGCTTGATACGATCTCGGTTAATTGTTACAAAATTCTGGAGACGATTCCTGTAACAGCTTGTTTGGCTCTTGCTTTGATGAACAACAAGGGCTATGTAGTGGGTTGTGAGGGTGACTTACAGTCTATATTCACCATGCTTTCGGTAAAGGCCGTTACCGGTAAAAATAGCTTTATGGTAAATACAAACTCTATTGATAAAAAGGAGAATGAAGTGATTTTGTCTCATTGCACCGTAGGTACGGATATGACAGAAACTTTTGATTTACGCAACCATTATGCCACCGGTAAGAGTGTTGCGATTCAAGGTTATTTGCCGGCTATCGATTATACAGTGGTGCGTTGCGGTGGCGAATGTCTTGATCAATACTTTGTCTCTTCGGCCCATCTGCTGGAGAACACCAACTATACTTCTTTTTATCGCACTCAGATTCGTCTTAAACTAAATGCCTCTACCAACTATTTTCTGAACAATTCGTTAGGCAATCATCACATCATTGTGCCCGGTGATTGTGCAGAAAAGTTAGATAAGTTTTTCCAAGGAAATTCTTGTAAAAAAGTAGAATAAAGAAATGGATATATGATACATCCCAATTATACTAACTATCACTGTCATAGCCTATATTGTGACGGTAGAGCAGATATGGATTCTTTCTTACGATTTGCCATATCCGAAGGATTTTCTTCTTTCGGATTTTCTTCGCACGCTCCATTGCCTTTTCCTACCCATTGGACAATGGAATGGGACAGGATGGATGATTATCTGGCCGAATTCGCTCGTTTGAAGAAGAAATACGAAAATGATTTGGAACTGGCTATAGGACTCGAAATAGATTATCTGGATGATGAGAACAATCCTTCGAATGTCCGATTCAGACGGTTGCCTTTGGATTATCGTATCGGATCTGTTCATCTGCTTAAAGATAAAGACAACAAGATAGTGGACATCGATTGCCCGCCCGATCGTTTTCGTCAGGTAGTAGACGAGCATTTCGATGGAGATTTGGATTATGTCATTGGGCAATATTTCGACCATCTCTTCAGGATGATCGAATTGGGTGGCTTCGATGTATTGGGACATGCAGATAAAATGCACTATAACGCATCGTGCTATCGGCCGGGACTTCTCGAAGAGAGAGGGTACAATGAGCTGATGAAGAAGTATTTGGATATTATAGCACAAAGTGGATGCCAAGTAGAGATAAATACAAAATCGTATTTGAAACTGAAAACGTTCTATCCGAATGAACGGTATTTCTCCGCCCTCCATTCATTGGGTATACAAGTGCAGGTGAATAGCGATTCGCATTATCCGGAAAGGATCAATGCGGGCCGTATGGAAGCTTTTGAGGCATTGCTACGCTCGGGGTATAAAAAAGTAATGGAATGGCACGGTGGAGAATGGGTTGAGGTACCTATTTCTGTTCCTTTTCACTAAGTTCCAACCAACGCATTGTATTAGTGTCAAGAAGTTCATTCACTTCGGGTAGTCGTTTGGACTTCTCGGTCAGTTCGTCCACTGGCAATGAACCGCTACAAAGAGCTTCTTCGAGCAAATTCTTTTCTTTTTCGAGCTTGGAAATTTCCTTCTCTAGTTTTTCCATTTCCTGCTTTTCTTTATAAGATAGTTTGATCTTATCATTCAAGCGTATTCGTTCCTTTTTTTCTTCCTTCTGCGTGACTTCTTCCTTTTTGTGTCGTTCGTAGAGCGTTTTCCATTCTCTGTACTGAGTATAGCTGCCGGGGAAGTTTCTTATATCGCCCTCTCCGTTGAATATAAGTAAATGGTTCACTACCTTGTCCATGAAATATCGATCGTGGCTCACAACGATAAGACAACCTTTAAAATTGAGTAGATATTCTTCGAGCACATTAAGTGTCATGATATCCAGATCATTGGTTGGCTCGTCAAGTATCAGAAAATTAGGATTGCGCATTAACACCGTACACAGATACAGTCTGCGTCGTTCTCCTCCGCTCAATTTGGAGATATAATTGTATTGAGTTTCTGGCGTGAAAAGAAAATGCTGTAGCAGTTGCTGCGCCGAGAGCTGCCGGCCATCTCCCATATCTATAAAATCGGCTATTTGAGTAATGGCATCAATCACCTTCATTTTGTCGTCAAAGGCCATTCCTTCTTGCGAATAGTAGCCGAACCGAACAGTTTCGCCGATATCGAGTTTGCCTTTGTCGGGGGTTTGTTGCCCCATGAGTATTTTTAGAAAAGTAGATTTTCCCGTTCCATTGTCGCCAACGATTCCCATCTTTTCGTATCGGGTAAAAATATACGAAAAATCTTCTAGTATAACCGTCTTATCGAAACTCTTATACATATGATCTGCCTCAAAGATCTTTTTGCCGATATAGGATGCCTTTACATTGAGCTGCACGTTATCATCATTGTTCTGGCGTTTGGCCACTTTCTCCAATTCGAAGAACGCTTCTTCTCTATACCGGGCTTTATGGGCTCGAGCTTGCGGCATTCTGCGCATCCATTCTAGTTCTGTTCGATATAGATTATTGGCCTTTGCTCTTTCGGCATTGGCGGCATTGATTCTTTCTTCCCGTTTTTCCAGATAGTAATTGTAATTTCCCTTGAAGGCATAGATCTGTTGCTGGTCTATCTCGAGAATACTGTTGCATACTCTATCCAAAAAATATCGATCGTGAGTCACCATTAGCAAAGTGATGTTCGAACGTTTCAGATAGTCTTCCAGCCATTCCGTCATATCAAGATCTAGATGATTGGTTGGCTCGTCGAGTATGATCAATTGAGGATTGGAGATGAGCGTATTGGCTAGAGCCACTCTCTTCAGTTGTCCTCCCGAAAGTTGTTCGATAGGCTGATTATAGTCACTTATCTTCAGTACAGAGAGAATCTGTTTTACTTTCAATTCATATTCCCAAGCTTTAGCATGTTCCATCTGTATCAGTAGTTCGTCCAATCCAGGGTGCCCCTCGGTTTGCATACAGATTTCGTATCTTTTTATCAGATTTACAGCTTCGTTACCATGCTCGAAACAAGCTTCAAGGACAGTTAAATGAGAGGGATAATGGATAGATTGCGGTAAATATCCGATGCGCAAGTCGCGTCGAAATACAATTTCGCCACTATCTTTGGACTCCGTATTCATTAAGATTTTAAGTAGTGTACTTTTGCCTGCTCCATTTTTTGCTATCAACCCCACTTTATCTCCTTCTGCTATCCCGAAAGATATATTCTCAAAAAGTACTGAATCTCCGAATGACTTTGTAAGATTCTCTACTTGCAAATAACTATTGCTCATTTTTGTGCTCCTTTTACTATTCCAATGAGGTTATTGTTTCCTCATATACTTGCGTCACGCTCCATTTTTCGCCGTGCTTTACTTTACTCCAGATTAATTTAAGCGGATCTATAACCGCTATAGACTTTTGGTATACCAAAACCGGATCTTCCCGATTGCCGTCTATCAATGTTTGCCACTCCATACCATCTATTTCTGTAGCGAGAATACAGCAAACGACAATGCCCACATTGATCCATATTTCGCTTTTTTTGGTTGACGGCTCATTTTTATCAAGTGCCAATTGTATATTTTGCAAATCTTCTTCGGATCCTTGAAAGTCTTTTGAAAGCACTTCTTTGACCATGCCGCTTATTTTCTCGAAAGCATCATTTATTCTGTAGATTTCCGAAAGGCGCGCCGGTATTATTTCAGACGGATATTTTCTATCTTTGTGTCTGACGTCAATGGAAGCAATAATGTCTTGAGCATCCTCGATATGACTGTCAAATAGAGTAGTGAAAGTACACTCAAGTAAGGTATCTTCTTTTCCTGTTATCCATATATGGGTAATATACTGCTTGCCTTCTTCTTCAAAATTCTCGGCACTATATGCACAATCGTACTTTCCGATCTTTACATATTCTGCCGATTTATTCTCTTTGAGTTCTACATTGCAGGCGTCGTCGCCATAGTGTATTCCTTTTTTGTTAGGGATTTCATTGCGAAAAGCTGAAATGCGAAAATTTCCAGTCCATTTATCTGGATTGTAAAACAAAAAAGCATCGGTGCTATCTTCAAATTCACTCCATACGGCCGGATATTCCATTGCGAACCATCCGCCAGGGGCAATATATCTCTTTTTTTCCTCAATCATCGTATATACACTTTTGCACAAAGATACGCTATTAATTTTGTTTTACTAGACTTTAAGTACCAAAACTAATATAAGTTATTCGCCTCCATTATCACTTTTATCATGAAGACAGCCTTCATATAAGGTTTTATCGGTCTTCGGTGTAAGTACTTGTTGTTTGCAATGAAAGGACCTAATTTATTCTGTACACTATGGATATTTATAAAATGTTTTTTCGAAATGAAGTGTTTAAAATCTATTCAACAAAAAAAGTGTGCCTCAAATGAAGCACACTTTTTTTGAATATAATCAACGTCTTTTATTCGAATTTGCCATACATTGTAGGCAACAGACGGCGATCGCCAAGTGTATTGTCCACACGCGCAACGTTTATCCAGAACTTGTTATCGCGAACACTTTCGATAGGATATGCTGCTTTCTCTCTGCCATAAGAGTGTGACCAATTGTCATTGACAATTTCGTATTCGGGGTGAGGCGCATTAAATAGCACGTTGTCTTCTTTGTCGGCCACACCGTTTTTCACTTCTTCTATTTCGGCATAAATAGTTTCCATCACCTTCACAAAGTTGTCGAGTTCCGATAGACTTTCGCTTTCGGTGGGCTCTACCATCAAAGTGCCATGAACAGGGAAGGAAAGGGTAGGAGCATGATAGCCATAATCCATCAGACGTTTGGCGATATCATTCTCTGATATACCGGTTTCTTTTGCTATATTGCGGCATTCCAGAATCATTTCATGACCTACAAAACCGTTTACTCCACGATAAACGATACCATAAGTGTCTTGCAGGCAAGCGGCCAAATAATTGGCATTGAGTATTGCAGCTTTTGTAACAAAAGTAAGACCTTCGATACCCATCATGCAAATGTAACCGTATGCAATAGGCAGAATACCGGCACTACCAAATGGTGCAGACGATACTTCATTGTCTGAAGCACCGAACAAATCGTGTCCGGGCAGGAATGGAAGCAAGTGCTGAGCAACACAAACAGGGCCTACTCCAGGACCGCCACCGCCGTGAGGGGAAGAAAACGTCTTGTGCAAGTTGAGGTGGCATACATCGGCGCCGATAGTTCCGGGATTGGTAATACCTAATTGGGCATTCATGTTGGCACCATCCATGTACACTTGAGCGCCACAGGCATGAATAATTTCACATATTTCTTTGATATCTGTTTCGAAGATGCCATGAGTAGATGGATATGTGATCATTAACGCTGCCAATTCTTCTTTGTTCTCTTCGGCTTTCTTTCGTAGATCGTCCATATCCACATTGCCATGATCGTCGCATGCACATATCACTGGAGTGAACCCTGCTTGAACAGATGATGCGGGGTTGGTGCCATGAGCAGATGCCGGAATAAGAACTTTACGGCGATTGCCTTGACCGATACTCTCGAGATAGGAATGAATGATGCGAAGCCCCGTATATTCTCCTGCTGCACCCGAATTGGGTTGGAATGTTACACCCGCAAAGCCAGTAAGCACTTCCAATTGATGGCTTAGATTATCAATAAGTTCTTTGTAACCTTTGGCTTGATCTTCAGGAACTAAGGGGTGGATACTCATGAACTCCGGGCAACTCAATGGAATCATTGTAGATGCCGGATTCAACTTCATCGTACAAGAGCCAAGTGAGATCATCGAATGAGTCAAACTGATATCTTTTCTGTCAAGACGTTTGATGAAACGCATCATCTCGGTCTCTGTATGATACTTGCAGAATACTTCGTGAGTAAGATAAGAAGAGTTGCGGCGTAGCGTCTCGGGAATATTATATTGTTCGCTGAACGGACATTTTCCTTCGTCTTTGATTTGCTTGCCGGCTGCAACTTCGAATATATGGAGTAATTGATGTACTTTCTCTGCATTTGTTGTTTCGTCGATGCTATATCCCACATCTCCATTCTTGTAGTAATGCAAGTTGATTTTGTTTTCGAGAGCAACGGTGCGAATAAATGCTGTTGTAATAGATTCGGGCAAAGCAATACGAACGGTGTCGAACCAACTGTTATTGCGTGTGGTATAGCCGATCGATTTGAGCGATTGAGTCAACGTTGTTGTTATGGCAGCGATACGGGTTGCAATATTTCGAATACCTTCTTGTCCGTGATAAACGGTATAAAAGCCCGCCATGATGGCTAATAGTGCTTGAGCAGTACAGATGTTAGATGTTGCTTTTTCGCGTTTAATGTGTTGTTCGCGTGTCTGTAATGCCATGCGGAAACAAAGTTTGCCATATTTATCTTTGGACCAACCGATAATACGGCCCGGCATGTTGCGTTTATATTCGTCGCGTGTTGCAAAGTAAGCGGCCGAAGGTCCACCGTAAAACATGGGCACACCCAAACGTTGGGTACTACCAAACACAATATCGGCTTCCCATTCTCCCGGAGGAGCAATCAAAGCTAAACTTAATATATCGGCATCCACTGCAACTTTGCATCCGCTTTCGTGAGCTTTCTGAACAAACTCGCGATAATCTTCTACACTACCGTCTGCATTGGGGTATTGTACAATACAACCGAATACATCGGGAGTAAAATTGAAGTCTTTGTAGTTTCCGATGCGAATTTCGATCTCTTGAGGATAAGCACGAGTTTTCATTACGGCCAGTGTCTCTGGAAACACCTTTTCGTCGACAAATAATACGTTGGCACCACTCTTTTGTTTGTCGCGTGGACGAAGACCATGCATCATAGTCATTGCTTCGGCTGCTGCTGTCCCTTCGTCTAGTAAAGAACAGTTTGCCAACGGCATCGCCGTCAGATCGCAAATAGCTGTTTGAAAAACGAGTAAAGCCTCAAGACGACCTTGTGAAACTTCCGTTTGATAGGGCGTATAAGATGTATACCATACCGGATTTTCAAAAACGTTACGCTGGATAACAGCCGGCGTTATAGTGTTGTACCATCCTTCGCCAATATAACTGTCGTAAATCTTGTTTTTTGAAGCTAACGAGGCAATATGTTCTGCGAACTCATGTTCTGTCATTGCAGGATCCAACTCTAGTGGAGCCTTTAAACGAATATTGGCAGGGATAGTTTTGTCTATCAGTTCGTCTATAGAACTTACACCTACCTTTTTTACCATTTCGTTGATATCACTTTCGTTGATACCAACATGACGATTTTGCAATAAATCTTTTTTCATAGGTAAGGAACTAAGAATATTTAATAATTTGTTGAATTTCTAAAGAACGGGTTCTCTGCTTTTTCGATTCCGATAGTTGTTGGAGCACCGTGCCCCGGATATACAATGGTATCATTGGAAACGACAAAGAGTTTGTTTTGTATGTTCTCGATAAGTTCATCGAAATTGCCTCCCGTTAAATCGGCTCGTCCTACGCTTCCTTGGAAGAGAACATCACCGGAAAACATACATTTGTGTAATTTGCTATAAAAGACAAGTCCACCGGGAGAGTGGCCCGGAACGAGTAAACACGTTAATTCCGTATTTCCGAATTTAATAACGTCGCCTTCTTGAAGATAAGTTCCAATATGAATCGGATCGTCTTTGTATTCCAATCCTAAAGATCGGCTTTGTCCGGGCATTGACTCCAGCCAAAACTCGTCGGCTTTATTCGCTTCGGTCTGCACATTGAATTCTCTTTCTACATATGCGTTGCCTAGTACATGATCTGGGTGCAAATGCGTATTCAGCAAGTGTTTCAAATGCAGATTGTTATTAACTATAAAGTCCTTCAAAGCCTGCTTCTCTGAATTGTAGTAACATCCGGGGTCAATCACGACGGCGTCGCCCGTTTCGTCCCACAATATATAGCAATTGACAGGAAGAGGATTGAATTCGAATTTCTTTATCTTCATTTTCATCTTTATATATAGTATTATTTTTTACTTTTATTGATCACTACATGTACTACCTTTTTTGTTTCGAAAAACTCTTCTTCAAAAACATCCGATAGGTTGAAGACTGTAGCAAGATTGGCAAATGATTTTATTTCTTCGTCCAAATCGCCACCTTTTAAGCAAATAATTCCATTGGGTAAAGCATTGTGCTGTTCGGGAGAAATGTTTTTTCGTACAATTTTAATTAAGCTATCTAAACGCATAACAGCTCTGCTGATTACAAAATCATACAGCGCTTTTTCTTGTTCAGCCCGCTTATGGTAAAGCGATACGTTCGTTAGTCCAATGGCTTTTGCAACTTCGGTTGCCACTTGTATCTTTTTACCGATACTATCTATTAACTGGAATTTCACATTGGGGAAGAGGATAGCTAGCGGAATACCTGGAAAGCCGCCTCCTGTTCCGATATCAAGTACGCAAGAATGATCTTTGAACTGGATAATTTTAGCGATACCCAACGAGTGAAGTACATGTCGTTCATAGATATTCTCTATATCTTTGCGAGAAATGACGTTGATTTTAGTATTCCAATCCGCATATAATTCTCCCAATTGGGAAAATTGTTGCTTTTGCGTATCAGACAGGTTGGGAAAGTATTTGTTGACAATATCCATATGATGCAGTTTTGAACTATATCAGCTCTAATGATTTGAATGTTTTCTCTTCCATGATATTCTTCAATTTGTCAAAATCTACATGGACTATAATAATACCGGTATTATAAGGAGCTATCTCGTCTATGTTATAGATAAATACAATGCCTTTGTCATCGAAATAAAAGTTTTCGGTAGGCGATATGTTGCCTGTCGCACCGTATCCTTTGTCGGCAAGTTCTTCGGCAGAGTGTACTTTATGATCAATCATTAATTGTTTTACAATAATTGCTGTCAACTCATTTTGATAGTTTGGCTTAAATAAATCTGCCAACTTTATTATTCGCATTTGTTTTAAATCGAAATTTTGATAAGTTGTAGCATACATATTGTGTGCTCCGCCAGTATATTCATTGAAGTTCATTCCATAGGTCAGTAAATCGTTTTGTTGGTATTTTACTTTCCCTACAATCGAACGGTAATAATTGTACCATTGGTAAACTGAACTATCTGCTTCTTGTTTAAAGTTGGGCTCAAGTTCTTTGCGATAATTACTCAGATAATCGTTGGTGTATTTCTGAATAGCATTCTGAGGATTCAATGACGAATACCCACTTCCTAAACAAAATGCAAGAATCGATTTGGTAAGTGTATCTTTCAAAGATGCATTATCACATAAATTGGGATATGCAATGTTGATAATCAAATTACAATATGGCTTTTGCTTGTCACCGAACAGATGTTCTATGCGAGCAACCTTAATACTATCGAAAGCAATACGCTTTTTATTGCTCATCTTGCTACTACAAGACGAAAACAGAAAAGCACTTGTTATGATTATGACTAATATACTGACATAATGCTTCTTCATTCGTTCTTTATCTTTAATTTATTCTATAGTACATAAAGAAATATGGAACAAATATAGCACTTATTCATGATATTTTTATTGAGATTTCCATAAAAATAATTAGCTTTGTTCAATTGAAAAGTGAATCTATGTGATGAATTTGAGATCTATGTCTTTCATTATGGGGATTTTAATATTATTGCTGTCCCTTTGCTCTTGTGAAGATTTACCTTCTTCACGCGAGGTTCATTACGTTGACTCGCTCAATAATATATCCTATAAAGATAGGTATATAAACATTGTAGAATCGTCAAATAAGGCTCTGAAAGCATATAGTGTATGCCGGATGTATAGCCGTGGTAAAGCCGAAGCGTGTAATAATCTTGCCTTTACTTATTTCATGAAGATGAATTTTGAGAAAGCTGAAGATTTATATAATACGGTAGGAAGTATATCTAAAAATGAAATAGAGTTGTTGATTGCCGATATTGGTCTTATGAAGATCTATCAGCGTACGGCAATGAATGAGGCCTTTTATAAAAAGCGCAATGATGCAAAGAAGAGAATGCGTCATATTGATCAGGATTCATATGTCAATATGCGACCACATGATGTGGAGAGGTATAACTATGCTTGTTCTGATTTTTATATTACTTCGGCTATCTACTATTATTATCTCAGGCAGCACGAAGAGGCTGTCTCATCAATAAATGCTGTCAATTCTAAGTGGCTTGCAACAGATTCTTGCCAATGGATGTATTATCATTATCTGAAAGGTTCTGCATCCCTTTGTTCCGGTACTACTGCTGACGAACAAAAACTCAATTGTTTTGATGAGCTCTACATGACATGGAAAGCCGCTTCGTTGCAGAAAGTAATTTATTTTGAAGCGAATGGATTGCAAAGCATCTCTGATATGTTGGCAGCAAGAAACTCTTATCAGTACTTTGTAATAAGAAGAGGATACCGGTTGGCAGAGATGAATATTCGGATAGATTCAATAATGCCTCTTCACATGGCCCAACGTTCGCTCGATATATTCAATAAATACCAAGACCCTTATCAAGTAGCAGGTTCGTTGGTCACAATTGCCAAATATTACAATATACACGGGCTCTATACTGATGCTTATCAGATATTGGTCAAGGCATTGAACTTGGTTAATCAGCATCACCAAAGATATTACCATCACAAAAATCCTTCGGAACTGCTTCTTCCATTCGCACCCAATGACACGGTGAATAGAGAATTGCACTGGATTAATTCCGAACGTTCTAAGACAGTGCCTGAATGGTTGTTGTCGATCAGAGAACAGTTGAGCGTGACCTATGCAGGACTGGGAAATAAAATAGCATCTGACTATAATCGGAATGCATATCTGGATATTTTGAATTATACCCGACAAGATAAACTACTCGAAAATCGATATAAGGCTTTGAGAGAAGAGTTGCATAAGCTGAATGCCATTTTTATCATTACATTGCTTGGTACAGCTTTGGTGATTCTATTGCTCTGGCGTTTTAATAAATATGCTCGGGAAAAAGATTCTCAGCATAATGCTTTACTTAAATATCTGTTGGATGAATGTAGGCACATTACCACTTATTCAGCTGAAGAAGCATCTGCTAAGATGAAAGATTTACTTCAAATAAACCATAAGAATAAAGATGATATAACTATTCGTCGTATACAAATGCCTTACTTAGCGTGGGTTATAGATAATAGAAAGGCGTTGATGCAATTATCTGAAGAACAAGACCGACTGGATAAAGAAAAGTATTTGTCTCAACAGCATCTTATAGAAAATAAACGTCAGAATATTACTAAGAAAACATGTTTGTCTATTGTCAATTCTATTAACCCATACATCGATAGAATTGTAAACGAAGTCTACAAACTGAGAGCAGATCAATATGGTGATCAGGATGAGGTTCGAAAAGAAAGGTTAGAATATATTGATGAATTGGTAACAACAATCAATGATTATAATGATATTTTGAGTCAGTGGATAAAGATGCGTCAAGGTTCTATTAGTCTGAATATCGAAAGCTTTGAGCTGAATGAATTATTTGCTCTTATTAAAAAGGGAAGGCGCACATTTGAAATGAAATCCCAGAATTTGATAATCGACGATACCGATGCAATAGTCAAAGCAGATAAATCGCTGACTCTTTTTATGATAAATACGCTGACAGAGAATGCTCGAAAATATACGTCAGAAGGTGGTAGTGTTCATGTATGTGCTGAGTTGACGGATAAGTATGTAGAGATTTCTGTCGAAGATACCGGATGCGGATTGTCTTCTGATGATATAGACAAGATATTGGGAAAGAAAGTTTATGATTCAAGTTTTATCGGACTGAAAGATGCCGAGAATATTGATTCTTTTAAGAAAGCCAAAGGCAGTGGCTTTGGGTTGATAAATTGTAAGGGAATCATAGAGAAATATCGTAAGACAAATCCGCTTTTTGATGTTTGTCTTTTTGGCATAGAAAGCACGCTTGGTAAAGGTAGTCGATTTTTCTTCCGTATACCCAAAGGAATAAAGAGAACTTTAATCATATTCTGCTGTTTGTTTTTCTCTTTTGCTTTGCAGAGCTGTCATCATGAAGATGAAATGAAAGAGAAGGATGCAGCAATAGATTCTATCGCAAAAATAGAAAAGCAACCGGGATTTGAGTTATTATTGAACAAAGCCTCTCGATATGCCGATTTAACCTATTTCAGTAATGTATATAAGCATCATAGGCAGGCTCTGTTGTATGCCGACTCTGCAATTGCATGTCTCAACGCTCATTATAAGAAATATTCAAAGCGCCCTAAATATTTCATGAAGTTGGTAGGCGATGGTACACCTGCCGAGATAGAGTGGTGGAATAGAATGTACGATTCAGACTTTCACGTTGTTCTAGATATCCGTAATGAAGCCGCTATTGCATTTCTGGCGTTGAAAGAACTGGATGAATATGAGTATAACAACGACGCTTATACGTCACTCTATAAATTGCTTGGCGAAGATAAATCAATAGGGGAGTATTGTCGTCATTTACAGCGTTCGGCTACAAACAAAACAGTAGAGCTGTTTATCTGTTTTGTACTTATCATTATTTCTTCTTTAGCTTATTATTTCTTTTTTGTTAGAAAACGATTGATAAACAGGATGAATATGGAACAAGTTTTCACAATTAATGAACTGATATTGAAGACTAGCCTACAATCTTTTCCTAATGCTGATAATGATAAGGAAGAAGCAGAAAAAGAGAAATATAGAAATATTGAAGATAGGGTGATGAGTATCCCTAAAAGTATTGTCAATACAATCTTCGATGCTATGAACGAATTGGTACCGATTGAACGAATAGGAATGGCTATCTTCAGCAACATGATAAAAGAACCCGCATTTGTTTGCAATCCAGAATGGACAGAAATGCCTGAAGGTATTAAGCATGTATACGAAAATCATCGACTATTGTCCGAAGGTAACAGGCTATTTCTACCTTTATTAGTTGATGTGGCGGATGAACAGAATTGTGTCGGTGCTCTTTATTTAGAGTTGAGGCCCGGAATTGATATCGGAACGGATATCCTTTTGATACAACTGATTGCTGAATATATGGCTATTGTCGTAATGAATTCAATTCTAAATGTCGCTTCCGATTATCGGAATATTGAGTGGGTCAAAGAAGATCTTAATAAATCTCGATATGAAGAAGGTTTGCTTCATGTACAAAACATGGTGCTTGATAATTGCCTTTCGACTATTAAGCACGAAACGATTTATTATCCTAATAAAATAAAGCAAATTGTGACGCAACTCATTAATGGTAATGATTCGGACATGAAATCAGAAAATATCGAAACTATTGGTGAATTGACGGATTATTATAGAGGTATTTTTACCATACTTTATTCTTGTGCCGCTCGTCAGTTGGATGAAGTAACCTTTAGGCGATCGACAATTAATGTAGCTGAGTTATCTAATTATGCTTTAAAGTACTTCCGAAAAAGGAATAAATATGGAAATAATGTAACATTTTACGTTGAAGCTATTGAAGGGGAGATAATAGGCGATATTATCTTATTGCCTTTCATGTTAGAAAATCTTATTAATGAATCTCTACAATATGAGCTGTCTGGTAATCTTATCTTCAATATAAAAGATGATGGCGATTACATTCGTTTTGAATTTATAGATACCCGGCGCTCTTTCAGTACCAATGAACTAAACAAAATGTTCTATCCTCAAATGGAACGGATAGAATATATGATATGTCGTCAGATTATCAGAGAACACGATGAATACGCCGGTCGCAGAGGATGTCGAATTAATGCCGAACCTTATGAAGGTGGAGGATTCACAATATATTTTACGCTAATAAAAAGTACTGTTAAATATGGAAGAAACAAAATTTAAGGTCATCATTGTTGAAGACGTAAAATTGGAATTAAAAGGGACCGAAGAGATATTTCGCCACGAAATACCTAATGTCGAGATAATAGGTACTGCTATGACAGAAGCTGAGTTTTGGCCGTTGATGGAGAAACAGAAACCTGATATGGTATTGCTTGATTTAGGCTTAGGAGGTTCTACGACTATAGGAGTAGATATTTGTCGTCATATTTTTATGAAATATGAAGGGGTTAAAGTGCTTATCTTTACCGGTGAAACATCTAATGAAAAACTTTGGATTGACGTACTCAAAGCGGGAGCAGATGGGATCGTATTAAAGACTGGCGAACTGTTGACAAAAACCGAAGTGCAAGCAGTGATGGATGGAAAACACTTTGTTTTCAATGAGCCTATACTCGAAAAGATTATAGAACGTTATACGCGCTCTGTTGAAAATGAATACAAACGTCAAGAAGCTGTTATCGACTATGATATAGATGAGTACGATGAGCGCTTTTTACGCCATTTGGCTTTGGGATATACTAAGGAAATGATTTCAAATTTGAAAACCATGCCATTGGGAGTAAAGTCTTTGGAAAAGCGACAAAACGAACTGATAAATCGTCTGTTCACTTCGGAAGAGCGTTTGGATGGAGTAAATGCTACAAGACTTGTTGTTAAGGCACTTCAATTAGGTATTATTGATCTAAACAACTTGCACCCAGATGAAGAATAGATGGCAAATGCCGCATCCGGCAACGATGTTTCTGCTATTGACATTGGCAGTCATTATCGTTTCATGGGTTTGTGATATATATGGTCTGAGTATAACGCTTTCGCCATCCGGAGAAGAAATCCGTGTACAAAACCTACTGAACGCCGACGGCATGCGCTGGATGTTACAAAATTTAATAACCAATTTCACTAGTTTCACGCCATTGGGAATGGCTGTTATTGCCATATTCGGATTGGGGCTTGCCAATCATTCGGGCTTTATAGATGCTTGTATTCGATATAGTCGCAGAAAACATAAAAACTTATCTCGTTATGTCATCGTATGGGTCATTGCTCTTGGATTATTTTCCAATATTCTGGGAGATGCTGGATACATTATCTTGTTGCCTATTGCAGCAGCCATGTTTAGGTCTGTAGGACTTAGTCCTATTGCAGGAATCATTACTGCATATGTTTCGGTGGCTTGTGGATACAGTGCAAATATCTTTCTTTCCATAATAGACCCTATCCTTTCTATTAATACAGAGAAGGCTGCATTTAATGCCCATGTGTGGGATAGCAATATTGGTCCAATGTGCAATTATTATTTTTTCTTTGGTTCGACTATTGTTATAGGCTTCTTAATTTACTATATAACGAGTAAATCGTTATTGCCTTCCATGCAGCAGGGGCAAGAAACAATTTCTAAAGTAGATTATAAACCTTTATCGCGCAAAGAGCGTCGGGCATTCTATTTATCATTAATAATCGGAGCTATCTATTTTATCCTCTTTTTGCTTGTCGCAACTCTTCCCTTCGGTTTCTTAAGAGGAGTGGATGGAGGATTATTGTATTCTCCTTTTACAATGAATATCCTTTCTATTTTATCTCTTGGAATAGCAATTATCGGAACAGTCTATGGATTTTCTTCTGGGCGTTATCGCAATGATCGCGATGTCGTAAATGGTTTGATCTCTGCCGTGGATATGCTCAGTATCTTTTTTGTAATAGCTTTCTTCGCTTCTCAGCTTTATGCTTGTTTTAACTATTCGCACCTTGACAAATACATCGCTGTCAATTTTGCCTCGTTGCTCACCTCCATGTCAGCTAGTCCTCTCATAACTCTTATTTTATTCATTTTATTCACAGCTCTTATAAATCTGGTGCTGTGTTCGGCAACAGGGAAGTGGGCTTTTATGGCGCTTATATTTGTTCCATATTTTGCTAAGATAGGTGTTTCTCCTGATGTTGTACAATGTGCTTTTCGCATTGGAGACTGTTCTACGAATGCAATAACGCCCTTTTTACTATATATGCCATTGGTCCTCACTTATATGCAACAATATAATAAACAAATCACTTACGGCACTTTATTTCGATATACGTGGCGTTATACTTTGTATATATTAATTGCGTGGATTATTCTATTTACCTTTTGGTATCTGTGTGGAATACCTTTTGGCCGATAAAAATATGCATTTTATGGCAAATTCTTACTTTCAGTTTAAAAAGTTTACGATATATCAAGATAAATGTGCAATGAAAGTTGGCACTGATAGTGTTTTACTCGGTGTTATGGCACCAGTAATGAGTGCAACAAATATTCTCGATATTGGTACAGGGACCGGAATTATAGCATTGATGTTAGCTCAACGCAACGATACAGCTAAGATTACTACAATCGAAATAGATGATGAGGCCTCAAAGCAGGCCAAGGAGAATGTGGCGGCATCTCCGTGGAAAGAGAGAATCAATATTATAACTGGAGATTTTAATCACTACCAATTTTTGCAAAAGTTTGATTGTATTGTATCCAATCCGCCTTTTTATACCGAAGATCTGAAATGTCACGATCCTCTTCGTAACATGGCACGTCACACCGATTCATTGACTTTTGATGCTTTGCTTAGAGGAGTTCGTCTTTTGTTGTTGGATAGGGGGTTATTTACGGTCATTATTCCAAGTTCACAGATTGAATCTTTTGTTGACACGGCATATGTATACGGATTATATTTGTTCTCTCAAATAACAATCTATTCTAAACAACAAAAGGTCTCCAAGCGTTCTATCCTTGTCTTTTCTACTGCCAAACAATCTGTTCAGCATGAAGTTTTGGTTATTCATTCAGATGATGGAACATATACTGCCGAATTTAAAGCTTTAATGCATAATTTTTATTTATACTTATAAATTTGGGATAAATACTTTTTTATATCTAAAATAATATTTCTGCAACATAATCTTCTCGTGTTTAATAACTAATTTATCTAAATTTGGGAATGCTAGACTATTATTAGGAGTTATTGTTTGATGTTCTTCATTATTAATAATTAAAAAACGCTTAAAGACTTTTCTATATAGGTTTATCTTCATTATATTTGCATTCAAAATGATGAGAGAAGATGAGAAAAATATTAATATTCTGTTTGTTTTTTATGATGTTTTTATCGGCTTCTTCGAAACCGCTAAATTCTGTTTTACTTTCTTATTCGGCAAATCGAGTAAATGTTTCCAATTCTTTTATTGGTCGATTGATACTACCACCTTTGGGAAATAATCAAAAAAATATTGTTCAGCAAGACAGTGTTTCTGCTCTGTATGTTAAAGATATATTGAGTATGCCCATAATGACAGATTCTTTGGCTGCTATGATCGATTATAATCCAAAATATTATAAACTTTTTGTAACTCCCACCTATTATTATGCTCCGATAGAAGCTATCTCTACGCTAAATTGGAAGATGTCCGATATAGAGGGAAAGAATATTTCGGATATTGTTTCTCCGTTAGATTCTATATTTAATCTCAATGATTATAAATTGACCAATGTACAGGTTAATAAAACATTGCTCAACTTATATTTAAAAAATTATCAGGCTATTCAAACTACTGAAGCTCAAATTATGAGTCGGGAACTATTTCATAGTAATATGTCTGCGACTCCGGTACAAAAGGCCAAATTTGCTAGTTTATTTAAACAAGAATCTAAAGAAGAAAATTTAGGAAAAGCTTCCCTTATGTCATACAAACCAAACTGGTGGACATATGGTGGAGGCATCTCTTTGCAAATGACACAAAATTATGTATCAAATAATTGGTATAAAGGTGGCGAAAGTACCAATACTGCACTAGGTTATTTGGCTCTTAAGGCAAATTATAATGACAATGAAAAGATACAATGGGACAATTTGCTGGAAGCAAAATACGGCGTAACGTCTTCTCCATCGGATACTTGTCATAAATATTTGGTATCAAATGATTTGTTGAGAATATATAGTAAACTTGGCATCCAAGCTTCAAAGCGCTGGTATTATACTGTATCCGGTGAATTTAATACGCAGTTCAGTAATTCATATAGAAAGAATACCAATGATGTTTTGGCAGCTTTTATGTCACCTGCCAATTTAATATTAAGTGTTGGTATGGATTATAAAGTTAAAACAAAGAAACTTGATTTTTCATTATTATTATCCCCCTTGGCCTACAATTGGCGTTATGTGGGGGATGATCGAGTAAATCAGACGAATTATGGTTTAAAAGAGGGCAGAAAGTCCCTCAATCTGTTCGGTTCGAAATTAACTTCTACCTGGACGTGGCAAATGATTCCAACTGTCGCATGGACATCCCGCCTATATTATTTTACTGATTATACAATTTCTCAAGCCGAATGGGAAAATACTTTTAACTTCTTATTAAATAAGTATTTGTCCGCACAACTTTTCGTCCATGCGCGCTATGATGATTCTGCAAAACCAACAGAAGGGGCGAGCTACTTTCAGTTTAAAGAATACTTCAGCTTTGGCATAAATTATGCATGGTAATGGTTCATGTGAAAAATATCAGACAGAAAAATAACGCGAAGTGCTTTCATATTCGAATGAATATTCTTAATTTCGCATCGGCTAATAACAACAAGCTCAAATAAAATGAAAGATAGAATTTTAGTAACAGGAGGCACTGGATACATTGGATCGCATACTGTAGTAGAACTCCAAAATGCCGGATATGAGGTTATTATTGTAGACAACCTCTCAAACTCAAGCGTCGATGTAGTCGATAGTATTGAGAAAATAACGGGCGTACGTCCGGCTTTTGAACAAAACGATTGTTGTGATTATAATGCTCTTAATGAAATATTTAAGCGCTATTCTGGAATTAAGGCTATCATTCATTTTGCAGCTAGCAAAGCAGTTGGTGAATCGGTTCAGAAACCGTTGCTATATTATCGCAATAATATTCTATCACTTATCAATCTGCTAGATTTAATGCAGGTACATAAAGTAGGAGGTTTTGTATTCTCTTCTTCGTGTACTGTCTACGGGCAGCCGGATAAACTTCCTGTAGCCGAAGATGCTCCATTCAAGAAAGCAGAATCGCCTTATGGCAATACAAAAAAAATAAATGAAGATATTCTTCGCGACACTGTACATTCTGGCGCTCCGATTAATGTCATCATGCTTCGTTATTTCAACCCGATCGGTGCACATCCATCATCTTTGATAGGTGAGCTTCCTAACGGCGTTCCTCAAAATCTCATTCCTTATCTCACGCAGACAGCTATGGGCATTCGTCCTATGCTCAAAGTCTATGGTGACAATTATAGTACCCCCGACGGATCCTGTATCCGCGATTATATCAATATTGTCGACTTGGCAAAAGCACATGTTACAGCCGTGCATCGTATTGTAGATGGGAAACAGAAAAATAAGATTGAAGCATTCAACTTGGGGACAGGTAATGGCGTATCTGTTTTGGGGCTGATCCATGCATTTGAAAAAGCAACAGGAATCAAACTCAATTACGAGATAGCCGACCGCCGTGCCGGTGATATTGAACAAATATGGGCCAATCCAGAATATGCTAATAATGAATTAGGATGGAAGGCAGAGACAAGTATTGAAGATACTTTGCTCTCGGCATGGAATTGGCAAAAGAAACTTCGCGAACGTGGCATTATGTAACGCTTGCGAGACAATAAAAGAATGAGATGTAACACGATATCTCATTCTTTAAGAAGCACATATTTGGCTATCGTCATTGTAGCTATGTGAATAGAGACAATGAAGTACAAAAGATTTTATCTTTAACAAATATGTTTGCATAGTAGTTTTGTCGTGTTTTATTTTGTGTTTGTGTTGTGCAGTCACTACGATGTGAATCGTGGGGCTGTTTTTTTTATTTTCTATCTTCATCAGATATTTGTTTCATCACTATAACCACTCTCCCCGTTATTGTATTTATTATAAAATAGAGTTACACTTATATAGTACTCTAAAAAAAATCAACCGTATGTTACCGCAGAAACTTCCGTTAGTTATTTCACATTATTACAGATTCCTGTAGTTTATACTACTACATTTAATCTAAGCTTATTATTTATGCTTTTCTATTTGTATTGGTTATTAGACGCTTATGAATACAGTTTGAAAATAGTTCAAAAAACTGCATATATTTTCTTCAATATGCTTTGAATATATTGCAAAGTTTATTACCTTTGCACTCGCAAAAGAGAAAAAATGGTGCGTTAGTTCAGTTGGTTAGAATACATGCCTGTCACGCATGGGGTCACGAGTTCGAGTCTCGTACGCACCGCTCTGAATAATAGAATGTCTGGAAATGTAAATTTCTGGACATTTTGCTATTATAAAGTGATTTAATCTCATACACAATACCAACTAATCTAATGAGTATGGCTCACCAGTAAAAGAGAGAACTACAAATTACATTGTCAACAATGGCCGTCGTTGTCGTATGTTAGTTTTTCCGGTGATGTCCTTATGTTTTCAAAAAAACTAACATACGACAACATTTTTAGGAACATACGACGTTTTGGGTAGTAATAGCTCACCGGTATAGTCGTCGGGAATATGCATCAAATTCGATCTGTATTTCAACCTTTGCCACCTCCGTATGACACCATTACGCGCTATCACACAAGATGTTAACGATGCACCGTATACAACGCCAGCGAAAAAAGGTCCAAAAATCGGCTCTAGAGTATACTGTAGACTCCTTCTTTTCGGCGGACCTCTGCTTAGAACAAGTCTAAACGATGGGGTACAGATAGCTGAGGAGCCGTTTGTATATAAACGAGTGTACCTCACCTATTGAGTGCCTTCTGTTACTTAGCCTTCCAATTTTTGCTAATAAGCCCGAGACACACATCCCGATTGAAGCAAGATTGTGTTGATCTAAGAAGTGATGTGGATGGCGTTTTTCAGAACGTATTTCAATGTGAATATTTGGGATGATACTGATACTATTTTAACCATATAGAGGTGGTACTTATTGACTTATTCAATCGACCTTGTGCCCTCGAAAAATGATAAGGACAAACATAAAAATTCATAAGGACGAAAATAAAAGTTTATACATACAAACATTTATTTTCGTCCTTATGAATTTCTCGCTGTCTATCAACGATTTGCGAGAATATATGTCAGACCTTGTCCTAATTCGATTTACATTTGAGCGGTGAGAGAGTAACGAAAATAGTGCCCTGTAAGGCCATGTGAGTGAGGTCTGGATAAAAAAGTATCAGAATGTCTGGAAATATTCACATTGAAATCTGCAAAACAGATAAATATTTCACGTCCTCTTGCAACTCATTCATATAAATCCAGTCTTTTTCTCATATATAAGTACTCGAAGCCATAATGCTTAGTCTCCAACTTTTACTGGTGAGCCCTTTTTTGTTGTTCTTTTACCATATTATAGAACATAAAAAACGTCTCAGAATCGTCCTCTAACGATTTCCGAGACGCAACACAAAAACTAAACTAGACTTCAACTATACAAAAATTAGGGGTTTCACAACTCCTTTTATGATGCAAATATCGTTATAGTTTCTTGAATATCCAAATTTCGTGATAAAAAATACATATTCTACTGTCGAACAGAGTGATTTTTTTCAAAAATTTGCATTCTTTGTTCCAATAATTCGTATTGATTGTCTTTGATGAACGATGTACATGCCCGTAAACCTTCTTGCTTGCTGCCTGTGGTCACTAGAGAGATGGCGCTTACACCGTAATACATCAATTCTTTTGCCAATTTACTACTTGTCATACCAGGGTATCCGATAGTAAAATAGAAGCCATCGGCAACGGGTTCGCCCAAGTCATTATCATACACTAAGTAGAAGCCATGGCGCAGGAATATTTCTTTCAATTTGCGTGCCCGCTCTCCGTAGACTTTGACCTCGTCGATAAAATTATATTTACCTTCACAGGCTGCTTTGAGCATTGCTGCCAGTGCGTATTGTGCCGAATGGCTGGTGCCAGATGACAGGGCATATAGTATACGATGAATAAAGACGGTTCCGAAAGTTCCGCCTCCGTAGCGTGTAGCGAAACCCGAATAGCTGCGGTGGTAAAGTGAATCGGATATGCAACTGACTCCTATACGTTGACCGGCGTAGCTGAAAGCTTTAGAACCTGATATCAGTAAAATATAGTTCTTAGTGTAGTGAGCTACTGTCGGTTGGAAAGGTGGTTGATAAGATTGACTGAGATCCTTGCGAAAATCCATTGCAAAGTATGCCAAATCTTCTAATACGATGACATCGTATTTGGTTGCCAGTTCGCCAATTGTCTTTAGTTCTTCTTCTTTTAAACAAATCCAACTTGGATTGTTTGGATTGGAATATATGATTGCTGAGATATTTCCTTTGCTGAGATAGCTCTCGAGTTTATCTTTCAACTTTTCACCGCGATAGTCGTAGACATCAAATGTCTCATATTTCTGTCCCATTACAACCAGTTGTTGTTTCTGAACAGGAAATCCCGGGTCGATGAACAAAATGGTGTCTTTCTCCGGATTGCATTGACTGCAAGTGAGAAAAGAGGCAAAGGTACCCTGCATAGAACCTGTGACGGGGACGCATCCTTCAGGGCTGATATCAACATTGATAAAGGCTTTTACAAAATTGGATGCTTCTTGTTTCAGTTCTGCAAGACCGTTGATGTCAGGATAGAGGCTTGCAATGCCCTTTTGAAGAGCTGCTATTTCGGCTTGTACACCGACAGAAGAAGGAGGAAGTCCGGGAACGCCCATCTCCATTTTGATGAATTCGACACCTGATTCTTGTTCTGCCTTGGCGGCAATAGCTTTTACTTCACGAATCGTGGCTTTAGAGAAGTCTACGATTTGGAACTCATTGATAGTGTTATCAATGAGTTCTCTGTTAATCGGAGTATTTTTCATGGTATTATATAATTAATATGGTCTTGTCTTATTCGATTCCGTGAGCCGAGACGTTCGAATCAATTTTAGAAATAAGTTTCTGAAGAACAACTCCAGGGCCACACTCGGTGAAATCTGTTGCGCCGTCAGCAATCATGTTTTTGGCGCTCTGAGAGAAACGGACGGGGGCGGTGAGTTGTGCTACTAGATTTTTTCTTATTTCTTCAGGATCTGTATGAGGTTTGGCATCTACGTTTTGATAGATCGCGCATTTAGGGGTGCTGAAGTTTGTCTTTTGGATAGCTTCTTCCAGTTCTTCTTTGGCCGGTTGCATCAATGGTGAATGGAATGCACCACCTACTTTCAACGGAAGAGCGCGTTTTGCTCCTGCGGCTTTCATTAGTTCGCAAGCTTTATTGATACCTTCTATAGTGCCTGAAATAACCAATTGTCCCGGGCAATTGTAGTTTGCCGGTACGCAAACTTCGCCTTCTGCATTTACCTGTTCGCATATTTCTTCTACTTTTTCATCAGAAAGAGCAATGATAGCTGCCATTGTCGAAGGTTTGGCTTCGCAAGCTTTTTGCATAGCCATAGCGCGGGCATAAACCAATTTCAGTCCGTCTTCGAAGTTCAAAGCACCACTAGCAACCAATGCAGAGAATTCTCCAAGCGAATGTCCGGCAACCATCTCTGGTTTAAAAGCCTCACCCATGCAGAGGGCTGAAATAACAGAATGAAGGAATACGGCAGGTTGTGTTACTTTTGTCTGTTTCAATTCTTCATCTGTTCCATCGAACATTATATCAGTGATGCGATAGCCTAAAATGCTATTTGCTTTTTCAAATAATTCTTTTGCTAACGCAGAACTTTCGTATAAGTCTTTGCCCATTCCTACAAATTGAGCTCCTTGACCGGGGAATACAAATGCTTTCATCTTTTTATTTTATTTTTAATTCGGTGCAAATTTATAAAAACTCTTTGGATAAATCGTTGCATTTGTTACATTATTCTTCTTTAGTCTGTAAAAGAGAGTGCTGAAAGAGAAAGGCTATTCATTATAATATATGTATGTTTAGGGAAATATTCTTTACTTCTTTCTTGTACAAAATAGATATTGTCCTTTATATAATAAGTGTCCTTTTGTTAATGTAAAAATAAGAACGCTTAAATATATGTAAAACAATAAATTGGGATGGCGAAAAATAATAGCTTTTATTTGGAGAAAGAAAAAAAACATATATATTTGTGCTGTATTTAAATATTAAAATCAATATGCAAAGCACTCAACCTAAAAATGGGTATGCCCTTAATCATATATCAATCGATTCTGTTATTTTAGGGTTCGATGGTAAAGATTTGAAGGTGTTGCTCGTCCCTCAGAAAGTTGAAGTAGGAGCAAAACTGCTTTATTTTAAAAAACTACCGGGTGATCTTATCTTTAAAGACGAAGATTTTGAAGTAGCGGCACATCGTACGTTAAATGATCTGACGGGTATTCATGGCGTCAGAATGTATCAGTTCAAAACGTATGGCTCCAAAGATCGTTGTTCGGAGAAAGATTTTCTTTGGTTGGGACAAACCTCGGGAATCAAGGTTGAGAGTATTGTAACTACTGCTTATTTGTCGGCTGTCAAACTTGATGGAACCCTTAGACTCACAGTTAAGAAATACGGTTGTGAATGGTGTGCTATTAACGAGGTAGGTGATTTGGCTTTTGATCATAATGTTATTTTAGAAGATGCCCTATCTTATTTTAGAAGATTAGTCAGTCATAGTCCTGCTATCATATTCGAATTGTTGCCTCGCAAGTTTACTATATTGCAATTGCGTACGCTATTCGAGCTGATTAATCGAAAGAAATATGATATTCGAAATTTCCAGAAGAAACTGACACAGATGAAGTATGTGGTTTCGTTGGACGAATTCGAAAAGGGAGTGCGGCATCGTGCTGCCAGGTATTATCATTTTGATAAAGTGCTTTACAACAAGTCGAGACGTTGATTTATTGAGTGTGGTATTATTGCAAAAACTAAACACAATGCTTTTAATGACTACCCGTATCGTGTGGGGGAGGTATCCTATTTGTCATTAGGCATAAGAAATTTATAATAATATGTATTTATTAGGTTATGACATTGGTAGTTCGTCGGTAAAGGCTAGTTTGGTAGATGCCGACTCAGGAAAGTGCGTTGCTTCGGCATTTTACCCCAAAACAGAAGCTCCTATTATCTCCGTAAAGGCTGGATGGGCCGAACAGAATCCGTCAGATTGGTGGAATTATTTGAAACTCTCTACAGCCGCTGTGCTCCAAGAGAGTGGGGCAGACCCGTCGGCAATCATGGCTATCGGTATTTCTTATCAGATGCACGGATTGGTCTGTGTAGATAAGGAACAAAACGTGTTGCGTCCTGCCATTATCTGGTGCGACTCACGCGCTGTACCCTTCGGAAGCAGTGCTTTTAAGGAAATAGGATCGGATAAGTGTCTTTCTCATCTACTCAATTCGCCCGGCAATTTTACGGCCTCCAAATTAGAGTGGGTGAAACAGAACGAACCGCAGATATTCGAGAAAATAGACAAGATTATGTTGCCCGGCGATTATATTGCCATGAAGTTGTCCGGAGAGATTTGTACTACGGTTTCCGGTCTTTCGGAAGGTATGTTCTGGGATTTCAAAGAGAATCGTGTTGCAGACTTTCTGTTAGATTATTATGGATTTGATAAATCTATTTTGCCCGACATTCGCCCCACTTTTTCCGAACAGGGGCAGCTTAGTGCATCTGCTGCTGCCGAACTGGGTTTGAATCAGGGCATCAGTATTGCATATCGTGCCGGCGATCAGCCCAACAACGCTTTGTCTCTCAATGTATTTGATGTTGGAGAAATTGCTTCTACGGCAGGAACTTCGGGAGTCGTTTACGGTATCAATGGCAATGTCAATTATGATAACCTTTCTCGTGTCAATACCTTTGCCCACGTCAATCATTCGGCCCAGCAGACACGTTTGGGAGTTCTGCTGTGCATCAATGGCACTGGTATATTGAACTCATGGACTCGTCATCAGATTCTTGGAGATACGTTGTCGTATGCCGAGATGAACGATTTGGCAGCAACGGCTCCGATTGGGTCTCAAGGTTTGGCTATCATGCCATTTGGCAACGGCGCCGAACGTATGTTGGAAAACAAAGAAATGCATTGCAGTATCAATGGCATCGATTTCAATATCCACCAGCGGCAACATATTGTGAGAGCTGTGCAAGAGGGAATCGTATTCTCTATGAAGTACGGTATTGATATCATGCAGGATATGGGACTTCCGGTGAAAGTCATTCATGCCGGCTATGCCAATATGTTTATGAGTCCGTTATTTCGAGATACTTTGGCAAGCGTAACAGGTGCCACCATCGAACTATACAATACGGACGGTTCTGTGGGGGCTGCCAAGGGAGCCGGTATGGGTATAGGATATTATAGAAACAATACCGAAGCTTTTGCTACACTCGAGAAAAAGCAGGTTATCGAGCCCGATACGAAACAAGAAACAGCATATAAAGATGCATACGAGCATTGGAAACAGTGTTTATCCAACTATGGCTATTAATTAATATATTTAAATCTATATAAATTATTTTATCATGACAAAAGAATATTTTTCTGGAATTGAAAAGATTAAATTCGAAGGTAAAGAGAGTAAAAACCCGATGGCATTTCATTATTATGATGCCAATAAGGTTGTAATGGGTAAACCCATGAAAGATTGGTTGAAATTTGCAATGGCTTGGTGGCATACACTCGGTGCACAAGGAACAGACCAATTCGGCGGTGATACCAAAGCTTTCCCTTGGAATGGTGATCCTGAAAAGCTACAGCTTGCTAAGAACAAAGTCGATGCAGGTTTTGAATTTATGCAGAAGGTGGGTATTGAATACTATTGCTTCCACGATGTAGATCTTTGCTCCGAAGCAGATACTATAGAGGAATACGAAGCCAATTTGAAACAGATCGTAGCTTACCTGAAGCAAAAAATGGACGAGACCGGTATTAAACTCCTATGGGGTACTGCCAACGTCTTCAGCCATGCCCGTTATATGAATGGTGCTGCTACCAATCCTAATTTCGACGTAGTAGCTCGTGCTTCTATTCAGCTGAAAAATGCAATTGATGCGACGATTGAACTCGGCGGTACAAACTATGTATTCTGGGGTGGTCGCGAAGGCTATATGTCGTTGTTGAATACCGATCAGAAACGCGAAAAAGAACACTTGGCTATGATGCTGACAAAGTGCCGCGATTATGCTCGTGCAAAGGGCTTCAAAGGTACATTCCTTATCGAACCCAAGCCAATGGAACCAACCAAACATCAGTATGATGTCGATACCGAGACAGTTATCGGATTTCTTCGTGCTCACGGTTTGGATAAAGACTTTAAAGTAAACATAGAGGTCAATCATGCAACACTTGCCGGCCATACATTCGAACACGAATTGGCTGTTGCCGTAGACAACGGAATGCTCGGCTCTATCGATGCCAATCGCGGTGATTATCAAAACGGTTGGGACACAGACCAATTCCCTATCGATCATTTCGAACTTGTTCAGGCCATGATGCAGATTATTCGCAATGGTGGTTTACACAACGGCGGATCGAACTTTGATGCAAAAACTCGTCGCAATTCTACCGACTTGGACGATATTTTCATTGCTCACATCAGTGGCATGGATGCGATGGCTCACGCACTGCTTAGTGCTGCCGAGATATTGGAGAAGTCTCCGTATCAACAGATGTTCAAAGAACGTTATGCTTCTTTCGATGCAGGCAAAGGTAAGGACTTCGAAACGGGCAAGATGGACCTCGAAGACTTGGTAGCTTATGCTAAAGAGCATGGAGAACCGAAGCAGATAAGTGGCAAACAAGAGCTTTACGAAGCTATTGTAAACATGTATTAATAGTGTGTCATTTTTATGGAAAACGCTAAAGGTAGTAAATTGTACCTCTTCAGTATTGTCCTCGTGGCAGTACTGGGAGGCCTTTTGTTTGGATATGATACGGCAGTCATTTCGGGTGCTGAAAAAGGGTTGCAGGCATTCTTTCTGGGTGCTACAGATTTTCAGTATACCGATGCTATACATGGCATTACCTCTTCGAGCGCCCTTATCGGGTGTATCATCGGTAGTGCTATCTCCGGACTGTTCGCGTCAAGATGGGGACGAAAGAACTCGTTGATATTTGCCGGTATTTGTTTCTTTCTCTCTGCATTGGGCTCTTATGAACCCGAATTTTTGTTCTTCACTCACGGTAAGCCCACTTACGAACTACTGATTGCCTTCAATTTGTATCGTGTATTGGGTGGCGTCGGTGTCGGTTTGGCTTCGGCCATCTGTCCGATGTATATAGCCGAGGTGGCTCCGACAAATATTCGCGGCACATTGGTTTCTTGGAATCAGTTTGCAATCATATTTGGTCAGCTAGTGGTTTATTTTGTCAACTTTGTGATTCTTGGTTCGCACACCAATCCTATTATCGATACCGTAAAAGGGGTTGCAGCCGTTATGCCGGGATCAGATACTTGGACCATAACCACGGGATGGCGTTATATGTTTGTCAGCAATGCTTTTCCCGCAGGCCTCTTCACGTTGCTTGTATGCTTTGTGCCCGAGACTCCTCGTTATTTAGCTCTTATAGGCAAGGATCATAAGGCTCTATCGGTTTTGGAACACATTAACGGTACTGTGAAGGCAAAGCAAATACTTGCCGAAATTAAGTCTACTGCAGAAGTCAAAACCGAGAAGCTCTTCAGCTATGGATTGTTGGTTATCTTTATCGGTATCATGCTCTCTGTTTTTCAACAGATTGTGGGTATTAACGCCGTGCTTTACTTTGCACCGAGAATTTTCGAATCCATGCACATGGGCAATCCTATGGCACAGACGGTTATCATGGGTGTTATAAACATTCTATTCACGTTGGTGGCTATCTTTACTGTCGAGAAGTGGGGACGCAAACCGTTGCTTATTACCGGATCCATCGGTATGGCTGTCGGAGCTATCGGTGTGGCATTGACCAATCTATTCAACTTGCCTCCAATTGTCTCTGTAGTAAGTATCATGTTCTATTCGGCAGCGTTTATGATGAGTTGGGGCCCTATTTGTTGGGTGCTTATAGCCGAAATATTCCCCAATACCATTCGAAGCGGTGCTGTCGCTGTTGCGGTTGCATTCCAGTGGATAGCCAATTTTGCCGTTTCGTCGACGTTCGTTCCTCTTTATAATATGAAGATGGGTGGTTTGAGCAATTTTGGCCATATATTTGTTTATGCTCTCTATGGCATCATCTGCGTTGTAGCTGCTATATTCGTATGGAAACTGGTTCCGGAGACTAAGGGCAAAACGCTCGAAGATATGACTACCTTGTGGCGAAATAAACACTGATTACTCAGTTTATATCAATAAAAATAGAGAGATGGATTCAATCGGATTCATCTCTTTATTTTTATTGATATCTCTCTACTTGTCTCTTCTGTTTTGTATTACTAGAGTATCATTCATCTGCATGATATGTATGGTACAATGTTTGAAAGCTGATGTTTCATTGTTTTCGTCTTTATCGTTCATTCGTTTTCTGCGCAGCATACATTCATATGGTGCGCACCAAACAATTGTATGCTGCGTAGCATATGAATGTATGCTGCGCAGAAAACAGATGATTCATCCGTATGAAACGGATGGTAATACCCTATATTGCAGACGAATGATACCTATTGTATGGATGAAACATGGGATGCTGCCGGATGAAACAAAAAAAAGAAGAGTTCATTGAGATATAATGAACTCTTCTTCTACGATTTAATAATCTTTGCCGAGGCTTATTCTATGCGGCGCGAACCGTCGCTGATAACTACGTCGTAAGCTTCTGGTTTGTGATTGAATTTAGCTTCGTACTTGGCCATGGCCGTTTCGATAAACTTGTCGTACAACTCTTCTTTTACAAGGTTGATTGTACAACCGCCGAAACCACCGCCCATCACGCGCGAACCGGTAACACCACATTCTTTGGCGATGTCGTTCAGATAGTCAAGTTCTTCGCAACTTACTTCGTACAACTTGCTCATGCCGTGGTGTGTTTCGTACATCTTCTGGCCTACAGTCTCATAATCGTTGCGCTCCAAAGCTTCGCAAACGTCGAGTACGCGTTGTATTTCTGCTATTACATACTCAGATCGCATATAGTCTTCGGCACTTATTTCGGCCTTCACTTCGTTGAGCATTTCCATATTGGCATCGCGAAGGAATTCGACGTGCGCATGTTTCTTTTGAATAGCGGCAACTGCACTTTCGCAACTTTCGCGGCGTTTATTGTAAGCCGAAGAAGCTAGTTCGTGCTTTACTTTCGAATTGAGCAATACCAGACGATAGCCTTCCGGCTTGAAAGGGAAGTACTGATATTCGAGTGAACGGCAATCCAAACGAATGAGACTGCCCGCTTTGCCGAATACGGAAGCAAACTGATCCATAATACCGCAGTTGACGCCGCAGTAGTTATGCTCGGTAGCTTGCCCTACTTTGGCAAGTTCGAACTTATCGATTTTATTATCGCCGAATAGCTCGTTGATAGCGAAAGCAAAAGTACTCTCAAGAGCAGCCGAAGAGGACATGCCTGCACCGAGAGGTACATCGCCTGCAAAAGCTGTATTGAAGCCTTGTACATCAACACCGCGTTTGATCATCTCGCGGCATACACCAAAGATATAACGTGCCCAACTGGCGCGGGGAATATCTTTCTCTTCAAGACCGAATTCTACATAGTCTTTCAGGTCTATAGAGTAGGCAAGAACTTTATTTGTACCGTTAGGCTTGATTTCTGCCATAATGCCTTTGTCTACTGCGCCGGGGAATACGAATCCTCCATTATAGTCTGTGTGTTCACCGATAAGATTGATGCGGCCGGGCGAAGCGTAAATATAGCCCGTGGTACCGTCAAAGTGTTTGATGAATCGGCTTCTTACATATTCTATTTCCATGATATTTTGTTAGTTGGTTTGTATACTCTAGTCTACTTTGATATTTTTGTTGACATTCTTGCTACCTATAGCTGCATAGAATAAAATAAATGCGAGAGCAATAACGATAACTCCATAACTAGCCTTGTAGGTAGTAACATCGGCAATCCAGTTTTGGAATAGAGGTAAAACTCCTCCACCAACAACCATCATCATAAATGTGCCTGATGCCATTGCCGTATATTTGCCTAGTCCTTCTACTGCAAGATTGAAGATCGATCCCCACATTACCGAAGTACATAGACCGCACAATACCAACAGTAGGGCAGTCATAGGAACTTGAGCCATGCTGAAACTGGAGCCTGTGAATACCGGCATTGATACTTTGGTTGCAATAGGAGCAACGATGGCGCCTATAATCAACACGATAGCCAGAGTTGAAGCTACAGTAAGCTGAACTTTACTTGAAACCTTACCGCTGATGAAGCTCGATATGAAACGACCGATCAACATCAGGAACCAATAAGTACCGGCTACAAATCCGGCAATAGTAGCAGCTGTGGCTGGATCCATTTGAGCACCTTTGGTGGGATCCGGATCGGAAAGGAAGAAATTCAATGTGCCGGGAATACCTACTTCGACGCCAACATATAGGAAGATAGAAATAACACCAAATACAAAGTGTCTGAAAGCCCATGGGCTAGACTCGAATACAACGTGTTCGGATTGTAGCTGTGGGTCTGTGATAGGAATGAAACCTAAAATGATGAATGCTACAACAAATACACCCATTGCGATGAATAATACGGGGTTGACATCGGCAATCACAGTGCTCTTTGTTACAGAACCAATTAGTCCACCTACAAGCATAGGAGTGAGGGTACCCATCAAAGAATTGAATGTACCACCAATCTGTACAAATTGGTTACCTTTCTTACCGCCGCCGCCAAGTAGTGTCAACATGGGGTTGACAACTGTATTTAGCATACATACAGAGAAACCGGCAACAAATGCACCAAGCAAATAAACGTAGAAATTTGTTGGAAGTCCAAAACATTGTGAACCTAATCCTACAATGCCCGACAGATACTGAATGAGCACTCCGAAGAAGCCTATTCCGATAGCTGCTAGCGCTGTCTTTTTATAACCTATTTTAGTTAATAATTTACCGGCAGGAATACCCATGAATAGATATGCCAGGAAATTCATCATATTTCCCATCATACCTAGCGCATTGGAACCTTCGATACCTGGTTGCTGCTTCCATATTACACCAATAGGGGCTGCAAGGTTGGTGACGAATGAAATCATGCCGAATAAGAATATCATCGTAATAATAGCGACGACATTACCGTTTTGTTTGTTTGTTGAATCCATTATAAATTGATATTGTTTAATTAGTTAAAAGAATGATTTGTCATGTTCTATTTTTCTACACCGAATTTGTAGATAGTAGTTTGTTGGTATTCGTCGCCCGGTAGTAGAGTGCACGGTGGGAAATAGGATACATTAGGTGTATTGGGGAAGCACTCGGCCTCAAAGCAAATGGCGCTTCGTGCAGGGAAAGTTGCTCCATGTGCTCCTTCAAATCCGTTGAGCCAGTTGCCTGTGTATAGTTGTACTCCTTCTTCTGTGGTGTATACTTCCATGGTACGTCCGCTATTGGGCTCTTTGCACGTAGCTGCCAACGTAAGTTCGCCACTCTCCGGCTTGTTGATAATATAGCAATGGTCGTATCCGGCGCCATGTATCAGTTGTCCAAAGCGTTCGTTTATTCTTTCGCCTATCATAAATGGATTGCGAAAATCCATAGGTGTATCGTCTACTTTCAGAATTTCACCGGTAGGAATCGAATTTTCGTCAATAGGAATGTAAAAATCTGCATTGATGGTGACGATGTTGTTGTCTATAGTAGGCGTTGGATTGTCAATACCTGCCAGATTGTAGAATCCATGGTGGGTGAGGTTCACAATCGTTGCAGCGTCGGTAGTAGCATGATACTCCATCGAAATAGAATTTTCTTCTTCGTCCAATTGATAACGGATTTGAACCTCTAGTAGTCCTGGAAATCCTTCTTCGTTGTTTAAGGAACGGCGTTTGAATTCGATTGTGCGTTCGTCCAGTTGCTCGGCATGCCACACGCGGGTATGGAATCCCGTAGGGCCGCCATGTAGTGAGTTTGGCCCATTGTTGATAACCAAGTCGTGATCTTCGCCGAACAAGGTGAATTTGCCTTTTGCTATGCGGTTGGCATATCGTCCGATCGTTGTGCTCAAAAATGGTTCTGGACTATTGATTACACTCTCTATGTTGTCGTGTCCTAATATGACATTAGCATATTTATCGTTCTTGTCCGGTACCATGATTGACAATACGGTGCAACCATAATTGGTGACTGCCACTTCCATACCATTCTTATTGCGAAGAATGAAAAGGTCGGTGAACCGGCCGTTTATCTCTTTTTGAAAATCTTCCTTTTTTAAGCCCGAAAGATTCTCTTCTGTTAGAAAAGTGCTCTTCATTATTTCAATTTTAAAATATTTCTCATGCAAAGAAAACAATTATATTCTTATCTCCAAAGTAATGTGAACAAAAAGTAATGTCTGTTTTATGAAAGTTTAAAGGAGTAATCGTATATTGCCCTTAATTTCGCATATCATCTAATAAATTCGCCTTTTAGAAAAGAATTAATTTCGTTGTTTATTATTCGTTTTCCATAATTTCTTTGTAAGTTTGTCCCGTAAATGTAGAGACTTTACAAAAGATAAAATAACCGAAGTATTTAAACGAATATTTTTTATTAAAATGTATCCTTTAAAATTTGAACCGATCCTGAAAACGAAAATCTGGGGAGGTAACAGAATTATCCCATTCAAACATCTAAGTGATAATCTTCCTGATGTAGGAGAGAGTTGGGAACTCTCTGGTCTCGAAGGTGACGAATCTGTAGTAGTTAATGGTCCGGAAAAGGGTTGTACCATTGTTGAAATGATACGGTACTATAAACATGAATTGCTGGGCGAAGAGAATTATGCTAATTTCGGCGAAAAATTCCCTTTGCTCATTAAGTTTATAGATGCCAAGCAAGACCTTTCCGTTCAGGTTCATCCGGATGACGATATGGCAAAGCAGCGCCATGGGTCGTTGGGTAAAACCGAGATGTGGTATGTGATCGATGCCGATAAAGGGGCAAAAATCACTTCTGGGTTTTCACAACAGATAACAAAGAAAGAATACAAGGAACGTGTTTTCAATAATACTTTTTCTGAAGTATTAATGGAGCATGATGCTCATTCGGGGGATGTGTTTTTTCTTCCTGCGGGTCGTGTACATGCTATTGGCGCCGGTGTCTTTCTTGCTGAAATACAAGAAACGTCGGACATTACTTACCGGATATACGACTACAACCGTAAAGATGCGAATGGCAAAACTCGCGAACTGCATGTAGATCAGGCTCGCGATGCTATTAATTACGAAGTGCTCGACGATTATCGCACTCCATACGAGGCAGTGAAAGATGAACCCGTAGAATTGGTGGCTTGTCCTTATTTTACGACTTCTCTATATGATTTGACCGAAGAAATTTCGTGTGATTACTCAGAACTAGACTCTTTTGTTATCTTTATTTGCTGTGGAGGTAGCTGCAAGTTGACCGATAATGAGGGAAATAGTATTTCCGTTCAGAGCGGCGAAACTGTTTTGTTGCCTGCTTCTATAGATAGCGTGACACTTGTTCCGGATGGTGAAGGAGTTAAATTGCTGGAAGTATATATCTAAGTGAATTATATTTTATGTGCGAAGGAGGGCGGACTAGAGAGTTCGTCCTTCTTTTTTGGGTGATTATTACATCCGGATGATAAGCCAAGTGGTGTATACGACCCATGCTAATATAAGGATAATGCCTTCGAAGCGCATGATAATGCGTTTGCCGAAAAAGAGCCCGAAGAACCAGAGCAATATGGACGAAGCAACCAACCAAAGATAGTCGAAGTTTGATATTCCTTTCGGAAAGAGCGGCGTAATGGTAGCCGAACATCCTAAAATAAAGAATATATTGAAAAGATTGCTGCCAATGATATTTCCGATAGCAATTTCCGGATTCTTCTTCATAGCGGCTACTACAGATGTGGCAAGTTCGGGTAGAGAAGTGCCTATTGCTACGATAGTGACGCCAATGACCGCTTCGCTGATACCTAATCCTCTGGCAATGCCTATGGCACCGTTCACAAATATTTGTCCGCCAAAGATCAATGCGGCCAGTCCCAAAAGAATGAAGGTTATAGATTTCCACCACGAAAGGGCTTTTATTTCAATCTCTGCTGCTTTTTCATTGGTGTTTTTGGATATGGCTATCGAGTAACCTAGGAAGATGACAAAGAAGCACAATAAGATGAGTCCGTCGGTAGAACTGATCACATTCATCGGTGCATGATCCAGAAGTACGTCATTGGCACATACCAACAGAACTACGGATGCCAGTATGCAAAGTGGAATTTCTCTACGTATCGTATTGCGAGTGATAACAATAGGGGCGACCATGGCTGTGCATCCTACTATAAACAAGGTGTTGAATATATTGCTGCCCACGATGTTGCCAATAGCTATATCGGCACTGCCTTTTAGTGCTGAGGAGATGCTTACGCTCAGTTCGGGAGTCGAAGTGCCGAAGCCTACAATTGTCAGACCGATGACCAGTGAAGAGATCTTTAGCTTTTTGGCAATAGAGGCAGCTCCATCTGTCAGTCCGTTGGTACCCAAAATAATCAGTATCAAACCGATAACGAGATATAATATGTCCATAAATGCAATTTGTGAATTCTATTGTGTTACAAAGATAAAGTAATTTTACGATTTGTGCAGATAAAAACAACAAAATTTCAGACTAATGGATATGCTTACTGTTATTGCACTATTTTTCTCCTGTAAATCGAAGTTACCGATGTGAATAGAACAGTATGAAATGGAAGTCTTATTTTCGATTATTTGTCGGAAGACTCTTTCTCTTTTTGCATGCAGTATTCTATAATACCCAGTATCTCTTGTATTTTCCTCTTCCGCTCGAATGAGTAGGTGGTGCTTAGTTCATCGAGTCTTTCGTATAGAAACAATGATTTCTGCAACAAGTTTATTTTGTTGCCGTCTTCTCGTTCCAAACCGTCTTGACAAAGCAGTTCGGCAAGCATCTCCATTCTATATTCTTCTTCATCCTTTTGATATTCTGAAAGGGATTTCAGTATATCCTCTTTATTGTTATTAATATAGAATTCGGATGGACGAAAGTAGCTGGTGTAGAATGTTTCTATCTGATCTTCGATACCTTTGTGCTTGCGATCCAGATATAAGCTCAACTCTTCGAAGAACTTGCTGAGCAATCTTAGTATATAGTCTCTTTCTAACATATCTATGATTTTTGGTCAAATTATTTGCAAATGTAATCTTTTTCTTGTTAGTTTGAAAATATCTAGCAGGTAGAACTCTTTGTTATATTGAAAAATATCTTGTGCAGAGACTAAATACCTGTCAGATTCTCTGTGATTCGATTATTATTAGTAATTTTGCAAAAATTATGTGAGATAACTAGTTGGTATTAATGTAAGTCGGAATACTTATGGATTTCTTAAATAGTCTACTTTTCATGCCATCGTCTATTCAAGCTATTGTCGTTCTATCGATAATATGTGCGGCAGGACTGGCTTTGGGCAAGGTTCGAATACTCGGCATTTCGTTGGGAGTAGCTTTTGTGTTTTTTGTTGGAATAGTAGCCGGGCATTTTGGTCTGAAGCTGGAACCTCATGTGCTGGAATATGCTGAGAGCTTTGGTCTCATTCTTTTCATCTATGCGTTAGGACTTCAAGTAGGGCCGGGCTTCTTCAGTTCTTTTTTGCATGGGGGAGTGATGCTCAATGTGTGGGGATTGTTTTTGATTTTTACAGGAACAGCTCTGACTTTGATATTAGGGAAATTGTGCTCGGTATCGATTCCCGATATGATGGGTATCTTGTGCGGTGCTACTACCAATACTCCTGCGCTCGGTGCTGCCCAACAAGCACTCGAATCAATTCATATATCAAGTAGTGAAGCTGCTTTAGGATGTGCCGTAGCCTATCCTTTGGGCGTAGTCGGAGTAATATTCGCTATTTTGTTCATAAAGAAATTCTTTGTTCGCCCTGCCGATATGAAAGTGCACAACACTGATCATAACGATACGTATATTGCTGCATATAAGGTTTGCAATCCGGCATTGTATGGTAAAACGATTCGACAGGTAGTTGACAAAAGTCATTTAAAGTTTGTCATTTCTCGCTTATGGCGTAACAATCAAGTTATTGTGCCCAGTTCCATGCAAAAAATGGAGAAGGGAGATAGTGTGTTGATTGTAGCAACTGAGCAAGAAGTGGAAGAATTGGAAATAATCTTTGGGAAGAAAGAAGAAAAAGATTGGAACAATGGCAAGATAGATTGGAATGCTGTAGACGGTGAGATAGAATCTCGCAATGTCATTGTTTCTCGCCCTGAATTGAATGGTAAGCGATTGGGCGATTTGCAGATTCGCAAAAGTTATGGTATTAATATCAGCAGGGTGACTCGTGGTGATGTCAAGTTACTTGCGACGTATGATCTTAGGCTTCTTTACGGTGACACATTGACAATTGTAGGCAAACGTGAAGCGATTGACAATGTAGCCAAATTCTTTGGTAACACGTTGCAAAGTTTGAACGAACCTAATATGATGGCTATATTTATAGGCATGATACTGGGGTTGGTGGTAGGATTCTTTCCCATCAATATATGGGGAATGACTGCTCCTGTTAGGCTAGGTATTGCCGGTGGTCCTATTCTGGTGGGTATATTGGTCGGTACTTTCGGACCGCGTTTTCATTTGATCACTTATACTACGGTCAGTGCCAATCTGATGCTTCGCAAATTGGGGCTATCACTTTATCTGGCATGTTTGGGCATTTCGGCAGGGGCGAGGTTCTTTGAAGTTGTTGTCCGCCCGGAAGGACTGATGTGGATAGGGCTTGGTTTTCTCATTACATTTGTTCCCGTTGTACTAACGGGGGTTATCGTATTGAAGCTGCATAAAATAGATTTCCCTTCCATCTCCGGCATGTTGTGTGGAAGTATGGCCAATCCTATGGCTTTGACGTATCTCAGTGATATTATGCCGGGCGAAAGAGCATCGGTAAGTTACGCTACGGTATATCCTATCTCTATGTTTGTGAGGGTTATTATCGTGCAGGTTATCGTGATGTTCTTTGTCTGAAAGCCTATTTCTTTTCAGAAATCTTCTCAATTAGTACTGTCGCATAGGCCGAAATACCTTCTTTGCGTCCAGTAAAGCCTAATTTTTCTGTTGTGGTGGCCTTGATCGATATATTGTCGTTGTCTATTCCCATCACATCGGCAAGTGTTTGTTGCATGGACGGGATATGTGGGTTCAGTTTAGGCTGTTCGGCACAAATGGTCGCATCGATATTACCGATGGCATATCCCTTGTCGTATAACAGAGCTACCGTTTCGCGAAGCAGTACTTTGCTATCTATATTGTGATAACGTTCGTCACTATCAGGAAAGTGATAACCTATATCACGCAAATTTGCAGCCCCCAGAAGTGCATCACAAATGGCATGAATCAAAACATCGGCATCTGAATGCCCTAGCAGCCCCATTGAATGTTCAATATGGATGCCGCCCAGAAACAATTTCCGACCTTCTACCAACTGATGGACATCATATCCAAAACCTACTCTAATATTCATGGTTGTTATCTAAATAGTTATCTGATATGGAAATCAAAAAGCAATTCATTCTCCAAATATCCTTGTAAACGTTGTCCGATATGTACTTCTGTTACACCCATAGCTCCCATGTATATCAAATCGCCTGTTTTCATGGTATAATAGTTGCTTAGATGGGATATGGCTTGTTCAATATGAAGTGTCAGAGGTTGCATAGTACCTTCTTGAAAGGTCTTACCATCGCAACATAATTTGAAGTTTATCGTATCCAACGATTTGAAATGATCTATTGTGACGAAGTTGCCAATGACTGCCGAGCCGTCAAAAGAGTTACTTACTTCCCATGGCAATGCTTTCTCTTGACATTTCTGAAGTATATCACCGGCACAAATGTCAAGTCCTGTTGTAATGGCATCAAAATAACGATATGCGAAGCGCTCTGCGATGTTCTTACCCAACTTGGATACTCTGATAACCGGATGCATAGAAACTGTTACACAGTGGGTGAAATCAGGAATAAAGAAAGGCTTATTGTTTTTCTGCAAAGCCGAATCCGGTTTCATAAAATGAAATGGCTCTTGCAATGAGTTGTGAGTGTCTAATTGAGTATTGTTATTTCCTATCAGGATAATTTTCATCCGTGTTTTCTTTTAGTCTATTGAACATGAGTGCCAAGTGGGCATAGAGTGATGTGTTTTGCACTACAATATTTTCGGGTACTCGAATACGGAAAGGAGTAAAATTCCATATCGCTTTGATGCCGCCTTCTATCATTATGTCGGTAATGCCTTGTGCTATTTCTATCGGCACGGTCAAGATACCGATCTTCACACTATACATTTCTGCTTTTTCAGGAAAATCATCTGTATGAAAGATAGGAATCCCATTCACTTTTGTTCCTACCAATGCTGGGTTGACGTCGAAAGCTGCAACGATTTCGAGGCCGAAGTGGGAGAGTCCTGAATCATCAAGTAAGGCAGCGCCCAAACTACCGGCTCCAAAAAGAAAAGCTTTGTGAATACCGACAAAACCTAGAAAGAATTCAAGGACAGAGATGAGAGAATCTATTTCGTATCCTACTCTTGTCCGCCCGGATATATTGACGTATGACAAATCTTTTGCAATCTGAGAAGAGTCTATGCCTGTCTCTTTGGCTAGTTGGGTAGATGAGACAAAGCGTTCGCCCTTTTGCTTGAGCAGTTTTGAATTGGACAGATACCAAGGTAATCGGCGGATAGTCGGTTCTGGAATCTTGTTCTTCGTTTTAGGCAATCTTATCTCATTATTCATTTGTGTATTTCCGTTATTTGAGTTACAAAAATATGGATAATTTTCCGAATATCCCAAAACTCTCTTTTGTTTTATTCTATCGTTCTATTCTATTGCAACTCTATCATAACTCTATTGTGACTTTCTTCACTTCGATTATACATTAGGTTCACTATCATATATTGGTTGTTTCACTATCGTTTTATGTTGTTTTTCTAATCTGTTCTATTTTTCTTGAAGAGGTTAGGAGTAAATGCTTTATTTTGCTCGTTTTTTCTCTTATTTTCCTAACGCTCCAGAATTGAATATTTCCGTCCATCCGGTCGGTTATCTATTTTTTTTCAATTCTAGAGCGTTAGGCTGTTTGTTAGAAAAGTCACGTTTGAAAGGAAAATAGGGTAGTCCTAAAAAGAACAATTCACAAAAGCATTTGGCACGTACTGAATTCACAAAAGTGAATCACTTTTGTGAATTTATAAAAGTGATTCGAGCAGATGAGTGGCATAGTGTGAAGTCATATCCATTGCCGTTCGCAGATATTACAATAGTATTTATGTGATTTCACCAAAGTAAAGTACTTTTGTGATTTACATTTGTACTGTGCTTAACAAATTATATATTTATATCTAAATATGTATAAATCAGTATTATATATCGTATTATATGAAGCTTTTGACTAGAATTTGCCGCTTATTTCTCCCTATATACTCTATTTATACCCCTTCAGTACCTATATATGCTATTTACTTCATTTATTATCAATTAATTATGCCATTCTTATGAATAATCGCTTAAAACTGTATTTATGACTATTACACTTGTGATTTATGCCTTTCGTATATGCTCATTACATCCATGATATTACTATTATATTTGTAATATTTGAAAAATCACAAAAATAGTTTGTACGTTTGGAAAGTTTGCATTACTTTTGTGAGGTAATGCTAATTTCTTTACTTTTGTGATAAACCGATATTTAGAACATTAATTTTATGGAGACGAATACGAACGAAATCAGCGACAGAATTAAAGCGGTGATGAATAAGGTCGGTAAAAACTCGATTACTTTTTCCGAAGAAATCGGAATCCAGCAATCGACGCTTTCGCATATTCTAAATGGTCGTAACAGACCAAGTCTGGATGTTGTCATGAAAATCAGTCAGCGTTATCCCGAGGTAAGTCTTGATTGGTTGATCAATGGTCAGGGAGATATGGATTCGGATAAACACGATGTCGAGCTGGAACAAGAGAGAATGGTCAATCGTAGTTCCGGTTCTTACGATGGTTCTCCATCTTATAATGAATCTTCTCCTTATGGTGGTGCGTCATCATACAAAGGTTCTTATGTCGCCCCATCCGCAGTAGATGGTTCCGCTTTTGCAAACGGCGGTTCAAAGATCCGTTCCGAAATGCCCGATTTATTTGCTCAAAACGACGAAAAGACTCCTTCCGGTTCTCAACGCCTCATTTCTCAAGGTGGCATGAATCGTTCTGATATGCCATTTCCTCCTAAAGAAATTATTAAGTACGTAGAGAAGCCATGCAAGAAGATTACTGAGATTATTATCTATTATGACGATAACACATGGGAAAAGTTTACTTGTGAAAAGTAAGCGACCGGTACCGGTTATTGTCTGTTGTTTGGTGGAATTTAATAAAGGTATAAAACTTCCATCAGGAGTACTGATGCCCAATATCTGATAATTATCGACTTCTCTATGAATTGTCGATCACCTATGATATAATTGTCGAGCACCTGTCGGCTATTCATCAGAACGTATACCTTTGCCCATAGCTTATGATAGTTTTATGGTAAAAACGAGAGTAAGTAGAAAGGGATGGATCTGAAATATGATTTGCCCCTTTATCTTTTCAAGCTCTTTAGTGTTTTACCAGATAACAATAATTTAGATTTTATTATGAAGAAGAAAACAATTAGCGAAATTTCAGCTTTATGGAAAGAAGACAAAAAACAATATGTAAAACGGTCTACTTATTCATTGTATGTACTTATACTCGAAAACCATATATTGCCTGCATTCGGTGAATTATATGAGTTAGATGAAAAGACAGTGCAGGAATTCATATTCCATGAGATAAGTTCCGGACTTAGCAATAAGACTATCAAAGATATTCTCATCGTATTGAAGATGATCATGAAGTTTGGCGCTAAAAATAAGTTTATAGAGTATCTGGTGTGGGATACTAAGTTTCCAACAGAAAGAGAAAAGCAGGAGCTCCAAGTGTTGAGCATCTGTAACCAGAAGAAGCTAATGAAGTTCATTAATGAAAACTTTACTTTTAAAAATCTAGGAATCTATATTTGTCTCAGTGCGGGACTTAGAATAGGTGAGATCTGTGCTTTGGCTTGGAACGACATTGATGTGGATGCGGGGGTTATTTATATCAGAAAAACGATTGAAAGAATTTATATTGTCGAAGGGAAGGACAGACATACCGAATTGATTATCGGTACACCCAAAACGAAAAAGTCTATCCGAGAGATACCTATGACAGGTGATATGGTGAAAATGATAAAGCCCTTGAAGAAAGTCGTGAACGAACACTTTTTTGTGCTCACCAACGAAGACAAGCCTGTTGAACCGAGAACTTATCGCAATTATTACAATAAATTGATGAGGAAATTGGATATACCGAAATTGAAGTTTCATGGTTTGCGCCACAGCTTTGCCACTCGTTGTATAGAAAGCAACTGCGATTATAAAACAGTCAGTGTCATATTGGGACATTCCAATATCAGTACGACTCTCAATCTGTATGTGCACCCCAATATGGAGCAGAAAAAGAAATGTATCGATAAAATGTTCAAGGCTATAAGATGATAATATCGCTATATCATTTCATTTTGTTCAACGAAATGGTGGTTATTCGCCATGTAAGCATTAACTTTGCAGAGTATTCCAAATGATTGCTTCATTTCTAATCAACGCAGTTAATGAAAAAAATATTATCAGATTTCATTGTTTCAGAGAATATTCATCTCAATGATCATTATATTCTACTGAAACTGACTACTGAAGCACCTTTGCCCGATATGTTACCGGGGCAATTTGTAGAGGTCCGTATCGACGATACACCAGAGGTGATGCTTCGCCGACCTATTTCTATCAATTTTGTAGATAAAGCCAATAATATGTTGTGGCTGTTAATCCATCTTATTGGCAAAGGAACGTTCCATTTGGGAACGCTCCGGGAGGGCGACAAGCTCAACCTGCTATTCCCGTTGGGCAACAGCTTTTCGTTACCCGATTCCGGTACTGCTCCGCACGATAAGCCTTTCTTACTCGTTGGCGGTGGCGCCGGTATTGCTCCCATGTTGCTGTTGGGGCAGTTGCTAGCCGAGCGTGGCTATCGTCCTACGTTCTTGCTGGGTGCCCGCAACAAAGAAGACTTGTTCGAACTGGAGCAGTTTGCTTCGTATGGCGATGTGTGCCTTAGCACCGAAGACGGCTCATTGGGCGAGAAAGGTTTCGTCACTCAACATTCCGTGTTGGAGAAACAGACATTTGCTCGAATTTATTCTTGCGGTCCCAAACCGATGATGATGGCTGTAGCTCGTTATGCCAAGTCTCATGGTATCGAATGCGAGGTTTCTCTCGAAAATAAGATGGCATGTGGCTTGGGCGCCTGTCTATGCTGTGTCGAAGACACGAAGGATGGCAACCAGTGTGTATGCAAAGAAGGTCCGGTATTCAACATAAATCAACTGAAATGGCAGATTTAAGTATTAAATTGGGGCAGCTGGATATGATCAATCCGGTGATGACTGCCTCTGGAACGTTCGGTTATGGCGAAGAGTTTGCCGATTTGGTCGATTTATCACGCATCGGCTGTATCATTGTCAAAGGAACGACGCTCAAACATCGTGAAGGCAATCCATATCCTCGCATGGCCGAGACCCCACAAGGTATGCTCAATGCAGTGGGATTGCAAAACAAGGGTGTCGATTATTTCATCCAACATATTTATCCACGGCTCAAAGCTATTCCCGCTGCTTTTTGTGTAAACGTGGCCGGCTCTTCTATCGACGATTATAGCCTTACGGCACAAATGATAGACGATTTGGATCATATTCCTGCCATAGAACTCAATATCTCTTGCCCCAATGTGAAGCAGGGTGGTATGTCGTTCGGTGTGAAACCGGAATGCGCTGCCGAAGTGGTAGCTGCCGTACGCAAGGTGTATCATAAGACGCTCATCGTCAAACTGTCACCCAATGTAACGGATATCGCAGAGATAGCTCGTGCCGTAGAAGCCGAAGGAGCCGATGCGGTATCGCTTATCAATACGTTGATGGGTATGGCTGTCGATGTAGAAACTCGCCGCCCGTTGTTATCTACTGTTACCGGCGGATTGTCCGGCCCTGCTGTAAAACCCGTTGCTTTGCGCATGGTGTGGCAGGTGGCCAAGGCTGTCAAAGTGCCCGTAGTAGGTATTGGTGGCATCATGAACGCTACCGATGCGGTAGAGTTTATGCTTGCCGGCGCTTCGGCTGTCGAGATAGGTACTGCCAACTTTGTAGATCCGTCCGTGACCATGAAAGTGGTTGATGGTATCGACGAATATCTGAACAGGCACGGTTATAAGTCTGTCCAAGAGATTATAGGCGCTTTAGAAGCTTGATGCGCCTCTTTGGTGCCTCTATATTAATAAGGAGAGATAGATTGTTAGTCTCTTTACCAATTGAAAGTAGAATTTAAAATAGCAATAACAATGATAGATACAGAGAAACTGATTGACGATTTGATTGATTTGTCGTTTCGCGAAGATATAGGCGATGGCGACCACACCACGTTGTGTTGTATTCCTGCCGATGCAACGGGAGCTTCCAAGCTACTCATCAAGCAAGAAGGAATATTGGCAGGTGTTGAGGCTGCAAAGAAAATATTTGCTCGCTTCGATGCCACATTAAAAGTAGAAGTATTCATGCAAGACGGCAGTAGAGTGAAACCCGGAGATGTGCCTATGGTAGTGACTGGAAAGGTGCAGTCGTTGTTGCAGACAGAGCGTCTGATGCTTAATGTGATGCAGCGCATGAGTGGTATTGCCACAATGACTTCCAAGTATGTAGCTCGTCTTGAGGGAACCAAAACCCGAGTGCTCGATACTCGCAAGACCACTCCCGGCATGCGCATCTGGGAGAAAGAGGCCGTGAAGATAGGCGGCGGATGCAATCACCGTATCGGTCTTTTCGATATGATATTGCTCAAAGACAATCATGTGGATTTTGCAGGAGGTATTACCAACGCTATTGATCGTGCCCGCAACTATTGCAAGGCAAAAGATATCAACTTGAAGATCGAGATAGAAGTGCGCAACTTCGACGAGTTGCAACAAGTGCTCAATCATGGCGGTGTAGACCGTATTATGCTCGACAATTTCAGCGTGCAAGATACTTGTACTGCTGTACAGATGATTGAGGGACGTTGCGAAACCGAGTCTTCGGGCGGTATCACCTTCGATACCATTCGCGATTATGCCCAAGCTGGTGTGGACTTTATATCCGTGGGTGCCCTTACTCACTCGGTAAAAGGACTCGACATGAGCTTCAAAGCAAAATACTAACGCTGAAATACTCGACTGCCGACATGCGATACAAATCGCTGTCGGCAGTCAAACAATATGGACGGCCTATTTGTTGCCGTAAAAAGTTATTTCCGAAAATGATTATTTGGAAATCTCCAGCATACGCCGGATAGGTACGATAGCCTTTTCGGCTATTTCTTTGTCTACCTTTATTTCGGGAGTTTCGTTGAGCAGGCAATTGTATACCTTTTCAATCGTGTTGAGCTTCATGAAGTTACATTCGCTGCATCCGCACGTCTGGTTATCGTCGGGTGGGGCAGGGATGAATGTCTTGTTCGGGCACCGTTTCGTCAATTCGTGAAGAATGCCCCATTCCGTAGCTACGATAAATTCTTTTGCCTCGCTCTTTTCGGCTTCTTTTATCAGCTTGGCTGTAGAGCCTACTATATCCGCCAGTGCGATGACGGGGGCTTTGCATTCCGGATGCACCAATACGAGTGCCTGCGGATACTGCTTTTTGAGATTGACGATTCCTTCGATCGAGAATTGAGCATGCACATGGCATGCACCGTCCCACAGCAACATACTTCTTCCTGTCACTGAGTTGATGTAATTGCCCAAGTTCTTGTCCGGACCGAATATTATCTTCTCTTCTTTAGGAAAACTTTCTACTATCTGTATGGCGTTGCCCGAGGTCACCACTACATCTGTCAGTGCTTTTACGGCAGCGGTGGTATTGACGTACGAAAGAACTTTGTATCCCGGATGAGCTTCGACAAACGTTTTGAAAGAATCGGCGGGACAGCTGTCCGCCAACGAACATCCTGCATTCATATCCGGAACCAATACTTTGCGGTCGTAGCATAGTATCTTGGCTGTTTCGCCCATAAAGTGAACACCGCACATCACGATGATTCGCGCGTCCGTTTGTGCTGCTTTTCTAGCCAAAGCCAAACTATCACCCACGTAGTCTGCAATATCTTGAATATCGCCGGTCTGATAGTAATGTGCCAATATCAGTGCATCTTTCTCTTTTCGCAATCGGGCTATGCCCTGAATGAGTTCTTCCTTTTCCATGAAAGTGTTATTCCGTTTAAATCTTTATCAGAAATATATGATGTGAATGTAAATGGAGCGTGTGTGCCTTATCTTTTCATTTCTCTTTTTTCACCACGGTGTGTCTTTGCCATTCGTTCAGCTGCTCGGGGTAGTCCGATCGATAGTGTCCGCCACGGCTTTCTTTGCGTTGCAATGCCGAAGCTACAATAATCTTCGCTGCCGTCAGTTTATGCTTTTCGCGCCAGGACAACAAGTCCAAACCATCGGTTTGATAGCGTTTCAGTTGGCTATTGATGGCATCGAGTGCTTGTTGCAGTTCTTCTTCGCAACGAATGATACCGGCATTCTCCATCAATAGCTTGCCCAAGTCGAAATCCGGTTGCTTTATTTCTTTTCCCAATTCAAAGTTGTTGTAGGCATATTCGTTGCGCATATCGTCGTTGCGCAAAATATCGTCTGCTACTCGTTTGCCGAATACCAAACACTCTATCAGCGAGTTAGAGGCCAAGCGGTTGGCACCCATCAGTCCTGTCGAAGCCACTTCGCCCACCGCATAGAGGTGCGCGATGTTGGTGCGTCCACGAAGGTCTGTAGTGATACCGCCTACCGTATAGTGGGCAGCCGGAGCTACCGGAATAAGCTGGGTCATATCAATGCCATTGTCGGCACAGTATTTAAATATGTTGGGAAACCGATGTCGAATCACTTCAGGATCCAGATGATCGAGCGTGAGGTTCACATACGGAGATTTGGTTTTCCGCATCTCCAAGAATATTTGTCTAGCCACCACGTCTCGCGGTTCCAGTTCGGCAAGCGGATACTTGCCATACATGAATCTTTCGCCGTTTACATTGTACAGCCGTGCACCTTCGCCTCTCACCGCTTCGCTCACCAAGAAAGCTTCTTTGCCTTCCATATAGACAGCGGTAGGGTGGAACTGGATAAATTCCATATCCCGAATTTCGGCACCGGCTTCGTATGCCATGGCAATGCCGCTACCCGTTGCTGTGGGCGGATTGGTTGTGCGCGAAAATAGCGCTCCCACACCGCCGGTAGCCAATATTACTTCGTCGCCGTATATGAAGTCGGGACTATGGTGTTTATGATTGTAGCATACAATGCCTTTGCATCCTTCTTTGTCGACAAGCAGTTCCAAAGCCTCTTCGTTCGATAAGATTTGAATGTCGGGCTGCCGTTTCAATACTTGCCCTATCATGAACAACGTCATGTTTTTGCCTGTGGCGTCGCCTCCGGCATGCAATATCCGATGATGGTGATGGCCTCCTTCGAGTCCCAATTCCAAATGACCGTTATGGGTATCGAATTTCATGCCCCAGTCTATTACTTCTTTAATACGTTCCGGTGCCTCTTCGGTCAGTATTCTTACTGCTTTTTCATCGCAAAGACCGCGACCGGCTTCAACCGTGTCGTCAAAGTGTTCTAGCGGACTGTCATCATCTTCCGTTACAGCAGCAATGCCACCTTGTGCATGAAAAGAATTACTTTCATCAATATCTTCCTTGGTCAGTAGCAGCACTTTAGAATGTTTTGCCAACATACATGCAGTATACAGACCAGCTAGTCCGCTTCCCACTACGATACAAGTTTTTTTTCTTAGAGCCATTATGGTGTACTTTTCTTGCGGCAAAGATACTGCAAGCCAAGCGCAATACAAAACAAATCTTTAGAATTTTGTTTGCCATTGCGCTTAATATAGCCTTCTTTTGGACACGTTGTTGTGCCAAATACAATCTCGGACAGCACCTATATATTATCAGATTCTGTCATCCACATTTTGGAGCCACACGAAAGGGGAGGGCACAGATTCGTCATTTCTCTTTATAAAAGACGCGCGTACGAGGCCCTTCCGCTGAAAAATTATTCTTCCGCCCTTTCGAATATCGCATATCTTCTGCTCCCTATGTTCTGTAGCTTGCCGGCTTCTTCCCATTTATGCAGACGGTGCCATACGGTAGTCTTGTTGCAACCAGTTTTTATCATCAAATCTTTTGCGGTTATTCGTTTTTGTTCGTTGAGCATTTCGTCTAGCAGCAGCTCCCATTTGGCATCCGAGTGTACATCAAAATGCGAATTGCTTCCCGAACATTCGAATTCGGCGTACATCAAAGCCTTTTTTATTTTGGCATCGGGGCGGTAGGCCACGTCTTTAAACTCTATTTTCAGATTACGGGCATTCATCTCTTCGATGGGTTTGCGGCAGGTTGCCGTAGGCTGGAAGAAACCGATGCCCTTCAGATGTACACATTCGCCGTTGCGCAGCGTCTCTTGTATCACATCGGCCAGAGATTCGATCATTCCTATCAGTTCTCCTTTGCCATAGGTAGAGCGGTGATGCAGCTTTTGGGCTATATCATCTGTAGTCTGGGTGCTGTGGCAAACGACACGCGGGTAGTAACGATTCTTTTTTTCTTTCGCTTTCACTCCTCCTGTCAGAGGGTACAATTCATACTTTATAGACATGTCTTTCAAGGTTTTATAATGGTTCATTCATTTATTACATCCTATCGTTTCGTTCGTTTGGTCGCGACCATACATACGTTTGCTCACGACCGAACGTGTGTATGGTCACGACCAAACAACTGTATGGTCACGACCAAACAACTGTATGCTCATGACCAAACACTTGTATGCTCACGAGCAAACCAATGAAACGAGCATACGAATGTAATGAATATTAATGATATATGCAAAGAAACGAATGGATGTATTGTTTGAAATTTATTATACTTTTTTTGCTTGGAATTATTATCTATTGGAAAATATTGTTTATATTTGCAGTCTAAATAAATGAAGTAATAAGAAAATGGAAGCTATTTGCGGGTTGAAAGATGTATATAAAGTGCTGTACCAGTTCGAAAGACAGTTTCAGGTATCGCACGAGATGACCATAAACGAGGCTATGCTGATGTGTTGTCTTCAAGATGGTGATGGCAAATCGGCAGGAACGTTGTGTGAGTATATTGGGCTCTCGCCTTCGCGTGTGTCCAAGATTATCAACTCGGTAGAGAAGATGGGGTATATCGAACGCAGTATCAGTTCGGAAGACAAAAGGCAGATGCTTTTTTCGCTCACTACGAGCGGATGGCGCAAGATAACCGAGATGAGAAAGATTGAGTTGCACATCCCCGAGCTGTATGCCCAACTGAAATCTTGCTTCGAAAAGGGATAATTCCCTTTTTTTATCTAATTCGTTCGTAATGGAAAATATTAACAATAAAAACAATAATAGGATGAAGTATCTAATAGTCGGTGGGGTAGCAGGTGGTGCTACAGTTGCGGCCCGTCTTCGCCGCTTGGACGAAGACGCCGAGATCGTCTTGTTCGAACGCGGGCAGTATGTATCGTATGCCAATTGCGGGCTTCCTTATTACATAGGAGGAGAAATTAAAGAACGTCAGAAACTTTTTGTTCAAACAGAAAAAGGCTTTGTCGATCGCTTTCGTATCGATATCAGAACGCAGCAAGAAGTTGTTGCCATTCATCAGCACTCCAAGACGGTAGAGGTTCGAAACTTAGTGTCGTCAGAGGTGTATTCCGAGCATTACGATAAGCTGGTGCTATCGCCCGGAGCCGAACCCGTCAGACCTCAGATCGAAGGTATTCATCATCCTCATATTTTTACTTTACGCAATGTATCCGATACCGACGCTATCAAAGAATATATCACTGCTCACAAGCCGCAAGAGGCTGTGGTAGTAGGGGGCGGTTTCATCGGTCTCGAAATGGTGGAGAATCTGCACGCGCAGGGTATTGGTGTATCTGTTATCGAAAAAGCCAATCAGGTGATGGCTCCGCTGGACTATTCCATGGCTCAACTGGTGCACGAAGGATTGGCGCGCAAGGGAGTACAACTATTGTTGAACAATGGCGTGGAGCGATTCGAGGTTCAGGGAGAAAAAGTAGCTGTGTGCCTGGAGAATGGCCGTCGACTTCTGGCCGATATGGTGATACTCAGCATCGGTGTGCGTCCCGAAACAGGATTGGCTGTCGATGCGGGACTGACGATCGGTGCGACGCGTGGCATTGCGGTGAATAAATATATGCAGACATCCGATCCCGATATTTATGCGTTGGGCGATGCTGTAGAGGTCGTTCATGGTGTGACGGGCAAGCCGGTGCTTATTCCTCTGGCCGGTCCGGCAAACAAACAGGGGCGCATCGTGGCCGACAATATCGTGTTCGGCAATAAAGAAGAATATGACGGTACGATTGGTACGTCGATAGCAAAAGTGTTCGACATGACAGTGGCTGCCGCTGGAGCCAATGCCAAACTGCTGCGGCGCGAAGGCATCGCCTATGTCTCGTCGTATACGCATCCTGCTTCTCATGCCGGATATTATCCGGCGGCCATACCCATGAGTATCAAAATATTGTTTGCTCCCGAAGGAGGACAGTTGCTCGGAGCGCAGGTCGTGGGCTACGATGGCGTGGACAAGCGTATAGAAATGTTGGCTCAAGTCATTCAACACCACGGAACGGTATACGACTTGGGTGCTTTGGAACAGGCTTATGCTCCTCCGTACTCTTCGGCAAAAGATCCGGTGAATATGGCGGGCTTTGTGGCTCAAAATATAGTAGAAGGCAAGGTTGCCGTAGCCCATTGGCGCGATGTGAACCTCGACGATAAAGAGCAATATATATTGGATGTCCGCACGAGAGACGAATTTCAGTTGGGCAGTATACCCCGTTCGGTGAATATTCCATTGGACGAACTGAGAGAACATATAAACGAACTGCCTCGCGACAAAGCAATCATTGTCACTTGCGCGGTAGGATTGCGCGGCTATTTGGCTTGTCGTGTCCTTGTGCAAAACGGGTTTGCCACAGTGCGCAACTTGTCGGGCGGTTACAAAACATGGTGTATGGCCACGACTAACTGGACCAATCGGTCGGTATCTATAGATTGTGCTTGCAATGCGTCTTCTGATACCGAGCAGAATGTGCAGGAATCGCCTGTTCAGGCCATTGAGATCGATGCGTGCGGACTGATGTGTCCCGGGCCGATCATGAAGCTGAAACAGAACTACGGCAATATCGAAACCGGCAGCCGATTGCTTATCAAAGCTACCGATCCTGCTTTTGGCAAAGATGTGGCTTCGTGGTGTCAGATGATGGGAGCCAAGCTGATAGATGTGCAAGAGAATAAGGGAATGGTGCAGGCCCTCGTCGAGAAAGTAGAAAAACAACCCGAAATACACGATATGACAAACTTGAAACTTCCCGATAATAAGACGATGATCGTGTTCAGCGACGATTTGGATAAGGCTTTGGCATCGTTTGTTCTTGCCAATGGAGCATTGGCTGCCGGCAAAAAAGTAACGATGTTCTTTACATTCTGGGGACTGAACATTATCAAGAAACGTCAGAAACCTGCTGTACACAAAGACATTTTCGGCAAGATGTTTGGCATGATGTTGCCTTCGCATAGTGGTAATTTATCGCTTTCGAAGCTCAATATGTGGGGCATGGGCAGCTGGATGATGAGACTCATTATGAAAAACAAGCGTATCGATAGTTTGGAAAGTCTCATGCAGCAGGCCATAGATGGCGGTGCGGAGATGATAGCTTGCACCATGAGTATGGATGTGATGGGAGTGAAGAGCGAAGAATTGTTGGACAATGTAGAGCTTGGTGGAGTAGCGGCATATATGGAGAGAGCCGAACATGCCAATATGAATTTGTTTATCTGATAGAGCTACCGGAAAAAAAGAATAGGAGGCACCATTCAATTTGCGCCTCCTATTCTTTTTTTTGATTCAATGTCTATTCGAATACTTTAATTCTGTCTTCCAATGGCTTGAACTCTTTCTCACCGGGGCCGCCCAATGGCGTACCGAAAGGCATTTCGGCCATCAATTTCCACGAAGCGGGAATATTCCATTCTTTTGCTACGCTTTCGTCTATTAGCGGATTGTAGTGTTGTAGATTCACGCCGAAGCCCAGTTCTTCCAACATAGTCCATATAGCCAGTTGGTGCATGCCCGAAGTCTGTTGCGACCAAATAGGGAAGTTGTCGGCATAAGTGGGAAACATCTCTTGAAGCCCTTTTATTACATCTTGGTCTTCGAAATATAAGATGGTGCCGTAGCCCGCAAGGAAAGCTGCATCGATTTTAGCTTCCGTACCTTTGAATGCTTCGGCCGGAACGATCTTGCGTAGAATATCTTTGGTGGTGTTCCACAGTTTCTTGTGATGTTCGCCCAAGAGAAGTACGACTCTCGTCGATTGTGAGTTGAATGAGCTTGGAACGTGCTTTACTGCGAAGTCTATCACTTCTTTTATCTCTTTGTCCGATACCGGCGATTCGTTGCTGATCGCATAATAAGTGCGCCGAGACTCAAGCGCTTCTTTGAATGTTTTGTTTATCATCTTTTTATGTCTTTATGTTCTTATTTGTTTATCTATTCGATAACCTAAAAATAATTATAATTATTTACTTTTGGTATAGGTGCTGTTTATCTTTATGATTCTTTAATAAACCGATCTGTTTGCTTTTTCTCTATGGCTTGCTATGATAAAACAAAAATGACAGTGCCCGCACCAAATATTAACCGCAAAATAGAGAACTATTCGGAAAAATAATATAAATTCGTCACCTGATAATATCTTTATCTCGAGAGAAGCAGATAGACTGCGCTCGTAGGCGGTAAGGGTGTATTTGTTTGTTTATATACTCTTAGGATAAAGAAGGTTTAGGAATATTGAATTTAAACAACTAATTAAGATGAATGATTTAATTGTCGGAATAGGGGAAGCTTTGTGGGATGTGCTTCCGGAAGGTAAGACTATTGGTGGTGCTCCAGCGAACTTTGCCTATCATGTGTCTCAGTTCGGGCTTCATAGTTGTGTGGTAAGTGCTATTGGCAATGATAAGTTGGGACACGAAATAATAAAAAACTTCACTTCGAAGAAACTGCATTATCAATTGGCATCTGTGTCTTACGACACGGGAACTGTATTGGTGGGACTTGATGAAATGGGCGTTCCCTGCTATACGATTAAGGAAAACGTAGCGTGGGACAATATACCGTTTACTCCGGAGCTAGAAGAGCTAGCCCGTCATACGCGTGCCGTTTGTTTCGGTTCGCTGGCACAGCGTAGTGCCGTTTCTTGTCAGACAATCAACCGTTTTCTTGATACGATGTCAGGCAGAGAGGGGCAATATAAGATCTTCGATATCAATCTGCGTCAGAACTTTTATACCAAAGATATCATATCCAATTCATTGCATAGGTGTAATATTCTTAAGATCAACGAAGAAGAGTTTCTCATCGTGAGTCGCATGCTTGGTTATCCGGATATCAGTATGGAGAAAGGGTGCGAGGTGATTCTGGAAAAATACAATCTGGAGATGCTTATTCTTACTTGTGGTGCAGATGGTAGTTATGTATTTACTCCCAACAGCGCTGTTTCGTTCATCGAGACACCCGAAGTCGATGTTGCTGATACGGTAGGGGCGGGCGACTCCTTTACCGCGGCTTTCATTGCATCTATACTGAAAGGGAAAAGTGTGGCGGAAGCACATCGTATAGCCGTCAATGTTTCGGCGTATGTTTGTACTCAGAATGGTGCTATGCCCATACTCCCTGAGGAGCTTCTGAAATAAGAATACTTTCCTAAACAATGGAGCATCCTATTAGTATAGGATGCTCCATTGTTTAAGGGTATTAATTGGTATTAGTTAATTCATTGCAATAAATCATTCGATTGTCAGTTTTGTCTTGTTCAGAAGCGGACTAGGGTTTAATACAAACCCTGTCGTTGAACGTTTGGCCGAGATATTCACCAATATATTATCTGACGGTAGGCACACGAGTCCGTCGGCAGTTTCCTTGTCGGCGGCATATACATGGAGGGTTAGTTTGGACCAGTCCATTTGATCGGTGCACTGTGCCAAAGGAATATGTGGAATAATGGCACCGTCGCGTACCAGTATCACAGCGGGGATATGTCCTGCCTGTATATTGTTCCAACCTTTATCATATATTTTGCCCGACTGATAGTCTATCCATTTACCACCCGGCAGATAAACGTCGCGAGACTCTGTTTCTGTCATTAAGGGTGCTACAAGAATGTCTTTGCCAAACAAATACTGGTCGTCTATATTCCAGGTGGCTTGGTCTTGCGGATACTCGATGCAGAGGGCGCGCACCATGGGCAATCCCTTTTCGATGCACTCTTTGGCTTGGGCGTATACGTAAGGCATCAGTTTATATTTCATTTCGGCACATTCTCTGAAAGCTTTTACAAAGTCTTCGTTGTATAGCCACGGCTCTTTGGGAGGTGCTCCGTGGGCACGACTATGGGACGTCAGAAAGCCGAAGGGTAGCCAGCGGCGGTATAAGTTCTCGGGTGCTTTCTCTACAAAGCCCCCGATGTCGTGACTCCAGAAAGAGAATCCGCTCAGTCCGAAAGAGAGTCCTCCACGCAATTCGGCAGCCATACCCATATCGGTATTGGATGCATCGCCTCCCCAATGGAGCGGATAACGTTGTGAACCCGCCCATGCACTGCGGGCCCAAATGATATTTTCTCCTTTCACTTGCTTGGTGATGTCGGCCACCGCTTTGTTGTAGCGCACCGGATACAGATTGTGTTCGTACATCCCGCCGCGTCCCGAGGCATAGAAGCCTTCGAGCGGAGCGCCTTCACCGAAGTCTACTTTGATGGCACCTACACCCATCTTGAGTAGTCCCGCAAGTTTATCTTGATACCATGCTACTGTTTTAGGATTAGAGAAATCGAGTATGGCGTCTTCGTAGGGCAATGTGCCGTTGGCGTTGTGCACACACAGGCTATTGTCTACTATCTCTTTGTAATACTTGTTGCGGGGAGTGAAGTAGGGCAGTTGCCAAAGCGATATGCGGAATCCTTGCTTCTTCAGATCGTTTATCATCTTTTGTGGATTATCGAAACGACTTGGAGCAAACTTGTAGTCGCACTGCCAATCGGTTTCAAACCATCCCGTGTCGAAATGAATGACATCGGCGGGTATTTTGTATTTTCTTAAATTAGTAGCAACATCATATCCTTCTTTCTGCGAGAAGTAAGAAATACGGCTCATCCACGTGCCGAAGCTCCACAAGGGAGGCATACCGGGCTTTCCGGTGAGCGAAGTATATTCGTCGAGAATCTTTTTCGGTTCTCCAAAGAAGAGGAAGAGATCGGCTGTCTCATCCATCATGAAGAGTTTGGTTGTCGCTACATGCGAAGCGCCGAAGTCGCACGTAACGGGAGCTGAAGTATGCATGAAGAGGCCGTACCCTTTGCTGCTTATATAGAAGGGTATAGGCTTGTACATGTCGGGTGTCTCGGGTCCCTGCGGGTCGGTAACGAATAAATTGATTTTCTGTCCTACCTTATTGAGGGCGGTAAACGACTCGCCACATCCCACAATCTTCTCTCCCGGCGAAAGCGAAAATACCGGATTGATGCTGCGTGAGTTATCACTGCCGCGACGAATAAAATTGAATGGCAGCAGTTTCACTTGGGTCGAATCGTTGTCTACCCAACGCCGTGTCTTGGTCAGAAGACGACCGTTGGCATCGTATAGCAAGATGCGCCAGGGATAACTCTCTATTACAATACTTCCGCCGGTGCTCGAGTATTTGTAACCGTTTGCCGTCTTGATGCACTTCCAGCAATGGGTATCTTGAGGTTCTTTGGTGAGCATCATCTCATCGGCATTCTTGCCTTCGATCTTCGAGGTAAGGAATTTAATTCGTACCGTATTGTCCGAAATAAACTGGATGGTAAATTTCAGCATCGGGTTGCTCTCGTATTGGGTAGAAGGGAAGTCGAGCATCTTGAGAGGCTGTGCCAAAATGGTGTTCATATTGAACGCCTGTCTGGTATAAAGATTCTCCCGTTTCCATTCAATGGTACCCTCGCCGGTCTGTGGATTGAAAGATGCCAGACTGTCAGCAAAGAAAAAGTAGTGAGTGAAGTCCGAGAAATCTCGACTTACATCTACGGTGTTCGACAAAAGCCGCGTTGCTTGCGGAGTTGTTTCTTGAGCTTTTGTTCCGCTTCCCAAAAGAGGACATAGCAAGAGAGCGGCACAAAGAGACATTTTTGTTTTCATAATTAGTTAAATCTAGTGTTTTTGTATTATTGGCAACAAAAATAATAGATGATATGGACTTATGAAAATAAAAATCAGTTTATTTGTAGATTAAATATGTTGTTTTCTGCCAGTTGCCCGTTCGATGATTATATCGTACAAGTTAAATGGCGAAAAGCGGATGAGTGGTGCAGGTGGTAAGAAGCGGAGGTGAGTATGGGTGGCTTGCAGATTCTTTGTCCGATTTATACAACACGATCTATGGGGAAAAGATTAACTTTGTGGCTCATAATCGTTATGATAAAAATGAATTCAATACTACAAATGGCTGATGCAAATCAGCGGCGCGCATGGGAAATTATTAAAAAGACAAATGTCATCGAGATATGGAAATCTGTCGGTGCGGAGATTAATCTGGTAGGTTCGCTTCGCATGGGATTGTTGATGAAGCATCGGGATATAGACTTTCATATCTATACCGATCCATTTCAACTGGCAGATAGTTTTAAAGCGTTGGCCCGATTGGCCGAAGACAAGCATATCAAGCAGATAACCTACTGTAATTTTCTGGAAGAAAAGGATACGTGTGTACAGTGGCAGGCGATATACGAAGACGAAGGAGGCGAACGATGGCAAATCGATATGGTGCATATCATAAAGGGTTCGTATTACGACGGCTATTTCGAAAGAATGGCTGATGGCATCAAATCGGTACTTACGCCAGACACCCGTAATGCTATCTTGCAGCTGAAGCAAGATACGCCCGAGAACGAGCATGTAATGGGTATGGAATATTATCAAGCAGTCATCCGCGATGGTGTACGTACGATGGATGAGTTTGTACAGTGGCGAAAAGCACATCCGGTAGAAGGTATTATCGAATGGATACCGCAATCATAAAACAGAAACATGGATATATCGTATAAAAATATTTGCAAAATAGCTTTCCCCGTATTGGTCAGTCTGCTGGTAGAGCAGCTTATCGGTATCACTGACACGGCTTTCTTAGGACATGTGGGCGAAGTAGAACTGGGAGCGTCGGCTATTGCCGGGGTTTTCTATCTGATATTCTTTGTCATCGGCTCGGGATTTGGAGTAGGATTGCAGGTGCTCATAGCCCGACTCAACGGAGAAAAGGAATATCCCAAACTCACGGATATATTTACGACGGGCCTTAGCTTTATGGTGTTGTTGGCTATTATCATGATACTGCTCTCCAAAGTAGTCTCGCCAGCGGTATTGCATGCTATCATAAAGTCGGATGATATTTATAGAGCGGCAATGCAATACTTGGATTGGCGTATCTTCGGATTGGTCTTTTCTTTTATTATCACGGCATTCAGAGCATATTATGTAGGTATCACTCAGACAAAGATTCTGTCGATGTGTTCGCTGCTCATGGTAGTGATCAATATCGTGTGCAACTATATATTGGTGTTCGGTAAGTTTGGTGCTCCGGCATTGGGCATAGAAGGTTCGGCTATCGGGTCGTGTATTGCCGAAATGTCGGCTGCAATAATCTACTTGTTTCATTATGCCGCTAAAGAAAAGGTTAGTTCGTTTTTGCCTTTCAATGATATACGGCGTAGATGGAACGACTTGAAGCGTATCATGCGTTTGTCCGTATGGACTATGCTTCAATCGTTCTTCTCGCTTAGCTCGTGGTTGGTCTTTTTTGTTCTCATCGAGCATTTGGGCGAACAACAGTTGGCTATCTCCAATATCGTGCGCAGTATTTCTTCCATTCCTTTCATGTTCACACTCTCGCTTTCGCAAACGGCGAGTTCGCTCGTAGGCAATCTCATAGGCGAGGGGCGGGGCAGTGAAGTCATGCGGGTGTGCCGCAAGGTCATTGCGCTTTGTTACGGTTTCAGTCTGATATTGATGGTTCTAGGGGCCTTTTTCCCTCAGACTATCATCAGGTTGTATACCGAAGATACCGCGCTTATACAAGATACAGTATTGCCCTTCTGGGTGATGCTGTCGGCATACATCATCACCGTTCCGTCGTCTGTTATATACAGTGCCATATCGGGTACCGGCAATGCTATTACAGCTTTCAAGATAGAGATATTGGGATTGATTGTTTACGTGGTGTACATCGTATTGCTCGATCTTTATTATCCGAATATTGCATTGCTATGGACATCCGAGCATGTTTATTATCTGACGATGCTCATACCCTCGTTCCTTTATTTAAGGCATGGACGATGGAAACAGAAGAAAATATAAAGCGCAAGTTAGCAAGATTGGAAAAGTGTGACGGGTAGATTCATCTTACCTTTGCCGATGTAAATATAAATAGAATGATGCAACAAAGAATTTCAACTAGAGAAGATTATTCAAGACGTATCAACATCGTTGTTGAATATATCAACAATCATTTGGCAGGCGAGATGGATTTGGAAACACTGGCCCGTGTATCCAACTTTTCTCCTTATCATTTTCATCGCATTGTAAAAGCTTTCTTGGGCGAACCGATCGGGGCGTTTATCACGCGAATGCGGGTCGAGACTGCAGCTCGGCTATTGCGTTACACGGATATGCCCGTCCAGGACATTGCCTACCGTGTGGGATATGACGTGCCGTCTTCTTTGTCGAAAGTCTTCAAGCAGTTCTATAATATTTCACCGACAGATTATAGAAATAATAAAACGTACATGATTATGAAACCATTGACAATCAATGCTAACTTGGAGCTGAACGAAAGAGTGGTAAATATAGAGCCAAAGCAGGCCATATACATCCGTTTGACGGGCGATTACAAAACAAATGATTATTGCCTGGCATGGAAGAAGCTGTGGGACTATGTTCGCGTATCGGGACTGTTTACAGCCGAGATGGAACAAATATGTGAAGAAAAAGAGAAATCGGGCATCATTGAACGAATGCTGCGCGAAGGAAAGATAGAGCATATAGGTGTCTATCATGACGATCCAAAGGTGACCGAGAGTGATAAACTGAGAGCCGATGTATGCCTCACACTTCCCAAAACTCCCGAACCAAAGGGCGAAATAGGTGTAAAACAGATAGACGGTGGCAAGTATGCGGTCTATTCGTATCAAGGTTCCTATGAAAATCTAGGGATGGTATACGATACGATTTATGGCAAGTATCTGCCTGAAAGGGGCTATCAACTGGCATCGCGTCCGGGATATGAAGTTTATCTCAGCGATCCCGAATGTACCGTTCCCGATAAGCTGCGCACAGAGATTTATGTTCCTATCTTATAATATTACTATGGGTGGACTGCAATAATGACTTTTATTGCAGTCCGTTATATGCTTTATTAAAATGGAATCGGAAGAAGATATAAGAAGTACCGACTTGTCTACTGAAGAAGTAGTGAATGCCTTGACATATCTATGGGGGCCATTCTTTTTGTAGTCAATCAATAAAGAGAGCGACTGCCGTTCTTGCTGCCCGATTGTAGCAACAAATTGATTTTTAATCTATAAATCAATGTATTTAATCATTTTTAATTACCGAAAGTTTGTTGTTACCAAAAAGTAACTTACATTTGTTCCCGAAAAGTAACATGCAAATCGAGAATGAAATGATTAAAGAAAGAAATCGTGAGTCGACTGAAAAACGATTGTTGGATACAGTCGGTGAAATCATTGCCACAGAAGGATTTGAGAAGTTGGGAATCAATGCTGTTGCAGCCCGTTCTGATGTCTCGAAGATATTGATATATCGTTACTTCGGTTCTATCGAAGGGTTGATGACAACTTATATGCGGCGCAACGACTTTTGGTTGAATTTTCCACAGTCATTTCCCGAACGAGCACAAATGCCTCTGTTTGTGAAGCAAATATTCTATAGTCAGATAGAGCAGCTGAAGAACAATGCGACTTTACGAAAGTTGTATCGTTGGGAGTTGTCGTGCAATAATGCGATGATTGTAGACTTGAGAAAACAAAGAGAGAGAGTAGGGGTGGATATTATAAGCAAGGTGAGTATCATTACCGGATATCCCAAAAGCGAGATTGCCGCACTTGCTTCGATAGTAAGCGCTTCGATCACTTATCTGGTGATGCTGGGCGATTCGTGCGATGTATACAATGGTATTGCTATTAACAGCGACTCCGGTTGGAATCAAATCAAAGAAGGGATCGATCTGTTGGTAGACAGATTCTTTGAAAAGGAGTAGTCAATTTGTTAATGCCTCCTGTGCGCTTTAGAACAATGGTATGATGGGTTGGCTCTTTTTTTTGCTTATAATGTTTCCATTTGGTAACATACAAATACTGATTAAATATATAATATGAGAAAAATGATTTTAGCATTGATTTATTTGTCTTTTTTCAGTTTCTTTTCTTGTCAGAACGACTTGATAGAGTACGAAAAGGGAGATGTGAAAGTGAACATTGAGCAGGGAGATGAGTGGTTGCACGATTTTCCATTGTTTTGGGGTATTAGCAAGAAGAATGCACCTCAAATAGCTATTTGGTTGGAAGATACTCAGGGACATTATCTTTCCACAGTGTATGCCACACACAAGATTGCTACCCAGTCGTGGCTGTCGGCCGGTGGAAACAGACGCAAAGAGGCGTTGCCTTGTTGGTGCTATGCCCGCGGTGTGAAGTACGAAGACGGCCTTTACTTGCCCACAAAGAGCAAGCCGCTCACCGATGGACTTTCGGGTGCCACTCCTCGTGGTAGTTTTAATGTGAAGCTCAAACCATCGGGTGCATTGCAGAAGTTTGTAGTGAAAGTAGAGATCAATCATTCTACCGACTTTAACGAGTATTATCCGAAATCGGCCAAAGAAGGCGATGCCAATTATTCGGGAGGCAAACAAGGCAGCGGCCAGCCGGCTCTGGTATATGCCGCCGATATTGATCTGTCTTCGGGGCAAAAAACCTTTGAAGCGAACTTGATAGGGCATAGTAGTCCCGACGGCACGTCAGGACAGATCTATAAAGATTTGTCGGGATTGACTACCGCGCTACATATTGTGAAACGTATAACAGTGAGTGTCCAATGAAAAAGTATCTTATTGTTTTTGTAGCTTGTATGGGTTTTGCGTCGTTGCATGCCCAGTGCATACACAACGTGGTATTCAGTACGGATATGGGGGTTGGCATGGCTGCCAATACTCCCGAGTATACTCCGTTCACGTGGCGTGTGATGGGGCATTATCGTGCAACGAAACACTTGTCTGTGGGTGTAGGTACGGGATTGTCGTTTTACGAGAAAGCACTGATGCCTGTATTTGCCGATGCAAAACTTTTGATAGGAAAAGCCCACAAACTGAATCCCTATATAGAGTATGCAGTAGGTTATAGCTTTGCGCTCAACCGAAATGCCAATGGTGGTTTTTATATGAATCCTGCCATCGGTATGCGTTATTCTTTGGGCAAAGACAGAGCTCTCACTTTTTCGGTGGGATACGAACAGCAGAAACTCGAACGATTGAAAGAGTATCAGAACTCATTGTATATGGCTCAGTTTGCCGAGAAATTGGATCATGCTTCCATTTCGTTTAAAGTAGGATTCTCTTACTGATGGACTGCATAGCGATATTGCAATACCGTTTAGAGTAAACCGATCTTCTGCATCCAGGCTTTTTAAAAGAAGTATTCCGAGACGGGAGCACATATCTGGAGGTATTCTTTGGGCGAATATCCCGAAAATTGTCTGAATTCTTTTATCATGTGCGACTGGTCGGTGAAGGCACACTCATAGGCTAGTTGGGCAAAGGTGATGTCGGGTTGATGCTCCATGATGTGCAGTGCCCGCTGCATGCGCACGGTGCGTAGAAATTGTTTGGGAGTGATGCCGAAATTTTCATTAAATGTTCGCCTGAATTGTCGCTCACTCAGACATGCGATGTCCGATAGGGAAGCGATATCCGTTTGCGGCGAAACATTGATTTCCTGCTGCACTGCTTTCCAGCGTTTCAGTTCGTAAAGAGGAATGCTTTGCAGCCTTTTTATCAGAAATTCTTCAATCATTGCGATACATATATTGTCATCGCAATGATTGATTATTTGTTTAGATAGTTCCATCAATTCCATGTCCGAAGTATCGTCTATCGAAACTTTCAATTCGTTGAATAGATGGGCCGGTTGGTGGAGTAGAAACTGAGCTGCATAGGGTTGCACTACCACCACTATCATATTGAGATCGCCCGTCGAAGCCACATCATAGTACGTTATAGTCTGTCCACCCACAAACGATTGGGGTTGCATCGAATTCTCTTTCTGAATGCGAAGCCGTTGGTTGCGGTGAAATACCAATTGTACGCTCCCAATGGGCGTCACCCGTTCGGTGACAATAATGGGACTGTCGTCCTTCAGTATCCAATAGTGATGGATATAAGGAGATAATGTGATGGATGGCCGTATAATTCTGAATGACTGCATGATGCGCAAAGTTACGAACTTGCAGGCAGACCGCATAGTAAAAATCGGACATTCTTTTGAGGTGTCCGATTTTGTGTCCCATCTTTATTTTACAATTTTCTAACTTAGAATATCAGATATTTTATTAAATTTGCAATGAAATCTACTAATATACATTGATATGAGTTTTTGTGTTGAGCAAATAACTGACAACAAAAAGCAATATTTAGAGCTTCTATTGCTTGCCGACGAGCAGGAATCGATGATAGACCGCTACTTGGAGCGTGGCGAAATGTTTATACTTGAAGATGACGAACTAAAGGCTGTTTGTGTGGTTACTGATGAGGGAAACAATGTTTGCGAACTTAAAAATATAGCCGTAAAGCCCGATGCCCAACGGCAAGGATATGGCAAAAAGTTGATAAAGTATTTGATTGCCCACTATGGCGGTAAATACAGTCAGATAATAGTTGGTACGGGTGATGTACCGAGTAGCGTTGGCTTTTATACTAATTGTGGTTTTGAATATTCGCATCGTATAGAAAACTTTTTTACCGACAACTACGACCATCCGATGATTGAAGATGGAATATTGCTGAAAGATATGATTTATTTAAAACAAAAAATAGAATAACTATGAACATCAAGGAAAAAGCGGCTCAGATGGTTGCAACAGCACAAATCATTACAGTGGCCTCTATTGACGAAAACGGTTACCCTCGTCCGGTGGCAATGGTAAAGATTAAAGATGAAGAGGGGGCAATCTATGTCTCCACCGGAACAAGTTCGGCTAAGGCTGGTCATTTCAAGGCCAATCCTAAAGCTGGTGTCTCAATTGTAAGAGGTGCTGATAGCATTGTTTACACGGGTGAGATGGAGATTGTGACCGACGAAGCTCTGAAACATTCGCTTTGGGGCGACTGGATGTTGCCTCACTTCCCCGGTGGAGTAGAAGATCCCGAATATTGTGTGCTGAAGTTTACTCCAAAATCGGCAACTTATTGGATCGACAACGTATTTGCAAAGGATGCAAAATATATGAATCTATTTTGCCAGAGTTGTGGTATGCCGATGCAAACGGAAGATCAATTCGGAACAAACGAAGATGGTTCTGTAAATCAGGATTATTGTTGCTATTGCTACAAAAATGGAGCATTTGTACAAGATTGCACCATGGAGGGCATGATTGATCATTGCATTCAGTTTCTTGATGAGTTTAATGGAGCTAGTAACACCAAATACTCAAAGGAAGAGGCTATTGCCGAGATGCGGAAGTATTTCCCAAAACTAAAAAGATGGAAAACAGCGGAATAATCTTTGAGACGAGAAGGGCGTTTCGGGAGTGGCTAAAATGCGAAGGAGCAACGAGTGAGGGTATCTGGTTGATATTTGCAAAAACCGATGCACTAAAAACGCTCTCAGCTCACGATGCACTCGAAGAGGCATTGTGCTTTGGCTGGATAGATGGTCAAATGCAATCTATTGACGACGATAGCTACAAGAAATATTTTTCCCGACGAAGAACAAAAAGCAATTGGTCGGAGAAAAACAAAGAACTTGCACAGATTCTTATTCAAAAGGGGGTAATGACTTCGCAAGGGTTGGACGCCATCTCTTGTGCCAAACAAAACGGACAGTGGGAAAACTCCAAGCGAAACGCTACTTCCGAGGAACAAATAGCCACATTCAAGCGGCTTATCGAACCGTATGAGCCTGCTTATACGAATCTATTGGCTATGTCCAATTCTGTGCAGCGCACCTATACGTTGTTTTATTTTGATGCAAAATCGGACAATACTCGCCAAGCCCGTCTCGACAACATTATTGATAGGCTCAATAAGAATCTCAAACCGATGTAAGATTGCGTACAATTCCTTTTTCTGAACATATTTCAAAGTGAATATTCACCGATATTCTGATACTCTTTTATCCGAACATCAGCAACAGGGTCATGTAGGGCACTATTTTCATTCTCTGTTCATCGATAGAATATAAATAGAATCAGGAAGATACATAAAGAGCTAAGACGCAACATGCTGATATACAGCGAGAAATTCGTAAGGACGAAACTAAAAGTTTGTAAGTATAAACTTTTAGTTTCGTCCTTATGAATTTTTATTTTCGTCCTTATCATTTTTCGAAAACAAAGCTTCTATTTCGTGTATTGAAAGTGCCACTTCGGTGTGGTTAAAATAGTATCAGTATCACTCCCAATGTTCACTCCTAAAAACGTCCCCCAAAAGCGATTCTTGTTCACTATCCTTTATTGATAGCTTATATCGCTCATTATCAATCCACTTTTGTAAAAGATACAAAATGTTGATACTCAGAGAAAAGATGCACTTTGCGAGGCCCAATTTTAAGTCTGTATTGTATATTGTATTGATATACATATAGTTAATGTGACGGAAACATTTTCAAAAACAGACGTATGTCGCAGCAATAACTAACGTATGTTGTAGACAAAACTAACGTTAGTTGTCCGAATAACTTCTGTTAGTTACCGCAGTAACTTCCGTTAGTTATTGCTGCGACATACGTTAGTTTTTACCATACGTCTGCAAACAAATTTAAGGACGTCATCGAGTAATGTATGAGGCCATATCTATTCAGGCATTTCTCTTTTTATTTTTGTGAAAAAATATTGAATTAAATGTGACAATATATTTTGAATTATGGAAAAGAATATTTACGTTTGCAGCACAAAATACGCAGACGAAAATGATGGTAAGAATGGCTTGAACATAATAATAGTAGGGGATATAAACGATTGGATAAGATGTATTTTAGGTTGCAGTCTTTTATAGGAGATTTGAAATAAAGATATTTTTATCAGAACATAAATAAATTGTACAGAATTATGAAACGAATATTGTTCTTATCCATGCTGTTCTTGAGCCTGAATACTATGGCTCAAACAGGGACAAATATCTTCTCTTATGGAACTAATGGAGAAGTTCTACCCGTGAATACTTTTATTAAAAACGGTATAATGACGTGGGAGAATGATACTCTCCTTCCATACAAAACTTCTATTGTTACTTCTCTAAATAAAGCGTATTCATATAAGGTTGTATTAGAGGTCGTCGATCAATCTGGTTTCCAAGACAGTGTGTTTAATAGTATCAAAATAGTTAATGCGCAAACAAATGAAGCATTACTGACGCTGCAGAACGAAGATTTATGGAGAAATACTAAATTATGGAGCGATGGGGCAGTAGACAATGATTATATATCAGTTCCATTATCGGATAAAGCAGTTGCTCTCATTTTTACAGGATGGTACTATAATAGCAGTCCTCCGCTTACGACTATTGTTTTATTGAAAGACGGTAAGGCGACTCTTGTATTTAATAAGAATTGCAATTCATTAGACTATCAACAAACATCATCTACTTTCCGTGTTATTTATGCTGAGATTATTCAAGAAATGGACGGGAATGAGCATCTTATTCCGTCGGATAAAGATCTGAAGAAATTTAAGATGTGGAAAGAAGGGGATATGCTGAAGTACGCAGCTCTGAATTGATTTGAAAGTTCTATTCAATAAAAATGAGGATTATGAAACGAATATTGTTCTTATCCATGCTGTTATTGAGTCTGAATGTAGTGGCTCAAACAGGGACAAATATCTTCTCTTATGGAACTAATGGAGAAGTTCTGCCCGTGAATACTTTTATTAAAAATGGTATAATGATGTGGGAAAATGATTCTCTCTTTTCATATAAAACCTCTATTATTACTTCTACAGATAAAGCGTATTCATATAAGGTTGTATTAGAGGTCGTAGATCAATCGGATTCCAAAGATAGCGTGTTTAATAGTATTAAAATATTTAATGCGCAAACAAATGAAGCATTATTGACGCTACAGAATGAAGATTTATGGAGAAATACTAAATTCTGGAGTCATCACGCAGTAGACAATGATTATATATCAGTTCCATTATCGGATAAAGCAGTTGCTCTCATTTTTACAGGATGGTACTATAATAGCAGTCCTCCGCTTACGACTATTGTTGTATTGAAAGACGGTAAGGCAACTCTTGTTTTTAATATGAGTTGCGATTCATTAGAATATCAACAAACATTATCCACTTTCCGTGTTATTTATGCTGATATTATTCAAAGCGATGACGGGAATGGGCATCTCATTCCGCCGGATAAAGATTTGAAGAAATTCAAGATATGGAAAGAAGGGGATATGCTGAAGTATGCTGCTCTGAATTGATTTGAAATGTATATTCTAAAATTATTATGATTTGAAAATATACATTACTATTTAAATAGTATGGGGGAGGCCCAAAGCCTTTAAATTGAAAACCTTTAATATTATTGTCGCCCTAAAAAGTATGTTGCTAATAAACGATGTTTTGCCATTCTATCTAGAATGAAGGCAAATAGTAGGAGAGTGATGCCAGAAAATAATGGAGCGATAATGAATGTAAATAAAGCATCTGGAACATTGTCGAAATGTATAAATCGAGGCATAAGGACTTCAATAACCCATGTCTGTATGCAGTATATGCCGATGGTGTATTTGCCTATTGTTTTGATGATGGAATGACAGTCTTTTATTTTGAAGAACAGACTGATAATAAAGATACTGCCGGTAAGTCCTATGAGGAACCTATATAAATAGATTAAGGTGCGCGAGATGAAATACTGTTCGTTGTGTATGAGCGAAATCAGCGTGTAGGGGTGACTGCAATAAACAAGGTCGTTGCTGTTCCAATTGATAAACAGTATTAGGTAAAGAATGCCGCTTATGGCAATAACATAATTGCATTTCTCTCTGAAGATAGTTATAAAATCGGAGAGGATGATACCGGAAATAAAGAATGGGCAGAGAAATGTTAGGTAATATTGATCTGAAAGGAATGATGGTAGTAATGAAATGGAGAAGAACAGCACGTTTGATGTTGGTGTTATCTTTTTGGTTGCGTACGCTATAACGAAACAGATAAAGAGGCACTTCAAAAACCAAAAGTCGAATAATAGGTGCGTGGTCGTTATATTGAATATGGATAGGCTTCCATTATGATCTATCGCACTTATGACGATGCCGAATATAGCCCAAGAGAAAGATGGAATGAGTAAATTGATACTTTTCTTCTTGATAAAGTTACCTGGAGTAAGTTTTAGTGAAGAAGAAGCAAAAATTCCGGATATTATAGCGAACAATGGCATATGGAAGCTATATATCAATGAAAACAGAATGTTGTCTTTGTATAGTTCATAGCTCGAGGTAGGGTAATAGTATTGGATGGTGTGGCCCAATATAACACAATAAATTGCAAAGCATTTTAATGCATCAAAACTAGCTATTCGTGGTTTGCTCATCCTTTAATGGTCTCATTGCGGTTGTAGGTGCAATACTTTTTATATTTTCTGAAAAATCTTTTAATTGCGACACGTCTCATCTTAATATCGTTGGATGCTATTGCGTCGTATAAATAGCGGCGCAAAGATACATATTTTATTGTATAACAAAGATGTTGGCAATGAAAAACCAATTTTCTATACAAAATCATGACAGATAACTCCATTTATTTGATCCGTTATATCGAATTGCTACATCTGGAAACGTAGAGAATCATTGAATTTTATCTTCTGGATTGGCTTTGTATCTTCCCCAACACTTATAGTGTGTGAATGAGGTTAATGAAATAAGTTTTGCCAAGATTTTATTTCTCAACATATAATGTTGTATACGATACAAGATGAATAAGAGAAAGATTAGTATAAGGTTAAAGAAGAGAAACCTGATTATAAAATGAACAGGGGGTAGGAGGTGCTGAAATAGAAATGTACAGATTGTTGATGTCATAAAAGCAACGATAATCCATAATCCATGCGTTGTTTCTATCGCCACAGACGGACAGTTGTTCATGCATTTCATACAACTTTCGCACTTCAGACTCCAGAACGGGCGCGAATCGATTGTTTTGATAGCTTGGACAGGGCATTGCCTTATACAAAGGTTGCACTTGTTGCATCGGGATGATGCATAATAGGATTTTGCAAGGAAGTATCTACCCATTGCATAGTATGCCAATGCAATAGGTGAAATGAGTATGTCTTGAATGATGTCTCTATTAGAAGTAAAATCTGTTTTTCCTGAGTGTAGTTTATCGAAGTGCTTTTTCACACGAAGGCGATTCTTCTCATAAATAAATGTGATGGACTTCTTTCTAAGCGCCGGATGTATAGACAGCCAATTGGATGGCATATCAAAAGGTATCTGCCCGATGATAGAATATCCTTTTTTCTTTAAGATAAATGATGATACGAAGAAGGCGATACCTGTCAGTCCGGGGGTAACGATATTGCCCAGCCTCATTCCGGCTCTCGTGTTCATCAATACTATTTGATTGTTTCCTTTTGGGAAATTGCGAATAAAGTCTAATGTGATTTTGGGATAATTGAATCCATGTATGGGAGATATGAAGATGATAAGAGAATCAGAATCTATTTCTTTTAAAAGCAGATTGTTAGTTGAAGCAATATTGAGAACCTGGCAGCGTATGTTATTTGCTATGGCGCAATTGGCGAACCATGAAGCTATCATCTTAGCATTTCCCGTACCTGAAAAATAGAATATAATTGCTTTTTCAAATTTCTTCATCTTACTTACAATCTTAATTAATGTGCAAATATAGATGTTTCTATGTTGCTGTATTTTACATTTCTTGCTAACTTTACGGCTATATAATAAAGGCATGAGAAGTTTGGGAAAGACCACAGAAGACTACTTATCGAGAATAAACGCTGTCATTCTTTATATTGAGCAAAACTTGGATAAAGTGTTGAACCTTGACACGATATCTCGTCATGCAAACTTTTCTCCATTTCACTTCCATCGAATATTCACAGCTTTGATAGGAGAGACTCCTGCCGATTTTATTTTGAGGTTACGAACGGAGAAGGCAGCAAGGTTGCTTCTGGAAGATAAGAGTATTCCGATTGTGGATATCGTCTATAGATGTGGCTTCAGCAATCAAACATCCTTTAGTCGTGCATTTAAAAAATGCTTTGGTGTGACAGCTCATGACTTTCGCAAACAAGAGAAAGCCGTGTTTTCTTGTAACAAGCATTTCTATAATTCTTTAGGAAAATTGGTAGAGATAACTGAAACCACGATAAAGACTAAACAGATTGATTCTTTTGTGCTTGATAATAGTGCTTTTATTCAAACCCCCAAAATTCAAATAAAAAGGATGCCTGAATTTGAAGTTGCTTATTTGTCTTATATTGGCGATTTCTATGAAATAGGGAATGCTTATAAAACGCTATTTGATTGGGCTGATCAGAATCAATTAATAAACATCTCGAATACTAAATTTTTTACCATCTATCACGACGATCCTGCCATAACAAAGCTGGAAAAGAATCGGCAAAGTGTATGTATCACTATACCTAATAACGTCAAGCCGAAAGGGAAAATAGGAGAGAGGACGATTGCTAAAGGTAAATACCTGGTTGGTTATTTTGAATTGCTTGACATGGAATACGAAAAAGCATGGAACACGATGTATCTTACCGTTATACAAAAAGCTTATAAATTGCGAGATGCTCATGTCTATGAAATGTACGAAGCAAAAGATAACGCCCTATTTTCTCAACCTTATAAAGTTTATATATGTCTTCCGATTGAATAATTCAATAATAAACAGGCGAAACCTAAACTCAATGAATTCTCTATTTATGCTAACTTCTTCACCATTGTGCTGATAATAGTTGGTAGCAATAAGCGTCTTTAATACGAAACGACAATTTATAATTCAATTACTCAATCTGTTTAAAATCCGATCTCTGCCCACAAAGAATCTAGATAGATGTAAATAATCCATGATGTATGAAACGCCCAAACATCCTATTGTGACAAAAGCTACAGAAACACATGCGAAGCATATACCCGTTCTATCAAAAGTGAATAGGGGAATCAATAATTTGGAAAAAATAGTAAATATGGGAGAGAATAGTAGAATTACAAGAGTATTCTTCCCTATAAAATAAATAGGCTTCTTCATAAATTTGGGAACATACTTGTGTAATGCCAAAATAAAACTTGTCGCCAAATAAATGATGGCTATCCCACTTACGTCAAACTTGCTAAAGCTCTCCGGATTAAGCCACAGAATACATAATGGGAGAATTGCCCAAAAGGATGCTTGAAATATAGACAGAAAAGAAAGATGACTTTGCCTTATCCATACTCCAAATAAGAAGTATATTGCATTTACAAATACCAATAAGTTGAAGCTCTTTTGAGAAAGAAGGAACAAGCATACTGCCAAAATGAAAAAATTTGAAATAGGTTTTATCTTTTTAAACATAAATATGGCATAATACATTACTTCGCAAACAAGAATAGTATGCAAGTACCAATAGGGTCCTATTGGGGATAAAAACACTTTATTGATTAAAATTCCTACACTGAGTTCATTGATATGTTCTCGGATAGGAAGAATTGAAGCCATGACTACATAGCTCGCTTCCATCAAAGAATATGGGATGAAAAACCATAGGATTCCCCGAAAGAACGTTTTGGGGTCCTTATTGACATTGGTCAGATAACCCGACAATATTAAGAAAACGGGCATATGGAATGTATAAACAAACTGTTTTATTAATGGATACTTCTCACTAAAATAGACGAGATGAAATAAAACCATTAGTAAGATGAGGACGCATTTCAGATAATCCAACTCTACAACTCTGTCTTTCATATAGGTAAGGCTGATTAAGAATTAAAAAAATGATGGACCCATCTCGTTCTTCGAACTAAAATGTTTAAGAAAAGAAATGGAACCTTTAGGTTTTGGGCTTCAGGTAGGTCATTTGCTTTGTCAGCAAGGTACCTCTCACCAGGCATTACTACAAATAAGCTTTTAAATAAAGATGTTTTCATAAATTCAATAATCAAATACTTAATATTTATAGAGTGTCGTTTCTAAAACCAACTTCTTCATCTTTGATGCAAATATACGGCTTCCTTTATAAATTCATAATAAAAAACTAATAAATTCACCAGTAGGTGCACATTGTGACATGTACTGAATAAGTTTGTGTCAACTTATTCAGTACATGTCAGTCGGGAATATGCATCAAATTCTATCTGCATTTCAACCTTTGCCACCTCCGTATGACACCATTATGCACTATCCCACAGTATGTTAACGATGCACCATATACAACGCCAGCGGGAAAAGGTCCGAAAATCGGTCCTAGAGTATACTGTAGAGTCCTTATTTTCAGCGGACCTCTGCTTAGAACAAGTCTAAACGATAGTCTACAGGTAGCTGAGAGGCTGCTTTCCAAATGAGCGAGTGTATCCCATCCTTTGAGTACCTCTTGTCAGTTAGTCTCCCGATTTTTACTGATGAGCTCGAAACGCACATCCTCATTGATGAAAGACTGCATTAGTCTAAAGTAGTGATGTTGGTGCCATTTCTCAGACCGTTTTTTGAAGTGAATATTGGAGCCAATACTGATATTATTTTAACCTCACCGCCGTGGTACTTATTGATATAAAATTTAAACCTTTGCTTTCGAAAAATGATAAGGACGAACATAAAAAATCGTATGGACGAAACCAAAAGTTTATACTTATAAACATTTATTTTCGTCCTTATGAATTTCTCGCTGTGTATCAATTATTTGCGCAATATATTTCTATCTGTCGCTCTTATTGTGCTAACATTAGAGCGCTGGAACTATATTGAAAATAGTGCTCTGCAAGGGTCTGCCACTGATGTTTGGATAAGAAAGTATCAGAATATCCGGAGATATTCAGATTGAAATACGTTCTGAAAAATGAATTGCAGACAAAGTACTGTATCATAGTCCCTTTCCATGTCAATGGGGCATGGTATCCAACTATTTGGATAGAGTAAGCCCCTTTTGGCTGCGTCGCGTCTCATACAAGATTCAGATGAATATAAAATAAAAACGCAAGAACTTTATTATAAGTATCTTGCGTTTTACTTGGGTGATCCGCATGGGGCCATGGAATAAAATCTTTATGTTTTTGAACTCATTGAAGGACAATGAAGTAACAAAAATTAAAGATTCGAGTAGCGCACATTTGTAGCGCATTTCCCCATGATCCCATGTTGGATCATAATACATGACCCTTTGTAAGAGAGATCTTTACCTTTTATATCTTATGAAATATCTTTCAATCGCAGTATCTCCCATTTTGATGTTGGGGTCATACGCGAACTTAAAGAGAAGGGCTTAGGACAATAACTTGAAAGTGAAGGTCTTTAACTCTACCTCTAAATAGCGGTGTAAAGGTAAGCAAATTATTTGTAAATGAAGAATTTAATACTAAAAATGGTATTGTTTTTATATTTTACAATAAGAACTTTTAGCAGACTTAACCAAAAAATCAACGTACTTTTAAAAAATTGTACTTAGAAATAAACGAAAAGTTATATAATAGTTGCACATTGCTATATACTTTTTTATTGCTTAAATCAAGTTTGATGCGGCTTATTCACTTGTATTATCCGCAAAACATGCGGCTTATTTTGCAGTTTTAGCCGCAAAAGTTTGTTTCTCTCAATTTTATTATTTAATTTTGCGGTTATAATTCGATAGGATATGTTTATTTACGAAAGAGAGAACTGGACAGATTTTCGTTGGGATGCCAACCAGCTGATAGATCTCATGGCACAAGTGAACCGTGAAACTGGTTTTCTTGCGGGAAGATTGAGTGCTATCGGATTCGATGCACAACTATCAACAGCCGCCGAAACTATTGCTAATGACATCGTAGCTTCATCGGCCATTGAAGGTATTATCCTTGATTCGTCTGAAGTGCGCTCTTCTGTAGCTCGAAAGTTGGGTATCAAAGTCGCCGACGAAAAAGCTCCAACGCATTATATAGATGGCATCGTAGAAATGATGCTCGATGCCACAGCTAATTATCTCGACCCGCTATCTGAAAAAAGGCTTTTTTCCTGGCATGGAGCATTATTCCCCACAGGACGAAGTGGACTTTCGGAAATTAATGTTGGAGCCTATCGCACAGAGCCAATGCAAGTCGTGTCCGGCATGTTTGGCCGTGAGAAAGTGCATTATCGTGCCCCTGAAGCTGAGAAAGTGCCTGCAGAAATGAAGACTTTTATCGATTGGTTCAACGATAAAGATGTCAAGCCATCATATATCAAGTCTGCCGTTGCACATTTCTGGTTTGTAAGCATTCACCCTTTTGATGATGGAAATGGCCGAATAGCGCGAGCCATCTCTGATATGATTCTTGCTCAGACCGAAAGTAATGGCCAGCGTTTCTATAGCGTTTCTTCTGAGATAAACAATGAGAAATCGGCATACTATGATGTACTTGAGCGCACCCAGCATGGTGAGGGAGATCTGACCGAATGGCTGGCATGGTATCTTAAATGCATCGACAATGCCGTAATGGAGTCGTACACCATGTTAAGCAGCGTTCTTCGCAAGTCAATCTTCTGGCGCACACATTCGGTTCCTATTTCAGAGCGCGAGAAAAATGTACTTAACACATATCTTGACGGATATGATGCCAAACTTACGATTAAGAATTATGCCAAGCTGTGCAAAATATCAACTGATACTGCCGCACGTGATATTCACGATCTTGAAGGTAAAGGCGTACTTCGCATGGCTCAAGGCAGAGTAAGGGATGCTTCATTTTCTCTAGTTTATTCACATGATGTTTTGCAATATGAGAATCTGACTACTGCCGAGCATGACGGCAAGCATTACATATCTGCCACGCTTTCAGACCACAGAATAATTGAAGAGCGAATCTCCGATATCGATTGGCTAAGATTTTCTCAGAAAGAAGTCACCTTGCAGGATTTGGCCGACACGTATTTTGCATTCCTAAAAATGAAATAAAAAATCCATCATACATCCCGATATAAGGAAGGAAAATGACAAGAAAGAATAAAATTGGGCTAAAGGAGAAATATTATGGGGAATGAAAAAATAATATTATGAAGATATATCACTATACATCACTTGACACTCTTGCTCTGATTCTGAAGAATAGGACGATAATGTTCAATCGTCTGGATAAAGTGGATGATGTTGAAGAAGGAACTATTGAGTCAAAGGGGGTTTACCCCGGGAGGAATGTATTTGTGTCATGTTGGACTGAGGATGCGGAAGAAAGTATACCGATGTGGAATATGTATGCTCGCGGTAGTGCTGGCGTAAGAATTGCATTAGAGAAAGACATGTTTTGTGATTACTTAATAAAAGATATTCAATTGGCTAATGGACAGAAAACGCAAGGCTCCATTTATTGTAAATTGCCACCAGAAGATTTTACTAATCATAATTATTGGATATTGCCTAGTACAGACATAAATAACGAAATGTTTTACAGGCACGTTGAATATGTTAATGACGTAATGGAGAAGACAAATAAGATTGTAAGCTTGACAAAGAATGAAGATGGTACATCCACGACATCTATTCCGCTTGGAAAGATTGGGAAATATAAGCATAAGCGTTGGGAATTTCAACATGAATCTAGATTTGCTTTGACAGCTTTTCCAAAGAATCCTCTTCTTCTGAATCCAGATGAAGTTGGCAATATAATGATTAATGCCATTATGCAGAATCAACCAATTCCAATAGACCAATATTTCATGCATCTAAAAGATGATGTGGTGGAAAATATAGAAATTGTTATTAGTCCAGAAGCTAATGAGGGGCATCGCTTGATTGTGGAAGCTTTGTGTAACCAGTACTTAAAGAATAACAAGCATAAAATTCAACAAAGTGAGTTGGGAGATAGAGTGAAATTCAAATAAGTATTTCGTTTAATAATAACAAAAATACTTTAGTATGATTGGGTATAGACCATCAGCTAGTAACTTCGCTATTTCATACGTGGCTAAATTTATTCCTACGATGAAGGATTAATTCACAAAGAATTGTAGCAGAATTTGTAAAATAGCTTCAATTTTGAGAAGCATCCCAAATGATACAAATCATCCTTATACTAAATTTATGATTATACTTTTTATAAGTTAGTAGAATTTTTATATGATAATCCGCAATAACTCCTACCAAGAACTTGCGAGATTCGAAATAAAGAAGGACCTTTGTGAAGTCATAAAAAACAGATCAAAAGATGAAACTATTAGAATTCGTAATGCAATTTCCTGATGAATTGTCATGTATAGCAAAGCTAAAGGAAATTCGTGATAAGCAGGAGAAAATATGCCCTATCTGCGGCAGTGATGACTTCTATTGGAAATCAGACAAATTGTGTTACGAATGCAAACATTGCCACCACCGAATGAGTATCCGCACAGGTACGGTCATGGAGAATTCCAAACTGCCATTCCGCTATTGGTTTATTGCCATTCATTTATTAACGGCAACAAAACAATCCTTTTCGGCAATGGAACTTCAGCATCAATTGGGTCACAAACGTTATCAGCCAATTTGGGAAATGCTTCATAAGTTGCGTAACGTGATGGGCAAGCGGGATTCTAGATATACCTTGTCCGGTGAAATGGAAATAGACGAAGGATTCTTTTCTACAGAATGTCCGGAAGAGGAGAAAGACGAACCTCTCAAGGCAGGTTCAGGCAGCCAAAAGAAAAGCAAGGTCCTCGTTATGGTCGAAAGTTCTGATGTCGAAACCCCTAAAAATCCAAAGAAACCCAAGAAAGTCAATCATCTGAAGATGGAAGTGTTGGACGATTTAAAAGCTTCCACAATAGACAAGACAATGGAGGGGAAAGTCGATACTGAATCATCCATAACTACAGATGCCTCGAAATCTCATTCGCATCTGCACAAGAATTACCATAAGCACAAGTCACAAGTTGTAGAACCGGAAGAAATATCGAAGATTCTACCTTGGGTCCACATTGCCATTAGCAATGCTAAGTCTTTGTTTACAAACATATATCACGGCATAAAGCCGAAGTTCCTACAGGAATATTTGAATGAGTTCTGTTACAAATTCAATAGAAAGTATTTCGGAGAAAGGCTTTTTGACAGATTATTACTTATATCGGCAACTTATGAAACAGATTTTAAACACCGAATTTACAATCATGACTATAGGATATAATGCGAATTATCATAAATTTTTATTATAAGAATCTCCCCATTTCCATAATTCATTTATTATTGGTATTAGGCTTTCACCATACTCTGTCAGAGAATATTCAACTTTTAAAGGAAATACAGGATATACTCTTTTGTTCAAAAGACCCTTCTTTTCCAATTCTCCTAATTGCTTTGTTAAAACACGTTTCGGTGCAATTTTAATGCTACGTTGTAAATCACATGGTCTGCTGATACCTTTACTAATTTCTAGTAATAACCATGTATTCCAACTTGTAGACAATATATCAATGGGAATACGCACTTGACAACCAGAATAGTCTATTGGAGTTTTCTTTACATACATAATTTTTACTTTTTATTAATTTAAATACAAAGATAACTATTTGAAAATCAATAAGCGATAATTTTATCACTTAATGATAAAATTATCGCTTATTGATTAGATAATTAAAACACATTAACTTTGCACAAAAATACGATTAAAGCATATGAACAAAAATGAGATAGTTGTAAAAGGTGCCAGAACGAACAACTTAAAAAACATTTCTTTAAACATACCAAAGAAAAAGATAACTGTGTTTACGGGAGTGTCTGGTTCCGGAAAGACATCATTAGTTTTTGATACAATCGCTGCAGAATCACAGAGACTACTAAATGAGACCTATGACAGTTTTATACGTCATCGACTACAACAATATAGCAAGCCTGATGTAGACTGCTTAGCAAACCTTGCAGTAGCAATTATTATCAACCAAAAGAAAATAGAGGGCGGCGCAAGGTCAACAATTGGAACCATAACAGACATTTATTCTCTACTACGCTTACTATTCTCAAGAGTTGGCAAGCCTTTCGTCGGTCATTCTACTGCATTTTCATTTAACAATCCACTAGGAATGTGTCCATGTTGTGAGGGGCTTGGCAAAACTAACATTGTTGATTTAGATGAATTGATAAACAAAGAATGTTCATTGAATGAAGGCGCAATCAGGTTCCCCACATTTGAAGTTGGAGGATGGCGCTGGACTCGTTATGTATACTCTGGATTATTTGACAATGATAAAAAAATTAAGGACTATACTCAAGAGGAATGGCACAATCTTATTTATGCGAAAGAATTAAAATTGAATAATAAAGATCCTAGATTTCCAAAAACAGGAACATATGAAGGTATTCTTCCACGATTTGAACGCAGTTTTCTAAAAAAAGAGTCTAAAGAAATCACGGGTAAAAATTCTTCTAGATACAAAGAAGTTGTAAAACGAGACATTTGCCCTGAATGTAAAGGTGCACGTTTAAATAACAAGGTTTTAGAATGTAAGATAAATGGAAAGAATATTGACGATTGCTGTAATATGCAGATTGACGAATTATTAGAATTTATTAAAACGCTAGATTATAGTTCTGTTAACCCATTATTGGATGCAATCATTAAAAATCTCAACAACTTATTATCGATGGGACTTGGTTACCTTACCTTAGGAAGAGAAACTTCCTCACTATCAGGTGGAGAGTCACAAAGAATAAAACTTGTAAGGCATTTAGGTAGTAGTCTTACAGACCTGACTTATATATTCGACGAGCCAAGTGTTGGATTGCATCCAAATGACGTACAAAAATTAAATAGACTATTAAGAGTATTAAGAGACAAAGGAAATACTGTGTTAATTATTGAGCATGATCCAGATGTAATAGCCATTGCCGACCATATTGTTGATATGGGTATTGGCGCTGGAAATGAAGGCGGAAATGTTATTTATGAAGGAAGTTTTGAAGGTTTAATAAAATCAGAAACACCAACAGGGAGATACCTAAGTTGTAAACATCTGCTTAAAACCACTTATAGACAAGCCCCAGGTTACATCTCTTTAAAGAATAGCACACTCCACAATCTTAAAGGAGTATCAATGCAATTTCCAAAAGAAGTCTTAACCGTTGTAACAGGAGTGGCTGGTTCTGGAAAAAGTTCATTAATAAAGTCATTAGTCGAACATAATACAGATATTGTAGTAATAGATCAAAGTGCATTACGAGGCAGTAAAAGATCTAATATTGCAACATTTACAGGAATCTTGGATAGAATAAGGGGATTATTTGCTAAACAAAATGGGGTTAAGCAATCACTATTCAGTAACAATTCAGACGGAGCTTGCCCTGAATGCAAAGGATTAGGTGTTATATCAACTGATCTTGCTTTTTTAGATGCTGTAGAGATTCCCTGCGAACATTGCAATGGTAGCGGTTTTAAACCAGAAGTATTAAAATATAAGCTCAGAGGTAAAAACATTACAAGTATATTGGATATGACCGTTAGTGAAGCTAATGCATTTTTCCGCGAACAAGAAATAACCAATCCACTTAATCTATTACGTGAAGTAGGTTTAGACTATCTAACTTTAGGGCAGTCATTAGATACATTTTCAGGTGGAGAACGTCAACGTCTAAAACTTGCAAATGAATTAAGTAATAGCGGTAGAATCTATGTTTTTGATGAACCAACAACAGGGCTTCATGGTTCAGATATATCTAAACTTATAAAGCTATTCAATCAATTGGTAAACAAAAAGAACACAGTTATTATTATTGAGCATAACATGGATATTATTAGCCAAGCCGACTGGATCGTTGATTTAGGTCCCGGTGCTGGTAAAAACGGAGGAAAAGTCATATTTGAGGGATATCCTAAGGATATAATTGCAAACAAAGACTCTTTAACTGGCAAGTACTTGAACTTATATTTAAATCGTTAGTATCAAGCCTGCTTGAATGTTATTACATAACTCTTTTTGTAATCTCAAATCATTTGACCACACCGTCATTCCCTTTAGAAAACGCTCAATAGCGTTAAAATGTTAGTAAGTAAGTAGTTTTAGAATGAAATACTTTTAAAATTCCCATTTTTTCAGTATATTTTTGTAGCAAGAAATTCTCGAGGACGTCTAAAGTATCACTGTAATATAGATTCCACCAAATCTGATTGAAGTGGTTGTAGAGGTTTCGAATAGTAATCATCAAAAATGATAAGGGGATTGAAGAATTCTTGCTTGATATATCATTTTAATATACAATCGAAAATAGGCTTGGTGCTTTTTTCGATTTTTTGTATTGTAATAAGCCATATATAACAACTTTAAACAGTTAGATTATGAGTAAATTACAATCAATTCAGAACATGTCCGGTTGGATTCAAAAATCAGTTCCAGGACAAGTAAAAGTGGGAATACTTCCATTGCAGTATAGAAACAGTTTTGGAATTTTAGCCAGTAGGTATAATACAACTTACGGCCGCACCATCGGAAGGTATGTACATTACAGCTATAATTATTACAAGCAAGTGGTGGTTATTGTTGTGGAAAAATTAGAAAAACATGAACAATTATGTAAAACCAAAGGAAATGAAAGAAAGTGGAGAGAACTTATTCCCCAGTGGTGCCTTGGTAAGGAACCGCTCGATGAAGGAACTGAATATGAATTCTGATTCCAGTAGCAAGGTCATACTCAATGCCTCTGACACGGTATATACCGTTAGAGACGTAGCGAGCATGCTTGGTAGGAAGGAATGCACCATACGCAGACGTATTGAGAACGGCCTCCTGCCTGCCCATAAAGTCGGTCGCTGCTGGTATATTCTCAAATCAGAGTTTGTTGATGGTCTCAGAAATATTTAACTATCCCTCTAAATAGCAAGGTAGTTAATCAAGTCCCTGGCTGGTACCCTGTGAAGAATATCAGTCAGGGCAATTTATTTGTTGAATATTTGAATCTTATGATGATATGATTTCTCGTTCTATAATTGAAAGAATTCTCGATGCAACCAAAATCGAAGATGTAATCGGAGAATTTGTCACGCTTCACAGAAGTGGCCACTTTTATAAAGGTCTTTGTCCGTTCCATGAAGAACGTACACCTTCGTTCACTGTTACTCCTCATCGAAATATGTTTTATTGTTTTGGTTGTAAGAAAGGAGGTGATGCTATCACTTTTTTGATGGAACACGAGAATATGACCTATCCAGAAGCAGTCAAATGGCTTGGTCGTAAATATGGAGTAGAGGTAGATGAACAGGAAGAAGGCATTGAAGAGAAGAAGCAACGATTAGAAATAGAATCTCTGCAGATTGTGAATGAAGCCGTACAAAAGTTTTACAGAGAACAGTTTTTGCTCAACAAAGAAGCTCAGAAATATGCCTATGCAAGGTGGAGTAAAAAATACTGTGATGAGATTGAAATAGGTTATGCTCCCAAAGACGGAAAGGCTCTCGCTGTCCTTCCCAATCAAAAAGACTTGATGATGAAATTGGGACTGATTAATAAAAGTGGTTACGATTTCTATCAGAATCGTATTGTCATTCCCATACGTTCCCGCTTTCAGAAAGTTATTGGATTTACTGCACGTGCTTTAGATGATATACAGCCCAAATACCTTAATAGTAAGGAATCTCTTCTTTATAGCAAGCATAATTCATTGTTCGGCCTTGATGTAGCATGGCGTGCAACCGGTAAAGATAAGAAGTTATATCTTGTAGAAGGTGCACCCGATTGCATGAGAATGCATCTCCTCGGTCTGGAAAACACGATGGCATCTCTCGGTTCGGCATGGACTGATGAGCAGTTTCAACTGATATCAAGAGCAGCGAACAAAGTTTGTTTTCTTCCCGATGATGACCCACCCAAAGATGGTCAATCATTCGGCACTGGAATTGAGACAGTTATGAAAGCAGGAAAATCGGCTATGGAACATCATTTGTCTGTTTCCATCAAAGAAATACCGGATGATGAACATCAGGGAAAGAAAGATCCGGATTCCTATTATACGGATATGGATATTTTCAGAAAAACCGAAGAAGTCGATTATGTGCTTTGGATGGCCGATAAATTATTTCCCTTATGCGAAAACACGGAACAGAAAAGCGACGTCATCAAACAGTTGGCCTATCTGCTTTCTCTCATAGATGATGATACTAAGGTCTCCCTGTATATCAATTCTCTTACCAAATATAACAAGTCGAAAGTAATCTGGAAGAAAGCCATAGAATATGCTTGTGAACAAAAAGACAAAAGCAGTAATGAAAAGCATGAAATAGACCTGAACAAGAAGTATGGCTTTTGGATCGAACATGGTAAATATTTTTCTTCTTCGGAGAAAAATGGTATTTATGAATGGTCTAACTTCACCATGAAGCCGCTCTTTCATATCAAAGATTCCATTATGGCCAAACGTATTTACACCTTCAAAAATGAACTCGGAGTAGAAGAATTAGTGGAAATGCGCCAGGAGGACCTTATTTCTCTCCAAAAGTTCAAACAGAAAATAGAAAGTCTCGGAAACTTTATTTGGAAGACTGGTGATAGAGAACTGACGAAGCTTAAATGTTATTTATATGAGAACACAGAAACAGCCCTAGAAATCAAGCAACTTGGATGGAATCGAAAAGAATTTTATGCTTTTGGGAACGGAGTCTTCTACGATGGACGTTTCATTCCGGTGGATGACTATGGTATCGTTCGTTTAGGAGAAAAAGGGAATTATTATTTACCTGCCTATTCAAAGATATACAAAGATAAAGTAGATTTATTCAAGTTTGAAAGGCGTTTTGTTCACCTCAATTTTTCCACGACGCCATTAAGAGATTTCACTGCACAAATATTTAAAGTCTTTGGCAACAATGGCAAAATAGCGTTCTGCTTCTACCTGGCGACCTTGTTCCGTGATATTATTACAATGACTACCCGTTCATTTCCCATTTTAAATTTGTTCGGACCTAAAGGTTCAGGTAAAACCGAATTGGGACATACGTTGCTGTCGTTTTTTATGATAGAAAATATTCCTCCCAATATACAGAATTCGACTATCCCCGCATTGAACGACACCGTAGCAGCAGTTTCAGATGGTCTTGTACATATTGACGAATATAAGAATGGAGTCGATCCGTTGAAGATAGAATTCCTTAAAGGAATGTGGGATGGAACAGGCCGCACGCGTATGAATATGGATTTAGATAAGAAAAAGGAAACTACGGCTGTGGATGCAGGTATTATCCTTTCTGGACAGGAAATGCCAACGGCAGATATAGCCTTGTTCAGCCGCCTTATTTTTCTGTCTTTCTCCAAATCTGAATTTAATACAGAAGAAAAAGCGTCCTATCAGTATTTGCTTCAAATGCGTTCAAAAGGAATGACACACTTAACGGTTGGAATATTGGCCAAACGCAAAGAGATAGCGACCACTTTTTTCGATACATTCCATTCCACATGCAAAGACATAAATGATAAGTTTATAGATATTCCTGTCATGGATAGGATTGTGATGAACTGGGCAATACCACTTACTGCTTATCGTTGTCTTGAAAAGTCAATAGATGTTCCTCTTTCTTACAAAGAAATGTTTGACATCACTGTAGAAGGCATCAGAAAGCAGAATGCCGAATGCAGAGTCTCTGATGAAATTGGAGCCTTCTGGCGCGTTGTTCAATTTCTTGTCAGTGAAGGAGAAATCATTGAAGACGGCGATTTCAAAATACGTGTTCTTGCCCGTTTCCATTCTGATCGATTCAAAGATATACACTGGAATGAACCAAGAAAAGTTCTTTATCTTCAAAAGACCAGAATCTTCATGTTATACAAACAGAATTGCCACAAAATAGGAGATAAAATATTACCTGAAGAAACACTTAAGTATTATCTGGAGAATAGCAAATGTTTTCTTGGAGAACAGAGAATGACCTATCATGTCTTCAAAAAGGGAGTACAGGTTATTGACTATGAGCATCACAATGGCGTAAATGAACCAATAAAAAAGAGTGTTCAACAAAGGTCGTATTGCTTCGATTACCAGTTGTTGGCAGAGACCTTTGAAATTAATCTCGAATTGGGGAACACTGAAACTCCGGAAGAAGAACAAACATAGGAAAATCATATCAATATAGATTTTTACTGCCATGTAGCTGTGAAGTTGTGTGGCAGTTTTTCTTTTAAAAATAATTTATTCCTAAAAAGTCACTATTTCTTTGTCTTGTTTGTCTTACTTGTCTTTTATATGAAAATCAATGAATTAACCATTTTCCCTTTAGTCAAATGCTGTCATAGCTTGTCACAATTTGAACGGAAGCTATTTGCTCCCTTTTTTAGACTCTGTCATAAAAGCTATACTTTTGTCACTTATAGAAGAATGATTGTTATAATTATATATTTCCATAAATTGTTGGTAATTAGTATATTGTACAGCATTGTCTGGCTTTATGACAACAAAGACAAACAAGACAAGAAAAATATATCCTATTGAGAATAATTTATTCTGTTAGTGAATTATTCCCAAACAGGGTGGGAAGTGAAGCAGTCATAAACAGCCTGCCAAACTTCTTTGACGAATGGACTTGTAACAACAGATAGCAAGATAATTGTGATGGTCGTTTAGGTCATCACATTCTTGCTGTCAGTCGTGGAAAGTCGTTTCGTGTTTGGCCTTTGACTGAGTGTCTTTGATGCGCAGAGGAATGAAATTCCTCTAAGTCAGCGAAGTCTCTCAGACAAACTGTTTAAAGACGCTTCGCTTGGGTGGGAAATAATACTAATGATTAACAAGAATGCTAATCTGTTCGGACTTTGATCTGTTTTTTATCCCGTTACTCAATAAGATGACGAAATAAGAACTCAATAGTAGGGTGTAAAATGTATAAAAAGTTCTAAATCTCAATTAAGAGACATTTACATGATTTTACCTTAAATATTAACCTGGATTAGTGAAACGTCGTCATCAGGATTGATGATTGCCTTCTTAATCTCGGTTATGGATTTATTGCTCAGCATAGATTCTGCAATATTGTAGAAACCATCGGTGCAGAAGAATATTTTGTCATTACGAGATAGTTTAGCAACTCTTACTGGTATATCTTCACGTAAACCTGAGCCTTTTATGCATCTGGTAACTCGCGTGTGACCATAACCCACATCTAATATGTGGTCAGAAGTTAATATCGAAAGTCCATTATCATTCTTAAGGTAGATGCGCACATTTCCTTGCCATGTATAGAACATCCGGTAATCAGAAACAATTGCTAATGCTATTGTTGTACCCATTGGGCATTTGTACTCTGCAAGTCCTTTTGTTGCAATCGCATTGTCAGCTGTTTTTAGAGCATCCTTCAACATTCTTGTTTCAGAATGAAAACCCTTGTAGTTGTTGACAATATATTCTACAGCGGCTTCACATGCTAAGCGTGCAGCTATATCACCATAAGATAATCCTCCCATTCCATCGGCTAGGGCAATGACATAGCCATTAATACCCATATTCCTATACAGAAGATAATCTTCATTGGTATCTGAACTTCCGATGGAAAAATCACTTATCTTCATTTCTTTCCTCAATTTCTTTGTTTAGAATATCGTATATATTTGTCCAGATACTCAAGCTGACATCATAGGCATCATCTTCTTCATCACCATATAATTTGATGAAGTCTTTTATAAGGTCGCTTTCAGTTCCTTTATCAAGTTCTGTTTTTATCATATCAGAGTAATCGGCAAGGTGTTCATCGCTCAGTATGTGCTTGATTTCGCTTGCTAACCATTGAGAGCCCCAAATGATTTCCTTATCTCCTTCTAAGGTTACGTCATCAGGAATCACATCGCTATCAAGTAGTTTGGAGACATAATATTTTTCAAGAATGAAAAACATATCATCGGCATCTTTATGATTTTTGGTGTGTCTGTCCATGTAGGAATCCAGCTTAATAAAGAACTGTCCTGCCAATGTCGCGATGTTTACGTCAAACGAGTTGTTGATAGATACCGCAATAGAATGGTCCATTACATCAGTAAAGCATTTGACCGACATCTCCAACTCATATTCGGGAGGCCAAACTAAGGTTTCATTCTCTTCGGCAATATCACCAAAGGGAACAATATCTACCTCGTAATCATTATCATGATCTTCTCCTTCGTAATAGAATTTTTGATTAGCAGGAGCCTTTCTGAAGTGGTTCTTTTGAAGAATTTCGCTAAGATTATCGAATTGCGACCAATCAGACAAGGCAATAGCTACATCGAGATCTCTTGTTTTGCGTTTTGAAGGATACTCATCAAGCAACTTCATCATGATATCTCTAGCCGTAGCACCCACCACATAGAGTTTCAGTCCTATGCTTGAGACGCAATCGCTAAGAGCCTTGAGAGTCTCATATAAGGCATCATTCTCCAGCTCTTCTTTACTTAGACTATTTTTCATCATCGATGATTCTTTTGGCAGCTTCAAGACAACGGCTGTCTGTCGTTCCCATTAAATCTGCATAGGTTAATATTTTGGGGACCATTTTACTATCCGCTTCTCCTGTCCAGAATTTCTTGTAAACAAGAATGTCGCCATCAGAAGAGGGTAACATCTTTGCCGTCTTAATCAAATCAACACTATCTCCATCCGTGTAGATCGTTAGTATCTCTGGAGTTAGATATCCATCAATAAGATTGGCACCGCTTTCGCCACCCCAATAAGAGTTCTTTGGTAATTTTATATCCTGCCAATTTCGTCTAAGTTCAGGACTTCCAAGTCTCATCTTCTTCAAGAACAATTTTGGTTTTAAAGACTGGTTATATGTCACTTGCCATTCATTAAGTAATGTTCTCCAATCCATCAGAACTCTTCCTTTAGGAGTTTTTATAATATGATGGTGTCGGATCATATCCTCAATAACATTTTTAATGGTTCCAAGAGAGTATCCAGTTTCTTCTGCAATTTTTCTATATGTTTTTCCTATATTTGCCTTGTCTAGCAGGAAATAGAAAATTAGTTTTATCGCAGATTCACTGAACACTTTCGTTTCAGCCTCTTTGGGCTTGTTCTGTTTCTGCCCTGTAATGTATATATATAATGGTGGAATGTTGATATAGCAGTTGCCAGCATTGTCCAATACATTAAATCCTTCCTCTACAAATTTCATCATTTGTTGAGGGGAAATATAACCAGCAATCAATAGTACAGGTGCAGAGCCATCCTTTTTTATCTTTTGTAATTGGAGAATCACCTGGTTAAAGTTCGCCTTAGTTACAAAGCTTTTGATTTCGCCGGACATTTTTATGTCACCAATGTTGATTTCCACATCGTGATTTCCCTTACTAGCAGGTTTCACGGTGATGTCATCACGTCGCGTTAAACTCTTTAAATTCGCAGTGGCTTCTAAAGATAATTCCCTTTCATTTACCATATCTGTTCATTTTTAAATGTTTGTTCATGAATTTATGAACACTGCAAATATAGTGAACATTTTTACAACTACCAAACTTTTTGTTCAAAAGTTGATGTTTGTTCATGAATTTATGAACATGATGCTAGTATGAACACGTTAGCTTTTGATCTTTTTTGTGAAAATACACTGTCTTGTCGAAATTAGGAGTTGGGATTTTAGCTAATTATAGTTTAAGATTCAGAGATTTGTTGTGTGCATACTTGTACATCATAAGCGCGGTTACTTGCAAACCATATACCTTTATTCTCTCGAGCATTAGGCTCAAACTGTATGATAACCTCATCGTCCACCCGGATATTGAACTTCTGAAGTTTCTCATCACCGAAGACCTCGAAAAGTAACCGATGAGGAAATTGCCCTTCAGATTCAGCTATGAACTGCTGCATTTTCCACGCACCTCTTGCAGTTGTCCCGGATTTTGGTTCCACTACTGCGATAATTTTTCCTTTAAATTCCATTTTCCTATTGTTTTAAACGGTTGAGTAAGCAATTCTATGATTAAAGATCAGGGCAATGGCAATTCCAATGTCTTGATGACTTGTGAAGCATCCTTATTGATGAAATACCATCGCTCGGCTTTATATTCCAGCCCAGTATGATTAATGGCTTGGAAATCTACCTTTACTTTCCATCCTGTCCATTCCTGATTGTTGGTTTGCTTCAGCAATAATTCACGAATCTCAGAGTTGGCTCGCATCTGGCGACCAGCCAAGTCCATGACGTAAGCATCATTAGCATTGAAACTCTCGAAATTATTCGTACGTTTCATTATGCTTTGGGTTACTTGTGCCATAATACCCATGATATTTTTCTGCTCTTGTTCTGTAAAATAGATGGTACCAAAAACAGAATCAGGATCTGAAACACTAATGATTCTCAATTTCCCAGAGTCATTGATCGATTGTTCTAAATGAGCTTCCGCCAGCTCGATGACTTTATGCTGTCTATTGGTGCAGGATGAAATTGACAGTAATAAAACCGTTCCTATTAAAAAGTTAATATATTTTCTCATGTTCATATTTTGATAATTTTTGTTTTGTCAGGACTTAATGCAAGTCGTTTGTAATAAGCGGTTCCATCTTCCTTATACATTTCAATCACTTCATGCGTAATACCGTCTTCACAAATCTGTTGTGCTTCCTTTTTTGTTACGGCATGACCGCCAATATGACGCCAAATAGAGAAATTGCACGGATGCACTGTGTCTTTGTAATTACTGCAATTATAAGCTTTCAGTCCTACATGAATGTCACCGTCACAACACGGGCATTTGGCTATTTTAGAATCCAACATTACTTTTCCATCATTACCGATGGTCAGGGTTGAAGAAAACATCTTCCAATCGTTTGTGGCAAAGCCATCCAATACGCCAAGTTTTCCGGATAAAAAAAGTTCGACTTCTTCTTCGGTAATTTTACGATTGCAGATGATGCCTGGAATGAAGAACCCACAAGTCGGTTTTGTTCCAATGCCATTTTTACAGATGTAGCCTTTGCATGTTTTCACCATTGTATCGCCACATAATGGACATTTCCCTTCGAGATTGTGAATGTCATGCAACACATCCACCTTGCCGTTGATAATGGCAAAGCGTGCACGAAAAGACTGACCGTCTTTGTTTTTCATAGTCAGTACATCTGTCTGACCATCTTCTATCAATTTTCTGCATAACTCTTCAGTCATTTCTACGCCATGCATTACCCGGTAAAGAATGAATCCGCATTGCTTTCCACTTTGGGAAATACTGTTGCAGTGCCAGCCATAATCACTGCTGACTATTTCGCCTTTACCACATACAGGACACCTGCCCAAAAATTGATAATTATCTTCCATATTAAAAATCGTTAATTTTTTATTTTATATCAATTGTCCGCTGGAAACACCGACTTTTGACTTCAATTTGCCCTTCAAAGAGAAAACAGATAGCTCAAATCGAGTTTAATGTTCTGTCACCTTTATTCCTTTTTGCTATTTCTTGCTCCTTGCAAATATTTATTAATACGCTGATTGTTAGTTATATATATCTTAAATATAATCATTTATTTCCAGATGAGCAAATGTTGATTTCTAATGAATCACAGATATTTCCATTCATAAATCAATTGTTCCGCTATGGCTTTTCCCGACATAAAAGAAGCCCATCCTTCTGGATCCAGTCCAAACCAAAGGTCATTCCAAGACATCGTTCTTACCTGCCATGCCAGTAACCACAGGTCCGTATTGATACTTTCCAGTTTTGTTACGACTTCATTCGCTACATAATAGCGTTCGGCAGAGTTCAGCAGATTCACCTTGTTCTTTTGATTAATGGGTTTCCCGTTTGCATCATAATCAGAAGTCGTATATGATCCGCTTGTTACCAATTGTTTCATGAATGGATAGAGACTCGCCATCTGAGTGGCAGCATCCGTCAGTTCGTCTGAGACGAGTAATGCAATGGCTGTACCCTTAAGATGTCCTGGAAGAGATTTTTTGAGAAGCGACATATTCCTTGGTATCTCCGTAGTTGTCAGCTCTGCTGCCCGCTTTATTTGATACAGATTTTGCATTGCTCCCTGTACGTTGCTGAGATAATCCAACATTTGATCTTCTACCTTGTGCATCCGTTCCATTGCCGCCGTTACAGCTGTCTCGGCTGCAATAATTTTGTTCTGTGTTTTCTCGCGGTTATTGAAGATTTTCTTCAACATCTCACTTTGGGCTATTACTGCTCCCGTCAATGTGGGGTCGGTCTGTTGTGCATAACTGACTATACCTACAGAAGTACAGAATATTGTTAATAGGATAAATCTCTTCATGATTCAAATGGTGATTATAGTTTGAAACAATTCTTTCTGTCTTCGGCCAGTTTCTCATCCCGTTGGTATTTCGACTTCCCCAGAATGATACCCATCGGTTTATTCATGATCTGGTCATTCCAATCTTTAAAAGCAGGAGCTGCCTTCCATTGTCCGACTTTGTATCGTGAATGTATGTGCTTGCCCAGTTCTGCAATGGAAAGGTTATCAGTAGACATGGAAAACTCTTTGCCGCCGGTTTTGATAATGACTGCACTGTCTGACTTGATGATGTCTAGATGCAGACCTTCCAGCAGCCCGGCCATTCTCACGCCATAAATCCGGCCCGGCAGGTCATTGTCGAAACAATCTATAGCACGGGCTTCCGAATAATGATTCATGATGCCTGTAATCTGACGATCCGAGAATGTGCCACCAAGAGAAACCAATACCGAACTGTCCTTGTCTATCTTTAACCGGTTGGCCTGATAAAACGACATGATATCATATCCGCTTTCAGCAAAGTACACATTGCGAATATCTAAAGGATTCGCCTTGTTCGACAAATCGACAATCCATGCGGCAGACGATGAGTTTGTCCCCGCCGCTTTGCTCTTATAGCCATTATATCCACGTATTTCATAACCTAAAACCTTTACGGACCCTGGCTCGGTATAGGGAAATCCCAGGTTATAGTTGCCATAGGCTGTCGCATTTAAATCCTTGATACGGCATAGGAAAGGAGAAAATACGCGGACAGTTTCCTCTGTAATTCCCCGTCTGGAGAAGTATGACATCATGTGCTTTAAGTGTTCTTCTGCAGGTTGTGTCTCATATCGTTTCGGGTCAAACACGTGGCTTTCATTATAGCCGGTCTTTTCTAGATATTTGCTATCTCCGTAATTAGAAATCGGCTCATTGGCAAAACGAGCCATCACTTTTGCGACGATTTCCCATGTGTCACATCCGCTTTCCCCGAAACTATTGATGTTTTCCAGAATAAGGTTCACCACGTCACCACCTTTGGCTCCATTTCTGTGGAAATAAGTCTGAGAGGATTTATCATTTGGATTCTTGATGACAAGTTTGTCACGGTTGATACCACTGTTATCCAGTACCATCTCAATGTATCTGCCCACACCCGCAGAACGGTCCAGACGATAACCGAGATAATAGGCAATGTCATCCACACCGACTTTTGCCTTGAGGTCTTTGAAATTGACTTTGATTGCCATTACTTTATGCTTATCCTATTTTTAGCTGTTGCTCTTTGCTTATTCCAACTTTCGGAAGAACATTTGCAAAACTCTTGTTGAGTGTTTGTGTCAGTAAACGCTGTTTGTCTTCTGTCCTGTCAAGTGAAAAATAGAGTGTGGCTACATTGCTTTCAATCTTTTTTATTCCAAGGTCAACGCCATTGTAAGAGGCTCGCACGGCATAGTTTCCATTTCTTAGTTTAAAGATGGATGCATCCTTGAATGGCACTTCTTCGCCAGTCGAAGCTATTTCAAAAGGCATACTCTTTGAACGGTTCTTTTCCAACAGAGGTGGTTCTCCGAGTGCCAACTTCTGCTCGTCCACTTTTTCCAATACCATGTTGGCCGCCTTGTTTACATCTGCCATTACCGAAACGATAAATTGGGGATTTTCTTTTAGTGCCCCAATCCAGTTATCCAGATAAGCGGCATTGTTATTAAGAATGCGTTTGTCAAACCCCATTGAGTTGCCGATCATAGCCGATGTCAGTTCCGCCACCAGTTCTTCCTTGGCATATTTCGGATCACCGAACTTGTCGCCACTCAACCTGTTCAAACGCTGAGCAGTGCCTGTAGAGTGGGCCATTTCATGAAGAGCGGTGGAATAGAATTCCATACCATCCTTATAGATTGCTTCGTTTGAATTTCCCTTATTGAACTGAGCCTTCATTGGAAGGACAATCTCATCACTTGAAGGACGGTAAAAGGCGTTGCCGGATGGTTTGTCACAGTGAATGGGACAAATCCAACTCTGCAGTTCAAACATTTTGTCAAGAGCAGCGTTAGAAAACATACCATTCGTATCTCTGATCTCAGGAAGAGTAAAACGTTTCAAAAGGCTCTGGTATTTATTCGGATTGACCTCCGGTAGATTCGTTTGTTCCAGATTGAAGACACTGTAAGTACGAAGAAACGGAATGACATTCATCTTGGACTGCTGATCTTTAGGCATCTGTTTGAAATCATCGTAATCGACTCTTCTTCCGTTCCGGTCATGTACCACAACATCCCAGTATAGTACAGGCATCGACTTTTCACCTTGCAGAATATGGGCTTTAAGGTCACGTGCCTGCATGAAGGTCAGATAGACCGGTGTCTTGTAACCTTTCAGGGCCGTATTCAATTCCAAGAAAAAAGAGTTGCTGCCTGAATAGTTTCTTCCCGTAACGTTTTGAGGTAGTCCTCCAACGGCATTTCCGGCAATCCATCCCTTTTTCCAATCCTCAGACTTCATAGCCTCCATGCGGTCAATCATCATACCGGTGAACAGGTCAACGGCTTTCTCACTTTGTGATTTTGCATTGTTTTCAGTACCATTCTTCATTATCGTCATCTTCAAGAATCTGATGATCAAACATCTTTCTATCGGTCATATCCACATAGAATTCTGCTGCATCTTCACACGGTTTCGTTCCATGATCTTCACACCATTGTTTGAAGTCATCGGAGTTTTCGCCTCTGAGTACAAAGTCGAGCCAACCGATTTCCCCTTCCTGCTTAAGCTGTACCAGCTTTTCATAAGTTTCTGCCATCATAATTATTTATTTAAATAGATTCTTTTACCAAAAGCTCTGCCGATGAGAAAGACCTTACCGACAGGGAAAGACACAGAACTTCAAACTTTCAGTCCACGGTTTTGCGTTTCCGCCGGATGATGGTTTAACAGAGAGGTCATCTCATTCATCAGATATTTGGCCGCCAGTTGTCCACGATCAGCTGTCTTTGCAGAAAACAGGGAATATCCGTCATCGAAGGACAAGGCTTTCTTATCCGTCTTACCAACTTCGCCCATGTTGACGAAAATGTTCCATTTGCCATTTTGCTTATCTTTAGACACACGCACATCACTCATTTTGATTCCTTCCGGTAATTTATATTTTTCATAAGCGGAAGCCAGATGCAACCGTTCTCCAAAGTTTTTCTCAACCAACTTGGCCGGTGTTGTTACACGGTCAAAATAAGCATTCAAGTCTTTCCAGGACATTAGTTGTGATATTTTCTGCTCACCGACCTGTGCATAGAGTTTGTATTTACCGAAATCCTGTTTTGTTTCATCTTTTTCCTTATAGACGTTCATCTTGTCGATGGTTCGCCCGTCTGAAAGTTGCCTGTCAGCCTTGAATTGTTCCAGTGTCACTTGTTTGGCTACTTTAGTGGGATAATATTTTTCCATCATTTCCTCCACAGAGGCCTCTTTATTCTGGTAGGCCGTTACATCTTCCTTCAACATCTTTATCGGATGTAATTGGATACCATCCAATCTGGCAGTATAATACCAGTCTTCAGGTTTATCCTTCGAAGGAAAGGCATGGGCATGAGTCACTTTTCCACCGTTCACCGTAATCATCTGCGGTTCACGATATTCTTTCTGTGCCTTTTCCATCTCTTTCTTGGCAGGCTCATTCTTAACATGGAATTTTTCTCCAGTTTTCACTTCGGCAGTCTTTTCAGCGGTCTGCTCTTTTGTTGCAGTCTGCTCGGCTCTTTGCTGCTTCACCGTCTTCTTTTTCTTTGTGACCATAATGATTCATTCTTTTGAAAATTTTATAATGACGTACAAAGAAAAGGGCATGAAGATTCGTCCTTATCCAAATAAGAATAAGGCTGAAAAATGATCTGTTGTCGCTTGTTCTTTGACATGTCTTTTTATCTGAATGCGCCTTTAACCAATGCCCTCCAGAAAACTGTTGGGTGGAAATTTGAATTAAAGGCCTCACTCTGTCTGACTATGCCAAAGCTGTGTGATTGAATATTAAAGATACTCCTATGGAGCGCTGTTGTTTATATTAACAACGGATTTTTTATCGTTTTAGTCCGCTGAATTGTTTTTCTTCTTTATTTTCTTTTATTTGATAAGATAGCTTATCAACGACTTGTTGGTATTGCCAACGATTCTCATCGGTCATTACGTAACCCATGAAATCTTCATTTGCGATGTCATACCTTATTTTCTGTTGCTTTTCCCATTCCTTCATATCCCCGTTGACTACTTTGAAACCTTGCGGTTCGCGCAAGTCAACCCCGACAGACACTTTACTTTCGCCGATACTCAGTTCAATAGGCTTGCCGTCGAGAGCAGCCTGCTTCTGATTCTGTCCCAGTTCAATATCGTTTATCTTTTCCATCTCGCGGAGTTTTTCCGTCAGTCTTACCTGTGTGACATTCTTTTGTATCAAAGATTTTGTCTCCCGGTCCAATTGCACATATTTTTTCATGCGGATACCACTTTCGTTTGTCTCCTTTTGAATGACCTCGCCATGACTGAGACGCTCCAGTTCCGTAGCATTCAGTTTCATGTCATTGGCAATGGTTCTGCGAATAGGATAAGTCATTAGTAAAATGGCTCCGGTTTGATCCCTCACCATTTGCAACTTGAGTGGTAGGCCGATGACCTTGCCATTTTCTGTCTGAATCTGTGCTTGAATAAAAGGAGATACCTTACCGTCCATGAGTGTATTTCTCAGGTTTTCAGGCATAGTGAGGAGTTTCTCTTCGCTGATACCCAGTTTGGCTAATTTGCCATAAGGTATCTGTTCATTTGAAAACATTGTTTGTCCGTCCATAAGGAATGATGCTTTATATATCTTTGTGACTGTAAATCAGTTTATTGTTACAAATGTATACGAAAAATCCAATTTTTAGATGCTATCGGGTTCTGTTCTTTACCCTTTATTTTCTTTCGCTTCCCGCTCTGAAAGTGACAGCACAGTTTTATACGCTTAAACTCGAAACAAAGAAAATATCTAAAAAGCTGTTATCCAAAGGGGACAGCATATCTCAGAGGACACTCCCCAAAGAAGTATCTGAGGAAAAACTTGTTTCAATGGGAAAGGGATATAAAGTCACGATAAACAGGGATGTGCCGGTATTTGTCAATCTGACGGACAGCCTACTTTCAGGTCTTATTAAGGAACGGATGAATGTTTGTCTACCCTTGGATTTATTGAACGTCAATTCAGCATTCGGGATAAGACGTGATCCGATTAGTCTTTGCCGCAAATTTCATGACGGTATTGACTTTCAATGTAGATACGGACGGGTTTATTCCATGCTACCAGGGATTGTAAGGGAGGTACATCATGGGAAAAAGGAATATGGCAATTCTGTTCTTCTTGATTATGGTAACCTGCAATGTCTGTACGGACATCTATCCCATATAACTGTAAAACAGAATGAGACTGTAGAAGCCGGTACGATCATTGGTATTTCCGGAAATTCAGGAAAGTCAACTGGTCCACATTTGCATCTCAGAATTAAAAAAGACGGGAAAAACATCGATCCTGAGCCCTTTATTGCATACCTCAATCACTACATTATAATGCTGCAAGATAGAATTCGCTATTTGCAAGATGGCACCCTGCCAGATCCCGGATTAAATATGGACCGTCTTTATGCAACATTACAGAAATATGGCATTCGCTATCCAAAGATCGTCATGGCTCAGGCCATACTGGAGACCGGTTATTTCACGTCAAAAATATGTTTGGACAAGAACAATCTTTTTGGATTGCGTCGTTCAGATGACGGAAGTTATTATGACTTTGATACCTGGGAAGAGTCCATCAAGGCTTATCGAGACTATGTGCAATACAAGTACCGCAATGGTGATTACTATACATTTCTGAACCGTATTGGTTATGCCGAAGATAGAACATATACGCTGAAATTGAGAAAGATTGTTGATAGCCTTTAATCCCTTCCACTGATATCAGTTTTCTTTGGATATTGAGTATGAACTATAACGTTTTGATGTTGAATACAATGGCATCATCCAAAAAATAGAAATGTAGACTATAATTGGGTTCTGGCATCAGTTATCGTTTAATTGACTATTAGAAAAAGCAGTGATAAATTGCTAATAAAAGGCATCTCAATCTGACTGAACACCGTATATTTTAGATGCAAGCATATACTTATTATGTCATTGCATAATGACCAATATAATGTTTTCCCGCAAATCTATTATCCATTAAATGCTATTTTCCCGCGAATCTTTATTATACAGTCTGTCTTCAAAACGTTAAATATCTACGGATTTATTCTAAAATGTTTGTTGTAGTGAACATTTTTATTTATCTTTGTGCCGTACAATAAACATTTAGTATGAGTAGAAAGACATTTGGTAAGGTTATGCCAAAACCCGTGACTCAGAATTTGGAGTTAATGGGCGAGCAGATTATGCTGGCACGTAAACGGAGGCATTTCACCATGCAAGATATTGCAGACAGGGCAACCGTGACACGTCTTACGGTGTCGAAGGTGGAGCATGGCGACCCCTCGGTGGCAATGGGTATTTATGCCCGCGTGCTTTATGCACTCAATCTTGAAAACGACATCAAACTGATTGCCGGTGACGATGCCCTGGGTCGTGACCTTCAGGATGCGGAGCTTAAAAAATAGAATAGTATGGAGAAGATATATGTATATGCTGACTTTGACTTTCTGGAGCAGACAGAGGAGATAGGCGTACTCTCTTATGAGCGTGTAAGGGGCAACGATCACTTTGCCTTTGAATTCTCACGTGAGTGGTTGTCCCGTCATGGGGGCGTGATTCTTAGTGGTGATGTGATGAACGTCAGAGGAATGCAATATCCCAGGCAGGGTAACTCTGTGTTTGGTTTCGTTAAAGATTCTTTCCCTGACAGATGGGGCCGGGCTCTTCTGGACAGAAGGGAACGACTGGCAGCGCAGGAAGAGCATAGACCCGTGAGGACGTTAAGCAATTATGACTATTTGGTGGGTATAGAAGATCTGACGAGGATGGGTGGCATTCGGTATCGTACAGAGAACAATGGCGCATTCATCAACTCAAACTCGCGATACAGTGTACCGCCACTTGAGAGTCTTAGAGCATTGTGTGATGCCTGTCAAGAGATCGAATCGGCTGAAGAACGTAATGAACTTCCCCAGCAGCGTTGGCTTGACCAACTTGTTGACCCAGGTTCTTCACTCGGTGGTGCCCGGCCAAAGGCCAATGTAGTGGACACAGATGGACGGCTTTATGTTGCCAAATTCCCATCGAAAAAAGACCTTGAAGATACCGAATTGATAGAGCATTTCTCTCATATTCTGGCACGTAAAGCGGGTATCGATGTGGCTAACACTCGTGTCATTCCCATTTCAAAGGACAGGCATCTGCTGTTATCTGAGCGATTCGATAGAACCCCAGAGGGCAAGCGCAGGCATTTCGCATCAGCCATGTCACTTCTTGGTCTAGACGATGGAAGTGGTGCCGGCACGGGTAATGGCTATCTTGACATTGTAGATTTTATCGTGCGAAATTGCACAGATGTTCAACAGAACCTACATGAGCTCTATCGTCGCGTGGCCTTCAATGTTCTCTTTGGAAACACTGACGACCATTTCCGCAATCATGGCTTCATACTCACCCCGAAAGGTTGGACGCTCTCGCCTGCCTACGATATCAATCCATCAACAAAGACTCACCAGTGTCTGTTGATCAATGAAAATACCGAGCTATCAGACATTAATGCTCTGCGAGATTCGAGCGAGAGCTATATGCTTGACAGAGGAGACGCTTCTGATATTATTAATGAAGTAACCAGTGTCATTAGTGATTGGCAAAGAGTAGCCACAGAGAATCAAATCCCCGTTAAAGTGCTGGAGCAATATGAAGATAGATGGACTCATTACACATCATAGACTAACTTTTGTACCGTCAAACAATAACGCCAGGAATTGTATAGTTCTCCGGTTTGCAGTATATAATCTGTCTCTGAACGTTTATACAACTAATAATAATGCCCAAATCACTATCAAATGACAAGGATAGAAAGCATAGAAAAGGAACTTTGAATAGGAGCCTTTTATAAAGCCTCGTTCCCCGTTGTACAAACTGATCAAACCGAAAGATGCCAGAATGCCCAAGGGATGGAAGTCATAAAACAAAGGCAAGGCAAAAAGCAATTGAAGTAGCGGTTTATC
>Ga0183095_10103_pt1 | contig 112409 bp, 120 predicted proteins | sample BioMet4_FD_130346 | JGI IMG/M metagenome (GOLD analysis project Ga0183095, IMG submission 130346) | Microbial communities from bioreactor (seeded with sewage sludge) at LBNL, California, USA - Biofuel metagenome 4 (v2) (version 3) | ecosystem: Engineered > Bioreactor > Anaerobic > Unclassified ...
ATAACTAACAGTCATTATAATAAATTTACAGGAAGGCGTACCCATGAGGGTGCGCCTTTCTGTTTTTGGAGGCAATAATGAAAGGCACGAATATTTCTGAACTTGACTCTCTTCAGCCCACCGACCTTAATGCCGGTCAAGTTTTCAGCGGCAAGCCCTCTGGCACCACGGTCAGGGGCTATGCCGTTCCTTCGGCCTACACCCCGGCAATTGATCACGACTATATCTTCCATGAGTCGAGCCGCGACATGGTGGTCTGGTTCGTAAATCTTCAAGGGGCACAGGGGGCACATGAACCGCTCTATGTCTTCGGCCCCACAGGTTGTGGCAAAACAAGTTGCATCAAACAACTGGCAGCCAGGCTCAACTATCCGATCTTTGAGGTCACCGGCCATGGGCGGCTGGAGTTCGCCGATCTGGTGGGGCATCTGACGGTCAAAGACGGCAATATGACCTTTGAATATGGCCCTCTTGCCCTTGCCATGCGGTATGGGGCAGTTCTGCTGCTTAATGAGATCGACTTAACCTCACCAGAAATAGCCGCTGGCCTGAACAGCGTTTTGGACGGCTCCCCCCTGTGCATTGCAGAAAATGGGGGTGAAATTATCCAGCCGCACCCCATGTTCCGTTTCGTGGCCACGGCCAATACCAATGGCGCTGGCGATGACACGGGCCTGTACCAAGGCACACAACGCCAGAATCTCGCCTGGCTCGACCGCTTCACCATCTGCGAAGTGGGCTACCCTGATGCAACTGTGGAGAAAAAGCTGCTGTCCCAGCGCTTCTCTTCGCTGCCCGAAACGCTCTGTGCCACTATGGTGGACTATGCCAATGAAGTCCGCAAACTGTTCATGGGTGAGGCATCAACCGGCAACCTCACCAACACCATAGAAGTCACCTTCTCCACGCGCAGCCTGCTGCGCTGGGGGGATCTGACCGTGCGCTTCCAGCCTCTGGCCCACCAGGGCATACAGCCTGTCACCTATGCCCTCGACCGTGCCCTGGCCTACCGCGCCAGCCGCGAAACTCGTGCCATGCTGCACGAATTGGCACAGCGCATGTTCCCGCAACAGGTGGAAGCTGAAACCCTCAAAACCGAAACGACTGAAGCAGAAACCCTGCAAGGTGAGCAAGCCCTGCGCTTCATGCGCAGCAATTTGAGGAACACTCCCACGATAGCAAAGCCCCGTGTCCATCTGGAGGTAGTTCATACCCTTCCTGGCAAAAAACAGAGCGGTAAGTTCTGGATCGGCGAGGCTCGGCCTGAAGGCCTCATGCTTCATTGGGGCAAGCCGGACACTGCCGGGCAACAACACGTTATCTCCGCTGAAAATTGTGCGGGCAACAATTCCGTACTGGAGCTTGAAGCCCGTGCCGCCAAAAAGCTCACGGAAGGCTACGTCCTTAACACTACAAAAAGTTCATTCTAGGAGACTTTTATGACACCGATTGTTTCTGACATTCGCATTCTGGACAATTTGCTGGCCCTTAACCTCAATGTCAGTCTGTGGTCAGCCCGACGCAAGATGAGCCAGGATGACCTGGGGGGAGCGGAACTGCCACCCGAAGATCTGGCGTCCCTTGGTTCCAAACGCATTGCCGACCCGGAGAACCTCAAGGTGTTTGGCACACTCAAGGCCCGTGCCTTCAACTATCTGGACAGACACGGAGTGCGCTTCATGTCCGGCTGGGCCATTCCTGAAGAAAAAGCCGGTGAAATCGTGCAGGAGCTTTGCAACATCCGCAACGACTTCCAGAAAGAAAAGGAATCCTTTCTGGCTGGCTATGATCAAAATGTGCAGAGCTGGATAGAGAAGCATCATCAGTGGGGTGAAATTATACGTAATTCCATCGTGGGGCCGGACTATGTCCGCGCCCGAATGGATTTTCGCTGGCAGTTGTACAAGGTGTCTCCGTTGGAACAGCATGCGGACAACACAGCCGTGCTGGAAGCCGGGCTGGCGGAAGAGGTGCAGGGCCTCGGCGGCACACTGTTTGATGAGGTGGCCAAGTCGGCTGACGATATCTGGCGCAGGGTTTATCACGGCAAGACGGAGGTAACCCACAAGGCGCTCTCACCGCTGCGTACCCTGCATGCCAAGCTCACGGGCTTGTCTTTCGTAGAGCCACATGTGGCTCCTGTAGCAGATGTCGTGCAGGCTGCACTGCTGCGCATGCCCAAGAAGGGCAACATCATCGGCACAGACTTGCTCTTGCTCCAGGGGCTGGTCTGCCTGCTCAAGGACAGTGATGCCCTAGTGGCGCACGCGCAGAAGGTCATTGAAGGCTATGGTCCGGCCTTTGTGCTGGACGCCTTGCTGGCTGGTCCAGCGTGCGTATCCGAGCCGGATGATCCTGCTGGACGGGTGGACAGCACCGTGGATGGAGAACTGGACGATGAACCCATCCTGCCTGAGATTCCCGTGGTTGACAGCCCGTTGCCTCATCCTGCCATCCCCAGCCTGGGCCTGTGGTGACGCCATGGTACGCACAAAAGACGTTCTCAACTGTCTGCCCCTGCTGGCGTCCATCCTTGGCGATCGCTATGGGGTGCAGGTACGTATCGGCGGCAAGGAAGCCTGCACCAACGGTAGGGTTATCCACTTGCCATCGTTGCCCATGGATTGCGAGCCGGAATTGCTGGCACTCGCCAAGGGGTTTACAGACCATGAGGCTGCCCATATACGGCACACAGATTTTAGTGTGCTAAAAACTGCAAACCTTGATCCTGTGACCTTCAACCTGTTTAACTGTCTTGAGGACTGGCGTGTTGAAAAGAAGCTGTCGGGTATTTTCCCCGGCTGCCGGAGAAACTTGAACTGGCTGATACGACGATTCTTTGTAGAGCAAGCACAGCCAAGGGCCGGGGACGATTCCCCGGCCCTTGCTGTTTTGGACTATGTGCTGTTGACAGTGAGAGCTTGGGATGTGGATGAGGTGACCCCGGCACGCCAAAACGCAGCGAATATCATGGAGCAGCATTTTCCCGGCTTGAAAGCGGCAATGGATGCCATTTTGGTCAGGGTCTACATCCATTGTCCAGATACAAAGGCAGCAGTCGAATACGCTCGACAAATTGCCATATGCGTCAGGCAGTGGGAACCACATCAGCCAGCTGCAACCAGCGAAGGCACGAATAATAATGGTCAGGGAGCCACTCCAAGGGCGACAGGGGAGGCCAACGATTCTGCCACACAAATTGACCAGCAATCTGAACCGGTCCAACTGTCGAGTGCTTTACCGCTCAAGGCCTTGTTTCATGCAGAGGCGCAGGATCTCCCCAAGCAACTCGGCGAAATCATGTCGATTGAGCTTGCCAATAGCAGCGCAGAATCCGCTGGTGACGCACTGACCGTGGCCGTGGAAGGCACCCGACATGCAGCCCCCTTGCCAGCAGAGCAGAAGCTGCAAGCCCTTCAGGCCAGCGTTGCCCTGCGCACTCGCCTTCAGGGACTTCTGCAGGCGCAAACCCAGAGGCGTTGCAGCATCGGGCGCAGAGGAACACTGCATGCCAATTCGCTACACCGTCTGCGGGTTGGCAATGATCGGGTTTTCCAAAAAGAATCTGAGCAGCAAGGGCTAAACACCGCTGTCCACGTCCTGCTGGACGTAAGCGGCAGCATGGCTGGTGCACCGATTAATCTTGCCAATCGGGCCTGCTATGCAGTGGCAACTGCCCTGGGTCGTATCCGTGGCGTGAATCCTGCAGTTACGGCTTTCCCCGCTACTGCGGTCACAAACTCTGTATTCCCCATCATGCGGCATGGGCAATCGGTGCCTGATTTGTTCGACATTCGGGCTTCTGGCGGAACCCCCTTGGCTGGGGCCTTGTGGTGGATTTTGCAAACCATGTTGCCCCTCAAAGAGCAACGCAAGATGATCTTGGTGATCACGGATGGCATGCCGGACAACCCGTTTGCAGCAAACAATGCCATAGGGGTGGCCCAAAAACTTGGTTTTGAAGTTTATGGCCTTGGCATTCGGGATGAACACATCACGCACCTGCTGCCACACACAAGCCGGGTGGTCAACGATCTGCCCGATCTAGTGCCTGCCATGTTCACGATGCTGCAGGTAGCCTTGCTTAAAGGCGGTGCTGTATGATGGCTCCTCTCGATTTCAGCCCTTGGTACCGAACGGGAATATTTCGTTTCTTCTTACTTAACAAAAAGCGGCGCATCCAGCGCTGCTAAATGAAGGGAGGGTAAATGAATTACCTGAACTGGATACCTGTTGTTATTGCGGTGCTTCAGGCCATCAAAGATAACTGGGACGATTAGCTTGTACTCGGCTAACAAGAAGGAGCATGGACATGAGCTGTAAATGGGCATTTATAGGCGGCATACTGGCAGGGATCGCAGGAGTATTCACAGCGGCTGCGGTTTCGGTGGAATTGGAAAATCGAAAAGACAGCAGATGCAATGCGGAAGAGGAACTGAAAAGGCTGGCCTTGCCTGAAAGCGAAGGCAGGTAAACAAGTTGATCACTGGGCAAGGATTCAGGCTATTCCTGCTTTCTTGCCCAGTGATGCCATTTCCTGAATGAAGCGAAGAGAATATCGATTCTTTCATTTCGATTTCTCGAAAGAAATTTTTGAGATAAGTTCCTCGTAAATTTGTTTTATTGAAAACTTATCTCCATATTGCCTGCCGGCCAAATTTTGTATTTCATGCCCAAATACCTGTCGAAACATGTCAGTATGCATGTTTCTGACTTTGAAAAAATTTGAAAAAGAGTGTCTGAGTGAATGAAAGCTTTTTCCATCAACAATATTTTTTTCTTTCAGAAGTAAACCAAATGCTTTTCCTACTTGCTTTCCATATTTAGGTGATTTTTCAGTTTTATTTAATAATGGAAATAGTCTGATCTGATTGTTTTTTATCATTGCATTCCTGTATGATATCAAGCCTAATTTTATCAGATGCTCATGTATTGGTATCTTTCGTTTTGCATTTTTCGTTTTTAAGATTTTATCGCATAAACCGTCAGTGCTGTCTTCTCGAATATCAATCAAAAATATGCCATCTTCTTCATAGATATCCTCGCAGTGAAGCTGACATATTTCTTCAAGCCGCATCCCAGTATAGAGGGCAATCAAAGGAACCCAATAATAGGCTGGATTCTTGAAAGCACTAGGTTTATAGCCAGCGCAAAAGAATATCCGTTTTATATCATCATCAGTGAGTGGGAGTCTCTTTTCTATGTCCTGCTGTGTATCTTTAAGTCCAAGTCCTTGCGCAGGATTACGCTCAATCAAATTCTCACGCATAGCCCAAGTAAACATTCCTGAAACAGCTTCAACAATTACATTGATGCTTTTTATACTCAATGGAGTTTTATTTTTGTATTTTTCAATGAACTCTTTTATGGAAAGCCCAGATTTATCTAATTGTTCTCGCCATCGCGGAGGAAGTTTTTGAAGTGTATCTCTAAAACTACGCATATCCTGTCTGGTAATAGAATTTATTGGTTTGTTCCCAATGATTCTTAAGAGGCTTGTAACTCTGTTTTTATGATCTGCAAGAGAACGTTCGGCCCATGCGCCGTCTTTAACTTTTATAACGCAATAGCGATCTATGAGTTCATCAAGATTTAGATACTTTTCTTCTGCTGGGCTTAGAGATTGTTGATATGGAGTATATTCTGCTTGGTGGTAGGGTTGTTCATAAGAAAAATCTCCTCGTAGTCTTGCTGCCCTAATTTTTTGAAGGCTGATTTGCATGGCCAGATAACTTCTGGTGAGTCCATCTACATTGTCGCGGGAAATTTCTGAGATATCAAATACACCGTTCTTAACAAGGTCAAAGACACAACGTTGAACATCGTTATCGAAATTATTTCCAGTATTGAGATTGTTAAGGTGCATTGATGCTATGTTATCGTTGATATGTGCAATATCAACATTTTCAATGTTACCTTCGTCATCTTCAGTCTGGATTATATCCGGTGGAGTAGGCGATACAGCCTCATCATCAATCTGATACTTTAAATATCCGTTCAATCGTTTACGAATATCAGAAGGGCTCAATTCTCGTTTGTCTGGAGCATCAAGGATTTTATTCAGCTCATCCTGAAGGAATTTACGAAGTTCCTTAATTCGCTTCATGTTTTCAGCAAAATCAGTATGTCCGCTCATCGTCCAGTGCTCCAAGGATTCTTTGGTCAAGGCGTGTAGCTGCGCAGCTATGCGTGATGCCTGAAATTGATAGGCCGTACGCAGGCTGATCCGGATTTCTTTCGCGGGACAGCCTGGCGTGTGCTGCTTGGGAAGCTTATAGCGATAGTAAAATATCCTTCCTTTTAGGTAAAGGAAGGCAGGAAGCTTGGCAGGGGAGAGGTGATTATTGGGGGCATACTTGCACATAGTCGGAACTCCTGTGACCCAGTGAGTGCCCCAAAAGGGCATCTGCAAAGGGGAATGGGGTCACCAACTACGGAAAGCTTATCAAGCGATAGAAAAAGAAAAAGGAATTGAGCTTGTTAGCTCAATTCCTAAATTCGTGGTGCCGAGGGCGGGACTCGAAATTTAATGAAAAGTCAAATTATTTGACGGTATATGTGAACAGCAATTTTTTCAAAACCAACAAAAAAACCAACATGTGAATTTATTGGATTTTTTCGATATTTTTTGCCTTTCAGCCATATTCGGACTCGGTTCGATTCCCGACATAGCCCTTATCGCCTTTCTATCCCACCAATTTATACCTGCCATTAGCAACACACACCATACCGCAGGCCACTAGTTTTTGAACCGACCGCGGTGGGGTGCCTGTCTCGACATCGAGCTGAAGGATGAGGAGTGACTTGTATCGAGCAAGCACTGCCAACCCTTTGGCTTGAGAAACTCGTCTTGAGTTCCATATCCATGAAAGATGGACATCTAAAACTCCGTCAGCCCTTTTGACCAGGTGGGGGACTGCCCCCAAGCTTCGTAGGTGCTTCAGTGGATCATAGAGTTGAGCCATGAGCATATTTTTTCAGAAAACTGGCAAAAAGGAAATCTACGAATTATTCTGCAATAATCGAAAAATTAATTTTACATAAAATATTGTTGATAAACATGAAAAATTAGCATAGAAAATATGCATTCCAGCGCGGTGTGAGACGATGGAAGCACTTCTGTCGTGCCGTCGGTCAGATCGTGAAGCAGAGCGAAAGAGGAGGCACAATGAGCACTTATCCGATCATGCCTATCCGCATCGATGTCCAGCCGGATGGCATTACCAATGCCCCGTGGATTGTCATCATCGACCCCACCAAAATCAAACAGCGCCTGCTGGAACGCATCGACAATTACGAGCTGAAAAGCCTTGCCGACATGGACAATGAAGATGTGATCAGCGCTGTCATGGAATTTGTTCGTGGCCCGTTCTTCACCGCCGATCAGGCACTTGAGGCCATGCAGAAGGTAAAACACTCCTGCTATATGAGCGATGACGCACAACTATGGTGCGCCTCGGGTTGGCCCAATCCAGAATATGAGCAAGCTTTTCGGGCTGCTTGTAAAGAGCACGGGGTAAAAGCATGAGCGATGTCATACACTCCCCCGAGCACTATACGGATTATCCCGTGCAGCCTATCGAGATCGCCCGACATTTGGGCTTTTGCATGGGAAATGTGGTCATGTACGCGCTCAGTGCCCCTTATGCTGGAGTGGGAGAGCCCGTCAACGACGCGCTAAAATATTTGGAGTTAGAGCAGGAAATCCCGATGGTAATGGCTTCACAAGAGGCATCTACTGCTACGGAAAAGATCAAAAAACTATCAGACTACCTACACGGTGTTCCGTTCCTTACGTCTACCTCCCCATACATGGAAGTTATCGCTGAATGCCAAGCAGATTTTCTTGATTTATTAGAGAGCTATTTGCAAGGCGCAGAGGAAACACTGCTGACTCGTATTCGTTCTTGCCTTGCCAGTCTGGCTGAAGCCATTGAGACAGATCATTGCCGGATCTGTGGCTGCACCGATGAACACGCATGCGAAGGCGGGTGTTACTGGGTGGAAGAGGATCTGTGCTCTGCCTGCGCTGAAAAAAATCTGTCATGACCCACTGCTGGCGCAGGAAATGGAGCTTGCCCCTGTTTCCTGAACGGACCCGCAAAGGCAGAGCCATCGCTTTTTATGAGGAGAACGCAACATGGCTACAACAACGCGCATGGAATGGGCAGACGCGACCACAAATACCGCCGTGGGCTGCTCGCACTGTTCCCCAGGATGCGACCACTGCTACGCTGAAAAGTTTGCACACCGCCTGTCAAAAAATCCTGTAGCCACAAAGGTCTATGCAGGCGTTGTCGATGAAAGGGGCAAGTGGACGGGAAAGATAAATTCCAACTTTTCCGAAAAGATGTACCCGCACCGGGTACCGGGCAAGGGCAAGAGGGTGTTTGTCGGCAGTATGACCGACATTTTCCATCCCAACTATCCTGCCGACAACCGCGACGAGCTCTTTGCATCCATCATGGCCGACTGCATCTTTTCAAACGGGCACGGCCACACCTACATCGTCCTCACAAAGCGGGCGCAGGCCATGGCTGAATACTTCTCAGCAGGGCCTGAAGTGTTGTTGCGCAGGTGGGGCAAAGCTGGAAACGGCTGGATAATTGTTGGTGATGGGGAAAGCGAATCGTTTGAAGAATACGCTGAAGGGCAGACCATTCCACAACATGGGCATGAAAAGTACCCATCGCTTCGGCATGAACATCTGTGGCCACTTCCCAACCTGTGGCTTGGCGTGACGGTTTGCAACCAGTCAGAGGCTGACACAAAAATTCCCGCACTGTTGGCTACGCCAGCGGCAAAGCGTTTTGTAAGTTTGGAACCATTGTTGGGGGCCATTTCATTATCTTACCTTCAGGTTGGACAAAACGACGATATTGACGCTCTGCGTGGCATTTTTCACCAAGCGGACCATTGGAATCCTGACCATGATGGAACACCAACGGGTTCCAAACTTGATTGGGTCATTGTTGGCGGAGAAACTGGCCCTAGGTCGCGGCCCATGCATCCCGATTGGGTTCGGAGCTTGCGCGATCAATGCCAGGAGGCAGCCGTACCATTTTTCTTCAAAGGCTGGGGGGGATGGAAGCCATCTCCCTCAAGTAGACCTTTGAGCTGGTCAACACACATGATCTGTTCTCAAACAGCAAATGTTGTTGAAAGTTCACACACCGAGAAAATTCGCAATACCATGTGGGGAATATCACGTGTCGGCAAAAAACGCGCTGGACGCCTGCTTGACGATCGGGAGTGGGACGAGGTGCCGTCGTGATCTACAATGTCATCTCAATTCGTCAGCCCTGGCCATGGGCAATATTCAATTTGCGCAAGGACGCTGCGATGGTAGGGCATTTTCAATCTGAGCAAAATTACAGATTGCGCCAGGCTGGTGCACAAACCAAGTGAGGGCGGCGTGAAGAAGAACTACTACCTTGGCGAAGGACCCTACGCCGAAACGTTGATCTCTGGCGCCAAAGAGCGCTGGCAGCGGGCCAATGACGCGCGGGATTCTCTTCTGCTTGAATACTCGGCTGATGGGCTTCTTTCTCGTGGTTCTGAGATTTACGGCTTGGTCTTCAAAGAGAGAAAGGATCTCACATTCTTGAAGGTTGAGGCCGTCATAGATGGCAAATTTGGCTATAGCCCGAGACTAAATAGTAAACAGGGAAAAGAACTCAAAAACAGGCTGCAATCTCCAGATGTGCAGTTTGATGTAAGCAGCTTCATCCTGAATGAGCTGAAATTGAACAGGGTGTGCATAAGTGCCACGCCTTCAGGCTTGGTCATGGACCGATCTTCTGTGGACTTCTCTGGAAAAATACTTCTCCTTGTCATTCCCGATGGGGAAGACTGCGACCCTATGCCAGAAATCCCCACTTGGTTTCGGCAAGTAAAAGAATCCGAATGGTTGGCCGCCCAGGATAAATAGCCTTCATAAATTCTACCACCCGGCACTTTATGGAAAATGCCGGCACATAAGAGGGTGATTCGATGGCTGAAGAATTGATTGAATACGGCGGTCGCCAAATCGGTTCGCGGCCCGATAAATACAGTGCCAAAGTGGCCGATGCTGTGTTCGATGAAATCAAGGACGATCTTGCAGAGGCCTTGGATTGCACGATGGAGGACGTCGAAAAATATCGTGCTGACTTCATTCGAGCTGCATGTTCTGCGGCCCATGACGGATACAAAATGGCTTCATATCTAGAGCGAAATTGTACCGGGTGGGACTGCAACGGTGGTCTCGTCATGCTCTTTGAGGAAGCACCGTGGGACAGCATTTACGACGGTTTTGTGAAGCAGTGGCTTGATTACTGGAAAATTGAGCCTCTTTTAAACGCTGGAACACAGGTGAAGTACAAATTTGGTAGCAATGAATATATTTCCACCATTGAAGGAATAAGCCAGACGGGACTTGGCATGTATACCATGGCCAATCAACGCGGACTCCCTTGGCGTCATTGCGTGCGGTGGGAAGATTGTTTGCCTGTGGAGGACACTCATCTGTCGGAGCCCAGCAAATGAACTGCAAGATCGCGCCGATGTCGGCTGAGGAAGTAAAACGAATGCGCGATGAAAATAACATGCCAGGATTGGCTTATTATTCTCCCAATCGCGTAATGGCGCTTATCGCTGCGTATGAACAAGCCGAGGCCCGCGCTGAACATGACCGAGAACGATTGAAGGTGCATCTAGAGCACACAGCAACGCTTGTGCGGCTTAAAGGCGAGGAAGAAACCCGTGCCATTCTAGCTGAGGACGTAGTGGAGCGGCTTAAACAAGTAATAAGTAGCCTGTTACCAATAGCAGCAATGGGCGCGGAACTTGGAGAAAGCCGTAACGCGTTGTTGGAGGCAGAGATCATGGAAGCCGCCCGCCGGGCCGTGGTGGAGGAGGAATAGCTGTGGCAGAATTGAAGCTCTCACAAAAACGCACATGCAAAGGGTGTTGGGCATGGCATGCAACAGCTTGCGGTGAATATTGTGATCTTGGCTTTGAATGCGAGGGCATGGGGCCACTGGAAGAGTGCATAAAACCAAAGACCAAAAAGCTGTACACGGTAGCCTTGGAATGGGCCAAACAGGTCGGGGAAAAGCGCAAAGCTGCATGGGATTCGTTTGAAAAATCTCTTAACCGGGGACACCACGCTGACCACATTCCCCTTCCTCTGGAGGGATAGGCATGAGCGACCCATATGGAAGATTTGTCATGCCGTATGTAATTGCCATTGGCAACATGGTGCGCGACATGATTTCCAGTTGCCGCAAATGTCCACTGGCTCCCTGTGGTCATATAAGGGTGCCGCATGAGTGCCGGGTGCGGATTGAGCGGCATTACAATGTGCCAGGTACACCGAGAGATTGATGATGCCATAGCCCGTCGCCTTGCCGCGCTCCGGTGGACACGTTTCCTCCGGTTGGCTTGCGACCAAAAATCACAGATGCCTGAGGTTGAAAGGGCGGTTCGGCTGCTCCAAGCGGCCGGTGGCCATTACCGAGAATATTTTTGCTATGTGCTTGTAAAGGATGTTGAGGATGCGCTGGAACCTGTTCTGTTTCTCAAAGGACTAAATGTCACTCCTTTTGCACAACCATACCGTGATTTTTCCACGAATTTACCTCCAGACGAGGAGCAGCGCAGATTCGCCAGGTGGGTTAATCACAAAGCAATTTTTAAAACAGTTCCATGGGAAAGTTATAGAAACCCTGAACCTCAATCTAGCCAGGCTTGGCGCAATGGGGGACTAGCATCATGAACGAAGCCCAACTTGAGGAAGATCGGCAAAGATCCAAAGAGCGTACAAAGTGCAAAATTGCGATAACGGCCCTCAAAGGGCCGCTCGAAATGCTTAAAAGATTTGCGGCATCCACTGTTCAAACTGATAAGCGTTTGCAGGAACAGACGTGCAAAGTCTCTCGCTGGCTGACTGCTTGCGAAAAATTGGTGAAGCAAAAATTGTCCCGCGAGGGCCAATCTGAATATTGGGAAGTAGCAGACCGAATTGACAAGTTCCTGCCAGAGGAAGGGATGCCTACGGAGCCAATGATCCGGCGCATTGTCGAATTGTATATGGCTGGCCTGTTTTTGGAGTGGGGAGTTTGGGCCACCTGCAAGCGATACTCAAAGGCGCAAGAGTGGGTGTATCTCGACATGACCGCGACAACGCTCGGAAACATTCTCATGGATCTGTTCCCTGGGTTAGATATTGGGGGCACAGCCATATATATGCAGATCCATGGGTATAAATGGGATATGACCGATGCTTCCGAACCTCAAAAATTGAAGGCGGTCGCATGAGCATTCGTAAGGGCATCGCTCTGAGTTTTGAATGCATTATCTTCATAATTTCACTGATTTTATTGGCCCCCATCTGCTTATTGTGCGCTGCATCTGAGGCTATCGGTAGCATTACCTTCAAGCTGCTATTGAAAACGCTTCAACTTGTACGCTGGTCGATGGAAATGCTAGAGCGATGGGGGAACAAGCATGTCTAAGGAACATGATGATGTAGCTGAGGATCTGGCCCTTGCGAAGGGGGGGATCCCATTTTTAAACGTCTGCCTGGGGCCCAAATGGATCGGCTCTGGGAAAACTCCACGTGCAGATCTGGTTGTCTGCAGCGCCTCATACAAGGGATTTGTGCTGTCAGCCTTTGAAGTCAAAATTTCAAGATCCGATTTTTTGCGTGACCTGCGGTCTGAAAAGTGGCGCACATACCTCCCTCACTGCAATCGGTTATATTTCGCTGTGCTTGATGAGGTATGCCGCAAAGAAGACATTCCTGAAGAGGCCGGCTTGCTGATCAGAAATCGCAAGGGATGGTATACAGCAAAAAAAGCTCCTTCCCTCCAGTCCACAGTTCCTTACGACACCCTTAAGAGCCTCATTTTCGCGCGTCAGCGCCGTTCTGCTCGCGAAAAGCGCATTGATGATATCATGGAGATGCGCCGACTGGGCTATCATGCCACAGACTTCCAAGGAGGCTTAAAGGCCGCCCGGGTCCATGGTAAAGAAGTTGGCAGACTCCTCAGCCTCATCGGTAAAGGCAGAAATGCACTGCAGGATATGACGAGTTACATCGAAAGGCATCACCAAGAGATATTTGAAGACATCTGGAAAACACGGATGGCCAATATTGAAAAGAAACGTGCCTCAGAATTGTGTAAGGAAGCATAGCAATGTTTATTGGACTCATCCATTGGCTTTTTATGTGTGCTCTGGTGTTTGCTGCATATGAGTATGGTAAATCAATGGGACGTTTCGCAAAATGTAAAATTCCTTCACCACCTGCTCAAAATAGTTCATTCTTCCATGAGCTCTTGGCCTCAAGCGACTATATTGCAAAATGTCATTCCCAATCGGTTGCAAAATCCACAGAAGACATTGGTCCTGTAGTTGGGCACGCCATGCTGGTCTATTTTCAACATGACGGTGGACATGCTTGGTTTTGGCAAGCAAAGGGTATGCTGGAAGACAGTTTCCTTGAATCGGCCTTGGACACCGTAAGAGAAGTCTCTAGCGAATTATCTCCTGCAGGTGTGCCGAAACCGACCATGAGCGTACCTGATAAAATCCAATGACAATTCAGGGAGATATCATGGCTGAAAATCAGATGCTGCTTCCTGGGGTGTTTTCAAAAGATGATCCGCTACCTGAACCCGTCGTAGTCCATGGCCCGCCAATTTTTGGTGTGCAATCTACATGGGTGTGCTTTGGTGTGGGACTGGCTGCTCACTTTGAAAAGGACAACAATGCAAGCCCGCAGGCGGGGGCTGAAGAAGCGGCTGAGATAGCATTTTTGTACAAGCTTGATTCAGAGCAAACCACTGAGAGAACCTTCCGGTTGCGCTGCCCGGCGCTGAACATTGACATGAGCAGCACTAGCTGGCCAGAATTGCATGCACTCATTTCTGAGGCAACTATGTCGGCCGCTCGCCAGCAAACAGGGAAAGAGTTTTCATATGGGGATCCCAGGAAGCGAGGAACCGGAGATGTGCTTATAACAACTGCCTGGGCTGGTGAATTTCGGACGCAAAGAAGGAACAAAGGCATTTGAAAGAGCTAGTTAAGTATGGCCTTACCTTCCTCATAGGGAGCATGGCTGCAAGGCCATTGTACGACTTTTGTTGGGGGTTTGTAATGGGCTTTTTCGGTAAATGATCGGAGCTTGACCAGAATATAAGTTATCCGTAATATTTCAAAAAACGGAGAACGTAATGCTTGAAGCTGATAAAAAAAATGAATTTTTATACCAAGCTGTGCAGGATACTCAATCTACAATTCGCGCATTGGATGTCAAATCTGGATTCATATTTGTGGTTATTGTTCAACCGTTGCTCAATTTTGCCTCAATAATTAAATTTTACAAGAGCATGCCTCCTCTTGACTACAATTTTTTGAGTTTGTTGTGTGTGTGTGCAGTTATATCTTGGTGTTGTTCTTTATTTCTTTTGTTCAGGACAATAATGCCAATTTCAAATCCATTATTGAATATCAAAGAGCCTGGAGAAGAAGCTGACTGTTTCTATGTTGGTGGATTATTCAAAATGTCTATTCTTGATGTTCTTTTTAATTGCAATGTTCAATCTAAAAAAACTCCAAAACAATATATTGAAAGCTTGAATGGCTCTGACATTGAACTTGTCTTGGCTTTAGAAAAATTAAAACTTTGCTATATTAGAGACGTGAAATCAAAAAGAATAAATAGTTGCATTTGGCTCGTTTTTGGTTGGATACTTCTTGGTCTTGCAGTTTATGCTTTAGGGGCGAAGTAAATTATGGATCAATGTCTTAGGCAAAAAGTAACGTCTACAGTTAAATTTTTCTTGGACAGGGCTGAAAGGCATTGGGCTGAAAAAGGACACTTTCTTTTGGAAGGTGCTGAAGGGTTTAGAATTGCTTCTGATGCTTTAGATCAAATGCCTTCAAATATTCCCAACCATCCTATTGTTGACGGTGAAAAGGTCGTTTTGGACGAGTTTATTGTATTAGTTGCGGATATGAGAGGATCAACAAATCATCTGCTATGTGCAATATCTGATAGCAAAACAAAAATACCGTTTGAAGGTGTGAAAAGAATTTATTACGAAACTTCTGCCCTGTTGCCAGCCCTTAACGAAATTATTACATACTATAAGGGAAGCGTAACAGAATATCTTGGTGACGGTGTTCTCGCTCTTTTTCATTACGATGGAGACGATTCAATTTATAAGGCCCAAAAAGCTGCAAGCGATATAATTTTAGAGATGAGAGGTATAATCAATTGTGAATTGTCTCAGCGTTATGGATTGCCAGAAATTCATTTGGGAGTTGGAATGGCTCTGAGTAAATGTCTAGTTACGCAGGTCGGATCACATGGAAATATGCAGCCCAAAGTTTTTGGCGAAAGTGTTTACAGAGCAACAAAGTTATCAGATGGAGAAGATTTTGTAGGTATTGACCTGCCGCTCCGCATGAAGTGGCCCAAAGGAAAGGGTGGAAAGTTAAAATTTTTAGAACGGAAAGGGAAAAATTTCCCATATTATGTCATTCAAAGGACAGATTAACTTATTTGCCATTATGCCTCCACGCCCACGGTGCTTCTGGAGCCGGATCTGCCCATAGACCGCTTTTCCCCTCCCGTGCCGCAAATTCCAGCATCTTCCAATACAGGCATTGCGGCTGCCGGCAGAACTGGCCGTAGAGCCACGCTAGACCCGACCTCAAAATTTCTTCCTGCAGCACCTGGTTGGTTTCCAAATAAACCGTAGCTACCGTGCGCCCATAGCGATCAGTTGATTCTGTGACCAGGTCGACGCGCTCTCCAGATAGCAGATGCTCAGAAAAGGCCTTTGCTTCTTGTCCAAAAGCCTGGTTGGATTCAGGGCAATCCACGCCATACAGGCGAACCTTCAGCCGTTGGCCATCTTCTCCACGTGCCCAAAAAGTGTCCCCATCCACCACAGATTCAACAACTGCCTTCCAAGCCCATGCCGGCGACGCTGAGAGAAAGCACAGCGTTACTGCCAACGCCACAAGTTTGTTCATAAATATTCCTAATTGTCCGAGGCAGAGACTGGAGTTAAAAATTCCATGCTTTCAACCAAGGCTGACAGCTCCGCTTCAACATCAGTCCCAGGATCGGGCAATGGTGGGGCGTATGCCACGCTCAGTGCCTCGTTTATGGCATTTTCACTTTCTACGGCCGTTGTTTCCGCATCGTCAGCTGACAGCCCGGCGGCCAGACCAATTTCAATGAAGTCCTCCTTCAGGTCGACCACAGGATCCTCATCAAATTTAAGCGCACCCTCGATGTTGAGCAGCGGCGAGCTGCCATCTTGATCCAGGCTGTCCCGTATCTGTTCCATCATATCGAAGTCAGTAAGGTCTGGCTCCTCAGATACACCTTCCTGCGGGGCACTTTCAGTAAGGGGAACAGGATCTGAAGCAGTTTGACCTTGGGAAAAATTCAAGAGAGCTTCAATTCCGATCTGCGACCGTGGAGTGGTCATGTCGTCCCGATATTTGTCAAAAGTAGCCTTGAGTCGCTGGAAGAGATCTGGGGCATTTTCAACGTCCTGGGGCCCACCCTCGATAAGAGATGTAAGAGCTTTCTTCAGAACTGAAATATCGCCAAGCTTTGCGCGCAGGAGGGTGACATCAGGTGGGAGCATTTTCAGCTGATATGCCAGGCGCACCTGTTGATTATCGTGGAGTGGTGGGGCAGCGTAGAACATTTTGCCCCGGATCACCTTGCCTTTGAACGAAAGGTAGAATTCACCTTCCACCTGCCGCTGCAGATCATCGAACTCGACTCTATTTACCTCATGAATAGAGGTATTCAGGGAGTCTCTGTAGGCACCTGAAATCTGATCCTTGTTGACCGAATACCCTGAGGTCTGCATGATCACAGCCTTGCCAAATAGTTTTTCAGCAAGCTCACGCGTTTCAAAGGGGTCTACACAAGTCATGACCACCTTTATTTTCGTGTTGGAGAGCATCTGACCCGCAACTTCTTTTGAAGCGCGTTGGAGCCCTGACCAGTCCTGGTTTGCTATGATCGCTGCAATGCCAAGGCCACGGCCTTGAGTGAGGACTATTTCAAACCCTTCCATCGCGATCGCGCCAAATTCGTCAACCGTAATCCCATAAGGGATGCTGGAAGTGGTCGGGAGTGAACCCAGCACTTTTTTCAGGCTCCCCTGGATAACATCGCCCAAGCCCACTGCGCATGCATTTTTGACCGTGGCTAGAGAAAGCTGCCCGATGGATTTGAGTTCTTTGGGATCCTTGTCCATGCTGGGAATGAGAATCAGAGCAATCCGCCGACTGAGAATGGCATCAACCGGATCCAGTTCACCATGGCTGACATTGTACAGGCGGCCGTAGTTGTCGGCCAGAAAGGACAGAATTTTACCGAAATATGCTCTGGCGTACTGGAATTGTTCTTCAAAGGAATCAGACTGCTGCTTTTTGCTTTTGTTCCAGCCAAGCCCGATCAGGCCCGTTTGGATGGCCAGCATGGCTTTACCGGAAAATTCAGTACTGCGGGCCAGCTCATCAAGTGCGTCATAATTCATCAGATAGTGGCGCAGCGTTTCGATGGACAGGGTCCGAATGCCCTTATCCCGCATTTCCACCAGGACAAAGATCAGACCTGAGATGAGATTCTGGGCGTTGCTGGAAAAAATGGCATTGCCAGACTCTCCATCTCCACCAGGCATCATTGCAAACAGCAGCTGACAGAGCTGGTTTGCGGTGCCGACCGCAAAGGGGTTCTGTGTGTTTGTCTCGCGTTTGGGGGTGCGCTGATAGCCCTTGGTGCGCAGCGTTTCTTGGGCCCATGTGTCCGCGGCGAAATTGATAACGAGGAAATCGTCATCCCGCCCCAAGAGGCGGCACATGGTATATATCTGAGCAGCCAGCTTGGGCGCGGCTTTTGGGTCAACGTAGATAAATCCTGATCCAAGCGCCAGGTAATTGTAGGCAAGAGACACCAGTGTTTCTGTTTTGCCCGCGCCAGTTGTGCCCAGGATCAGCATATGCGTCAGCAAGTCGTTGGGACTGGCCCACAATTCCTGCCCAGGAGCAGGATATCCATCATACTCATTGCCTATGTAAAATTTCCCTTTGGCGCGCTCAAATTTGCCGCTTGCGGGCAATTCTCCGAAATCTTTGCCCTTATACACATCCGGGATCCGCATCGGGAGGTGCGCGCCACCGGTAACTTTCCGGCGCGCATAATAGAGGCAAAGATATGATACTATTTGCAGGGGCCAGAAGGCGGGTAGGGCAGCCAAAGACAGAAGAGTCAGGATTCCCACCACCAAAAAACCATGACGCGTTACAAGGGCATTTCCGAGCTTTTTTAAGGGAGAACGGACATCTCGAACAAGATCTTGCCGTCGGCACTCGTTCTGAGGTGAAACGCTCACACCTTGTTTGATTGGCTTTGGTTCGCTCATTATCGGCCACCCTTGGAGGATTCGATCCCGTCCTCATCTGCGAGACCAAGGCGACCGCTTTGGGCTTTCTGGCTTACATCAGCAAGAGAGATAATCCACCCTTCCTCATACATATCGACTTCAAGCGCATTAATCGCTTCACTGACCTGCTTTGCGTCAGTATCCAGCGATGCTCCATGAAAATTGTTATCAGCGTTTTGCATCTGGTCTTCAGCCGAAAAATGAGCCCAAGGACCCGCACACTCCGACCACACAGTTCTGCGCCCCAAATTATTCAGCAAATAATAAAGGGTGCGATTCAATGGCCTGAGCCAGATGAATTCTGATGTTGGTAATACGCCTTTTTCACGCGCGAATCGGTACAGGGCAAGAATATAAAGGTAGGTATACTTGTCATGGGCGGCCGTTGCCCGAGACACTTCTTTAACCCGCAGCAGCTCATCAATCTTGGAGATTTTCAGGGGAAGCGACAGATCCATGGCGTAGCCGCCAACTTTAACTTTTTTGAACAGGGGCCACCCCAATTGGATCTTCCATTTTGTAATTGTTCCCGGCCACATCAGCGTGGTGTTCATTTCATCAAGGATTTTCTGGGCTTCATCCTTACGGTCAACGCCAAAAAGCAGAAATGCCAGTGAGAGCTTTTGCAGGTGCTTTGGCATTTTGTAAAACCCTTGGTGCAAGGGGCCAAACTGCTGGCAGAAAACATCATAGGCCTTCTCTCGATCCAAGTGCACCTTGGGTTTCCCTGATAGCACTGGGGACCGTGGATCAGCCAGGTTGTCATCATTGAGAAGCATTTCTGGCGGAATCACATTTCCATCAGGATCCACAAGTAAGCCATGTTCTGCCACAAATTGAATTGGCTGCCGGGCTGTCTTCCAGGGGCCCGAGTCGTTTGACTCATCAAGGATGGATCCTGGCCATTTAAGAATTGGGGCGATGCAACAAGATGTTACGACATTATTGTCGAGGAGAGTTGTCCTTGAGAGTTTTCGGACATAAATGTCGCTGACGCTGGAGCGCCAATCCTTCACCACAATGAGCAAAACAGCCGGAATGATGATCAGCCCATATATTCTTCCACCAAAATTCAAAACAGACAGGGCATCAAGATAGGAGAGTTCTGCCGGCGAGACGGTGCAAAGATTTCGGCGAACCGTCTCAACCTTAGCAAAAAAGTCCCACGGCTGAAGCTCGTAGAAAGCAAATGTCATGCACGTGAATATGATCCGGTCTTTATAAAGAACGAGGCCAACGACAACTGCTCCGACAATTATTGCCAGAGCCAGCGTAAGCTGCAGGGCAGAATCTTCACCATTGTTCGCCATAAAAATGCCTATTGGTCGTTCAAAATGTTGTTAAGGTGTCGCTTGACCAGCCATGCATAATGGGCGGCGCGCCAGTCAGTCGGCGAATGGTAGCGGCCGACAGCCTTCCACGTGAGTCCGTGACGATTGATTTCCTGCTTCAGGATCCAGCACCCCATGTAGACATTGTCTTTGGGCCGAAAAAGCATTGGAAGAGGGATTTTGTATTTGCGGATCCAGTAGGAATTTATTTGCATAATCCCTACGTCATAGCTGACTTTTCTGGATTCGGCTTCTTCGGCAAGCGCAAGAGCTGCCTCCGGGGTCGGCGCGATAATATCCTTGCCCTGGATATTGATAATCCAAGGGTGCATGCTGCTCTCTTGCCTGGCCACTGCCATGGCCAACTGCTTCGGGATCCCGAATTTGGAGCATGGATAGTCAAAATAAGGAGAAGCCTCACTTTCGCGCTCCTTCAGCTTTGAACTGACAGCAAATCCGCTTTCGGAGGCAAGAACTAAAGCGATAATGAATAAAAAGCAGATACGCAGCTTCATAACGGCCCCCTTTATGGAGTTACTGCTGCTGGCCGGCCACAAATAGTTGTTACCGAGATCCGAGCATAATCGTCACCCGGATAGCCCCACCCCGTGGACCCTCCAATAGATTTGTCGGAAGTCAGAATGCGCATGAAAACTTGCCACTGGGTGTCTGAAAGGCTTACCGGCCAAGTTTGAAATGCTGACATTGGAGGGGCCGTAGGGCCGATTTCGGCGATCGATGGAGAAACGAAAATCTGAGGTTCCAAATCTGTCTTGGGCGGACAGACCGGCTTATCAATGAGAGATCCGTTTTTAACGACGGTTTGCTGCTTAATGAGCAACGAATTCCCTGAATCGGCCAAGACCTCTATGCGGCCATTGCGGCAAAGGTACAGACCTTGCTCCCGATCAAGAAAAATCCGGCCCTGATCTGTGCTGGCTGTACATGCTTCGGTCGTGATCGTCCGCTCGACAAACTGGGCTTCTTTGATGTTTTCAATGCCGTGACTGGTCATATCCAATTCTGTCTGCATGGCATTGAGTTCTGGATTGCCAGGTACGGCGACTCGGTACAGGTAATCCTGGGCCAAATCGCTGCTGTCATAATCCGATACGTAGCCGATATGTCCAGCTCCAGGAGATGTGATGCCCAAGGACGCAAAAGTGATAGTCCACCCATACCCAGCGCCAACGAGCATGCTTGAGTCATAACCAGGTATTATGGGAAAAGGCACAAATGCTCCCCCAGCTCCTACCTTTCCAGCAGCTCTCACAATGGAGCTTGAAAAAGATCGAGCTGAGGTGTCACCGCCAGTGGTTATAATGACTATCCTTAACGAATTTGTCGTGGCTGAAGCTTTTCGGACATAAATTTGATAGGATTGTCGCCATGGATTTGCGCCCATGGGTTGCAAAAAGCCCTCATCAACAAGATTCTGAATAGTAATCGTTGGGCCTGAAGTAGTATTTGCTTGAGTATAAAGCGATGCATTATGCTTTTTGACATACGCCTTTGAAGCATTTGCAACTAGTTGAAGCTGCCCGCCCGCAAGAGCGTCCATATCTTGGGTGTTTGCCATGTGCATCATAGCGAAGATGAGGCTCAGGGAAAGCATGATAAGCACGTTTCCCCAAATACTATCAAAAATTTGCATGGCTATACTCCAGAAACGCCAATTATCGAGCCGTCTGGGATATTGGCAGGGACTGCAATTGGCAAAGGGGCATTCGGAAAGATTATGCCGTTTTTCACTGTCCCGATTGAAAATGGATTATGAGCAAAGTCTCTTGCCGCAGAAATCTCGTAGCTATTTGCATTGCCCCAAACATAGAGAATTTTGGAGATGACTGTGGCTTTCCAAGGGCGCCGCGGAGAAAAGCCAAGCGGAAGATATTCTGACAATGAGGATGAGGGTATTTCTCCTGATGCTCCAGGATGCTTTGAAATGTACTTCAAGGCCGCAGACCTGAAAGTCAAAAAATTCGCAGCAATTGCCAGAGTCGCTGCATTGTCGCCTGAATCTTGCGTCTTCAGCGAAGTACTTAGAGATGAGAAAATTGCTGTTACAAGAAGGATTAATAGCACACTTCTCATTCTTTACCCCAATCCATAAATCCGTTTACACTTCCACCATAATCATTCAGCAAAAGCCCCTTAAGGCTCTTCATTTCTTGTGGAAGAGTGTCAATCTCCTTATTTTTGAGCTTTGCACGAACTTTTGTGCAAAAATCACCCCCGAAAGGAATAAGAAGCGACTCATTAATAACAATTTTTTTGGTTCCATCATCAAACGCCTTGAGCGAAAGATGAAATATTGCAGTAAGTGTTGCACCAAGATTCACGACGAAATTGTCACCATCAATTTCTTGCCCCATGACTATAAGACGTTGAAGAGCAGAAACGATGTCTTGTCCGTGGATTGTGGCAACGACAAGTTGATTGTTACTGCCAAGTGCAGCTCGAGCGGTTTCAGCCGCAGCAACGGGAGCTTTAATCTCACCGATGAAAATCTCATTTGGCTGGGCATACATGTGGGCACGCCGGATGGCTGCAGGAAGATCCTCTTCACGATCAACCTCTGTTTGAATGCAAAGACCAGCCTTGCCGTGCTTGCCTCTTAATGGCATTTCAGCTGGCGACTCAAAGGTTACGCAATGGCCACCGAACATTTCTAGTCTGGCCTTTACAAGACTGGATCCAAACGTAGTTTTGCCAGAGTTTTGTGCCCCAGCGAATAAAATCAGCCCGTGTGCTCGTGGATGAGTCAAATATTCAATAATAGGGGCAGAGGATGGGGGAAGCCCCAAGTCACTGAGACTTGGGGTCTTTTCCGGCAATCTTCGCAGAAACCAAGACATGTAGGGTCCGGAACTATCAGACGGATCGGCCTTCGGAATATCTGAAGGAACATAACTTGCTCGAAAGCATATTCCATCAAATTGGAATCTGATAGCATCCCTTGATTTGTAAGAAAGCATCTGTGCAGCGAGTTGTTCCTCGAGTTGGAGTGGATCAACGTCGGGACACTGATCTTCAAGTCGGACGAGGGAGACGCCTGCACCAGGCACACCTTTCAACCAGTTCGACTTTGAACTTTTGTCCAGAATGATATCAGAAAAAACAGCATCTCGAAGAGAACTCATCGCATGCTCGCTTATCTTGAAACGTATTGAATCACATTCTCTGCCGACTGACATGCACCGATAGCGGCATCAACTCCGACCGTTCCTGTAGAACTATCCAGGACGTTTGATCCATTAACGTTGATTGCGCTCCATGAATCGGTAGAGTAGGAGGCCATGTCCTGGCAGGCTTTTTGAGGGAGTGATGCAAGCGTTATGCTGTACTTGGTGTCAGAGATCCCGGAAACCGTAACAGCGCCGTAAGAACTTACCAGGCTGGAATTTTTGATCATACCGCGAGGTGCAAACTGCCCTTTGATGACGATGTCATTTGTCAGACTTGAGTATGAAACCCCTCTGTAGGCGCTTTCAATTTCTGTACGCATGACAGATAGGTTTTGCATGGTTTCAGCCTCATAGTACTTTTGAAGAGCAAGGTAGGCGAGAAAGACTGCACCAACCACCATCAACAGCTTAAATCCATATGCTTGGATTGCTTCAAGAATCATAAAACGCTCCTTTTCTAACTAAATTGTGCCATCTGTGATTCTATGTCATAACCAGCAATTACGATGAATCCCAAAATTATCCAGATGCAAGTTTTTAAAATTGCATTGTATAATTTCATCTTTTCTTCAATTGCAATGCTGTCAAATCTCATTTGTTCAGTAGCAATTGTGTAAAGACTGGTTCTAAGATTTGGTAGACGCGAATAAATCTCTATGTCAGCAACCAGTTCTGGTGATGGAAAATTAGTCTTACTCCTCTTCAATGCCTCACCAAAGTCTATACCAAATTGAAACTGTCGTTGTATAGATTCAAGTTTTTCTTTAAGATATGGAGTACAACTTTTATCATTAGACATGTTTGAAAAAATTTGTGAAATATCAATATTTGAGCGCAGTAATGTAGCGACAGAATAGAGCCAGCTAAGCCCAACAATAGAACGGTAAATTGCCCAAGGACCTATTCCGTCCACACGTTGCCGAAGAGGGCCAGTCCAGAGAGGCATGCTGACAAAGAGGGCGATAATAGACAGAGGAATGAGTGAAACAGCAATGTATCCAAAAAAAGAATCTATGTATTGAGTTATTGAGTAAAGAACTGCGGCAAGTCCTGTCCATTTTGATGGAGGGTAGAGCATTGCAAGATTTGGAATAACAAGGCGAGCAGTAGCTACAATCAGCAAAAAAAGTGCGAAAGTAGACAAAAGCGGCTCTCTGATTGCTTTCTTTATAACGCGAGATAGATGTTCATTGTGTTGAAGAAACTGATGGGCAAGAGTAAAACCTTCGCCAATGTTGCCAGATTTTTCGGCGGACGAGATAAGAGAAACTTCTTCAGACGTGACATATCCAACAAGGCTGGCGGCAAATTGCTGAGTCGTCCCTTTAAGAATTCTCGCATAAAGATGAACCTCAGGACGCTTTTGTTCCTCGGCCTGGCGCATCAATATCTTCACACCTTCGATTGGATCCACGCCGACTTTTTCCTGCATGGCAAGCTTTTGCCATGTGCGCATTCGCACCTGGTTGTTAAAGCTCCGTCTGATTCTATAGGTTCTGAAGTTCATCATATATTCTATTCCAGTTTAAATAGAATTAAAGAAGATTTGTGAGGGGAGAACCGAGGCAAAGTTCAGCAGCGTAAGGATCGACGTCACCGGCAGTGATCATATCAATTGCGTGAGACATAAATGGTTTTCCATGCTTCGTTTCGATCCAATATTTTCGTGCACCCTCTATGTCGCCCTCTCGCATTAATGCAAGCATGTCTCTGTCCACATTAATAACTTCTGCGGCAACAGTAAGGCCTTCAAAACCGTCCCCATCGCATTTCTCACACCCAGCCCCTCTTACGCAAAGCTTCCTATCTTCTTCCAGCGTATCTGCGTCGACAACATCCGTAAGCCGTCTCATGCAATCTCGCGGTATGCTCTTTACCCGTTCCTCAGGTGGTAACGAAAAATAATTTTCCTTGCAGTCAGGGCACAATTTGGGAATCAGGCGCAAAGCAATCAGGCCAGAAATAAGCCCAGGCTTACAAATTGATTTCAAAGGCTGTGGCATTTGTTCGTTGCGCATCATTTCTTCAAGGCGTGAAACAATGCCAAAACCATCATCCGCATGTGTTGATGCCCATGCTGCATGACCACTCAATGCTACGTGCATAGCAAAATTAGCTGCTTCTTTGTATCTTATTTCGCCAATCATGAGGACATTCGGGTCGCAGCGCATTGCCCCACCCATGGCCTTTTCAAATTGCTTTGCCATGCTATCAGCTTCGTATGATTGGTCTTTTTCGTTTGTATTGACCATGAACTGGACCATGCCGTCGATTGGATACTCAGGTGGATCCTCGACGGAGAAGAATGCTTTTTCGGGCATTTCTTGGATCATGCTTTCAAGAATATGCTTCAGCAATGTACTCTTGCCACTGCCAGTTGGCCCTGCGACAATTGTTATCCCTGAACGTCGCGTTAATTCCTGAATAGTTTGACATTGATCAGGGGTAAAACCCAATGCAGTTAACCTTTCAGCGAGTGTGCCCACTGCTTTGGTTGAGTCATAAAGAAGCCGAAGAGCACAAAAAGCGCCAGTGCCCCCATCGCGCTCGGAAGACGTCTGTACAGGCTGTGTGTGAACGCGAATTGAGTGCATTGATTCTGGCAAAAATTTGCGCAACACAATTCGAGCATCAATCATCTCTTTCAAATTAAACAAATTTGAAGTTTTTTGGCCTCCTGTCATGCCGTTTATAATGTGACTGAGGATTCGATGTCCGATCTCACCGTCAAATTCTTCATACGGCCACATGAATCCTTTCGTTCTTGTGCGAATTCTCGTAAATGAGCCCATGTAGCTTATATGTATGTCTGTAGTTTTTCTATCAAAAGCAGCCTTAATTAGGTTAACAATATATTGTTCAATGTCATTATCAGCGGCATCAGCTGGAATTTTAAAAGAATGCTTTCCTTTATATTTATCTTCAAATTCGGATTTTGAAACAAATTTGAACGATCTGACATATTTTTTTGCTTGATATAATAATTTAGAGATTTCAAGTTGGTGCTCTTCTCCTCTCAACGTATTGCAAAGATACAAAGTATCATTGTGTAGAGAAATTTGTCTGACAACATCTGGTCCAAGTTTTAAGTCACTTACTATTTGTTCAAAAGCGTCCATGACAACCTCAGAAAGACAAAAATTGTGAATGGCCATCACGCATGATTGTTACACCATTGCGTGTGATAGAAATGATTTTTCCGCCATTCCATGGGCCGCCCGGTCGAATGACCATTGATTTGCCTTTTCCGTTAGAAACTGTGGCTGTAATGGAATCATTTACACCTTGAATTGATACAACTTTCCAGACATCCGCTGCGGAAGGATTCTGTGGTCCCCTGGCCTTAGAAGGCTCAGTTTTGGACGCCTCTGGCAAAGAAAGAGATTGCTGAGGCTGAGCTGGTGCAACAACAATTTGCGGAATTGCAGTAGGCTTTTGGGCCTTAAGCCTTGCCTCAGTCTCTTTCAGCCCAAGTTCAGCAATATCTTTGTTAAGTTCACGAACCTTCCTTTCCGCTTCAGCCAGCTGCCGTTCTGCTTGAAAGGCAGTAAGCTGACGAATCTGTCCGTTTGTGTCTGGCCCAACGGTTGCGGCAATTTCAGCAAACCCTGCATGTTGGGGTGCAACAGTCGGCGAAGTAGGAGAAGGGGTAAGTTTTTGTTGGAGCGGGTTGGCCTGAACTGTTTTTTTGTCAAAAAAACCTTGGGTGTAGCAAAAGACTGCAACCATAAGGAACAGCAAGCCAAAGAAACTCATGAGGCGAAATTTCTTGGAAACAAAGAGGCCCGCAGGGGTTTCCTCTGGCAAATCCAACGTAGTTATTTCATTGGACATATAACTCTCCTTTTACACTCCACGAATTTCCATCAAATTTAACTGCCCCAACTGTCAGGCCAGGGAATTTGGACAATATCTCTGCTGAGGTCAGAATGGACAGCGGTCCCATTTGCGAGATTTCCCATGAAGAGGATGTCCATGGACAAGTGACTTGTCCGACATCCTGCACTTGCTTTGTTTCAGGAGGATTCAATTTGGGCGGAAATGGCGAAATTTTTGCCCCAAGTTTTTGGGCCAGGAAGAAATATAGTTTGGAGACATCTGCCGCCTTAAGAAGTTCTCTGTAATGCTTGAGTTGCCTGCGGACAGATGGGAGCTGAACGAGGAGTGTAAACGACATTTCTCTGCCAGTTTTGTCGTTCAAAACGGCATTGCTTGGAAGCCCCAAAATTTCTGCACCAGGCATAAAGTCATATTCTGCGACCACTTTTCCATCGTTCGCAGTTGTGCAGCTTGCTGACTTGAAACTCCATCCAGATACAGACAAGGGGAGATCGTTTATCGCATCAAAACATGCCAGAATACTTGTTTCTGGCAAGGGAGCTTCGTTCCACTTTGGGTTAAAGAGTAGCTCCGGTTTGGCTTCAAACTGGCGATTATACTCCATACGGCGTTCTCGTGCGGCTTTAGCAACTTGTATTGCCTCATGTTCCTGCCATGCCCCGTATGCAGTATATGCAGCCCAGAGAGCAAAAGCTGTAAGGGCTCCAAACTTTAAAAAGCCCGTAGCTTGAGATTTATTCTCATGACCAAGCCTTGTGATCGGGCGCAGAGTTGCTATCCCACGAAGGGCATCTATGAACGAGTATGGCAGGAGGCCTTCAATATATTCCAGACTGTCTTCAACAGACTCACCAACAAAAACAGTGTCAAAATTTGTGGTCTGAAGGGATTTAAGCGTGGAAACGGCATCCAGGGCTGAATTTTCACTGTCGTAGCAAGCATCTGACAAACCGCCGAGGTTTCGGCCTGCGTTTCGGGCAAATACCCAGTAGAATTGCTCGTTGGTGTCCTCATCCACAAAAGTGAAGCAGCCTAGAAAGCTGTTCAGCGGGATCCGCATGAACGCACTGACACAAGGGTTATGAAGCAGTTCTTTCGCGCGCTTCTGCCCAAGACAGACGAATCCATACTGGGTTCCCCAAGAGGTATACAATTCTCCTGGGCGGCCAGTACGGTTCGCTTTTTCGTCATTCGACTTGGACCATTCCATGCCAACGACCCACTTGCGACCGTTGAGTTTCACCCTTCGTGTTTGTTTGGTATCCATGGGTTATCCCTCAACACCCATTTCCGGTGAAGCATCTTCAACTTCAATTGTGATCACCAAAAGTGTACGAGTATATCCCGCGCTGCGTCCAAGGTGCAGTAGACCAACACCATTCCTGCTTTGTTGAGCACTTTGAGCAAAGCCGGCCATTACAAGCGTTTGCCCCATTTGCATCAGAACTCGCTGATTAACAGCTTTTTTGGACATCTTTGGTTGCTCAACGGACAGCGTTCCAACTGATTTGGAGACCATTTCAAGAAGAGCTGAAAGATTAAAAGAATAGTTGAGTGCAACTTTCCGATTTGCATATATGTTTGGAACGATAGTCATTCCAAAGCCTGGTTTGACTTCCCCAGGTGTTACTTCAGTAGATGTTGCATACTCGGAGGTTTGGATTTTTGATCCAGCGATGTATGGAATTGTAATTTCGTTGAGCATTGGAGTTGGAGAGTTATTCATGGCCACAACTGCGCCAGATGTGACAACATGTGCATTTCCCCATTCCTTCAACGCTTTGAGGATGGCTCCAGAATTCCGAAGTTTGCCTGTGACCAATGTCGCACCGGCGGTATCAATTCCGCCAAATCCAGAGAGCGCTCCGGCAGCAAGGGAAAGTGAGTCATTATTGAAAAGCACCTGGAGATTCACGCTGGCTTGACTGTCATCATTGGTTTCAAGGCTAAAAATATTTACCCTGACTGCAACTTGCCGTTCCAGACGAGAATTAATTGTCGAGATATAGGCACCAATCTTGCGAACATTTTCAGGTCGGTCGGTAACAGTGATGGTGCCCGCTGCTTGGTTAATCGCCACATTACCTTTTGATGACAAAAGGTTTTTAATGACGGCAGCTGTGTCTTTCCAAACATCAAACTTGTATTTTGTGCTGGTGCTTTGTGTTGTCTGGGATTGAGAATCTTGTGTTGTAACAGTGCTCCCGACACCACCAGATCCAATAGAAGAGTTTCCATTTTCCTTGGTTTTGTTTGTAATGATATTGACATAGTCAACTTCGCTCGGAACTGCTATCAATGTGAATGTTCTTACGACCATGTGTGCAAAAGTGATTGTTCTGGTCTCGTTGTTATAATCCCAACCATATCCACTCTGAGCCGCAATTTGATCCAAAAGGCCGCGAAGAGGGCCTTCATAGTTAATGTCAAGCCTACGCTTGGATCCAATATCAACTTTGCGCCCCATCGATGTGTCAGCGAGTAGGGCCGCAATGTCAGGATCAATGTTGGACTGTGGCTGCACGGGGGCCTGCGGAGGGGTATGCAGTACAGTTTCTTTGCCTGCTGGAGCTTTGTCAGAAGCATCAACATCATCGGCCAGGTTGATCGTCACTGGCACAAGCGAAAGAACTGTGTTGACCACATCCCCTATGGTGCCCGTGGAGCGCAGGGTAATTCTTGTTTCCAAAATGGGAGACTGATGCTGCCCCAATGGCACCGGCTTCACCCCTAGAAAATTCGTATCAGTTTCTACCCAGGCTTTGCTTTTAGTAAGCTCGTCCAACCGTTCACCCTTGGAGAGAAGCTGTGCTTCGCTTGGCGCATGTTTGTTGGTGCAGCTTGCAGCGCAAAATGCCAGCACTACGAGAATAAAGAGGAGCAACTTGCGCATCTATTCCTCCACCACAACAGCGTTGTTTGCGTTAGAAACTCGGATTCGGATGGGGAACCCTTGGGAACTCAAATCCAGCTGGACGCGCTTCAGCGCCGACTTATAGTCGCCAGAATATGAAGCAAAAGACGAAATGCTGAAGTCCCGTGAAATGTTCCAGACAAACTGATATCCCGCAGCCGCAGACCATGCTGTAAGCTGCGGCGAAAGCGGACCTGGGTTCAACGACCATGTCTGAATCTGTTGAGGATTATCATCTATGATCGGTTGCTCCGCAGCGCGTACTGGCGCGGCTATGGGTTCCATTCTCGGCTTTTGCTGTGGAGCTGGAGCGGGAGCAGCTATGACAGGAGTGACAGGCGCTTCAACTACTGGAGCCGCAGCAACTGGAGCAGGTTCTGGGATCGGTGCTGATTGGGGCTCAACAGATGGGGCAGGAATAACTGGTGCCGTATTGGCCTGTTGACCGACAGGTTGGGAGGACGGCGCAGGCAGAGCCAGCGCAGATTGCAATGGCGCAGGAGAAGCTGACAAAGCTGGACTCGCTGGTGCAAGCCCTGCGGGTGTTGCAACCACTACGGTCTGGCGCACTTGATGTGCGCCACCGGCAGGGGCGTATTGTGCGTCGGTCAATTCGGGCGTCGCCGGCATGTTGGCTACTACAACCGTTCCTGCTGGCGGAGGGGTCAGATATACTTCATACCCGGCAGGGAGTGGAGTTGTCTTGCCAAAGGCATTCCATCTGCAAAAGTCATCTACCGGAAGCTTGTACCGTTTAGCCACCTCAGCCCCAGATCCTGGGGTAGAAATAATTGCCTTCTTCACCAATCCCCCCTGAACCTGAGGGACTGCCGGTTGAACCGGGATCGGGTCGCTTTGAGAGGTCACTTTGCCCGGCGCGCTGCAACGGATACTGCCCGCGCTCCAGTTTACGGTTACAACTGCGCCAACCTGTCTGGCCATGTTGTCAACCACCGAAGTCCATGGCTTCCCAGATGCATCCCAGGAAACCTTCTGCTTGCCAAAGGATCCTGTTTCTACTTCCCACCCTTTGGGCGCAATCATCTGCAATGCCGTCTTAAGGGGGATGGATTTGCCTCTGCTCGAGCTGGCTGAAGCATTCTTTTGCTTGCCTACAAATCGCACCCCAGGCTTCTGGCTTGGGGATGCAACTGGCGCAGATGCAGGTGCAACTGGGGCCGCCACTTGCGGTGACGGTAATGAAACAACAGGCATCGGATTTGCCGCGGGGATGTGCGAGGATGTTGGAATGCTGCGTCCAACTGCACCATTCTGGCTCGGCTGCAGCGAGCTTCCCTCAATGCCCGTGCGTACCGCATCATAGGAAGGGAGTGGTTTCTCGGCTACATTGCCAGCTGTGCTGGGCTCAGAACTCACAGCAGGTAAATAATCAACCTGGGGAGCCTGGCCTTGCCCTCTGCTCAGTGTTTCTTCGTAAAACGCCATGGCAGGCGTTCCCCAAAGTAACAGCAAGCTGGCTGCAACTATTTTTTTACGATTTACCACCGACAATTCCTCCTCAATTGGTACTGCGTATCACGCATTCTGTTGTCCCCAACAAGAAATGAGCGTGCAAAACGCAAAGCCACAAATGGTGTAATCCGAAATCTTTCAAGGATATAAAAAAATATTGCGCCAACAATGCTGATATAAAATGTTTCCATGCACATATGGAGCGCAAAAATAAAGAAAGAAATGAGGACTCGTGCGTCAAATATAAAGAAACGCACAGGGGCGGCAGTATTGCGCCAAGGGATACCCGATGTTCTCATTATAATTCCTTTTTATGTGCGAAAAGAATTTATATTTGGCAAAGTTGTTCGTGCTCTATGTACTCAATGGTCTCGTCCGAAATGAGCCCTTCAGCGTGTTTCATTCGGGCATCTGCAACAAGCGACAGACCTTTGGTGTCAACGTACTCTCTGATCGTGGGAATCAACTGGTCGAAAGATACCTTGTACAATTCACGCCGTACCGCTTCGGTAAAAACGAGATATTCGCGCAGGGCGATCCGTCCTGAGACTCCATTTACAATGTCCGCCTCAGACCGGATCCTGGGCACAAGCCGCTGATGAATAATCAGTCGGAGCGATGCCTTCAGGGTTGCAGAAATCCCACCTTTTTCTTCTTCACCAAAAACATTAACAATTCTGGTTATTGTCTGTGGCACGTCCATGGCGTGAACCGTACAGTAGGCTGTTACACCAGTTTCTACGGTTCCAAGCATTGATTCAATCGTCTCTCGATCGCGAGCTTCACCGACCAAAACAACTTCGCCTTTCCGGCGCGTCATTGTCCGCACGCCCGATTGCCAGGAAGAAATGTGCTGCCCAATTCCTGTCTGCGCGACGGGGGCCGTCATTTGATCTCGAGGGATGCTTGTAAAATCAAATTCAATGGGTTCTTCCAGGGTCAGAACTTGTCGGCCTCGAGTACGAATTGCGTCACGCAGAACCGCAGCCAGAAGCGTGGATTTGCCTGACCCCATAACCCCGGAAACAATGATCAAGCCATTCTGCGGATACAAGGCATCGACAAGGGTGGACTCTAGGTGCATGTCCGCAAGAACAGGCAGATCTGTCGGCAGCGTCCGCATGGTGATATCTGGACCAAGGCTTGTATTGGTCACATTAACGCGGAAACGAACAAACTCTCCATTATCCCGGCGAATAGGGTAGGCAAAATCAACAGATTTGCCGCCCTGCACACTGCCCAGTTGCTGGGCACCACCAGAAAACCCTTCAACAAGGCCATCAACCTCAGATCTGGACAATTCAACTTTTGTCACCCTGTGCCAGATGCCATCCACCTGAACCCAAACAGGATTGTCAGCCAAAAATACAATATCAGAGGCTCTCGTCTCAACGGCCCACAGCAACAACTTGTTGCAGTCCTCCGTAGAAACTGGAGGTAAGAGGTCGGGAGGATAAAAAAGCCTTTCTTCCATGGCATTACTTCCTGAATTCCGCAGCCCTGAAGGCTGCAGGCACCGTTATGCGAAACGTGCGCTGGTCAATATTCAGGACGTCTTTCCCGACCTGGACTCCAATGTTGCCTTGGGCGAGCACAGGAACACTCACAAGCCCCTGGTCAGCCAAAATTTTGAAACGAAGGATACCCCGATACTCGGCAGTCAGGCGATCCATGTTCATGACAAAAACATCCCCCGCATGTTCCACGCCTTCACTCCACCCCTTTTCAACGCCTCGCCGCCAGGCCTCTCGTTCATCGCCTGAATTGGGGTAAATATCTGGGGAGGCACTGAGGGATTCGGTGTCCATCATCAAATAGCCGCGCCAATTGGGCGGCGTCGAAACAATGCGCGCTGGCTGGACAATTCGGTATTGGGCTTCGACTGATGTCGCATAATCATCCGACTCAATATTGACCGCCTTGTCTGCCCACTGGATAACGGGCGGCAAAACCCGGTTGTCTATCAGCAGGGCGCCAAAGTTGAAGGATCTGTCAAACTCATATGACCTAGCTTCAGCTGCGTGATATAACTGATCATAGCGCCACTTAAAGCCCTGCTGAAATGCCAATGTCTGAGCCGTGTCTGACAAAACCTTTGTTCTGGTGTTGGATGCCCGCTGTTTTTGAGCTGAATCACTGGACGATCCCTTCATATCAAGGAGTTTGGAAAATTCCTTGGGGCGTTCATCCTTTCCCATATCGGCGGCCAACGCAGGGGAACAGGCGAGGATGCACAGAAGAAGAGAAATCACTTGCCGGGCAATCATCAGTTGCGCCCTCCCTTGTATATCAGCCTGATTGTCTTCATCTGTTCATCAAGAGCAACCCCTTCACCATGTCCAGTCTGGGAGCCAATATCTCTGATGATGGCCAGAGCAGGCCTGTCCAGCTGCTTGACGTGGATAAGCACGGGAACCACGGGCGGAACACCCTCGACCAGAAACTTGAAGCCAACCTTGGCGGCAATAGACGAAAGGGCACCCTCAATCGGGCCGTCCCAAACCAGGCTTGTTTTGGTGTAAAGATCCCCTGTGCCATAAGGGGCACCATAATCTCTATTTTGCTGAGATCCCGTGAGGACGGCCAGGTCTCGGGTAATGGCCTCGCCAGAATCCCTTAATTGCTGATCAACAAGCGTGTCAGCCGGGGTTGTAGTATCCTTGGTGCGGGATACACAGCCGAAACTCATGGCCAACAGCAAGGAAATCAGCAGTATCCTCATGCTATACCTCAGAAAAGGCTACATTAAGAAGGGATATGCACGCTTTGGCATAATCATCGCCAGAAGCCTCTAACGACTCCATGACTTTCAGTGTGGCGATGATGCTTTCCTTAGCTATGGCCAAGGTATCTATGCCATGCACACCCTTCTCGGCGAATTTCAAAACTAAAAGAAAAACCTCCCGACGCAGGTCCTTGGACGCGCCTTTCCGCTCCAGGAAAGACAAAAAATCACGCCCCATGGACTCAACCCTGGACGCACCTGCCTTTGGATCAAAATCTCCAAAACCCTTTCGACCAACCCCTCGATACAACCAGTCCAGGCTTGCACCATACTGGTCGGCAATGCGGAAAAACCAGACAGGGGGGATATCCCCCAAGTTGATCCGGTTGGAAATTGCCTGACGGGTGACACCCAAAGCCTTCGACAATTCTTCACGAGTGCCACCCACGGCCTCGCAGAACCGTCGAATAATTTGCTGGGCATCAGACTTACGCTTTGTATCGTCCATATTCGTTGGCCTCCAATTTTTTTTTATCAAAGTCCACTTGCCTTGTCTACACAATTTAGTTAGTAAAAAAGCCAGTAGCTAATCAAAAAAGTTATCACGCAGGTTTAAAATAATTATGAACATTCCCGAGGGTGCCATGCCAAAACTAACGCTCGAAGAAAAAAAATGGCTTCAAGGGCTTAACAATATGGGCAGTTGCGCAAAGGTTGCCGAAACCTACGAGTACATAAAGGCCTGTCCTGAGAAGCTACGCATGCATCCTCTTACGCTTGTCGCCACGGGTGTGCTTTTGGGGCGACTCATGGGGCCATCGTCAGAATTCCCGCACCCGAGTGTGATGTCAAACGCAATGCAACAAGACCTTTGCAAAATCATTGACGGAATCGAAATGATATATGGAGCCACGGATGTCGCCTAGATGGGGATATCTCGCTTTGGCAATGGTTCTTCTCGGGCCAGTGACTGGGCATGCAGAGGCAACGCTCCAGGATGACACTGCAGCCCAGGAAGAATCAAAGAGCATCCTCGATGAAAGCATTGAGGCTGTACTTCCAGTGGATGAAAACGGCATTCGTCAATATAAAGCAAAAAGAGACCGGGTTGATGCCGCGCTTGAAGGCTCTCCAGCCCAAATGCGAACGCAAACCCGCCAAATCAATATAACACCTGGGGCTGTTCCACAGGTGATCCGGCTTACCGCAGGTTACGTATCTACCATAATATTTCAGGATAATACTGGAGCGCCATGGCCAGTAATGTCATCCATAGTGGGATCCTCAGATGCCTTCCAAGTCATACAGCCAAAGGTTGAGCAAGTCACAATAACTGAATCACAAGCTAATAATGCCGGTAATGTTGCACAGGCTAAAGCCGCAGCTGCAACGAATGAGCAGACCATAAACCTCCAGTCGAACATGCTGAATATTGTTCCAATGACAAAGCATGCTTCATCCAACCTCATCGTTTCTCTTGAAAATGCGCCATACCCGGTACTCGTTCACCTGCTGACAGAATCTAAAGACAAAGAAGGACGAGTTGCCGATTCGCTTGTTGTCTTTCGGCTCGATAAGCAAGGGCCAAAAGCTGTGATTCCTCAACTTGAGCCCTCATCCCCGACAACAATTACACCAGAGCTACTTGGATTGCTGCACAACAGTCCTCCACGGGATGCTCAATCCCTGCGTGTGTCACCCAAAATAGCCGGAATGTCAGCTTGGGAATACCGTGGGAAAATCTACTTGCGGACTCGTTATCCAGCGGTCTTTCCGGCGTGGCTAGGTGTAGTCAACGGCGATGACATGCGCGTTTATGTCATGCCCAAAACGCCAAGTATCGTTTTGAGCGTAAATGGCGTTCATTCAAAATTTACAGTGTCAGAAGGTGAAAAATGAGCATGACACCTGAGAATGAAAAACTGCCGGACTTTGAAGAAGTAACAAGCCCTGCAGATATTCAAGAAGGCAAGTCAAAAAAAAGGTTTTTCCCGCCTTGGACTCGTTTTCTGGCTGTATTTTTTGTGATTGTTATCTGCATCACAGGGATCGTGAAGTGTGCCCAGAGCAACAAAAAAGCAAAAACAGCTGACCTGACAGCTGTGGCACCTGAAAATAAAACAGATATGGCCAGAGTCGGACTGGAAAGTTCTCCAGCATATAGTGATAAAGTTGAGACATACGCTGCACAACAGGCCGAAGAAGCCGCACGGACAGGGGGATCCTATGTTGCCCCGGTTACGCCTTCTGGCGCACGGCCTGCGATGAGTCCTGCTCTGCCTGACAAGCCAACAATGCCAACTACCCCAACTGCCGGGCCGACAGCTCCTCGTGCACCTGCGCAACCTGCCAAAAAAAGCAGGGAACAAAAAGGGGATCAGGCCGTGATTGCATACTTGGGACAGCTTAATCAGCGACTTGACCAGGTGAGCAAACCGCAAACTACAATTCACAACGTTCCGCAGCCAATTATCGTAAGGGCTGCCAGCACAACCGGAACACAAGACTCGACTGTACCTCCAAGGCTGAAGGCTGGCGACATTCTCTATGCCATAAATCGAGTTTCACTCGACAGTGATGCGCCTGGCCCAGTCATGCTAGAGGTGGTGGATGATGGCCTCAAAGGTCGTCCCTATAAAGGCGCACGTGTCATAGGGGCCTTCAAACGGCTGAATGAGCATCTCACACTAGAATTTACCACAATGACAATGCCTTCGGGCGTTACATATTCCATCAAAGGATATGGTATCGACCCAAAGACTGACAGAACGGCAGTCAGAACAAACGTGGATAACCATACTTTTGAAAAATGGAGCAAATTTCTCGCGGCATCATTTTTTGGGGGATGGGGAGAGGCAGTAAGTCGGTCAGGAACATCATCCTACTCCTCTATGTACGGCGGTGGGTACAGTGCCCCCAAATATGACCTGAGCGAGCAAATGACCATTGCGTCAGGCAAGGCCGCAGATAAAGCCAGCAATGTTTTCCAGAGGGAATTTGATGTTCCACCTACGGTGACTCTCAAAAGCGGCACGGAGATGGGCGTACTCATTCTTTCAGTCGGTAAAGCTGAAAATGGCGTGAATGAAGCAATTCAGACGCAACAAAACGCCGTCCAACAGCGCGAAGGGCAACCCGTATATAATAGCCGTCCATTAACGCAGCAACAGCAAAACAGAACGTACCCGTATTAACAAGGTGCGTCATTAAATCTCAGCAGGGGAGATAAAGATGGAACCCAATGAACTTGATGAAGAATTTCACGGCAAAAATCCTTGGCCTGGTGATGAGGAGAGCAGCCTCAAAATGCGCGGGCAGGGCACAGCAAGGACCGATGCGGCGCGGAAGGATGCAGACGAAGAACGGGCTTTCAAAAAGAAAAAAATGATTGTCCTGTCGGCCGCTTCTGCGCTTTTGATTGTAGTTCTCGGGGGTGTTGCCTGGTTCGTGATTTCAAGGGCATCTGAACCCACAATGGCACTGGGGCTGCCACGGACGATGCCTACCCCCAATACCCCCTCACAATTGCCTCCATTTGCTACCGCACCGCAGGGGGGGGCCTCTGCAAATCAAATACATGGTCCTGAGGTGCAAGGGCCGCAGGCCGCCTTGTCACCGGCTGAAAGACCGATCCTTGCCAGCGCACAACCGCCAAGAAATGTGCAGCCCGAAGTTGAGGTATTACAAACTGCCGCGGCACCAACTGAAAAGAAGGCCTTGCCTGATGGCGTAGTTCTTGAGCGCTTGGAATCCTTACATACCGAAATCACTTCACTCCGTGAAAATCTCGATGGATTTTGCGGTGCTCCTGCCAGCAACAAGAAAGATCCAGCGATTACCAAGGTTCTGCAAACTATGACAGACGAGCTGCAGGCCGCGGCAAGAGAAAATCAAGAACTCAAAGCATCGCGGGACAACGTGAAGGGCATCAGGGAAGAAAACGACAAGCTGAAGAAGACCCAGGAAGACCTGCAGGCTGCATTGAGATCCACTGAAAAACAGGTGGATCGCCTCACGCAGGAAAATTCCCGGCTCAAAGGCCGCTCTGACAAAGACAGCAGTGACAAAGGCAACAAAGAGCCCAAGGAAAAAGACAACAAAAAGGACAAAAAAGAGGGCAAGAGTCAGGACGCGCAAGCAGACAGCCGCATCGGGAAATGGGTCGTTGTCGGCCTCGCTGCCAATCGTGTGGTCATACAGGATGAAGACGGCGAAATGCACGCTATTGAAGCGGGAAACACTCTCAAAGGCGTGAAAATTCAGAACGTCGACCTTGTAAGCGGAGACGTTAAGACAAGCGCCGGGACGCTGTCCTACCTCAAAAAATAAGGTTGAAACATGAACGGCGATTTGCTGGCAGCACTTAATAATCTCGTTAACGACATGGGCGCCCCCGCCTTAGAACTAATTAACATGGTTTGTTATATTGTGGGGTTTGCCGTGTTCGCTGTCAGTGTGACCCTGCCACTGAAGGGCAAAGGGCAAATGGGGGCAACCGCTCGTGGAATTATTTCGGGGACAGCGTTGCTCAGCTTTCCGGTCATCTGCGATGCTCTTTCCGAAACGCTATTTCAAAGCTCTGCCTCAATAGGTGTTGGCAGCAGTGGAGGAAGCAGTCCGATAGCGAGTGCTGTTACCTTCAGTATCTGGGCTATGAGAATTTCTGGGGCGATAGCAATTGCCAGAGGGATATATTTATTTAAGACAAATTCTCAAAGCGGGCACGGAAGCGGTGCGACAGTCTATTGCGCTGCAGGGGTAATATTGCTCAACAGCGTTACCGCAGCAAGAGCTTTGGCTGCCTCTGCTGGTGGAATAGTACAGGATGTTATTAACAATTTACTTCAGTAGGAGAATATAAAGTGAAAGGCAACCTCAAATGTATTGCGATAGGGCTGCAAATATTCTTTACCGCAACACCTGCCGCGGCCGCTTCCATCGGCAGCATAATGAGTGGCGCTACTTCAGACCTTTCCAGTGCTGGTCAGCTCGGACTTATTATTGCTGCTATTGCTGGATTGGGACTGACAGTAAAGGGCTTTATCGGAATGGCAAAAGGCAGCAGAGGTGGGGAAGGCCTCGGGATAAATCTCATGAGCGTCATTATTGGGGTTATTTTGATCAGCATCCCGACCATGATCCTTGCCACCAGCGGCACTTTCACTAACAACGGTGCTTCCACCGGTTTGTCCAAACTGGGCATAGGGGGCTAACGCAATGGGGCTCATCCCTAAACCTGAAACCCTTCCACCTCTGATCATAGGTGTAAAAACTGGTCTCTATCGTAAAGATGACAAGGCTGGCGGGAATGCTGACAAAGAATTCCGTGACATAAAGCCTGAGATTCTCCAGAGGGACCATAACACCTGTGGTTATTGTGGGGTACAAACTCAAGGGGATGAGAAGTCGCCGGGCGGAGGCCTGGAGGTTCACCATATAGATGATAATCACCGTGACAACAGGGGCCAGAACCTGATCTCAATCTGTCCCCTGTGTCATGCAATTTTCCATTTTGGTCATGCAGCGAGAGTCTATAAGACCCTTAAAATCGGCTATCTCCCCTGGATCTCCCAAGAAAATCTGAACATCCTGACATGGACCCTTGCAATCGCATCTCACAGAAGAAAAGCGATTGGGACCATAACAGATCTGAGTGAAGAGGAGCGTGCGGCAGTAGAAATAAGCACCAAGGCAGATGAACTTTTTTGGGCAATCAAGACTGAGGCGATTCTGCCGGCGAAACATTTTACCTCTGAAGATACTGATGGGTCTGAAATCACGCGCCTGCTTACAGATGATCCTTCGGCTCTCGCTACGGCTCTCGCTGGTATCGCTATTGAGCAACCACACCTCTATCAGCAACGGGCTAAAGTGATCGGCAACCTGAGGGTAATATACCAACCAGATCGCATTGGGGAACTGATCCCACGATTTTCTGACATGCCTCTCTGGTTCCCAGGAAAATCATGGGCGAGTACCTGGAAGGCTATCGCAAATGCATCTTAAGTTTTTAAGAATATAAAACATTAAAAACATATAAAATATATAAAACATATAAAGCACATTAATCAATGGCTGGGTATCAAATGGAGTTGGACGGCAAGCTTAAGTACGGGTGCCTCATTTGGGACGATCCGTGCATACACACAACCGGCTGGAAGGCCGTCGGTGAGGGCGCTGCCGGTCGAGTAAATATTCAAGGTACAGCTGATTTGTCTAGTGATACTGTTTATTTAACAAACATGCAGTATCAAATGTCTAAAGAAAGTGGTTTGAGCGGGAACTACCGCTTTAAAATGGATAACTATTTGAGAGAGGGAATTATACAGTTAGCGGAACGACACGGGATTGATGAACCCAGGAGCGTTACCGAACTCGGATCAAAGATATTTTCCAGATGCATGGCCGCCTCGCGGAAGCTTTTGTCAATAGCAGAAGATGAAGAGTTTCTTCCTGAATACTCCCTGAAGCAGGGGTACAGGGACATAATTGGATTTGGCCGGGATGAGGTATTTACCACAGGAATGGCCAAAATAATCAATGAGGCTACCTCCTACTATACAAACTGTGAGCGAGATGCGTGGAGATCAAAAGAAAATCTCATTGGCGTTTTCCGAGTGCCGCAACGTTCCCACGCTTATAATGTCCTGAATGCAGCATTGCCCTATGGCGATTTTGTTGAGGTACCCCAGAATGAACTCCCTGGACCGAAGGCAGACCGTGATGTTGTACAGCATTGGCTCGCAACCTACGGTATGAATGACGGGATGCCTGGCCTTTTCAAAATCACATGCAAATCATTTGAGCCACGGTTTAACAGGCTCATCAGTTTTGGGAGCGGTGCCGGCGGGACTGATGCATACAAGAGACAATGGATTTCGACCCCTGAAGTTGTATTTCTCAGCGCGTTTGCCGAAATAGTGATCCATGAAGCCTACATTTCAAAATCCGTTTTTCGGTTGAGTCCCGCGCTGAAGCTGCTTGAAAGGCTGCCACCACAGACCGATGTGTCTCTAAGTATGGGGCTATGTTTTGAAAATTTATGGACTGGCATGTGCCAGAAGAGCAGTTACCGGAGTAGCCCTCCATCACCTGATAAAGTGTTTGCCAATCCATTTTTGCCTTTCCTGCGAGCCCAAGATCGGATTGAATTGTTCAAAAAAGCTCTCGTATTTTCCGAAGCGGGCTATGAGGTTGCTGGGTATTCCACTGGTGCATTGCGCATCAATATGCGCAACCAAAGCCCGGCTGAGATTTATAATTTCTGCAGGCAACAGAGAGTTATTCCTCCATTTTTAGGACTTGAAGCCAAGGATCTGCCAAAGCCTGAAGGAAAAGACCCGCTTGTTTTTTTGCAGCATTGGTATGCAACAAACGACATAAAAAAAATAATGGACTGGGATAAGGCTGTTGTGGATAAATTTATACAACTGTAAGCAGGTGCAATATGTCGGCTGATATAGTACACAGAAGCATAAGTTTTCTTGAATCATCTTTGAAACAAAGTCAAAAGATATCCATTGCATTGGGAATTTCCCTGTTTGTCAGTCTTGTTGGGAATGGCATCCAACTTTTTTTTCAGCCGAAGCCAGAAATAATCGGAATGACGCAGAACATGGATGTTCTGAAAATTACAGCCTTGGAAGAACCCATGATAAATGAGCCAGCTCTTAAATCATGGCTCGTAAGCGCGCTGACCGATTCTTTGAACATGGATTTCCTGAACTGGCAGGAACGGCTGCAGAATGCCAGGCAGTATTTTTCAAAAGATGCTTTTACTGGATTCGCGACCTCATTGGACTCTGGTGGTAATATCCCTCTGCTGAAACAACACAGGGCAATATTGCATGCCGTTGTAACAGGCGCGCCTCTTCTGAATTATGCAGGAAAATACAAAGGTGTAATGACATGGGATTTTGATGTTCCGATGCTGCTCAACTTTGAAACCAGCGCACAAAGGATTCAATCCCAAAAGATAATTGTGACCGTCCGAGTGCAGCGTGTCGATACTCGCGAATATCCTCGAGGCGTTGCAATCGTTCAAATTATTACCACTGCCGATAAAAGAAGGTCATAGGGTCAACTTATGAACTATGTCGACCGATTTTTTTATTCTTTGGATCAATTCCGGATGAACTTTGCCGACTTGGTAGGTGGTTCTGCGAAATCATATACATTTCTGTACACCACTGATGTGGATAGCGTCCTTGTAGCTGAAGACAATAGCATGGTGTCTATAATCGGCATCAAGGGCTGCATGAAGATGATCGGGGATGAAGAATTTGAAGAAATTGTCGACCGCCTGCTGACGGCACTCCGTACCCCACTCGGGAAAAAATGCCATACGATGCAATTCATTTTTGATTATGATCCTCAAGGAGCGAAACGCTCAATTGAGCGGCAGTTTAAGCCATTGTACAATTCGTCCAAAAATTTGGGCCTGGGTGGCATCGCATCTGTTTTAAAGGACAACCAGGAAAAGATTACGGCATACTGCGCTGATGAGCAGATATTTATCGCCGTCTGGACCAGACCTCAGGCATTAAGCCCTTCTGAACTTAAAACAGCGCGTAAGGAGTTGAAAAAGTCAGTTGCTCCAGTTTTGGAAACATCCAGCTCTCAGGGGAGAAAAGTAACTATCGAGCGGATGCGTGAAGATCATAGGTCCGTGGTAAAAACCTTGGCTAAGGCCCTTGAGGGTTTGCTCTTTGATGCCAAAATACTCCCTTCAGCTGATGCCATACGCGTAATGCGGAAGATGGTTGCAAAAAATACAACTGCAGATAACTGGATGCCACGCTTGTGGCCATCGCCAAAAGAGGGGGGAGCCGAACCAGATGCCAAAAAGCCTAACCCCAAAAAGCCGGTTTTGCCGACAATAATGGCAAAGCTGCCAGGAGCATCCTCAGAAGCAATGGACAACCTGTTTCCACCATCGATTGCTCAGCAAATATGGCCATGCGACGCGCAAATTATTGATAAGAAGTATGTGGAAATTGACGGGTATCTTTACGCCCCTGTAATCATGGAACGCCCGCCAGTTGATGTAAAGCCATTCAATGTGTTGTATCAGCTTTTGAGATTGGAAATTCCTTGGCGCTGTAGCATCTTGGTTAAAGGTGGAGGACTTTCATCTCAGTTTATCAAATCTGTTGCTTCTCAAATATTATATTTTACATCTGATCAAAATAAGCAGTTCAACAACGCATATCGCCAGGTTCGCGATGCAAACATCAAAAATGAAGTAGATGTAACATTCCAGGCTATATTTACCACTTGGGTTAATTACAACGATTATGAAAATCCTGTTAAGGAAGTAAGACGGCGCTCAGCACAGCTGTCCACTGCAATCCAATCATGGGGTTCGTGTGACACGTCAGAAATGACGGGAGATCCTCTCTTGGCATTTACCGCTACGTTGCCTGGGTGCATTCCTTCTTCGCCGGCTCCCGCGGCTGTGGCACCTCTAATGGATGTCTTGGACATGCTGCCCCTGTTTCGGCCTTGTTCGCCATGGAATAGCACAGATTTGCCACTCCGGACGCCTGACGGCAAATATATGCCGGTCGGCATGATGAGCAGTGAGCAGGCAAGTTGGAACGAGATTATTTTTGCAGCCATGGGCCAGGGTAAATCCTTTTTTCTCAATACCCTTAATCTGCATTTTTTTATCCGTCCTCAATCTAAGATTCCACGCGTCACACTGATCGATATCGGCGTGTCTGGATCCGGCCTAGTATCTCTGCTGCATGCATCTCTGCCTACAAGCATGCGGCATCTTGCCGTATACGCTAAGCTTAAAAATACAAAGGAAGCGGCAATCAATCCATTTGATACACCGCTGGGCGTAGAGTTCCCCTTTCCAAATCAAATGAATTTTATTGTTAATTTGATTTCATTACTTTGTACGCCACTGGACCGGGATGCCCCGTATGACGGTGTGACGGGCATGGTTATTGAAGCCGTCAAGGAAGCCTACAAGGTGCACGCCCCAAAAGGTGAACACCCCAAAAGATACTATCCTCATATGGATAATGAAATCTCAAAGAAACTTGAAGAAACACAGTATTCCGTAGCTTCAAGAACTACATGGTGGGATATTGTTGAACATTTGTTCAACGTCAAGGAATATAGTTTGGCTGTCAAAGCGCAGGCATATGCAATGCCTGTAATCTCTGACATTATTAGTGCTTTTAGTTCCCCTAAAATCAAAAGCACATATGAAAGTATCACAATAGGTAATTCGTCAGAAACAGTTCCCGCAGCATGCAGACGGTATTTGGCGCAAGCCATGGATGAATACCCCATCCTGAGCAACCCAACAAAATTTACGTTGGGCACAGCGTATGTGATTGTTCTGGATCTGCAAGATGTCACCGCCAAAGGCGGGGCTTCGTCGAATCGCAAGACTGCGATTATGTACATGGTAGCGCGACACGTCGGCGCCAGCCATTTTTTCTACACGATCGATGATCTCGCAAATGTGCCTGAATTGTATCGCCCTTATCATAGGCCGCAATTTGAGAGCATGGCAAATGCTCCAAAAAGATTGTGCTATGACGAGTTGCACCGCGCGAGCAGTAACGATGAGGACAACCCTCTGATGAAGCAGCTCGTTACGGATCTGACAACGACAAGCCGCGAAACAAGAAAACACAATTTGTCGATCTGCCTTTCCAGCCAGCAGCTTGACGACTTTGCACAGGCATTGGTCAACCTCAGCACTAATATCTATATTCTGGGCGCAGATAATGCCCAGCAGGCAGAGTACATTGGAGACAAGTTTGGTCTGTCCCAAATAGCCCGGCTGACGCTGAGACGTATTTCCCGACCGACCACTGCTGGCGCAAACTTTTTGGCGGTATACCGCACCTCAAAAGGTGAGTCTCTGAACTATTTGACCAATACAACCGGCAGCCGTTCCAGGTGGGCCTTTTCGACAACCGCGGAAGATATGCGTGTGCGCAATAGGCTGTATCAAAAATTTGGCGGCTACCTGGCGCTAGAAACGCTGTCACAACAATATCCAGGCGGAACCATCAAAGACGAGCTTGAGCGCCGCAGGCTCAATATTACGGCAACTGACGGTGAGTTGGCAGAGGATATTGAAGACGAGATCTTTAGCGAACTGGTGGCCGCTGCGCGTTTGCTTCAGGCGAAATAAATCCTTTTCATATCAAAAAAGAATTTTGTGAGAATTGCCATGGCTAAAAAGGGAAACCCCATTGAGCAAATCGATAATCGTCTTGCGCAGATTGAAAATGAAGCTAAGGCGCTACGCGTCCAAAAAAAGGTTCTCAAGAAAACATCTATCACCGTTGCCCCAAATAAGGCCCGGGCAATGCTTCCTGGCCCTGACGAAATACAGGCCAAATCACTCATATGGGAGCAGCTGACCTCGTGTACAAGGGTAGAGGTCTCACTTGAGGAATTGAAGGCAGCATTTGCTGCACCCACCTGGAGAAAAATCATCAACCGGCTGTGCCTGTTGTTGAACTGTGCAGGTCCGGACATTGTCATTGTCTACAGGACGTCCAAGACACGTGAGTGCCTGAAATTTAGCGTGATCGCGTTTAAAAACAGGATCAACTACCGATTTCGTACTTTCTGCGACAGTTTGCCTGAAGATGATGGGAAAATAGTTTTTTGGCCAGCGACAGGAACAATGACAATCCCAGATACCCCCCGCCTTAAAGGATTGGTCGCTGATCAACTGCATGATTATTTTCGGATTATCATTGATGTGCGAGGGGGAAGTGTCTTTAAGGCCAACTCTGAAAGCGTAGGTTTTCGACCCTCATTTTCAAAGCGCGAAGGTATTGTACACGCAAAAATGTTAAATAACATTGTGGCATATGCATACCGCGCTGAGAAAAACGGAGATAAAGAGTGGAATAAAGTTCTCCGGCGGCACACGGGTAGTGATGCTGACGCGCGTGAGTGTGCCATAGCCAAGCGTGGATCTGAAATTGGAGAAATCGTCCTCGATATCCTTCATGGTAAGACTGTCTTGCCTGAGGGCATGTCGTTGAAAGATCGCATCCTCCAGAAATACTCTGAACTGCTCAAAGACAGCGAAGGCTACGAGTAGGAAATAATGTTTCTTAATGGCGGGGGCGACCAGCGCCCCCACCTGCCCGGAGTGTCAGCTCCGGACAACGGCCCGACATCGTGTAGCGGACACGGTGCCAGATTACCGCCTATGGCTGCCCTTGATCAGGGACGCGGCATCATAGATGCGATATCGATTGGGCGCAAGTATGGTTGGTCAAGATGGAAAAAAAGGAGTTGCCTGAGGTTCGGTGTCCGCGTTGCGGCAAGCTTTTGGCAAAAGGAGTTCCTGTCATGATGGAATTTCGATGCCCACGCTGCAAAGAACTCTTCACACTGCGAGCCATAGAGCCCCAATCAAAAATACCAATGGCGGCAAGAGGCTGAACATTTCGTGCGAAATTTGCACGAACAAATCAATTTTTTTACGAAAAAAGAGGCTGTGATGTTTAATCAGGTAACACTCATAGGAAGACTCGGGCAGGATCCTGATTTGAGGTGCCTCACCGATGGAACACCTGTCTTGACGATCAGTGTGGCCACCGACGAATCCTATACGGATCGGGATGGCAACAAGGTCGAACGTACCGAGTGGCATAGGGTGGTAGTCTATCAGCGTCGTGCCGAAGCCTGCGCGGCATACCTTCGCAAAGGCAGCCTGGTGCACGTAGTGGGCCGCCTGACCACGCGTAAATGGCAGGATAGTAGCGGGGAGGATCGCTACATTACAGAAATTCGGGCATCAAAGGTGCAATTCCTTGATCGTCGCCCGGAATCTTCTGAGTCCGCACAAGGCAGGGGTAAGCCCCCGCGAGATCAAGGCAGAGATACAAGGCCAGCACCGGGTGATGATGACTTGGGCCCAGCGTTCCCTTCAGAGGCAAGCAACATGGACGACGTGCCCTTTTAACCTTAATTCGCTCGTAGAAAAGCCCGGCAAAAGCTGGGCTTTTTGTTTGCTTAAATTTATGAAAAATTATATGTAAAATTAAAATTTCTGCAATGAGGTATTCATGCTTACGCCGGAGCAAGAACAAGTAGCAAAATTCCCATTTCATGGGAAAGATAGCACAATTGTAGTGCAAGCATATGCAGGTACTGGCAAAACAAGCACTCTTATGGAATTAGCGAATTGCCATAAAAAAGATAAAATTCTTTATCTTGCATATAACAAGAGTATGGCATCGGAGGCAAAGGAAAAATTTTGCAAGTACAACAATGTTGTTACTTCAACAATTCACTCTCTGGCTTACAAATTTATTGGGTACAAATATTCTTCACGGTTAGGAAATATAACACCATTGTCGATATCTAGTCTTGCCAGACATTTTTTCGGCAATGTGGACAAAAATACAGTATCTCCATTTATTCTTGGATGTTTTAATGGTTTTCTATCTTCACAGTATACTGATATAAAGGAATATTTCATATCTGAATGTATAAAGAAGAACTTTGACTTTATTAAAAAAAATTCGCTTCAGCCAGAAAATATTTATATGGCAATTGCTGAGATGTGGAAAGCCACTGCCAATGATGATTCAAAGATATGTTCCTTGCCTGTGCCGCATGATGTGTATTTGAAAAAGTTTCAAGCATCAAAAGTACAACTCCCATATTCAATTATTCTTGTTGATGAAGCTCAAGATATAACAGATTGCATGCTTGAAATATCTCATATGCAAAATTCACATAAAGTTTTTATTGGGGACACATATCAACAGATTTATTCGTGGAATGGAGCTGTCGATTCCTTGCAAAAAATGCAAAAGCAAGGTGCAACTTGCTTATATCTGACTAAGTCCTTTCGCTGTCCTGGCCGTGTAGCGGCCCACGCCAATCAATATTTGCGGCTCATGGGAGCCAGCAAACAATTTGTAGGGAATGACGGCACCATATCTGTTAAAAATCAATCATCAGCTTATCTTGCAAGGTCAAATGCCAGTATTTTTTTGGAAGCCTTCAAAGAAGTAGAGTCCGGGGGAAATCCATATTTTTTAGGAGGGTTTTCAGGATATAACTTTGAACTGTTGGTTGACCTTGCCCATGCACACTCAGGGAAATGGGCACATATACGAAATAGCAGCTTAAAAGAAAATTTTCATAATTTTCAGGAAATTGAGCAATATGCTGAATGCGATCAGATGCTTCAAAGTCGATGTAACTTGGTAAAAAAATTCGGCAGCTCGATTTCTGCAATGTATTTCAAAATTAAATCAAATCTTACAGAAGAGATATCTGACGCTACGCGCGTGTTCTCGACTGCCCACAAAGCAAAAGGGGCGGAGTGGCGCGATGTTGAATTAGCAGAAGATTTTTTGGACATGCACGATATTCTTAATCAACTGAAGCAAGATGATGTTGTTTCCGTAAGAAAAGAAGAATTGAATTTGCTATATGTTGCAATAACACGAAGTATGAAAAACATTGTTTTACCAAAGCAATTTGAACTTACTGATAATCATGTTGAAATTTTTAAACATGGAATTGAAGTAAAGAATATGATTTGGGAAATATAAAGAAAGGAGAAGTATACAATGAAGAAATACTATTCACATATAATTTTCTGTTTGGCACTTATAATATCTTTGTTGTGCCCAACAGTTCAAGCTGCTGATGGAACGAGCTTCGATCCAACAAAAGTAGAAGTTAAGGCCAAAGGGGTCAGCAGCATCCCCGTTGGGACCATTATCTCCTGGCCGGTTGCTCAAAATCCTGCTGATTTCCAAAATACAGACGGTACATATAACTGGCTGGAATGTAATGGACAATCCTTTGACGCAACAGTTTACCCGGAACTGTTTGCGCTCCTTGGCCCTGCCGTGCCCGATCTGCGCGGACTTTTTCTCCGAGGGCACGGCTCCCAGACATATGCCCAGGTCAACGGTTCCACGATAGGCGTAACATCAACACTGCACAGTTCTGCACCTCTCGGCCAGGTGCAGGGCGATGCCAGCAGAACGATTTCAGGCAGTTTTTCAACGGCTTATCTTTATGATTATGATAATGGGAGCGGAGCATTCTACAACAAGGGGGGGGCGTTGCGCGCCAACACTGGATACCCATGGGGAGGCCAGGCCTACGGCTTCGATTCAAACCGTATTGTCCCCACAGCCCCAGAAAATCGTCCGGTAAATCAGGCCGTGCGGTATCTCGTGCGGGCGCTCCCGTAGCCACTAGCGCAGGCCTCCCGCGCGTACCCGGAACTGTCCGCGCTTGTCGGGCCCCAGGTGCCAGATCTGCGCGGGCTTTTTCTTCGTGGGTACGGTAGCCAGGCCTTTGCCCAGAACAACGGCACGACCGTGGGCATCACGTCAACCCTGCACAGCTCAGGCCAGCTTGGACAAGTGCAGGGGGATGCGGTGCGTCCTGCAATCGGTGAACTTTTTACCGTTCAGGCTGGGTCGTCTGGAGCAATCACGGTCTATGGCGGATATGCAATAGGTGCAGAAAGCGGATGGGGATGGATGCCGATGTGGATCAAATATGACCCAGCACGTGTCGTGCCCACAGCCCCGGAGAATCGCCCCGTAAATCAGGCCGTGCGGTATCTCGTGCGGGCGCTCCCGTAGCCACTAGCGCAGGCCTCCCGCGCGTACCCGGAACTGTCTGCGCTTGTCGGGCCCCAGGTGCCAGATCTGCGAAAAAACTACCTTCAAGGATCTGAGACACCGGGGGCATTTCTTTCCGCAGGATTGCCAAATATTTCTGGCAACCTTAATGGCTACGGATCAATTCGAGGAGCTCCACCTGAGGGAGCAAACGGTGCATTTCGCCGATTAGATCCAACAAAATCTCCGAGCACAAATTCGTTCGATGGCCCCATCATGGGCTATTCTAACCTGGTATTTGACGCATCACTGGCAAATCCAATTTATGGTCATTCAGCGACTGTACAGCCTCCTTCGTATACTGTCCGTTTCTTGATCAGGACTAGGCCCTGACTCCCCTGAAGAGCTGGCCCGCGCGTACCCGGAACTGTTTGCGCTCCTTGGCCCTGCCGTGCCAGATCTCCGCGGGCTTTTTCTCCGAGGGCACGGCTCTCAGGCCTACTCACAAATTAATGGATCTGCAGTAGGGGTAACGGCTACTAGTTATTCCAGTGGAGCACTCGGTCAAATACAAGGAGATGCAATACGAAATATTGCTGGCGAAACAGGCAGAAAATTGGGAACTACTGAGGCTTCTGGGCTTTTTACTGTGTCGCAAGTTGGTGGGACGGACGTAAACGGAAATGGCTTAAACGGCTGGCCATTATCAAAAGAAAAATTTTCTGCTTCAGTAGTTGTTCCTACAGCCTCCGAAAATCGCCCAGTAAACATGGCTGTGCGTTACCTCTTGCGGTCACGTCCTTAATTATCTCGGTGGTAGGTTTACAGCCCTAAGTTCATGGCCTCGCGCGCAAGAGGTAACGCACAGCCATGTTTACTGGGCGCGTTTCAACTTCGCCAAAAGCATCAGTTTTTGTCGTACTATGGCGAAATGACTGAGCGGAATAGTGAGGATATACACCAGCGTTAGACCCCCACACATCTCCAGCTAATCCGTATCCATGCGAGTGGGCCTTTATACTGTCGCCTTGGAGGATGCCGAGCGCAGCGCTGTTGCCGCCCTGGCCGCGTAAAAAAAGCCCGCGGAGATCGGGCACATTTGGCCCAACGAGCGCAAACAGTTCCGGGTACGCGCGAGAGGCCTGCGCTAGGGGCTAGGGCCGCGCCCGCACGAGATACCGCACGGCCTGATTTACGGGGCGATTCTCCGGGGCTGTGGGTGTGACTCGAGAAGAATCAAATATAGTAATTGGTTGTGTGAATGGGCCGCTTGACCAAGTGCCACCGGAAGCATGATCGTCAACTAATACTGATGTACTATTCCAGTATGCTGCTCGGAATGATCCCGCGACTCTCCTAGTTGCATCGCCCTGCACCTGGCCAAGCTGGCCAGACGTATGCACAGTTGCAGTGACACCCACGGTCGTACCGTTGACCTGGGCGTAGGCCTGGGAGCCGTAGCCGCGCAAAAAAAGTCCGCGGAGATCGGGCACGGCAGGGCCAAGGAGCGCAAACAGTTCCGGGTACGCGCGGGAGGCCTGCGCGAGGGGCTACGGAAGCGCCCGCATGAGATACCGCACGGCGACATTTACGGGGCGGTTTTCGGCGGCAGTTGGTAAAACCCTTGAAAAATCGACATTGATATTGTGATTCATTGCCTTATGCGCCCAGGTTGCAGGATTCTGTGTAGTTGTGAAGTTTGACCCGAAAAATAATCCGGTAGCAGTTTCCCATCCAATTACACCGTTGGGATAAGCTGCAGATGCACTGCCGCTGGCGTTTCGCACAGCATCCCCCTGCACCTCCCCAAGCGCTCCTGATTGGTGCAGGGTTGAAGTTACGCCCACCGTGGAGCCGTTGAGTTGCGCGTGGGTCTGGCTGCCGTACCCTCGCAAAAAAAGTCCGCGCAGATCCGGCACGGTCGGGCCCATAAGCGCGGACAGTTCCGGGTACGCGCGGGAGGCCTGCGCGAGGGGCTACGGCCGCGCCCGCATAAGGTAGCGCACGGCCTGATTTACGGGCCGATTTTCGGCGGCAGTTGGAACAACGCGTGATGCATCAATACCAATTGTCAAATAGTTCAGCGGACGTCCTTCCGTTGTTAACCCAACAACGCTTAAATTTGTCCCGTAAAATGCACCCGTAGGCATTGTGTATAAAGCGGCACCGCCCGTCATTGATCCTGTTATATTCCGTATTGCGTCCCCCTGTTGGACGCCAAGAGCGGCGCTGTTGCCGCCCTGTCCGCGTAAAAAAAGTCCGCGCAGATCTGGCACGGCAGGGCCAAGGAGCGCAGACAGTTCCGGGTACGCGGCATGGATGTCTCAAATTCTGAGCCGTAAGCTTAAGAAGACTATAGTTCAATAATTTCAGAATAAAGTTCAGTTTTTGCCTAACTATTTTCTTAAGTTATCCGATTAATTTGTGTAAGGAGCCGTTATATATGAAAATTGTACATTACTCGCACCGTCGTTCAAAAAACTGGGTTGTATACTGGAAAAGCATTGGTACAGGCAAAAGACATCACTTAGGTTTTGAGAGCGAAGATGATGCACAAACATTTCTTAACCAACAATCAGTTATCATGGTTAAAGAACGAGAACTACTTGTAAGAAGAAAACAAAAAAATGAATTAAAAAAATCAAAAATTACCGTTGATTCTTTGCTTGAACAATATTTTTCAACAGCATTGAGCAATAAAAATACAATTAAGCAAGGTAACTATCATGCTTCTCACATTAAAACTATGTTCGGAAAAAGAGATGTATTACAATTAGAAAAGGATGATGTATTACGATTTATCAAATTTCAAAAATTGAGAGATCTTGAACAGTCAACTATCAATGAAAGGATTTCAATTCTTCGCAGAGCTATCAACTGGGGGGTAAAAATCGGTCTGTTACCCAAAAATCCTCTGGATGGCATCCGGCTAAAAAGGCCGCGCTCAAGACGTTTTGCACCTCCAACTCCTAGTGAGGCAAAAGCAATATTTGAGAATGCAGCCCCACACCTTAAGCGAATTATTGCAATTGGGATTAATTGTGGTCCAAGAATTGGGCCAAGTGAACTATTCAAATTGAAATGGGAACAAGTTGACTTAGAAAACTCCATTATTCGCATGCCGAATGCAGATAAAGGAGCTTCACAAATGGTAAGAGATATACCAATTAAGGACTCTCTTATGCCATTGCTTCAGTCGTGGAAAGATGAAGATTTTGCAAAAGGGATAAACTTTGTAATTACATGGAACTCAAAGCCTATCATTTCTGCAAACAGGTCATGGAAAACTGCGTTAAAAAAATCTGGAATTACAAGAAGGATTGTTCCCTATAGTTTGCGGCATGCCTTTGCTACCTACTCAATCCAGGGAGGCGCCAAGCTGAAGGCCGTAGCCAAGCTCATGGGTCACCGTGATGAAACCATGCTGCTCAAAACATACCAGCATTCTATTGATGGGCAGGATCGCGAAGCAATTGAGGCTTTACCAGACATGCTTCAATTGATGCCCATTAAAAAGAGATTGAGATCGACAACCTCAAGAAGAAAGAAGAGCAGGATAGAGGCCCAGCATACTATTTTTGGCCCACCAGTATACTGTGCGCACCATGTAACTCTATATGCCAGGTTGCTCCCGCCATCACCTGATTAAGGGGGTTTTCATTAATTTTTTCTGCCTAAGAAGCTTGCTTCTGTAGGCCCCTGAAAGAGTCCGTAAACCAGCGGATTTCTTCTCTCATGTATTTTGCCCTTCAAACTGTTCATTGGTGGGCATTTTTCATTAATGCTCCGCAATTTTAGTGGGTTGCATCCTTTTCTTTAATTGAGAAACAGTTTTAATTGTTTTTCATTTTAAGAGGGCAGCCATTCTTAGTTTGTTGTTTCTCCCCACCTTACTGCCAAATTATTTATTGGGCATTGCACTTTTTATTGATGGCCGTCATTTTTGTGTAATCAGTTGAGTAACAATAGCTAATTGGCTGCAACGTATTCGACTGATGTTATCCAATGGCAGTAAGGGTTTGGAACGTTGTTTGGCCCTTGTTTTATGGTGACGGCATAGTATTTCATTTCTTTTACCTGCTTTTAATTTTTCTTATTTGCATGAAAAATTGTTTGAAAAAAAGTGAAAAAATTAATATTACATGGGGGACATCAACTGCTGGAGATTGCCATATGGATTTTAAAAAAAATGACCAGGCATGGCTGATCCCTGCCGCTATCATAGCTGGTCTGGCACTACAGCCGGCCGTGCAGTTTGCCCTCAACTCCTATTCAAACTTGGCGGCCACCTCGCGTGTTTCTGGCGCACAGCCTGCAGCTCTTCCGTCAGGCGTTCATCCGGTTCAGACCAGACTGCCGGCAGAGAACCGTATTGTGTCATCCCCGGAAGTCACAAAAGTTAATCTGGGGGCTGAAACTTTCGAGCGCCTTATCAATGCTCCATCACTCAAGCTGCATCCTTCTCAATGGAAGGGTGATACGCGGAAAATGGAAGTGCAGGCCAACGGAACGATCAAGTGGACCACCTTGCAGCGCGACTTCTTGACCCGGGATACTTTCTCACGCGAACCGATCCTCGTGGTCTTCACCTGGGGGGAATGCCCAACCTGCACGATGATGCGCGAGCATTTCGTCACCAACATCGATAAGTACCCTTTCCAAGTTCTTTTCATCCCAATCGGCAATTTGGGCGACAATCCAAAGCTTGATCGCGATCTCCTTCAGTATTTGGGGCTAGAGGCAGCACCCGCAAACGTGCGGCAGGAGGCACTTGCAGGGGGGCGATTTGCTTCACAGGTACTGTCTGAGCAGACTGGGGCGCTGCTGGTGCCTGCTTTTGCCTGGCGGGTTGGGGATGAGGTAGGGTGCGGCAATTTGAAGGGACCAGAACTTGACGCCATAGTCGCAAAGATGCGCGCGGCCACCAATGGAAGGAGCGGCAAGTGATGGAACTGAACGCCGTTATCGAGATGGGGAAGGTTCTGATCCGCAAAGACATTGCCCTGGCCCGCAGTCAGAAGGAACTTTTAAGGCTTCAGCTGGCCGAAGACGAGCGCCAGGATAATGTTTTTGGGGTAGCAAAGACCTTGCAGGTGGAGCTTGACTTTGGGACGGTGACTATTGCGTGGGATGATCCCCGCGGAGCACTGGAGGTCATTGAGGGCGTAAAAAAAGCTACCTTAACAGACCGACTGGAGGATATTGTAGCAATCTGCGAACTTCGGTCTTTTTCCATAGGACGGTTTTCTCCCGCAATTCGCAATTAGCAGGCTATCATGACTGTCAGAGAACGTCTTACAGCCCTGGGATTGACGCCAGATATTTTTGCTCGGGAATTTGTGATAAATCCTGACGAATTGGCTGTTGTGCTGGACTCTGAAGATTTTCCCTGTATTTCAGATCATCTCACTTTCTTGGAAAAGACCTCTGAGTTGATGGTCAACATATATGTCTTGGATGTAATCCAGTCAGAAAAAGATCAAAAATATAAGAGATACTCCTTTATCGTTTTTGATGATAATGAGTATCTTTGGAAATATTTCCCAAGATTTAGAGGTATTCCATCCTGTGTGCATAAGCGCAACATAGATAAGGCGAATCATATTCTGAAGCGCAATGGGTTGTATGCTTCTATCATCCAATTTTCACCTGAATTATATTCAAATTGGCTGGAAGAAAACAAAGTAACGCGAGACGATTGGTTGACGTTAATGGAATGGGCAACAGAGCAAAGAGGCCCACCTCACAGAGACTCAGCGTAAGTCGAAATGGCAGGCAAGGTTAACTTGTCTGCCATTTTTTCATGTTTTTGTGAAAAAATATTGACATGAGATATAAAATTACATATTTGTTTTTTAACGAATGTTTTTGATGTATAAAACACATAAAAACATTTTAAACACATAAAGCATATAAACCGCTTTTATAAGTCTTAAACACCTAAAAAGTGTTTTAACCATATAAAGCACATAAACCAGATTTTGATGTATAAAACACATAAAAACATTTTAAACACATAAAACATATAAACCGCTTTTATGAGTTTTAAACACCTAAAAGTGTTTTAACCATATAAAACACATAAACCAGATTTTGATGTATAAAACACATAAAAACATTTTAAACACATAAAACATATAAACCGCTTTTATGATTCTTAAACACCTAAAAAGTGTTTTAACCATATAAAACACATAAAGCGCATAAACGGTCTTTATGTGCTTGAAAAAATTAAATGGAGTTTTTATGAGAAAGATTGCTGTGTGCCTGAGCAAAGGTGGAGTTGGCAAGACTACTACGGCAACAACTCTGGCTTTCGGATTGAGCCAATCTGGTAGAAAGGTGTTGCTTGTGGACTGCGATACGCAGAGCCAAGCCGCATTTTTTCTTGGAGTGAAACCTGAGCTTGGAATTGCGGATGTTCTCTTGGGCCGTAAGAGTACACACGAATGCATTGTCGAGGCCCGCCCTAATTTGCACCTTCTGGCTTCAGGCGGCAGACTTCTCGGCGAGGCAACTACACATATCTCGACGCGTACCCTTGGCATTGAGCGGGCTTTGCTTGAAGCTCTCGCTCCAGTGGAAGGGCATTTCGATTATGTAATTTTGGACATGGCACCAGGTTGGGATGTCCTTACGGCCAATGCGCTATTCTACGTTAAGGAAATCCTTGCCCCTGTCCAGTTGCAAGGCCCCTCCATTGAGTCCTTGGGAGAATTCTTTGAACGCGTTGAAATCGTCCGTCAGTACAATGAAGGTTTGGTCACCAAGTATATTGTTCCGACAAATTGGGATCGACGTTCAGGTGAAAGCAAAGATCTGTACGATCAATTGCGTGAAATGTTCCCAGATAAAACGTGCGCCCCTGTGCGCCAATGTGTGAAGATTTTTGAGGCATCTGGCCGTGGTCAGGTCATCTTTGAATACGCACCAAAATCAACCGGTGCTGAAGATTATACAAAACTCATTGAGCGTATCTGCAATGATGAGAAGGAGAAGGGAAATGGCTAAAAATCCTGGCCTTAATGTCAGTGCACTTCTTGGCGGCAGCAGAGCAAATCCTACTCCGGCCCAGCAAGTCGATTCAGAAACACCGTCGGAAAGCCGTCAACCGCTAGATTCAAAAAAAAATGCAGGTTTCTTTAATGTAACAGTAAAGCTCACAGAATCTCAAATTGAGGAATTAAGAATACTTGCTTGGTATGAGCGCAGGCGACTTAAGGAAATCTACTCGGAGGTCTTTCTGGAGTATATGCTCACCCACAACGATAAAATGGAAAATGCGGCCAGGGAATATGAAGCTGCAGGTCGGCCACCTTTCGAGATGAGAGGGAAAAGGTGAAATCTGAAGGGGAGTATATTGGATGTAAAAATGAGCAAGGGGAGGTCAAAAGGCCTCCCCTTGCTCTATTTGTTGATAAACTGAGAAACAATCTCATGATTGGCCGGAGTGAATGGGGCACCAATTTGACTCGGTATGTGCCTGACACCCAGCTGCGTTGAAATCTGTCCAGCATTAAACCATGTTTCGCCATCAGGTGAAACAAATCCCACACCATGCCTCAAGTCGTATAAAATCCCGCATTTCGCGCATATCAAGTGAAGAGCATCCCAGGTCAACTGGCGGCCTTGGTCGAGTCCCAATTCAAGGGTTCTCACAACGAGCTCTGCCCGTTCCTTCACACACCTTTCAGGCGACTTGATTCCATGCTGAAGCTCAAAAGCTCTGGAGCTTTCTTTTAATCGAAATCTCGTTTTAATTTCGTGCTTTTTTCGCACGACCTTATTAGCTGCAGAATCATAATAGAAAACAGCGCCGGGCTCAGGATTGAGAGATAAATCTGACTCCAAAATCGGGCACAGATGGGCCATAGCGCGTTGGTACCAACCATCAGCTTCCTGGATAACGGCCAAGGTGTTTGGTACGATCCTGCAGGCGATTATGTGAAGATGTTCCGGGCATTTTGGTTCAGAGGCATGTCGAACAACGATCGCCTGGTTGGCGGTAAAGCCCATGTGCTCAAGAAGGCGGGAGGCGCAGAATCTTGCCCTGTCTCCAAAAGTTTCATTATGCTGAAGTGTCATGATGTAGTGGGGGAGAGTGCACAGATGTTTTCGAGGGTAGCGCGACAATGTCACGCACAGTTCCTCAGTCCATTCTTCAATCTGACTACCATTTATCCCAAAAGAAAATTTTTCCAGAACTGAAGAGACCCCAATGGGATCTTTTGAGCGCTGCGGAGCTCGCTGGCCAAGGAGAACTGAAATCAGATCTCGTGTGTACCGTATTGCTTGATGGCAGGTTACAGCGTTTGGGCCACGATGCATCCGAAGCCGGATTATTTTCATAGTCGAGGTCTCTTTTTGGACTCAAGAACATCTCGGGCGCTGGCATCGCCGTTGAGAGCGTTTCTGACAAGCTCCCCCATTCCCGGCGTTTTCTCTCCTGGGGCTGGTTCCGGCATTTCCCATGTTGGTGCTACAGAGCTTTGTCGATTTGCTTCCGGAGTTGCAGGGGCTGGTTGTGCTACCTGCATCCGTTCGGCCACAGCTGTGTAGCCCCAGCGAAGAACAGCGGCCAGGTCAGAAGCGATCTCTTTTCCATGCTCTGCCTTGTAAAGGCTGACCTGGTTAATTGCTTCAAGCGTCGCTTGTTTGCCACGCTTAGTCGTAAGAAACTCAAAATCAGAATCTGTCAGCCAGACATTTTGCAGTTCCCCATAGGCTTTTTTGCCGTCATGGTCTTCCGCTGGAAGATTTTGACCAGCAGGTATCGGAGCTTCTGTAGGTTTTTCCCCCCTGAAACGAGAATGAAATTTCCGAGGAGAGCGCGAGCGTGGCGTGCCCCTGCACGCCTTTCCCCTCTCTCCCACGGTTCTTTTGGGTTCAGTTATGGTTCTGGGTGGCACAGTGTCACCCCTCCCCCGACACCCTGCCGGGGGTGTACGACTCTCTGCCGCCCCGGCACCCTGCCGGGGGTGACACAGTGCCGGGGGTATTGCCTGTAAAGGGGTGGCACACTGTCGGGGGTGACAAGCTGCCGGAGGTGGCACAGTGCCGGGGGTGACACCATGCCGGGGGTGACTCTCTGCCGGGGGTGACACAGTGCCGGGGGTATTGCTCTTTTGGGAAGCCTTCTGCCGTGGCGTTTCATCTTCTCGGCCCACTACTCCGATCAGTTTAAAGACATTTGATCTACCGGGGCGTGATTGCGTCTTGATCAGACCGCCTTCCTCAAGGGCAACAAGGGCACGCTGTACAGTTCGGGGATCAAGCTCAGTATCGAGACTGAGGCGATCAACGGACGGCCAGCATTCGTGACCTTCGTTGGCACGGTCAGCGAGGACAACAAGCACAAATTTTTGAGATGATGAAATGCCGTGCTGCATGAGTGCCCAGCGCATTGCGTCAATGCTCATACGTGCCTCCATTGGGCTTCTGCAGAGCCGCGTATGCACTTGGACACATAAAACCTGTGCCTGTGGTGATCAGATAGGTACCTGGTGACAGGGCCGAAAATGGCTTGACAATTTTTGAGGCAGAATGCATATTTCCCTCACGCAAATGATTTGTGGCATTGCCACTTCTTAAGGCCCCCTGCTACGGGGCCTTTTTTTATTGGCAAACGTTTCGTTCTGGCGCTGGCCGCCATTGAACTGTGTCAAAACGTTTGAAATTCTGGTTTGCCAAAACCGTCACTTCGGAAATTTCACCGAATTGTTTCCCTTCAAGCACAAGACGCATCTGGTACACTCCCGGTATCTGAGGTGGATCAAAGCTCCAATCCGTATCTTCGGTTGAAGCAGTACATTCGCCAGATGGGCCCTGATTTTTGGACAGTTCTGTCCAAAATGAGAGCATTATCAATCCTCCGCTATTCAAAAATTGTAAAATTTAATTTTTCATGAAATTTTTATGTAAAACATGAAAAATTGTCAATGAACATTAGGTCCCAGGACTCATTGAATTCCGTGGCCGGGCTGAGGGATCGATGATCAATCCTGCAATCTTTTCCTTGATGCGCTTAAGGAATTCGATTGTTTCGTGAGCAAATCTTGTTGCTTTTTCATAAAGATTCTCACCCTTTTCCGACTCAAGAAGTTTCAGTTCTGGTTTGTCCAGGACAGTTTCAAAAAACTCGGAAAGATTTTTTTCGACGGCTTGATCACACCCAAAGCGGTTGAGGGGCTCTTTCAAGCTTGCTTCGACACACGATCGCGAGCTTTGCCTCAATTTGTTCAAGCCGAGATTAAGGGCTGATACGTCCCGTTTCAGCTCAGGCGCGAACTTGTTATGTGGATCAGCCATGGCATCGGCAAGCTGTTTTGAAACTTGCTGGCGGTCGTTTTCAGTATCTGCATTGTTGTAGCTGTCCATTGCTCGGCTCATCAGAGGATTCAGCCTGATACGTTCCACAAGTTCCTCGACTGACCCCTGATCGTTCACCATGTTGAGCCAATGGCGATCAAACTGATCGCGACGAAATTTCCATGTTTTGAGCAATCCGTTGATCTTTTCATCAAACGCCTCCCGCGAAAGCGGGCGAGGAAAATCATTGGCGCTGATTTCGTTCTTGGGCCTGTTAAAAATGGTCCGCAGAACGTTGCAGCAGCCGGAAACAAATTGTCCCAACAGATTCGTCTGTCCGTACCCCTGCTGGAATTCAACAGGGTGGGGATTATCAATCTTGTTTTTTCCTCTTGGCTCATTAAGTTTGGACTCATCAGCCTGCTGGAAATAATCTGGTGCGGTAGGACTTGTGTCCCAAGGAATGGCCGTAGGATCGGACAAACCGGACATGCCCATATCTTCCTTTTCAGCTTCTTCTCTGGAATTGATTCCCTTTGCAGAATCAATTTCTTTTGAATCTGCATCAGAAGTGTTGGTTTGCTTAATTGCCTGCACTGCCTGGGCAGGCGCAGCATCACCATCCTCAATGCCGATAATCTGTTCCTTGGTTCCAAGTTCTTCTTGGTCGAGCAGCTGAGCCCCAAGTTGTTCGGCAGTTGGGGTATCCCCTTTTTGAGATGACTCCATAAATGCCTCAGGACTCACTTGTGGTATGTCAGAAGAAAATATATCCGGCTCAGTTTCTTCTTTAGCTTTTTCCTCATAAGCATTAATAAGGAAATCAAAAAACGCTATTGCACTCGAGCCTACAATATCTTCCTTAGGTGGAGCAACATAATCTGATTCCAAAAGAGTGTTCTTCTTCTCTTTCAGGAAATCTAAGACTGTTTGAGGCTCCTGATAGTAAAAATCCATTGCTTGAAGCTGTTCAACAAGAGAAATTTTTTCATCATAATCAGCATGTACTTCTGACGGGAAACGTAATCCTCTGAAAGAATAGACTAAATCTCTCTGCTCTTTCTTAAGGTTTTCGACATAGGACGGAAATGTCATCGACCAAAGATAGGAAGAAGTATTTTTATCCATTGTCGTTTCCTCATTTCCCTGCAGCGCGAGGGGTATCAAGATTCAAATGAATCTGGTTGTTGTCCTGCTCAGTAAAAATGCCAAGTAATGTTGCAAGCATATGGGCATTACGCATCTCAAATTTAAGCCGCTGGCGTTGAATTTCTACCTGCATTGCTTGCATGTAAGTCTGTTCCTTCAGCAGCTTAATTTCGTCAGTTGTGTCAAATAATTCCTGGAACCAGTTCGCGTTGCCAAATCGTGCATTGCTCCATGTGTCTAGATATGCCATTAAAGACGTCCTTCCCTGGGCATTCTGAGGCACAGATGCATTAGTATAACCCATGCTGTTAATCAGTCCCTGCATGACAGCTCCGGCATCCACCATGGGTGCATGGGCAGCAATAATGTCATTGACTGTATCGTGAGCTACTGCTAGTCGCGCTTTTTTGACTTGCTGCCGGTAGAGTGCATCCTTGCCGGCAACCGTATCTTTAAGCTTTGGTGGAACCTGAGGAGTAGGGAATGGGTTGACTGCGAGCTGTCCCAGAACTTCTCCTTTTGCCAAGTCTTCATCTGCTATGAGGCCAGAAGGGGGGAAAATCCATTCACCGCGGGGGCTTTGATTTTCCATGGGCCCTTCTAGGCCACGGCTTTCATTGGCATCGGCGGCTGCCTGTGCGTTCTTGGGTTTTCCGTCTTCAAGAGTTGCCACACGTGCGTTAAGATCTGTCCGGAATCCTCCTGCGGCTCTTTTTCCAACGCCCCAGGCTGCGGCCCCATCCCGGTTCTCACAAGAATTTGAAGCCTGCGCGCGGGCTTTTGCTTCTTCCCGGGCTGCCAGTTTGGCTTCTTCCATCTGTTTGAGACCTTCAAGAATCGTCTCTACTTTTGCCTTATCCAGAACCTTTGTTGCCTCAGTTAATCCTTGCAAGGCTTTGATAATTTTGTTCGCAGCAGAATCAATTCCAGTATTTATGCAGCCGACTGTGTAATCGGCTGCATTTCCAACACCGGCTTCAGTTGCTAAAATACCGCCTGGCGAAGTCCCTACGCCAGCGCCAGCAACGGTCGCGCCTAAGCCAAGAGGCGGAGCTGCATTGGCCGCCGAATTGGGCATAATCACAAAGAATCCAATGATTAGTATGGAAAGTAGGTTACTCATGATTTGCCTCAATTCTTTCACCATTAAGTTTTTCCCAAGAGATATTAGGCGAATCTCCTGGTATAAAATTTGACAGAGACTGTTGTAATTCACTTTTTCCAGATTCACTTAAGCTTTCAGCAAGAAGCTTAAAGTTATAAAAACTTGATGAAGGAAAAGAAAACTTTAAAATTGTGTTAAGTACCGTTATATTCAGTCCCTGTATTGAAAGAATGATGTTTTTTATGTGTGAAATATCTTTGTGAGTTAGGCATAATTCAAATAATGCTCTTTCTGGTGATGAAATTATATATTGCAATCCATCAGTAGTCATAAATTTAGTAAAAGAATCCTTGATAGAAAGGGGAATTCTATTCTTATAGTCAGTATATGAAGAGTTTTCTCCAGATAGACGCTTGAACCAAGGAGGAAATTTTTCGTTAGTCGTATAAAAAAATGACTGTTGATCAAAAAAATCGCAGTTGCTACCACAGCTATGAATGAGAAGTGCTGTCAGTCCGCCAGCAAAAAACTCAATAAAATTGGACTTCTGTTTGCTTTGGAGAGCATACAGTCCGTGCTGCCATGATATCTCGTCATCATTGCGAGCATAGCCGCCATGCCCAATGGACTTCAGAACCCTGCGTCTGACAGCCAACTGGACATCCTGTGTGGTAATCCCATCTTCCAGGATTTCGCCGAAGGTTCTGATGTGACCATGCGGCCAATGTTGGACATAGCTCTCAAGGGTGGACATGTTATCTCCAGTTACAGCACCGGTGCTCCGTCCCGGTCAGTAAAGTAGTGTGTTTCTGCATCTGAATGTTTTTCTTTATTAAAGCAGCCAAATCTCATTTTACCCTTATTTGGCCCACTTTTGACTCTGAAATACACCAATTCTTGTTTGCACTCGGGGCAGAGGAAAGATCCTTTTGGTTCGGGCAATGGTGGGAGAGGTTGTTGTTCCTTGCCATTGACGTCGAAGAAAAGACTCTCCTTGGAACTATGAAGTTCCTTAATTGCACAAAATGTGTATGGCCCAAAAGAGTTGCATCCGTATCTGAGTGTGGTGCCGCACTCTGGACATGGGATAAGCATTGGCGAACCATCAATATCATCAGCAGTAAATTTGCAATCTGGATAATTGGAGCATGTCCAGAAAGGGCCTCGTGTGCCAGTTTTGCGCTTGAGAACTCCACTGCACTTAGGGCAGTGGAAATTGTTGGGCGCTTCGGCCTCAGGAGTATTTTTCATTGTGATCTCCATTTCCTGAACTATGGAAATACGGGGGAACCGTTTGAATCAGGGAAAAAATTCGGTTTTTTGCTCTGATGTTTCTTTTTATTTTCGCAAATATGCCAGTATTCGCCAGTCTTGGATGACTTAATATATTTCAGTTTTTGACCGCATTCTGGGCAGTTAAATTCGCCGGCGGCCTTTATTTTCTCTCGGGGTAAGCCAGGCTTGCCATTATCATCTGCGGCGCTGTAGTCACATCCGTTGCTATAGCCGGTGCAGCCCCACCATGGTCCGAATTTCCCATCGTGTCGGGCCAGGGGCTTGCCGCATTTGGGACATGGAGTTTCAGGGTGAACTTCAGCCTTCGGCTTTTGGGGGCCGGGCTTTCCATCTTTATCGGGCGCGATAAATTTGCAGGTTTCTGAGGTGCAAACCCAGTACTTTTTCCCCGTTTTTTTGGATGTAATGCGGGTTAAATTGCATTGGCATTCAGGGCATTTATGGATTTCTATTGGGACAGAAAGCTTAGGCTCACTGCGGAACAATGCGTCAATGGCTGGCTTTAAGGACGTTTCATACTCTTTTAAAATAGGGGCAGGATCTGCCTCGCCCTTGAAGACCTGTTCAAGGCGGGTCTCCAGCAGGGCGGTCATTGCAATATTTTTCATCTCAGGCGAAACGAGGTCGATGAGTTGTTCGCCCAAAGGTGTTGGCAAGATTTTGTTTTTCTTGACGACAATGTATTCTCTTTTTTTCAATCCTTCATAAATGTTTGCCCTGGTCGCTTCCGTTCCAAGACCTTTGATGTCACGGAGGGTCGCTTTTTGCTGAACGTCAGAAACAAATTTGTGCGCCTCCTTCATGGCAGGAATTATTGTGCCGGGCGTAAAAAGTGGGGGAGGCGTCGTTTGTTTTTCTTCAAGAGAAACATTTTTACAAAATGCCGTATCTCCTTTGTTTATCACTGGTAATACACAACTTTCTGTGTCTTCCTGTGACTTGTAGACAGCTTTCCAACCAGGTGACAAAGTTCTTCTTCCATTTGATTTCCAAATATAACCGTTCAAATTAATGGTTATAGATTGCGTTTCAAATATTTCAGGGGGGTAAAACTGTAAAATATAACGCTGTACAATAGCACAATAAATTTCTGTCAAAGAGTCAGAAATTGAATTTGCTTCGGGGATTTTACCCGTAGGGATCAAAGCAAAGTGGGCATCAATCTTTTTGTCATTGAACGCCCGGCTTTTGATGGAAGTATTTGCGTTTGTTGCCAAGCTCGCAATTCCTGTTCGGTGGAATTTCTTGAGCGAGGCCAAAATCTCAGAGGCTTCGGAGAATTGAGCCTCAGGGATATATTCACAACCAGTTCGAGGATAGGTTGTATAGCCCTGGTCGTAGAGCAGCTGAGCAGCCGCAAGTGTCTGTGTCGGTTCAAGGCCCCAAGTTTTATTCGCAAACTCCTGGAGGGTACTCAAACTGAAGGGCAGAGGGGCTGGCTCCTGGGATTTGTTTTTCTCAACAGCCTCCACAACGCCATTTTTTTCAAAGCATGCATCCTTGATTGTGGTAGCAAGACTTTTACCAACGATTCTTCCTTCAGAATCTACTTCAGAATTATCAATTCCCTGTGTTTGAAGTGATCCTGTAAACTCGATATGATCTTTATCAAACTGTGCCTTTAAGGTGAAAAATGTTTTAGGCTTGAAATTTTTGTTTTCCCTGTATCTTGTAACAATCATGTTGAGGAGAGGTGTTTGCACCCTTCCAACCGTAAGTAGTGAGGAAAAACCTATAGTCCTTGCGAACACAGTTAATGCAACAGTATGATTAATACCTGCAAGCCAGTCTATTCGGCTACGCAATCTAGCGGCTTCTGTCCAGCAAGCATAATCAGAGTTGTTTTTAATATCTGAAATGGCTTTTATAACAGATTTATCATCTTGACCGTAGATGAAAATTCTTTGAGTAACACCTTTCCATTTCAGTTCTTCTAATATTTCGTCAATGAGCAGATTCCCTTCTCGATCAGGATCACCGACACTCACGACAATTTTTGTGTCTTTGAGAAGTGTTTTAATGGTCTTTAATTGCTCGGCCATCCCCTTCTTGGGCAGAATTACGAACTGAAGAGGAATAAATGGGATGTTGGCCTTGCTCCACTCAAAACTGGGATCATAATATTTGGTGTCAGCAAGTTCATAGGCGTGACCTGCCGACCATGTGACGACATCACCATTTGAGATCTGTACATAGCCTTGCCGCGGGGTTGAGGCTCCAATCTTTGGAGCTATCAGCTTACCAAGACTTGGCTTTTCGCAAAGAAAGAGACGATTAATAGGCATTGTTATATCTCACTAGATATATTGGGATTTGTACCTTGCTTGAAAATTGATTTAATTCTTTTTATGTGTCAATAGAATTTTTAAGAGGAAATGACAATGCAAAAAGTGAGTGGGTTGCCATCAACTTTGCCTGAAGACGTCTCATCCGTACTTGCACGGGTCGAAAGTTCTGAATCCTGGGTAAAGCTGGATTCCAATTTCGGGGAAGGGCAGCTGAAGCTGTTAAAAATGCTCGGCGCGTATAAATCACATTTGCCGCAAAAAATGTTTTTGGAACATTTTGTGGTTATAGCGACTTTCAGCAAATTCCGAGACGCAGTGACTCTGATGCAGGCTCTTGAGGTTAACCATGCCAGCAACCTTCAACGATTGCTGCTGATGGGCCTTACAAGGACATCCCCCGAAAATGAATTTTGGCATACCAATGCCATGAGACTTCGATATTTGACCGCCTGGAATGTTCTTTCCAGGGTATTTGATGAAGAACGGGTCGAATTAATTAAACAGGCTCTGACCAGCTAGGAGAAGAAGATGAAAAATATAGTGACGTTGTTTATGTTTTGCGTCCTGATCTGCTCCGTGCCGGCTTATGCTCTGGACCCTGCATGCGGTGATGGTTCTGTGCCGAAGGGTGTTTGGCCAAACTGTGACCCCTGCGCGGGGGGCGGAGCTTCTGCAGGTGTTGCCGAAAAAGTAAACAGGCTGAGGGAAAAAATGGATCAGGCTGTCCAACCTCAGTCGTTCGATTTTGTCAAAGACTGTTTGGCTGGTATTGAAAACCTTTTTTATGGGAACATGGGCATCCCCTCACTTGAAGACTTGCTGGGTGTACTCTGCCTTGCGACTCGGTATGCAACCCAGGAAGCTGTCAACAAGCTTAACCAGTCCAGTTCGGTATCCTATTTAGGTGGAAGTCTGACAGCGAACATGGGCGCCGGAAATAACGCTTCTGGCGGCATAAAGGTACGGGATACATCTGCCCAGGCCCGCACGGCAGCAGCCGGGTTGCTGCGTAGATGAATTTCAATTGATGACAATTTTGAAATTTTTTTGTAGACTTAATAGATGAAGGTGAATGAAGCATCAATACGCACCATAGCTGAAACCTGCGTTGGGCATTGCTCGCCGGAATATCTTCTTGGCCTGGCTAAGGACAACGATGGTATTCCGGCTTTTTCTGTTTCCCAACTTTCTGAAAAATTAAAGCATTTTGAAGCTGAGAGGCTGCCAGAAGCGATACAAGCTGTTCTTCCAGAAGCACAGTTTTCTAAGCAGGTTGGAGAGTTTGTTGGCAAGTTACTAAAATCAAAAGCAGTCGAATTTTTCGGCCTGACAGGTCATGATTTAACTTTATTTTGGGGATGGGGAATTTCTCTCAGCTGGCTGTTGTTTGGCATAGGCAATCGCAGCAATTACCAACTGTGTATTCCCCAGGAAGCCATTAAAATATCTCAAATCGGTCCTGAGGATCGGGAATTCGTGAGACTAAAGTACGGGTGGGATACTTCCGATTCGTTATGGTTTTTTGGGGCAGCGGCTCCACATCGGAAAAACTCAGCTGTCAGTAGGGTTTTGATTCGCCTTTTGGCGGCCTTTCCCGTTACCCAGATACTTCCAGAGCCTGAAGACATCATGTCAACGTATCACAGGTTGCAACAGTTAATTTTGAAAACGGAGATTGATGCTTCAGCTGAAGCATGGATGAAAAGTGCAATTGAGCAGATGCAAAAAAAGCCTCATAAAGTAAGGCTGCTATTGCTTGCCAATCAGGCTCAATTTAGCTTCTGGAAGCTTGAAAACCGTATGCCCACGGCGGGAACTTTGAAATTGGTCTATATCCTTGAACGACAGCTGAACAAATACGGTTCACCGGCGTTGCTTGAATATCTTAAAATTTTGCACGCAGAAGCGATTTGCCAAGGCTTCGGTGGCTTCGACCAAGTGGTAAAAGAGGGAGCATGGAAGCGCGAGAAACGCCCAAAGGCATCATAACTAACCTGCTCACATGGCAGTCGTCTGATTCTTCTCCAGAGACGGTATGCTCTCTACAGGGCCCTGGATTCCCCAGAGGATTCTTTACAGGGGTCTATGGTTACACCTCGCAGATCAAAATATCTACAGCACTAAACATGTCTTCCATGCATGCCGGAACAAATCTCAAACTCTACAAGGTAATAGTTCGCAGTTCGGGGGAGTTTTCTCTATCAGAAAACATAGAAAATTGTATGATTTCAGTTTGTTATCCAGTGAAAAAAGCAATACGCCTCAAATTGACAGGCCAGCTCATGATTCAGGGAAATTTGAAGGAAGCAATTGATCATAATCCTCAGTTGATTGCCGAAATTTTTGATCTGGATTGGGTGGCGCCCTGTAATGCCATTCTGTGGGAAGCTGTCAGAGATTTCGGCTGCGGACCCGTTGCATTAAAATTTTGCACACTCAGAAATACTTCATTTGTCGAAGGTGTCGAGCACATTGGTGGGGAGGCTGTTCTTTCGCCTTCCTCGCTTAAAGTTGCGGTGTAATTTTTCATGTTTTTGTGAAAAATTTTCTTGTAAAAAATCTCTCCATGCCTTACTGCTCTTTCCATGAGCAGCACTCCAGAAAATAGACGCTTTACCGCCTCGATATCCGTAGGCCTCCATGAGGAGAATCGGTCCGTTTTGATCGAGATCTCTCCTGCCCCCATCTACGGGGGGCCTGAAGGCATGCATCGAGTGAGGGTGGCTCGCAAGTGGCTTAATTTGCCAGAGTCAAACAAGAAGCTCTTCTTTTCAATGAAAGAAATTCTTGAGGGCCCTCTTTCTCAGGCTCTTGGCCTGGCAGAAGGTCCCAGTGAATCATCACCTTCAATACCTACAGATTTGCCCTATAATTCGCGCGTGTCCGTCTATTGCGGAGAAAAAAACGGTCTTCCGCATTATGTGCCCGGCTGGAGTGTTATGCCGCCCATACAAGGGCGGGATGGTATCTGGTACCTGGCTGTGTCATATAACGGCAAACGTGATTTCTTCCCTGTGGACAGAATTAAAATTCCTACGAAACACGAGATATACAAGCTCAACCACCAGCAGGTGGTTTGACAATAGTTTTCAAAACTATTGAGGATCTCTGCATCCCAACTCCGAGCATCACGAATGCCTTCGGAGTCGGAAATGGAATCACGCCTTGACCTCGCATTGCATAATGGCGATGCCCTGAAAATCCTGCAATCTTTGCCTGACTCTTCCGTGGACATAGTCCTCACAGATCCCCCATATGCAAGTGGGGGCAGTTCCACGGCAGCGCGCATGATTGATCCAGCGCGCAAGTACCAGCAAAGCGGAACAATCCGAAAATACCCCGCTATGCTTGGCGACAGCAAAGACCAGAGATCCTGGATCACTTGGTGCACATTGTGGCTGACAGAATGCTGGAGAGTGTCCAAGGATGGAAGTCCGCTGGTCGTATTTACTGATTGGCGCCAGCTACCTTCTTTGTCTGATGCCGTTCAATGCGCTGGATATTCATGGCGCAGCACCATTGTCTGGAATAAGCGGTCGTCGCGGCCCAATAAAGGTCGGTTTCGTCAGCAGGCTGAGTTTGCAATTTTCGCAAGCAAAGGGAGCTTTAAACCAGCAACCGATGCTTGCCTGCCAGGGGTTTTCGACTATCCGGTCATAGCATCCCAGAAAGTTCATTTGACTGGAAAACCCGTTGATCTGATGCAGGATCTGTTGCAGGTATCCGCAGAAAATGGGGTTGTCCTGGATCCTTTCATGGGTGGAGGAACTACTGGGGTCGCGGCTATGGCAAGCGGGAGGAAGTTCGTTGGGATAGAATTGTCGCGTGAATACTATTCAATCGCGAAAAGACGGATTGAAGCCGTTCAGAGGTAAGGCTGAATAAAAAAGGCGGCAGCATATCGCTGTCGCCTTTTTGCATCCTGAAATGCATGGGGGGAGAACTCGTGCCGGGCGTTTGGAGGGATAACACGAGACTCGGTAATAAGTCGCTAAGCCCTGAGGTCAGTGCCGCGCCATACGGCCCGGCCAAGAACATTTGCTTCGGCAAACAAAATATGGGGTATAATCATCCCCTGACGGTCAACACAGAGGTAATTGTCCTGTTGTTTTACAAAAGCGCGGTAGATCCGCTGCATGCCGGCATATTCGACCGCGTAAAATGCGCCAGGCCAAAAACTTGTGTCAGTCGTATCGATGAGGAGGAGATCTCCCTCAAGGATATCAAACTCTGACAAAAACTGATCAGGCACCTTGATGACAAAGGCCTTATTTGAGGTGATGCCCTTGGACTTGAGCCAATTCCTACGGAACACGTAATTACGGTTCTGGTCAGATCCTTTGAGCGGGATTACGTCGTGGAATTCCGGTGGAGATTCACCGTTTTCGGCCCATCTTTTGGCGCAAAGAGCCAATTCCTCGACAGTTGTTCCAAGCGCTTCAGCTATTTTGGGAACATAAAGCTTTGCCAGTTTTTTTTGGCGGCCGTAAAGCATCTGGTTGATGTCTTCTACGCTTTTTGCGCCAGCCATAGCTCGCAACGCTTCACGTGTATGGCCACCGCTTTGCGGATTGGCCAAATATCGCAAAATGAGAACCTCAGTATTTACTGAGGTATCTGATGGAGCTGAAAGCGTGCCCCAAGTCCACGGGGCTCGTGATTTTTCTGCCATGCATTCCTCCGGGGGGGTACACAGCCCGGATCCCTCCTGGTTCAGGAAAAAAAGGTCGCATAATTTTTCACGAAAATCAACAACGAACATATGAATTATCGGATTTTTTGTCTTTTTATCTGCCTCACGGAATTTATCTGTTCAGCCGTGATCTTAGGTGGAGTTTTTACGTGTCCACTGCGCCTTCGTGCGTAATGAATAGTTGCACTTTCATCCGAAGCATGGCCCATAAGGGCAGCAATTTCGTTTTTGGTCAAACCAGAAGCCTTCATGTCAGCCGCAAATTGGTGACGCGTTGAATAGAGCGATATATTCTGTGCAGAGCGCGGCCAAAGGAGGTTGTTGACATAGTACAAGCGTTTTCTGCAGCTTGCATAAAACGATTCAAAATTATTACCAGATTCTTTCCACCGTTGAATATCTTCAAGTAGATTTCGGATCGAATTAATTTCCTTTTCGTGTTCAGGAAGCACGAACTCAAGAATTCGTTTATCCCCATTTGCCCGAACAGCATTTCCCTTTGCGTTTCTGACATGCAGCTTAAGACCCCACAAATGTGCTTCTTCCCATTCACATGGACGGAGGCCGGAAGCGAGGCCTGCAAGTAGCCAATGTTCAATGGAGTGATCAAGCTGGTTGCGAGATTTGTTTAAATGTTCAAGCAACCGGTTCATTTTGTCAGAGGGGATTTTTTTAAGCTTCTTGCCTGATGTGTTGTGCCCTCTATTCGACAAGAGGGGGCGCACATCATTGATTGCGTTCACGGCCTCGATTGGCCCGTTCTGGCGCATAAACCAGGCTAGGCTTCGTCTGTAAAGACCTAAAGTCCGTCTGGCCCATTTATTAGCCTCGGCTTCGTCTTTGAGCCAGGTCGCAACTTCAATAGGTCCATGATTCCATGGTTGCCCCTTGCTCTCAGCAAAGCGCTTGAGGAGTTGCCGCGCGATCCGGCTGTACTGCTCTTCAGTAGATTTTTGGGCAGGAGGGATAGAGTTCATGTGTAAAAATAATTTTACTAACAATTTTTGTCAATTTTTATGAAAAATATTGCATTTCAAAACTGAGTTTGCCAACATTCTGCCATGAGCTCCGTGAGGGCCAACTCTCAAGGAGAATACCATGAGCGCAACTGAAATCCCTGATTTTGAACTCTCTGAGGCAGAGGCTATTGAGCTGGGGCTTAATGATGTCATGACAGACGAGACCGCAGAGTGAGGTCTGTCATGAATAATAACCAGGACAAAAACGCGTCGTCAAAAATCCTCGGAGAAATTGCAACCAACATAATTAACATGATTGAGTCGGGATACGAAGAAAACCGAAGTTGTGATTGGATCAGAACTCCGGTTCTCCCGCCGTTTAATGCAGCAACTGGTCACCGCTATACGGGGATCAACAGGATGCTTTTGAGTTGGGTAAGCTGGATTAAAGATTGGAATGATCCTCGGTTTGTAACGTATCATCAGTGCGAGAGCATGTATCCGGACAGAAAGAATCATGTTCTTGAGGGTGAACGCTCAATAAAAATCATCAGGCCGATACCATTGGAAAAATTGGTTCAGGTTGAGCCAGATGAAGACATATCGGAGATCCCTGCGGATAAGCTGATCAGGTCTGAGGACGGCAAGCTTTTCAGGAAAGAGATCTATATGCGGTACTCGCCTATTAGCGTCTTCAACGTCTCGCAGACAAGCCTGCAGCTGAAACCTGTCTTTGAATTGCCGCCCAGGACATGGGAAGAAAGCCAGTTTTTTTCAAAACTGGTCGATTCTTGCGGGATACCTCTTTTCCACAGAGGGAACAGTGCATATTACTCCCCAGCTCATGACCATATCTGTCTCCCGCCCAAAGAGGCTTTTCTTGATGCTGGATCGTATGAGGCCACATTGGCCCATGAATATTTCCACTCAACAGGCCATGAAAAGAGGGAAGACCGTAAAATAGCAAATGCTTTCGGTTGTGAGCAATATGCTATGGAAGAACTCCGGGCCGAGTTGTTTTCCACGGCCTGCATTCACAGCTTTGGAATCAGTTTCCCAAGGGAAAAAAATGTTTCTTACATTGACCATTGGCGGAAAAAAATAACGGATGGGGATGTAAAAACCATTCTGAAGGCGGCGGCCGATGTTGACCGCGTTTTTTCAGCAATTCTTGATGTTGCTGAAGGTCAGCAGCCTCGTCTGAAGTGGTTTCCTGAAATTGATTTTTCGTCTTTCCCGACCCCGCTTAAAGGGGCCAGAGAAGCCGAACTTCACATACCAGAGGAAAAGCCACGGCGAGTGCGCCAACGGTTGTGAGGGGATTATGAAAGAAGCTGACATGCTGTATGAAGCACTCAGAGTTTTCAATCAGACAGAACTAGGAGGGCCAAAAAGATTTCTATATTCGTCTGATTTATCTGGGCCTGACGGCGAACTTCCAGTTGAAGCCCTTGAGGTTGAAATCCCAATCTCTGTTGCTGCCCAGTTGATTCAGCTACGAGATGCTGTCGCGGAACTATCTGTAGTTCCAGATAGCTTTTCAATTGCTTACAGCTTGAAAGATGTTGGAATTGCATTCTCAATTTCACAAAAAATTCATGGTGAAGAAAATGGCGTCAGCAATATCCCGAGAACCTCTTGGGATGTTGATCACAGTCCAATCGTTGTAGAACTCGCAGAAATTTATGTCACAAAAAAAGAAGGCGTTTGGATTCAATTATTAACGGAAGGACCGTCCGTATTTCAGATGCACATTTCGCGAGTTGAACTTGACGCTATGGCAGAACCGCTAACAAAAAAAAGACCGAGGATGTAATGGAAGAATTACTGATTAAGATCTTCCTTCAGGCGTTTCCAGAGGTCCTATATATGCACCAGGACGAAGGGTACTCTGCGGATGAAGCGTTGTCCCCACGTGGACTGCTTCCAATTTTTGTTGAGCAAGCTCAGTGCATGGCTAATGTGCTGGGCCCTGAGCAGCTTCGTGGGGTTCAGATTGTTTATGATTCTTCAAGCCTTTTGGGGAGGCAGGTTGTTTTTGAGCACAATGCTCTGCCACAATTGGTTTTGCCTTTTGTTTTGGATGCTGGACATATAGCACTCTCCGAAACTCAAAGGCTTGATCCTGACCGGCATGAGACAATGGTGGTAGATCACATTACACCACCTATTGTCCCAACTTGTGAGCCCCTTTTCAGGCGTCAGCGTGTTGTTGCGCCCACCCAAAAGCAACGCATGTAAATTGTTTTTTTAACATTTAAAACACAAAAAACATTTAAAACACATAAAATATGTTTTAATGTTTGTTGCAAGAGGCCTTTGAAGATTATCCCTCTGAGATATGGGAGATAATTGTAAGAGGCCTCTTTTTTTATGGCTAATAATTCATGTTTTTAAGAAAAAAACTTGCAATTTTAAATATTACATGCATAGTTGTGCCGGGCCTTCACATTAAAGAGAGGTGTTTATGAAACCGTTTGGGCAGAAAAAAGAGAAAGAGAACGCAAGTGCATCCCCCAGGCAGCAGGCGCAATTCACCGAAATGCTGCTTATGCGCTTGGATGGCTTTATCGAGGAAAATGATAAAGTCGTTGGAGTTGTCGGCACCATTTATCCCAGTCGCAAGTCAGTTGAAGTTCGCATGGATATGAATTGCGAAAAGGCCAATAACCCGAAGCGCCGGGATTTTAACGCTTACGCGCAGGGCTTTAAATTCAACAGAGATTTCGTCCAGATGGAACTGGGAGCAATTTTGCGCCTGCCTTGCATCAGAACTGGCGAAGGCACAGCCGATGCTGAATGGATCAACATGGTCACGCGAAACGCGATAGACACGCAGAAAAGATTCAGGGCGGGCTTTGCGGCTGTGGAGCTGTACACACCTGAAGACCTCAAGGAAAAGCGTAGGGAGATCTATCGAGAGCTCCGGGGGAAAGTTGCGGCTGACAGGCTGAACTACGAAGTTGATGAAAGAATGCTTGAAGTCAGCCCCAAGCAGCCACGCTATCACGGAGGTGTGAAATTCTACGACCATAAGAAGCCCATCACCGGTGACCTGGACAGTGTTTCTGAGGCCGTTGACAAATATTTTGCCCTTCCGCGCTTTGAAAAGTACACAGATCCTGCAACGCAGAAGGAATTTGAGCGCGAGCAGCCCGGCATGTGGGTTCGTGCCTTGAATGATAAGGGAGAAGTTCTGGCTGTGCTGGATATCTCCCCTCGCGAACTCTACAAGAACCATGCTGAAAGTGCGCAGGAAAGGACGGCCCTGGCCAAAGAGCGTATTGGGCAAATGGCAGAAGAATTTCCTGACGCCAAGTTCAATATCATGACCTACAGCAAGGTTGCCATCAGTGGTATTTCCCTGACTCCAGCGGATTCGTTTTATGAGCTTAAAATGTTTCGCCGGGCTCAGAGCATGAGCTACAAAGAAACCGAAGAAGACGGTGAAAAATATTTCGAGGATCGGGCAATGGAATCCGGCTGCCTGTTTGCCGACAACGGCATGGTGTCCTCATGCATCGTGCCGACTGGCGCAAAAAACGTTGATGTCTCCATCCTGAACGAATTTGGTGAAGAAATGCCAATTGCGGTGGCTCCGAAAGCTCAGGAGGCTGCTGAAGAAAAGACAGCGGCGGAGCAGGTCCCCTCGGATACGGCTGAGCCGGAACAGCCTGCAAGGCGGCGCCCAAGGCCGTAGCCGTAGCTTTCTCCACTCGAAACACTTCAGAGCCCAAAGAGGCCTTTCCAGAACAGGAAAGGCCTCTTTTTTTATCAGGAGAAACCATCTGCCATGAGAAGCATTAATGATCTGACACCATATCTCTCTGTTTCGCAAAGGATTGCAATTTGTTCAGGAGTAGCTGGCGAAGAAGGAGCATTCTTTAAAAAGAAAATCCACGAGATTGCGCTCCAGGTTGAAACAATGCCTGCAATCTATGCCCAAGAGGGTATGGGAGATGCTGCAAAAGCACACCTGCACTATTTTCTAGGTGGCTCAGATTGGTACATTACAGAGCGAAATGTATGCGATCAACAAGTGGAGGCATTTGGCTTTGTGATTTTGAATGGAGATCTGGACAATGCTGAAATGGGCTATCTGAGCCTTAAAGAGATTCTCCAATATGGGGCAGAACTTGATCTGCATTGGGTGCCTACTTCATTGCGAGATGTCAAAGAAAAACATGGTCTGGAAGTGGAGCCGAAACCAACAGAAGTTAAACGCAGACGGATGCGGTAATATAAAAAAGGTTTTTATCAATGGGAACGTCACATTATATTGTTTGCGAAACAAATTACTTGGCACAACATCGCCCGGAATTGATAGAGGGAATAGCAAATTTTCTCTGCATTGCATGGGGAAAAAAATTGATTACTGAAGAAATTTTTGACCGACGACAGCCATCTGCACATGTCGAGCTGATCAAAAAAGGAAAATGGCGTGAGTTAGCGGATGTTCTCAATGCCGATATTGGATCAGACCTCATTCTTCTCCAGGATATTGGAGGATTTCAGCTGGATCCTTCCTACAAGTTGAATTTTTGTAAGACTGGGCTCGCAAATCAGAATGGGCAAAATGATCTGATCGTGGCGCTCTGTTTTTTGGTGCAGAGTATGGGCAACAATCACATTGATTTTGCGTCTGACAGCCCACCTGAAGAGTTAAAAAGCGGTGCGAAGATGTTTATCCAGGTTGTAGGAAAACTGCCGCTTTTAAGCGAATCCTCTCCAGATGGTGTCAATACACAAAAATTTAAAGAATATTTGCTGAAGCAACAGTCGCTTATGGAAAGTGTTTCTCAAAGTCCTAAACGGCCACGGATGTAACGGAGACTTTATGCTTAAAACTCTTAATCCCGAACATGGATTCCACGGAACAATGCACTCACGTGGATGGGATGAGGCAATGGAAGCTCTGGGAAAAGAAAGTTCTGCCCCGGAAGCCTATGTGCGCGCTTTTCTGGACTCACGAGATGGCCGTCATTTTGCTGATTCACTGAGTTTTTTTCTGCCCGATATGGGAATTCAGGCGGCACTCGACCACACCATCACAGCCTGGAATGGCCTGAAACCATCCACGCAGGATATTGGGCGAGCTCGTGTCCCGCTGGCTCATCAGAAAGACTGCTCAATCGTGAAGGCGCGGGTTTGGTATGCAGGCCATCTCTGGTTGACAGAAGCTTATCAGCGCGCCGCTGAAGAAGTGTACGAAATCCTTGCCGACATGAGGTGCGATAACAAGTTCAAGGTTCTTGGGTGGAAACAGACAAACCTTGATGTTGTGCACATCATGGATTCCAATGCGACCTCTCCAAAAGAAGCCATGCGATGCAGCATTAATATTTCTGAAAAGAGTGCTGAAGAACTGAACATTGTTTTCGGAATAGAAAATCATTGCATGGTCTACCGGGCAACCTTGATAAATGATGCAGAGCAAGCGGTGATTCTTGGAAATGAGATTCCTTTAACTGAATGGGATGGTGCTCTTAAAACGATAACAGATTCACATACGACAATCGTTGAAAATCATATTCAGAAAACCATTTCAAAGCGTAGGCCGGCAAACCGACCCTAAACAATAATTCATATGGAGAGTGACACATGATTACCGTGGGAAGTTTGTTTAGTGGAGCCGGACTTTGTGACCTGGGCTTGTCCTGGGCAGGTTTTAAGCACGAATTTTTTTGCGAGTGCGATCCGTTTTGCCAAACTATTCTGAAGCGGCACTGGCCAAATATTCCCGTGTTCGATGATGTGCGGACGGTCTGCGGGGCGCAGCTGCCCCATGTTGACGTTTTGTGCGGAGGATTTCCTTGCCAGGATGTCAGTGTTGCCGGCAGTCGGGCTGGAATCACTTCAACAAGCAGGAGCGGACTTTGGAATGAATATGAAAGGATCATTAAAGAGGTGCAACCGCGGTACATTGTCGCGGAAAACGTTCCAGGCCTGCTTTCCCTGGGAATTGAGAAGGTTCTGCAAGACCTGGCCGCGATCGGGTATGATGCAGAGTGGGATGTGCTCGCTGCGAGTTCCTGCGGCGCCCCGCACCACCGTGAGAGGGTATTCATTGTTGCCTACCCTCACGGTTCACGCCCTTCGGGGAGGCCACCTGTGCTATCTACGCTCGCAGCAAACATGGTGGACTACCTCCAATCTCCCAACGTTTTTGATTGGGCTGGCATACGGTTTGACAGGGCGAGAAAAGATTCGGCTGCAGAAGCATTTGGTAAGCCCGTCATTTGCCGAGTGGATGATGGGGTTGCCACTGGGGTGGACACTCAAGGATGGTCCAAGCCTGGTGCACGAACACACCTCCTAGGCCGGGTTGATAATTCCACCGCAAAAGCATGGATCCCCAGGCTCAAGGCTCTAGGCAATGGGATAACTCCTCAGCAGGCCTATGCGATCGGCGCATGCATTATGGCATCTGAGGACTTACCTTTGCCTGCCATGCCGGATTCTGTTTTTACTGCATAAAATGTTTTAAGAATATTAAGCATCAAAAGAGTATAAAATGGTAAAACCGAAACTCTACCTTGTATCGTCTGAAGATCAATGCCCACTCCTGATTTTAAAGCATGTTCTCGAGGAAGATTTTGGTTTTCATGTTTCCTCCGTTGAACAAGGCACTTCGGGCATGCTCAAGGATTCAAAAAAGATGATTGAAGAATCAGATGCAGTCATTGCTATTGGTTCCCCAACATCCAATAGTGCATTCGAGTTGGGGATGGCTTATGCTCTGGGACGCCCTATTCTTTCGATATTTGACGTTTCTTATGCTCCTACCGGGCATCTCCTGACCGCACCAACAGAGGTTATTTTCCCAAAAAAATCCATGATTAAAGAGATGGTAGATATATTGGGGCATATCTCGATTGTTCACAGTGAGCGTAATGCTCCGGCTTGACCAACTGCTTGTGAGGAACCAGATTCCCAAACATAAAGGCTTATTGCCAAGGAAAATGGCCTCCATGAGATCCTCTCTTCTAAGTAATCGTCGGGCATATATAGCTCGTGAAGTTGTAACTGGATCCGGTGAATATCAGATTATTCAAGTCCACCATGGGGGGCATCCTGAAAACATCGGCCGCATTCTGGCTCGGGATTATCTCAATAAGGAGTCGGTCGACAATCTGATGGATCGTGGGGACATTGAAGATGCAGATTTTGAAAAGTCTCTTATTATTCATGGCCAGAAAAACTCATGCTACCAGTTGGTCATGGATTATCATCTTCACAGAACCCGTTACAAGAATCAGGTAGATTACTTATATTTTTTTGAACAAGGCTCTTGGCATGCGATTGATTGGAAGGATCGTGACGTGGACATCCCAAGTTCGGCGGAATCCCCATCACAACTGATTTATGAACTCCACAACGCTATTGCAGAAAATGATCCTCTCGCTGTCGAGCGACTTGTCGCTGCTGGTGCAAATGTTAACGGGTTTCGCGAAGGACAGACTCCTTTGCATGTTGCTGCCATGTTTGGACATGCTGACTGCTATCAAATTTTATTGGACTTGGGAGCGGATCCTCACATTGAAGATGATTCATACCTTGAACCTCAAGAGGTCGCATACAGACTTGGGCATGACGATTGCGTCAAAAAGAAGGTTCGTAAGCGCTCCAGGCCATAGAATTAAAAAATGCCTCAGGCTGAGGCATTTAAAATGTTTTAAGTGCAAAAAGTGTTTTAAGCACATTTATCAAGCGACCATCTTCAGGACGTCCGCATGGCAAACCGAGTTGTTTATCACTCGGCACAGCGCCGCGTCTGGATCCGGAGAACCCGGCATCGAAACATTTGTCTTGTGCATGAACAAATGGCAAGGCTCGCCTGCAACCTGGTCGTGAAGCTCAGTGAAAACTGTTTTAAGCTCGTCTCTCTCAGGTGAATTTGGCATCTTGCGCAAAGCGAACAAGCAAGCATAGGCAAGCCTGGGAGCTGCTTTTGGGGGGGTGTGAAAGTGGCGCAGATCTAGCTTGAAGTCATGCCAGTGCGTAAACATGGATACCACGCAAGCGAACACCGCCAGGCTCTCACGTGCCGACAGTCCAGGACAGCCGCTGACGTAGGCTTCAAGAGCTTTTTCCATGGTCGGGAATCTGCTTTGAAGAGGCACGGCATGAAAGGTTAGGGGCGCAAGCGATGACATTTCTTTTGCTCCGCTGACGGAAACCATGTGAGGACAATATCAAGTGATGTACGCAAAACTTCCGTATTTCCTACATAGTCATTCAAGGCGTCGTTTGCAAGATCCTTAAGCTCGTCTCGATCTATTAGCCCTTCCCTAACTAGCTCCTTTATATCATTTCTATCTCTTTCTGAAAATCGGGAAATTTTCATCAATGCTAGGTCAACTGGAGAAATGATGTGAGCAGTTAACTTCCCATAAGATTGCACAAAAGTTGCTCTTTTAGGATAGTCAGAATGAATTAAAGAAAAGGTGTCATTAAAATTGTAGTCAAAATCTACTCGTTGAGCATCCAAAGGATTTTCGGCGGCGACAAATGCATGCAATCCTTGCTCTACAAGCATTTTATGAGAAAAGATAACATCCAAGTCCAGGGACATTCTGAAACCATTGCACCAGAAGGCCATCGCCTGGCCGCCAGCAATATATGCATGGACAGTTGAGTGACAATTTTCAACTGTCTTGGCTATTTGCTTCAGGATATTCAGGCTGGCGTCAAAGTGCGGCCCAGCTTTTGTGGGGGTGTTCATAGCAACCTCTTCTCGGCATTCCAGCATTTTTCCCGCTCTTCCGCAATTGCCCAAAACGTATCCCACAGCGAGACGACCAATGCTTTCGCAAAACCCCATTCATCATTGCCACCACGGGGGAATGGTCCAAAGCGGTAATTCTTCATGGGGGGTATATTTCATTGAAAGTCAATTTTTTGTAGGGAATGTAAGAAAAATTAAATTTACACAATTTTTTTCTTGAATATAAGAAAAAATAGCAGTAAATGTTAGTTACGCAAGACGGCAATGGGCGTCCAGAGGCCGGGTTCTTCCGCAAAGATCCAAGTACACGCTGGAACATGCCCGGCCTCAAAAGTACGAATGTTGCCGTTATGAATACTTTGTAGCGGAGCGGTTTAGCTTCCCCATTGATCCCATCAAACTTCCAACCTCGATAAGGAGTAAGGACATGAAATCCTTCACCTTCGCTGAGAACTTTAATCTTTTCCGCTGATCCGGCCTGGGCGCGTCCGCCTGAATGGCTGCTGTGAGAGTGAAGGAGCCTGTTTCCGTTCTCACAGATGATTTGAGGCCCGGCCGCAATTTGCGGCTGGGCCTCTTCTATTAAAAGGAGAAATCATGGAAACACCTCAATCACAACTTCATTCACACCCAAAGGTTCAGTGCCAGGTCGTTGAAAAACGATTGGCCCCTCTTTTTAATGAAAATTTTGGTAGTTCTATCCTCTGTAGAAGTATCGCAGAACCTTCTTTCGTAAGGCTTGACTGCACATCAGGACTTTTGTCGGCAGGATTTGATAAAGGTTCTGTGAAAGGCCTCGACGTTACTCTCATAGATCTTTATGAATACCCTCAGGGTGTTTTACATTTTGAAGTGCATCCACGTATATCTGCAGGCTCGTTGAATGAGCTGATGAAAGCAATAAGCCCATTAGCTCAGCAGGTTGTTGACGGGTATAACACTGAATCCGCTGCGTATTGCGGCGAGACAAAAGCTGCACAGAATAGGATCGCAGAAATTTGCTGGCAAGCAGGCGAAAATCCAAAGAATCTCGATCAAGTGTGTCCAGTTCAAGACCTAATTGATGGCAAGGCATTGCTTGATGTTTGGCCTTCAGGCTCTACTGTCGAGGAAGCTGCCCAGAATCTGATAAGCAAGGTTGATCAAAAGAATGTCCGCTTGTTAGGAAGCGCCAGTGATCTTGCTGAAAGTCTGTTAAAAATTGCCGAGAAAGACATTCGGGAAAATGGTGCTCAATCATTAAGCCCGGCTCATAGGGGTTCTCTGGTGGCGCATGGTCATGTTGAGCCTGAAGATCTGGATGTAGAGGAGGAAGAAAAGAAGAAATCCCGCAGACGGCCAAGGATGTGATCTGTCATTTAAACGTTTTTTGCTCTTTATATGCTTAAAACACAAAAAACATTTTAAGTGCTTAAATCACAAAGGACGGTTTGCTATGGATGAGCAATTGGCTCTTGAAGCCTGTCAGTGTCTTTGGGAAGCAGTATTGGAAAAAATAGAAGCCGAACCCTCGTGCCAGTTTGCGAAATTTCGTGAGCAGTATGGGGCAATTCCACTGCGCCATGCCATGCGGCAGCAACCGATACTTGAGGCCTGTTCATCTGGCTGGAAAAATTTGACGGAGGAGCAGCGCCAGGCTCTTCTCCCATTATTCCTCGACAGGTGTTTGGAAGTTTCTGGAGAAAGCATTGCCCTTCGCTCTGACTGGGAAATTAACCTTAAGGGCCAAATTCTTCCCTCAAAAGTTGAGTGTGAGCATAAAGCAAAAGGGACGGCCCCTTTATTCTATCCTGAGACCTGGTATGTGTTTTCATATGCGACTGAGTTAGGAAATCCACGCATAACGCTTGACTGCAGGAACGGGTGCTTGTGCAGCCGCATTGATTTTCTTGATGAAGAAGGAAAAAGATATGTCCCGAATGACGTCCGGCTTGGGCATGTGCTGGAATTCCCAGTACACCCACGCATATCTTCAGAAGCTTTTAACAATCTTATTGAAGAGATTAGTCCTATTGCTCAGCAGGTTGTAAATGGATATGCCTCTGTTAACGTTAAGAACAAATATCGGTATTATGAGGTTGAATCAAGTTATACTGATGAGGCTAAGTTGGCGAGGAACAAAATAGCTGAGATATGCGAAACAGTTGGACGCGACCCCAAAAATCTCGATCATGTTTGGGCAGTCAATGTTCAATATTTGTGCGAAAAGTTGTGTGCAGGCAAATCTTTGTCCGATATTTGGCCGGATGAGGTTTCTGTTACGGATGCTGCGATTGCTCTTCTCGCTTCTATTGATATGGAAAAGTTTAAAGTTTTCGCTGAAAACGAACCGACTTTATCTTTTGCTCCGTCTCAGGCCATGCGTGAAATAAATCTCAATGAAACACAAGATTTTATAATCAAACATTTTTTGTACCTTGCAAAGAAAGATCTCCTAAAGAACGGTGGAGCCTCCTTGTGTCACGCTCATATGCAAGCCTTGGTTGACCATGGACAAGTAAAACAATCTGAAATCGATTTACTTTCCAGCACGAAAGTCCAGTGTCATTATCTCAAAGAAGGATTAGCCCCGCTTTACCAGCCAGAAGCTGGCTATCCCATAGTGCGTGACAGTACCCCTCTCCCCACTTTTATTGTGCTTGATTGCAAAACTGGGGCTTTGTTTGCCAAAAACATTCCTGATTATGAACTAGATGATTGTGAAGCACGATCTTTAGGTGAAGTAAAAAAGGTAGGTGAATTGCTCTTTGATGTAGATCCAAGGTTATCCTTGGGTGCCTTCAACAAGCTTATTGCAGAAATTAAACCCATGGCTCAGCATGTTGTTGACGGGTTTACAACAAAATTTGAAGGCGATGACCTGGTAGAAAATTTTACAGCTGAAGCTGAGAAGGCACAGGCTCAAATTGCTGAAGCCTGCAGTTGTCGTTGCGCTGACCCCCAAAACCTCGATAACGTGTGTCCTGTCGATGAATTATGTGCCGGAAAACCCTTGGCTGAAGTCTGGCCACCGGACACTTCTGTGGAGGATGCCGCACGGGCGCTTCTCAGCCAGGTTGACACCTCCAAAGTACGCCTGATCGGTAGCCCTACAGATCTTGTTGATTGTTTGCTAAATATTGCCGAAAGAGACTTTCGTGAGGAAAAAGGCGCCTCCTTGTGCCAAGTTCATAAGCAAGCATTGGTGGGCCATGGCATGGTAGACCAATCGGAAATGAATGATGCTGAGCCTGAGGTTGAAAAGCATCGGAGACGGCCAAGGATGTGATCACAGTTTAGTCGTTTTTTATGTTTTTGATGTTTTATACATTAAAAACATTTTAGGAGCAGAGCATGACAGTTGGTAAATTGATGCAGGCTCTTTCTGAAACAGATCCGAATTTCGAGATCGTGGTCGTCACCGGTATATGTGGCGGCAACAAAATTGACGGTTTGCATCTTGTATATGAAGAAGACGGAGGCGTTACTTTTGATACCAATAAGGTTCCTTCCCAACCGGAAAAAGTTCATAAAATGTTAGCGCAAGCTTAAGGTCTAGAAATGCCCAGATCAGACATAACTGATACTGGGCATTTCTTTTTCGTATGTAATGCTGGCTTACATACCAGGCTTTCGTTTCTTTGCTTCAACCTGTTCAGGTTCATACCCTGCATATTCGTGCAGAAGCTTTACCATCTTCGTTGAATCCCCTGAATTGTAAAATTCCGTGAGGGTTTTGTTGAAGCGTTCTTTGTCGCGCACATTGAGGGCATAAGGGGGGAGCCCGGCATCAACAAGGACCCCAAGTGACATCAGCCAGGCTGTCCGCTTGTTACAATCGAAGAAAAACTGCGATCGAGCCATTTGGCAAAAGGCCTCAGCAGATGCGCGCTTGTGGTCCCCGGATTGGATCAGGCCTGTAACCATCTGCTCGGTGGATTCCCACTGACTCTCCAGCTTCTCTGCGGCCGGTGGATCATAGTCCACATTTTGGATGCTAACGGGCCTGTGCCGGAATTTTCCCCAGGTCAATGCCTCGTCCTTCCCCACTGCCTCATGTATTTTGCAGGCTATCTCTTTTGAAAATTCAAACTGGCCAGACTTGAGCAGATCAACGAGGAGTTCAATGCCTCGGCCAAGGTTTTTGACTTGGCTCTGCTCATCAATGGTAAGGCCTCCGACACTGAAGCCTTCAAGGATGGTTTTCGTTGCCGGCAGGGTGGCAGGGTTGTTTTCAAACGTGGCCGCCCCAGACCAGACAAGGTCAGCACGGTTTTTTTTCAAAAGAAAAATGGCATAATCGCGATCTTCTGGTGCCATTTTAATCTCCTTTGTGACAATTCGTGTCCTGCGGGCACTCAGTAATACCTCCCTGGAGTTCTAAGGCATCCATAAGACGTTGAGTGAATGCGCACAGGTCTGCTGGCTCGAACAACCCGTTCCTGATCCTGGTTCTCCAAATGCGGAGTTCTTCAGATCGTATTGTATCGTGCATGACCACTCCTTATTGCTGTCTCCTGTGGTATGGGCATCAATCATTGTCACAAAGACAATGTAGAGCATCTCTAAAATTTACACAACAAAATTTCTTGTTTTTGTGAAAAATTGGAAGTATAAAATTTCAACATTCTTGATATAAAAATATGGTCAAAATTTTAGTAGTCAGCAATTTGGAGGACTCATGGAAAAGCCGAAATTTGCAGAAAACATACTCGTAACTCATTCAACATCCTGTTATAATTACAAAGGATTATTTATGGAAACATATATCAGGCCTGAATTAGTGAACAGAATCTTAAAAGAAGAAGGCTCAGACATCGTATTTAATGTATCTCAAGAGCCTACCCAGATAGAATTCTATCTACGTCATCTTAACATTATGGATGCTCTCATTGGTACAGCTTCAGTCAACACGGAAAATTCTGATTTTAAAAAATTAGCCAATGATTTTTTTGACCTCTACAATCACACGATGATAGATATTTTTCAGAATCAGAAATTTGAACTTGCGGATGAAGACAAAGAAAAAATCATACGGTGTTGGGCAAAAGGACTTAAGCTGCATTGCATTCTTGATGATTTTGGCAAACAAATTGGATATCCGCAATTAAAAAGCTTCGTCAAAAATGCAACGTAATCTTTGGGGGTTATAATGGATATGGCAACAAATTTTCCTCCTTGGCTTATCTGGTTTGTGGTTGGAATCGCAGTTTCGTTGTCAGAGTTGCTCATTCCTGGCTTTGTCATCATCTTCTTTGGAATTGGTTGCCTAGGTGCCGCTGCCTTTGCTGTAGCTTTACCAGATTTGTATGCAGGGCAAATTGCAACATTCATCTTGGTTACAGTGGTTTCCCTTCTAGTACTGCGCAGACTAGCCATGCGCGTATTCGTTGGGAAAAGTGAACTGGCTGCCGAAACTGATGGTCAAAATTTCATAAAGGCACGGGTATTTGTAGGCCAGGATCTTGCCAAGGGGCAGGAAACCCGGGTTCTCTATCGTGGGTCAACATGGAGAGCACGTGCCGCGGAACAAATAGTCGCAGAAGGTCAACTTGTTGAAGTTGAAATTGTCGGCTTTGACCAAGTTGACAAATCCTGTCTCATTTTAAAGCCCATTAAGTAACCATAAAAGGAGTTTCTCTTATGACTTCCTCTCTTATAGCTTTGGCCGTCATGGCCATCTTTGTTATCGTAGTCTTGGCTAAGGGTGCTCTGATAGTACCCCAAAAAAGCGAAGTGATTATTGAACGCCTCGGCAAGTTCAGCCGCAAGTTGGAAGCGGGATTCCATATACTCATCCCCTTTGTTGACCGTGCTGCTTATACTTTCACACTTAAGGAACAAGTCGTTGATATCCCTCCGCAGGTGTGCATAACGAAAGACAATGTGAGTGTTGAAATTGACGGTATTGTGTATTTGGAAATTCAGGATGCGCAAAAAACTGCCTACGGAATCGATAATTACCTGCGAGCCGCAACACAGATGGCGCAAACGACCCTGCGCTCTGCGATCGGGAAAATCGATCTGGATAAGACATTTGAAGAACGAGAGAAAATCAATGAAGAAGTTGTCACCGCAATAGACGAAGCGGCAATGACCTGGGGGGTCAAGGTCCTTCGCTATGAAATCAAGGACATCACACCGCCTGAGTCGGTCAAGCGGGCAATGGAAGCGCAAATGACCGCCGAGCGGCAAAAACGTGCTGATATCGCCGCATCTGAGGGTTTGCGCCAATCCATGATCAATCAGTCCGAGGGCGAAAAGCAAAAGAAAATTAATGAAGCCACCGGGCAGGCACAGCAGGTGACGCTCATCGCCGAAGCCGAAGCGAAGAAGATTGACCTTATCGCTGCTGCCACGGCAGAGGGCATCAGCAAGGTTGCGCGCACCCTCAAGGAATCTGGCGGGCTGGAAGCGGTCAACATGCGCCTTGCTGAACAATATATTACAGCCTTTGGCAACCTGGCGAAAACTACGAACACCGTCCTGATGCCAGCCAATGTAGCTGATGTGGCTGGAATGATTGGCGCAGCCATGGCAACGGTGAAAGAGGTAAAAGTCAAAAATTCCTGAGTTCAGGTTACGGACTCATAGAATGCCTGGGGGTGCACAATGGGTGTTAGCTTTTCGCATGGTGAAGCAAGTTGGAGCTACAGTGGTTGGGATGCGTTTCTGATTCGTCTAGCCGCGACCGCTGGAATTGACCTTCAAGATTGGGAATCTAACCCTGAGCACCGGCCTTCAACTCGCAAAGACCCATTGGTGCTGCTTTTCTTCCCTCAAGGCGGTGCTAGTCCAAAAATTTATCGGACTCGCAATGTTGCGGATCGTTTACGGGAAGTGCTTGCTCTTTTTGATCCAGAAGATATCAATGGAGATATCTACGCAGGAATGAGACTTGTTGACTCTCTTGAACTTGCGCGGAAGGAAGGTGTACCTCTTGCTTTTTACTGAGCATAAGTTTTAGCTTGAAGCTGATGAACGGAGGTACTATGAGCAAAATATCAGCAAAAAAACAGCAATTGCTGGATGAATTTGAAGCGCGGACGGATAGCTGGTCATACACCAATTTTGAGCGAGCCTTGAAAGGGCTCACAGGGGGAAGCTACCAGGCAGCAAAGATGCTGATCGTAGAAGCAGACGATGATGGCCGTTGGCCTAAGACCGTCAAGCGATACATTTTGACCAACTATGCTTCCTTCAACAGTTCACCCATGGAATTGAAAAAAATTAGTAATCGCCTTCTCAGTTCCATGACGGAACAGGAAAGGCGGGAGTTTGGCATCGACATCGAAAAATGAAGCGAGATGCAGTATTTCACATCACCCCTGTCCCCGTTGGCAGGGGTTTTTATTTTCAATCTCATTCAAAAATAAAGAGCCACACGTTGTCTTGCTCGGGGAGCAATCCAATGTGTGGCGGCTAAGTCACTGAACCCTATCCGTTTGACCGATTTCTGTCGAGTGATGTTTGAGCATTCTCACTGAGAATACTTAAGTGCGCCCTTCGGAAAAACTGAGCAGAGTGGCAGCGATGAGATAGGGCTTCAGCTATCTGACTTGGACATTCATGTCCTTCTCTGTACCAAATGATGATTTGCTCCAAAAAAAGATTGCTTTTTGTGTTGAAACAAGCAAAAAATAGAAGGACGAAAGGTGCGCCAACACCTTCCGTCCCTAGGAATTCCTTTGGTTTTTTAGCATTTTCATTTGCACTGCCGTTGCCCGTGATAGCACGGGCAGCGGCTTTTTTTATATTCAGCCGGTTAACGCTGCGATCGAATGGCTTGTATCCGAGGGTCCTCGCGCGCAATGGTGACAAGGGTATTAATGTGTCTTGCCGTGCCAATAACATCGAGTTTGGCTATGGTTGGGATGAATTGTTCCATAGCGGCCTCAGTTGCCCCACCAGTCCTTGCCAGCATCTGAGAAATTTTTGTGACACAAGCCCACCGACCTTCAAGAATTTTGGAAGCGTGAAGCAAGTAGAGATCCCATGCCTCTGAATGTCCAAGTTCAGAAAGCAGAGGTTTGGCGGTCTGTTGGTCATATTTGTCGCCAGTCAAATACTCTCCCTCACGCAGGAGGAAGTGCGCAGCGCTGCCGGCAGCTTTTATGAGGACATGGCATTGCACCGGCAAGGAATTGTTTATCTCATAATGAGTGGCTGGGTCTGAATTTACACTGACAGTTTTGACCCGGCCCCCGCAGGCGATAACCATCACAGCGTGCCCAGCTTCGTGGTGACAGATCACGTTCTGAGAATGAACTGGGGAAAGCAGGGGATTAGTGCTGCACATAGCTATATAAACCGTCCAAACCAGCGAATCTGGCCATAGATATTGAGTTGCTCCAACGCTGACGAATCCACCGGAATCGGCGCATAATCGGCATTTTGCGAAACGAGCAGCCAGCCGAGGGGAGTGCGTTGAACACGCTTAAGGAGCAGGCTCTCGCCAAAGCCAACCAGGTAAAGCTTCCCTTCCCTGAGGTGCTCCTGGGAATTCAAAGATCGGTCGACCAGAATCAGGTCATTCAGCATTATCAGCGGTGCCATGCTGTCGTCGAAGGCTTCCAGAATAACCGAGCTGCTTATGCAAATATCTTGGCGCTGCAGAAGCTCACGCCTCAGGGCGAAGCCTGGCTCTGATGCCTCAATGACAAGCTCATTCCCTGTGCCTGGCCGGGCAGTTACCTTGGGGATCACCACATGCTCAACTGGATCCAGTGTCGGGCCTCTAAGCGACACACCCATCTTTTCAAGGATGGGGGCCAGGGCAGTAAGCGATGGAGTGCGCTGTCCGGAGATCCACTGCGAAAGCAATGCCCCTTCCTGCATGCCGAATTCTTTCGCGGCACGCCGTACAACCCCTCCGTGATGGGTGTCCACGTACTCCTTCAGGAGCCTGCGAACCTGGGCGATGATTTGATTTTCTTCCATTTCTAAGAACTATGCTGAAATGAATGCTTTTGCAAATATCTGTGGTTCCGGTATCTGAATTTGGGGATATTTTTCTTGTTTTTGTGAAAAATTGTAGCTATTATTTTTTATCAAATCTGATATCGAAGGGTAAATGAAATTGCTCTTTTTATACCTGTGGAACCAATCTTTGGGATGGCGAAAGGCAATGGAAGAAAGTAAAGCTCAAATAGCGCATAAAGGGCTTATACCTGTGGTTCTGACCACGTTGAATGTCATGATATGTGTTCAGACAGTTTTGTTTGTTCTCTTAATATTAGTTGCCCTTTTCATAAAATGAGCAGGAAGTGCCTGTATGACTATTCAGCATGAATTGCTTTCAAAGATTGAAGACAACCAAAGAATCATCAACAGCTATCGCCCCTTTGATCCTGAATTTCTTAAAGAAGTTCAGGACTTTTATCGCGTCGGGATTGTGTATTCGTCCAACGCTCTCGAAGGGTATACATACACGATTTCTGAAACCAAGATCCTTCTTGAAGACGGCCTAACCGCTGGTGGCAAACCCATGCGTGACGCATACGCGGTCCTGGGACACGCGCGCGCATATGACTATATGTTTTCGTTGCTCAAGCAATCATCCATCAGCGAAGAAGATCTTTTGTACATGCATAGGCTGCTCGGGGACAGCCTCGATAACGATGCTGTTGCAGGTGCATACCGTGAGAATCGGGCATTTATTACTGGTTCAAGCTATCCAGTGTCTGCCCCCAAAAAGATCGAAGCGGAAATGAGCGCACTGGTGGAGCAGATTGCAAATAACGAACAGGATCTGCACCCGGTAGAATTGGCCGCCCAGCTTCATAAAAGCTTGGTGTTTATTCATCCCTTTGCTGACGGCAACGGCAGGGTGGCCAGGCTGGCAATGAATACCGTTTTGCTCCAAAATTCATACATGCCTGTTGTCATTCCTCCTGTTCTCCGGCACGAGTACATAGAGTCACTCGAAAGGGCGCGCAGCGGGGATCAGGATTTTGTGAATTTCATTGCCCGGAGCGAAATTGAAACCCAAAAAGAATTCATTCGGTTGCTCGCAATTGAAGAGCCGCAGAAGAAGCCGCATGCCCGGTGCAAGATGTAAAATTAAGTCGCTCCCCGCAGGGGGGCGTGGATTGAAATTACATGGGTGCAACGGAAGCGCTTGAACGCACAGGTCGCTCCCAAGGCGGGAGCGTGTATTGAAGCCCCGCAGGAGATACTTAAGTGCGCCCTTCGGGAGTCGCTCCCCACACAGGAGTGTGATTGCCGGGTGTGGACGAACTACAATACCCCTTTGGGGGAACTAGTCCGCAGTTCCTGGAGCTGTTTTCAGCGCCCGGCATTATCTATTGTGGAGAATGCCCAGTGAACCTGAAAAGTTCTCCAGGAGGCCCCCTCATGTCTCAGTCCCAGCTTTCCCCTGTCCAGTTCCACGGCGACACCATCTTCTGCACCACCATCGACGGTCAACCGTATGCGCCCGTTAAACCCATTGTTGAAAATTGGGGTCTAGCGTGGGGAGCACAAGCGGCAAAATTGCGTGCCAATAAAGAAAGATGGGGTATATCGAACATCGATATACCTTCCGAGTCTGGCATACAGGAAACCACCTGCATGCCTGTGCGCAAGCTTCCCGCCTTTCTGGCCAGCATCAACCCCAACAAGGTCAAGCCCGAGCTGCGGCCCAAGATCGCACTTTACCAGGCTGAGTGCGACAACGCCCTCTGGGATTACTGGACCAAGGGCAAGGCAGAGCGACCCGTGGAAGAGCAGGCCATGGTGATCGAGGGAGAATCCTTTTAGACAAATAATGATTTGATCTTATTTTGATAAACTTCATCAATTGTTTTTCCCGAAAGTGTCAAATTTTTCATTTCCTTTAAGTTAACGGCATCACTAGCAGAAAATGAAAATGGTATATAATTATAGATGGTATCAGAAATAGAGAAGGTTGTAGGGCTGAATAATTGAGTAAAATTACTGAATCCAAGAGAATCAAAAAATTCTTTTTCTGTAACTTCTGATCTTGAAAGAACTTCACAAACTTCTGGTCCGCATAAATCATTAAGTTTTGCAGTAAAGGTATTGGAGTGTTTTTGCAGGACAAAATCTGTGAGGTATTTATCCTGTCCTTGTGAATAGGGTTGGAGCTTTATTGTCAGGTCAACAACAATATACGGCGGGCAATAAAGCCACACATGCCCCGGAATTGGGCGCCAAGGAATTTTGGGATCATCAAGATGCCAGAAGTTCCGGGCAGTAATTTGTGGATCTGGAAAGACTGCATTAAAGGCTCCGTCCACAGCCACAGACCATATTCCATGAAGTTCAAGAATTTTCATAAGACATGTCGTCATGTCGATACAAGCACCTTTCCTCCCATCATTCTTTAATTCCGTAAAAAGAACTTGGGCTATTTGTGGTAAAACTTGTTCGACATATGTAAGATAATCATCGTCATATTCTTTATTCAAAACGTAGAAACCATAATTTTGCAGAAATCTCGGGTCTGCATTTTCTGCTTCAATAAAAGCTGGATCATTGTAAAATCCAGGATTGTTAATGTTGATTTTATGTTCTCTAAAAATTTTTTGTAAATGTTCAAGTACCATATGTTGAATCCCCTAGTTTGCCTAAAAGGCAATTATTTAAATGTGAAATTACATCAATGGAAAAATCTTTTGAACAAGTGGAATGATGTTTAAGGTTTGTCAAAATACTTCCAATGAGATTCAAGCTGAGGCTCCTTCAATAACTTCATGAATAATATAAAAAATCATGTTTTTTGACAACTCACCGTGCAGTTGTTGATAGTCTTGCAAGCTCCTGTTTTCTGTGGTTTTCTGTTTACTATGACTGGAGATAAGCGCTTAGCCAATAACTCTCGGAGAGATCAAATGGAAACGAAGCCACAGCCTTGGGCAAAGTGCATTAATTGTAATGCATTTTATAGCGATGCAATGATTAACAAGCAATGCCCTAAGTGTGGTGGGATGGTGAAGAGCGAATTGCGAGACAACACATGGTTTGAATGCCAAAATTGTCAGGGCACTGGTGGAAAAGACGGCAAAGTATGCGGCATTTGCCGTGGTACTGGCTGGAAATTCCAGGAGCCTGGGGCCAACACCTTTTGACAAGCCATACTGCAATATCGTATATTTTTTCATGCGGTACACACAAATCCCCTGGAGGGTGTGAGCATGGGCATTGATACAACGCTTTATGAACATGAAAGTCTTGTGGATCATTCCATACGCATGCACAAACAACTTGCGTCTGATCGCGAGCACAGGTCAGAAATAATGTCTTTGGTCAACGATTTGAATGCGTTGCGGGACAGATATGTTAATGCTTGTCTTGATCGTGACATGTGCGCTGCTGCCAGGGATGAAGCCTTCGAAATAATGCGTGAGAACCAGGATAAGCTTCCTAATCGTGCGCTGATCAATGCAAGGATCAATAATCGCATGGACAAGGCTCGAGAGGACTATCTCACATCTCTGAAAAAAGGCTCTCGCTAGTGTAATTCAAGTCTTTCAAGAGCTGTGGCCCTCTGCAAAGAGGGCTTTTTTATTATTCAATTTTACTTGTTTTTGTGCAAAATTGCTGCTATTGACATTTCTGTCAGGTTGTGGCGTAAAATATGCCTCAGGTGCTCAAAACACCTTGTGGCGGACACGCCAACCCGACAGAATGGCTTTTTTTGTGCCCTTTTGCCTCCTCTGAGGCATTCTCCTGCCAGATTTGCCGGGTGTGGACGAACTACAATACCCCTTTGGGGGAAACTAGTCCGCAGCTCCACAAGCTGTTTTGAGCACCCGGCATTGTCCATTGTGGAGAATGCTTTTGAACCTCAAAAGTTCTTGTGGAGGCCCCTCATGACCCAGTCCCATCTTTCCCCTGTCCAGTTCCACGGCGACACCATCTTTTGCACCACCATCGACGGACAGCCCTTTGCCCCGGTCAAACCCATTATTGAAAATATGGGTCTTGATTGGAGATCACAAGCCGCAAAGTTAAGACACAGTAAGGATCGATGGGGTGTGGTGATGATCGCCACACCTTCAGAATCTGGTACGCAGGAAACCACCTGCATGCCTGTGCGCAAGCTTCCCGCCTTTCTGGCCAGCATCAACCCCAACAAGGTCAAGCCCGAGCTGCGGCCCAAGATCGCACTTTACCAGGCTGAGTGCGACAACGCCCTCTGGGATTACTGGACCAAGGGCAAGGCAGAGCGACCCGTGGAAGAGCAGACCATGGTGATCGAGGCCGAGTCCGTCCGCGCTGGTGTCCATATCCACACCTTCACGTTTCTCCACAAGCACCAGGTGCGGGTTGTGACCGAGAATGGCAAGCTCTGGATGCCGGTAAATGATCTCGGAAATGCCCTTGGCTACGCAGCACCGGCAAATTGGGTTACGATGGGGCTCCCCAAGACTTGGGACGGGAAACTGGCGTTTGATCGCTTTTATGGCACACCCAGCATCATCTCTCCTTTGCCTAGCAAATCTCACGCGCCTGACTGCCGGGTGCTCAGTGAAGAAGCCGTCAGGGTGATGCTTGAAAGAAGCACAAAAACCGATGCGGATGCCTTCAAGAACTGGCTGTATGGGGTCATTATCCCACAGCTTCAAAAGGGTGGCTGGTACGGTCATCCTGAGCGCACAGTAGCCCTTGAATCTGCTCCCGCTGGCCATGTGCCAGCAATGCTCCCTGCCGTGCCGGAAACGAATCTGCGGGGGTACGCCAGGCGCCTTGCAGATCTGGAGGCCTCCATCAAGAAGCTCATGGGAGATATCTCCATTGCCACCAGGCCGACCCTGCTCGATGCTGCATGGGTTCTTGCCGGCAGACACGGCCACAAGGATATTGCTCCTCTGGCCATTACGTTCCTGGCGCCGCTGGAAGAGGCAAGAAACTCGGTCAACCGTGGATTCACGTTGGCGCGGCACGCACTGGAATCAGCCGAATACCTTGCTGGTGATTCCCGTGGTTCTTTGCACCGGCAGCCGCAGGGGGGTGAGTAATGGAATACGTTACGACTTCTGTGGAAGTGGCCCGGGTTGCCTGCCGCAAACACTCTCATGTCTTGCGGGAGATTGATCGGCTCCGCATCGTGCTCCCTGGCTTTGACAAATATCTGGTCAGGTCTGGGGGAGAGCGGCGAGAATTTCTGTTGTCAGTACAGGCCCTGACCATGATGGACATGGGGCCGGGACGAAGCGCCTTGCGCTGGAAATGGCACTGCATCTGCTGCAGGGAGATGTTGAAAAATTCTCAAAACCAACTTAATGAATAGGGGGCTTTGGTTCGTGCGCTAACAGGAACCAAGGTTGGGCGCGTAAGCGCCCTTTATACACGGCTATCGATTTGCCCTAGCTTGTGACCCCGTATCAGTTCGCACCTGATACGGGGGTCAGTTTTGCCCGTGGGGTGTCATGGCCGCCGTCTGGGCATGTTGGCGGACGTGCATAATATTTGAATTGCAGAAGTTGAAACGTTTTTCAGAAAAGAATTATTCGTTTTGGTGCAAAATTTAGTGCCAGATGTCTTGACCTGCCACCCCCTTAATGCTTATGTTCCATTCAACAACGAATATTACTTTTTAAAAGACACACGCTTTTTTTTCTGAAAAAACATCATCCACCAAGACACATTCTTATCATACCAAGGGGGGCTTAGGCCCCCCTTTCTTTTAACCGCAAAGGAGATTGTATGAGAGCATATGATAGCCTTTTTACTCAATCAAAGATCCAACCTAGAGAAACAGCTTTCTCCGCGTTTTTCCCACCGACTGGACAGCCTTTTGATACTCCCTTCAAATGGCTTGCTGAAAAAACGCTGGAAGGGGAACATGCTTGGGGATTTGAGCAGGCAGCCTATCAAGCAAAGTATGCAAATACTAGCTATCCAAAACTCAGAAATTACTTAAATTATACTTTTATCCGTCTTTTAGTTCTTGAAAATGAAGATGGTGGTGGATATTTTATTACATCCCAAGATGGATCATCAATCTGTTTTAATAGCGGGCTGCAAGACAAGTTTGGAAATGATTTGATTTTGATGTTTTCAAAATATGTTCCTCTCGCAAAGGACGAGCCACACAGCGATTGGGTTTACAGGGGCGCAAATACACCAAATGCTCAAGCCTTTGTAGATAAATTCGGCACAGCATCCCCAAAGCTCGCTTGGTATACAAAAGATAGTAGAGATTATATTTTTGATCTCTCATATTCATTGAACGATGAACTTTTTGATCATGTATTTGTGAGAGCAAAAGAACGAGCAGGAATGCCAAAGGCAACTGATGAAATAGTAAAAATTTATTTGAGTGGTGTTTTAAAAAATCTTATCCCCAAAATACAAAGAAACTACAAAGTTGCAATTCCAATATACTATGTACAGGAAAAGAAAATGCAGCTTTTACTTCCGTTTCCAGCTGTCACAGGAGACACGTATTCTGCTTTTCTTGTCGAACGCGATGACGAACGTAAGCGCTATGTTCTCAAAACAATCCTGGACATGGATCATGCGTATTTCGCGGCAAGACTTATTACAAGGCCTGATGAATATTGGCTAAAACCCTAGTTCAAAACAAGTTTTGAAATCGCCGGGTCACCCCCGGCTTTTTTAATCTTGTTGCAGGAAAATCATCTCGGCAGCTATACCAAGAAGCCGTTCATCTCGATAGGCGCGTTCAGGAGGGCAGTTAACCAGATTGTGAAAATAGACGGGGTCTATTTGAAGTATTTTATGGAATATCTCCTCTCCATTGACCTTGACCATGAACTTGATGGTTTCCTCATGTGAAGAACTCTTTTGAGTGATTTTATGTTCAATGAAGCAAAAGGTAATTTCGAGAAATTCTTTTTGGCTTGAAGTGACTTTTGATTGCTCAGTGATTGAAATGTGCTTGTTGCACTTCAAGGCCTTAAAGAGTTCGCTGTCCGGTTTGATTTTTCTCCCAAAGAGCGTCTGGCTGGTTGTCATGTATGCAAACATCCACGGCAGGTTACAAAGGTTTGTCCCTACATACAGATGTCCCTGCATCCCCAGGAATGAATCCAGCAGATTTTTTGCTAGTGCCGGACTGATAATAATACCGGTGTCTCGCTGTATAATGTAGATCACCCGGTCAAACTGGCCACGCAATAGCTGCAGAATATCTCTGCCGCGTGGGTCGGTCTCTGGCCGCCGCCGAGCCCGATCCAGCTCCATTCCAGGGTGGGCATAGGGGCAATCATCATATGCAATCTGGTTGTAGGTGGCGAGACCAGCAACCGTTTTGGGCGTGTGCTTGCCATATGGGGAAGGCGAATTCTCGTGCCGCTCGTAGAGCGCCACAATGCGAATCGGGTTGTCACATGCCGGGCAGACAGCGAAGGGAGCGATTTTGTCCCCCTCCCGCTGATACCATGGCGCCATTTTCCCTGTCACTGCTTCAAATTTGTCCCTGGAAATCTTGTGCACGGGTCTGAGGCCTGGCTGCAATTTGAAGACATTCATGCTTATTCCCTCTGAAGAAGGCTGCTGCGAATTCGCTCGATCCGGCTGTTCCGCCGATAGACCGCTACCCACCATTCGTCAGGAAACTTTGGCACATATCCTTGCATTTCCGCAACAGCCAGACACTCAAGGACCGTTGTCAGTCCGAGGGAAAAGTCGTGGTGTTTGTCCTTCATCCCAAAGATCAATTCCTCACCGCAAGAAGGGCAGAAAACCTCTTCACCTTGCGGCTGTTTCAAATCTGCCCGATTTTCAAGGACGCTCATGCTGTATAGCTCCATTAAACTAAATTAGTAGATATCACGGCCACCATTTTTCGGCTTGTCCACGGATTGCGCCATGTGCTGTTCATTTTTCGCATCCTGACTCGCATTTTGTACATGCCTCTCTTCCTTGCCTCCTGTGTTCAAGGTGCCAGAAGTTTTTACCCCCTTTGCAAATTCGTTTGCACCATGCTGTGCGCCGGCACGGGATTCCTGAATCATGCCTTGAGCGTTTTCGTCGCCCAGGTTGGCGATGAGCTGGCCGATCCAGCGCAGGATCCTGTCTGCCATCTGCGTGGTCAGGGAGAACATCTTCCAGGTGAAAAGGCTAATAACCGCACCCAGCATGATAACAAGCGAAATAATGCCGGTAATGCCATAGTTGCCGGATACGCCGCGGAGGCCTTCGGCAAAAGGTGTAAAGATGAGGCCGATCAGCGGGCCGGTCGCAGACATGGTAATCATGCAGACGAACATGGAGAGTATGAGCAGCAAGGGTCGGAATAGCAGGGAAAAGAACAGGGCATAGCCTGAGCGGGCAGCAGATCCTGCAAAACCTTCCCCTTCTGGCATGGCGTGGCTTATCAGCCACAACGGCGCGGCTACAATTGCTTCCACGCACAAAGCGACCCAGCCAACGATGGCAGATACCCAAACCAAGAGTGGAATGAGTGGTAAGCCGTATGCGTAGAACCAGCATACCCCCCACAAAGCTGTGCCAATCACGGTGAACAGTGTCATGACATCGCCAAGGATGCTCTTTGCAGCCCCGATGGTGGCGCTACTGCCGCCTGCTGTTACGACTCCCGCGGCTTTACCCCAAAGGGAGTCATCCCACTTGTCTGAAGCGGCAACAGCTCCTTTTGCTCCCGAAAGTGCTATAAAGCCCACTTCAACGGCAGTCATGATCTGCCGGGCGGCGCGGGACATGGTCAGCACAGCATCCCCATTTCCTGTCCCAGATGAAAAATCGGCAAGTGTTTTAGCTGGCCACTCGCTAAGGCCGGAAAGCAGCCCTTTGACATGGCCCCATGTGGTGTCATTGCCAAGGGCTGCCTGCATCCGGTCAGACGCTTCACCTTCCTGCAGGTGAGCTGAGTCTTTACCTGTCGCTTGCGTCAAAGTAAGGGTGGCCGCTTGAAGGTTTGGCTCAACATACGTTGACCAGTCTGGGTGGAGCAGCGGACGTACAGAAGACATATTGGGGTAGAGATATTCGGTATTGTCTTCCATGGCCTCAACAACTCGGGCATTGATTGCGGAAAGAGCCCAGTAATAGGATCCTGCCATCAACCAGCCCTGTGTTTTAGCAGTCTCAACGAAGTTCTGGGCGACCTCTTTGCGCTTGGGATCCGACTGTTGGACGACAGCACCCAGCGCGCTCGCGACTGAGGTTGTGTATGCGTTGCCGGCCGCAAAAATCTGAGCACGATCCGTATAGGTCATGGTCTTGTTGCCCAGACGTTCAGCAGGAGCCTGAATGGCGTTGAGCAGATTGCCAATTCCGCTTTGCTTGGCCACATCAATGTCTGAGCCAATGTGAGATTTTGAAACCTTAAATCCCCCAAGATCACCAGGCTGCAAATTTGTTGTATTTTGATTGGCCCCGCAGGTTTGCGGGACGGCAAAGAGGTATACAAGGGAATCCCCGGTATCCCGCCAGGAGCCTTCAATCCATCCCCCGCAGGATGATTGCGCGGCCAGGTACTCCATCAGCCCGCGGCTGCGCAGCGCCCCAGCTGCCAGCACACGCCCCTGGTAATCCACGGTTGGCGGCACTGAAGCGTTTATGACGCCATACTCGGCGATGTAATCAAGTCCTGTCTCCCACAGTTGGTCCGCCATGCCTATGCTCATGCCAATAGCTGAAAGCATAAGAACTTGTAGAGCATTCAGCCCGGCAAAAACAGGTGTGATTGCCGCAAAGGAGAAGGACATGCGAACGGGGATCCAAAGATTGGCATACTTTCCCATGCGGCCATCACGCGCAGCGCCAACCGTTCCCACAATCCAGGTCATGATCACAATCCACACAACGGCCAGCCCGCAGAGGATGTTAAGGGTATTCAGCAACGTGTAAATGAATGTCACGCCGCTATCGCCGTTGGGGGCGCCCCCCATAAGGGAGGATAGATTTTGCCAACCCTGGCCAAAAATTCGGTTAAAAAGCTGGACTGAATAGTCCGTGCTGGAAACATCGACATTGGGGATGGAGGAGAGTCCTGTTGCCATCAGATACGCCCTCCACGCCTAACCCATACCAAGAACGGAACGAATTTCCGTTTGGAGAAAACCTGCAGACGCCAGGTGCAGGCGATTATCATGAAGGCTCCAAGTGAAGCCAATGACAGGTAAAAGAATCCTTGCAGAGTCCGCCAATAAAGGGTCTGAAATCCAACGGGGGGATTCCAGATCATCAGGAAAAGTCCGCCCAGGAAAAGGAAGAACCCCACGATGCGAGCTCTGCGTCGATCGCAGATGGCAAATTGCAGATCTTCTTCAGTGGTGATCCCCCAGTCACGCAAAACATCAGCAAAATCTCGCGTCCGCATGAGGTCTTCTTCCTTTTCAAGATTTTCGCGCAGAAGTGCATTTTGGCGGATCCAAAAAAGTTTTGGCGCACTCAGGATGGCAAGGAGGGCTTTGTATGAATCTTTCCCATTTGCCCAGAACGAAAGGAACTTTTTTTTAAAATAGGCAAACATAATTCGTCCTTGTGCATAATTCTTTTTGACTATAAATAGAAATTATAAAACATCATACAGGAATGCTTAAAAATTGAAAGCACCTTTAGAAATTTGTTGAAAACTATACTTTTTTGTACAAAAAAATATAAAAAATTAAGGTGATTACATGAAAAAAACTAACTAAGAGAATTAGGGAGTTATGGAATGAAAATCATCGAACGAATGAAGAGCAGTATTGCCAAGCGAAAAGGGACCGTGGTCTTGACCAGGGATTTCTCTGATTTCGGGAGTAAGCCTGCTGTTGCAGCAGCATTTCGGGAACTTGTGACACAGCGCGTGCTGTGCCGGCTTGGATATGGAGTCTACGGCAAACTGCACTATTTGCCTGAACTTGATCGATATGGTCTCAAGCGGCCATTTGAAGGTATGGTTGAAGAAGCATTCGACCGCCTCGGGGTAGAGTTCAGCATCGGGCAGGCCCGCCAGGATTACCTTGAGGGAAAGACAAACCAGGTTCCGATGGGTGTGTCTTTTTTGGTTCAAGGCCGTTTTGCGCGGACACTTGCTCTTGGAGGTTTAAAAGTAGTCTATGAAAGAAATAAGCCCAAAAGAAAAAAGCATGATCGAGGTATATGCTTATGAGTCCCGCAAGCCATTGCCTGCAGCGGTGCTTGAAAAGGACATCCTCCTTACGGAACTTTTGAAGCATCTATCCGATTTGCAGCCGCGCGGTTATAATTTTGCTCTCTGTGGTGGAACGGCCCTTGCCAAAGGCTACAAAGTCACAGAGAGGATGAGCGAAGACATCAACCTTAAGGTCTTTGTGCCTAATAATGATTCCGCTAAAACTGCTCTTGCCAGCGCACGTGCACAAATTCGGACTGCAATTGAACGTGCCGGTTTTGACGGCAAAGATTGCAGATCCTACAGGGATAATGAATTTTTTACATTCAGGCTCCGTTATAATAGCTGCTTTTCAAGCCCCTCAGAATCACTCCGGCCTCATATCCAAGTTGAATGCATCAACATAACTCCTGTTGAAAATCTACAGCTCAAAAAGATGAAGTCCATTGTCGGAGAACATTTTGACAGTGGCGATTCATTTGAAATGCCTTGCACCACTCTGCGGGAAACCTTGGTGGAAAAAACGGTCGCTCTTTTGCGCCGGATGCAGGATGGCGAACATAATAATCCCTATCTCATGCGCCATGTCTATGATCTGAGTCAGATTATTCAGACAATCGGCCGTCCAGATGACCAGAAATTCCACGCGATGTTCGCGCATAAAGTCGCTTTGGACGTAGCCCAGTACGCAAAGGACTGTCCATTTTGTGCAGATCCGAGAACGACAATGAAAGCCTCATTGGTGGATTTGCAGCGGTCTCCCCAACATGCAAAAGATTATGATTCGTTGCTACGCGATCTGATTATTCACCCTGGTGTGCCCTCATATGAAAAAGCCCTTTCCAAGTTTTTGCCTTTGGCGGGTGACTTAATCGCGCGAATGGGTCCTGATGAAAAATTGGAAGAAAATCAGAAAAATAAGGGGCGTTTGAAATTTCGCTAGTTAATTTTCCATATAGATATGAAAAACTAGATTGACTTTTACATTTCTATATGAAAAATTGCAGCAACAAGTAATTTTTCAGATTTTAAGAGGGTCGAATGAAAACATTCCGTAAGCCTCAGTCTGATGAGGGGCAACCTCTTTCGGATGAGAGAGATACGAGTGATACGCGAGATATTCTGCCAGTCAGTGAAGATGGGCAGGAACTTCCTCTTGATAACCACGGGAATGAGGCCGACCTCGCTGAATGGGAGGGTTTGCTTCTTGAAGCTGCCCAAGAAGGGAGAGAAGAAGGACCTCTGCTCCCACCTGACGAAATGCCTGCGGCCGACCCTGCCGTCGTTATGCCCGATATGCCCGATATGCTTGCCCCAAGTAATGGTGAAGCAGATATGCCGAAGGCAGGGCCTGAAGCTCCAGAAAACGTTCATAACCTGGGGCCGCAGTCACCGGCTCTGTCGCAACCTCGAGAGGCCATCATGCCGAATAATGATATATGGATGTCTATCATAGAGGCTCACCCCGAGCTTTCTTATCACCAGGCTGAAATCATCCTTCTGATTGCATCCTACGTGCCCGGAGAAGTGCAAGCACTCGAGCGGGCTCAGTATCTTCTGGATCGCATGAAATGCTTGGATAAGGTTTAGCAAGCTACCATAAATAGCTTGTGTGAGATCAATGCAGGGAATGCTAAGTCGGAGCGTGGCGCAGTCTGGTAGCGCTTCTGCTTTGGGAGTAGAGGGTCGCTGGTTCAAATCCAGTCGCTCCGACCAACAAGACCATTACAATTTTTTTGCGCATGCGCCGCCTGATATCAAATGTGACATTGCCTCGCACTGGGTTGAGGACTCAGGCTTGCGGGCGCAGCAGTACGCCAAACAGCGAGAGTTTATGGCCAACATGCGGCCAAACTTGAAGGTCCAATCCGCCCTTTGGCCCTGTCAGGGGCGGATTTTTACATCCCTTTGCAATCTTAGAACTTTTCAAAATATTAGAAAGTCGCTAAAGTGATTTTGCATAAAGGCGCGCCTGAAAATTTTCTCGGAGGAACAGATGGATAATTCAAGAGTAGTCTCTTGGCGCGCCCTTCGCTGCCAGCTCAACAATATGCTGATACGCTATAGCGTGGAAGAAGGCATCCCATTTCTCAATCTTTCCGATGTATTGGCTATAGCTGGTATTGAAGCTGGCAATGCAACGAGCAAAATTCCAGATTCTTTTTGCAGAGTTGTCCATGATGGCAATTCTGCGATATCGGTCGTTACTATTCCTGGCGCGATTCTTTCAGTCTTGTCCACGGCATCCCCTGATTATGATCTTTTCGTGTGGCTGACGAACGCTCCTGCACTCATTTCAAAAGGCATCAGCCAGCGATTTGATGCAACTGCGGATCTGTCTGCATCAGGGGACTATCTTAAAATTTTGGCCGCCGAAGCTGATACGCACCTTCAATCCCTCGGTCTAGCAATGGGGGATGTCCGTAAAGTTATCTGGACGTCTCCTGCAATGGAACCAGCCAAAGATTACGTAAATAAGGCCGAGGAGCAGATGCGTGAAGCTCGCGCATCCTTGCGCACGGCTTTTGTCATAGCTCGGACGCGGGCATCCTGATCACCTTCCCACTCTCACTTCCTTCTGCCAGGGCCGGAAATTCCGGCCCTTTTTTATTTTTCATATTTTTATGTAAAATTAGATTGTATAAAATGAAAAATTGCGATAAAGCATTTCATATGGTTTTGCTCTTTGAGCAACGCAAAATTTTGAGAGCGAGGTCAAAATGATGGACAAGAAGCCTTTTGAAGACAAACAGTTTCGGTCGATTATGAAACGTATACATGAGGCAACCGGCACGAAGACCCAGGTTGAACTTGCTGACGTCCTGGGGATTCGACAGTCGTCAATTTCCGATGCCAAGCGCCGGGGCAGTATCCCTGACAACTGGCTTATGGAACTTTTCAGGCAGTTCAACTTGAACCCGCATTGGATTGTGGACGGAGTGGAACCACGGCAGGTGCCGTTGGCAAACGATTCCATCACCATCGTGGAGAATCCTGCCATGGGCACACCTTATGAAGATATCCTTCAGAAAATATTGGATCTGCTGAAAGAACCTGCCCGGATTCTGTCGAACAACAACGAACAATCACGTCGGTATGTGGAGCATGCACACAAGCAGTGGGAGGCCTTGGCCATGAGTGCGGAAGAATTTCCAAAACTTAAACCAAAACTTGAAGAGGCCTCGCTTAATCTCATTGTTCGGCATCTGAGATTCTGGCGAGCAAACATGAAGAAAATCGATCCGCCCGTCGCGGATATTGAATGTTGCAAGTCCCTTGTTGCGGCTGACGTGTAAGCACGTTCATGTGTAAATAATTTCTTGCCATTAAGGAGAACAATTATGCTTTTTTCGCGCGTCCTGTATAGCCTTATGTGGGCAATTGGGATTTGTATGTTTGTGCCTGGCTTCGTTGGTCCAATCTTTGGGATGAACCTTGGCGTGGCCCATTATCTGCTCATGGCAGCTATCAGCCTCTACGGCTTCCGAAAGGTTATCTTGTGGTTTAACCGTCCTCAAGACGCAAGGGGTGTGATTGATAGCGACGGAAGTTGGCGCCGCGCATAAACAATCACCATTATATTTGCTTCAACTCCCTGACAGCTTTGGAGAATGGATATGCATGAGATGCTAGAAGGGCTAGAATACAGAGTGTTTCATACGAACCCTGAACCGCCCACCTATCGTATTGGAGCCAAGATAAGGGCTGATGAACCTCTGCATGGAGGTAATATTCATTTTGTCGGAGAGTTGTACGACTCCCGAGAAAAAGCTCAGACGTCACTGGATACCATGAGAAACGAAAACCATGCCCGGCCACGATCTGCCGCCAAATGCAAATAAGGTGTTGAAGATATGATAAAGATCACAGGGATACTCTTTATTGCAGCATGGTGCGCGCTTCTTCCTCATAAGCTTGTGGCTTCTCCGCGCACAGTTGAACCTGTGGCAGATTGGGGCCAAAAAACATCAATTGATGGAAAAGACGTTCCTTTCAGCAAGTATCTTGAACTTCACCGGATTGAATATATACCCACAAATCTTCAGGGAAACCCTATGATTATGGCTTATGTCTTTGAAGGGGATATAAGCCTGAAACAGATGACCTCAGAAAGAATGCTCTCGAGGGGATCCTTTGAAGGAAATTTGAACAGGATTTCAGGAAGCACCGTAACAGAATTGGGGAAAGGGGAACATAGCCTGGCACAATGGTCACGCCCTTCCATGACATATACGGATGTTCAACAATAAGAAGGAAGGATCTTGGCGATCGACATCTCGTGATATTCAAGAAAGAACGTTTGAATAAAGGGGATTCAAAGCCAATTTTTGAAACATCAATTGCAATCCCTGTAGAAATTAACCAATGGATTGCCTTTAAGATGCCTTATCAAATAACGCCATTCACAGAATGGTTTTTTATCAAATACAAGGCTCACGGCACGCTCCAGGAAAGCGATTTTCTCTGATCAATTACTAGCTCACCAAAAAATCCTTTTTGGGCCGACATTTGTTGGCCCTTTTTCTTTGCTCAAGTGTCGTCTAATTTTACTTATCTTTATGAAAAATTACTTGTAAAATATGCAAAATTGCAATATTACATATTTTAGAACAAATTTTCATGGAGAGTGCCGTGAACAGATTCCAAAACTATATTCCTCTTTCCACATTTTTTCACCAGAGCACAACGCCGGGGGCAACAGGACCTACTTCTATTGATGAGGTGGTGAGATGGTCGCGCACGCTCCACGGTGGGAAACGTTTTGACCTTCTGGCATACACAAGCCCTCCCACCTCTGATGTATGCATTTACGCTGGGGGCTTGTGCGAATGAGTGCCGTAACGGTTGATGAGCCTGTCAGGGGAAATTTTTGGGATATAATTAAAGGGCTTGTCGTTGACCTTTTTGCCGGTGGTGGTGGAACATCTGAAGGATTAGCGATGGCACTGGGCAGAGATCCAGACATCGCGATCAATCACGATGCGGAAGCACTTGCAATGCATAAGGTAAACCACCCCGGCACCAGGCACATGATTAATGACATAACCAAGGTATTGCCCTTGGATGCAACAGGTGGTCAGCCTGTTGCTATCCTCCATGCGTCGCCGGACTGCACGCACTTTTCCAAAGCAAAGGGGGCTAAGCCCAGATCACAGTTTATCCGCGATCTCGCCTGGGTTGTTATTCGCTGGGCAGAGGATACGCACCCAATGCTGATCACCCTTGAGAACGTGGAAGAGTTTTTGACATGGGGCCCACTTGATAAAGACGGATTCCCGATCAAAGAACATGCGGGTGATACCTTTCGCGCCTGGGTCAAACGGCTTCGCAGACTTGGGTACAAGGTTTCCTGGCGTCTACTTCGCGCGTGTGATTATGGTGCACCAACTACACGACGTAGGCTCTTTGTGGTCGCACGGCTGGACGGGAAAACTCCTTCATGGCCTAAACCTACCCATGGCGCGCCAGGGTCTGCAGCTGTGCGCAGCGGAAAGCTGCTGCCCTGGAGGACTGCAGCAGAGTGCATTGATTGGGAGATTCCCAGCAAGAGTATTTTTGACAGAAAAAAGCCGCTGGCTATAAATACACAGCGTAGGATAGCTGAAGGGTTACGCCGTTACGTTATCAACGCCGCTGAACCATTCCTGGTCACGTATTATGGCGCAAAGAAGGCCAATGATTTTCGTGGTCAGGATCTAGGGCGCCCATTGGCAACTCAGACCACAGAGAACAGGTTTGGGCTTGTGTCACCTGTTATGGTCACCAATACCAGTGGCCATGCCCCATCAAGTATTTGCAGTCCCATTCCAACGCTCACGACCGGAAGCCAGCAAATGCTTGCTGGCGCCATTGTCAGCCCTAACCACACCGCTGAATACTACACCCCATTTCGTGGGCAGGATCTGCAGGAGCCTTTGCGTACTATCACACTGGCGCCGGGCTTTGCCCTGGCCAGCGCGGTGCTAAGTGCTGCAACTGCTCCATTTATTCAGCACGTGCAACATAGCAAAGCTGCCCATGGCGTTATGCCGGCAGACGAACCACTCAGAACCATCACCGCTCAACCCAAAGGCGGCGGCCTGGCAGTCGTGGCTTCTTTGCTAACACAAAAAGCAGAACAAAACACACTTTCAGCCAGCTGCATTGCAAAGCATTATGGTGGAGTTATCGGCCATGGCCTGCGGCAGCCGATCGGAACCATCACCTCGATTGACCACCATTCTTTGGTTTCAGCCTACTTGGTTAAAATGCGCGGATTGAACGTTGGAAGCCCGGCAAGTGAACCTCTACGCACGATTTCGGCTCAAGGTCAGCACCATGCGCTGGTGACGGCTGTCATAAACAAACATTTTGGATCCAGTATTGGTCAACCAGCTCAAGATCCACTGCATACAATCGTCGGCAAGGCAAAGCACTCTCTGACGTCCTGTATTCTCAAATATTACGGGAAATCGGATTGTTCAGGCCTTAATGAGCCCTTGCACACATTGACCAGTAAGGAGCGCATGGCCGTGGCTTCCGCCTGGTTAATCCAGACTGGCTACGGGGAGCGCCATGGGCAAAATCCGCGCTGCCTTGATATTTTGAAACCTCTTGGAACCGTGGTGGCAGGGGGCGGGAAACACGCTTTGGCATCTGCCTGCATGGTCAAGTATTACGGCACCGCGCTTGGGGCTCCCGTTGACGGGCCCATGCCTACACTCACCACCAAGGCCCGGATGGGGCTGATTGAATCCCCAATTGCCGAGGGATGGGTACAGGATCCTGTTGCTGAAATTCGGTATCTGCGCGTCAAAGAATGGCTTCGTTCCTGGGGAGTAATAGGCCCACATGACGAGGCAGAAATTGTGCATGAGGGGGCTGTGTATCGTCTCATGGACATTACCATGCGCATGCTTGCCCCAAGGGAGTTATTCAGGGCTCAAGGCTTTCGTGAAGACTATGAAATTGCGCCTGTTATCAATGGTAAACGCCTGACCAAAACAGCCCAGGTCAGAATGTGCGGCAATAGTGTCCCACCACAGCTTGTAAATGCGATTGTATCGGACAATGGTCCTGAAACATGGCAGATGCCCGAGCCAGCGCCAGCATGCGCAGCGGCAGGGTAGGGAGTCAACATGCAACCATTTTTTTCTGCGGCACATGGAACTCTCTTTAACTCTGATGCCGTTAATGCCCTAAGAGAATTGCCATCAGAAAGCGTTCAGTGTTGCGTGACCAGCCCCCCATACTGGGGACTCAGGGATTATGGTGCGGAAGGGCAGATAGGCCTCGAGAAAACACCCCAGGAACACATAAGCAAGCTGCGCAGCGTGTTTCAGGAGGTGTATCGTGTTCTGAGAAAAGACGGCATCTTGTGGGTCAATTATGGTGACACCTATTCCTTTTCCGCAGACAAGCGCATGTGGACACCTCATGGCAAGCAGGCGAGCAACACCGCCAGTCTGGAAATTGGACTGAAGCGAGACGAATCCTTGCCGCCCAAAAATCTCTTGGGGCTTCCATGGCGTTTAGCCTTTGCTCTGCAGGATGCAGGCTGGTTTTTGCGCTGTGATGTCATCTGGCATAAACCCAATCCGATGCCTGAATCGTGCAGAGATCGGCCCACAAGAGCTCATGAGTATCTTTTTATGTTCAGCAAGGCGCAGCGCTATTTCTACGACTGGGAGGCGATGCAAGAGCCAATTTCAGCGATAGCGAATATGGGGAGCAAGTTTCAAACTCCGCAGTCATTGTCGTTTGCCAGATCGGTTTGTGAGCCCACGCGACCTGGGCAAACTGCTAACCAGCATCGCCCCAATCGTATGCCGCGGCATGGAATTGATACCCGAGGGGGTAACCAAGGAAGTGGAGGCATCCCGATCGTTGGCAAAGGGAATGCAAAAACGTTTCGGGGTGGTGGAGCTTACACCCGCGACAATAGCTTCTGTAATTCAGGAGAGAAGGATCGGGAAAGCCATGGCAATGCCCCAAACCAGTCCTTAACGCGAAATACTCGCTCTGTTTGGACCATTCCCACAGCTCCATGCCCAGATGCGCATTTTGCAACCTTCCCGCCCGCGCTTGCAGAAAAGTGCATCCGCGCAGGAACCCGCCCAGGGGATACCGTATTGGATCCATTTATGGGCAGTGGGACAACCGGCATGGTAGCACGCAATCTCGGGCGTAGGTGGCTGGGGATTGAACTTAACCCAGACTACTGCAACCTGGTTTTAAAGCGAATTGAAGCTGGCCAGCCGCGTCTAACGGATATGCTGCTTGAGAATGAAGAGAGAGAGAGAGAGAGAGAGAGAGAGAGAGAGAGAGCATAAACCGATCCATGCTGAATCTTTTGATTAAAATTTCAAAAGTCGGAGAAAATCATGGCGTCTTTTATAGTTTACAGATCTAATATGAATATCAGGATTGATGACGAAATTATGAGGAGGCACCATTCGTGCTATGATGGGTATCTTATTTGTCTTTCGCACCGCCCTTTTCCATCATCTGTCATGTTCATTCTGGTACTCCCTGACGGCCCTCTTCCCGACTGTCTCGAGGAACACGTCTCGCGCGTTACCGAAATTCCGATAGCCGTTGTCGGCAAAAATGGCCAGAAGCGCCTGTCACAGCATCGTTTCGCTGAGAGTGGGGCCGTACAGTTTTGGTGTGATGATGCTGAAGCATTACTGAAAGTCATTGATGACCGATGGCCGACGAGCAAAGAGAAAAGGCCGGTTGTTGAGGATTAATCATGTTCAACGAATCGTTCTTCCCTACGCCACGTGCTATCGCTGAAAAGATGTTTACCGCTTTGCCAGACGGCATTTTCAACTCGGCCCGGGTGCTTGAGCCCAGTGCCGGCAAAGGCGACCTGGTGGACGCTCTGATTTCCAAAACTCACATGAATAAAGCCCGGATCCATTGCTGTGAGGTCCACCCGGATCTGCAGGCTACTATCCGCGGCAAAGGCTACACTCTCGTTGGTACTGACTTTTTATCATTCATTCCAGATGAGCGGTACAACCTGATCCTCATGAACCCACCATTTGCCGATGGTGATAAGCATTTGCTTCATGCGTGGGATATCCTCGATTCCGGGGATATTTTGTGTTTGCTCAATGAACAAACCATTATCAACGCACATTCTGCCAGGCGCAAGCAGGTTGTGGAGCTTGCACACCAGTGGGGCGAAATTGAATCGCTCGGATCATGCTTTGTGGGCAGCGAACGCTCGACTGAGGTTCGAGTCTGCCTGGTGCACCTGCGAAAAGAGAAGCCGCAATCCAGCGCCTATGATTTTTTGAAAGACGGGTTTGAGCACGAGGCCTCAGCAAGTTTTTCGACTGGGCGGCCGACAACGGAACTGGCCACCAAAGAGGAAGCTAAAAATCTGGTCTGTGCCTACGGCAGGGCCCGTGATATTTTCCTGGATATTGCACTCAAAGTTCAGGAGCTGGGCTACTACGCCAAAATGCTCGGAGAACCATCGGATATATCCACAGCCGTATCTGAAACCCTTGGACCGCTTGTTGCCCAAGGTGTCACTCTGGATGCCCAGGAAGCTGCTTATAGCGAGTTTGTCCGGAGAATGAAGAAGGTTGCGTGGAACCGGGTGTTCAAACTCTCAGGTTTCAGCTCATACCTCTCTGAAGGAGTTCGCCGGGAATTCGACAAAATGCGTGAAGAGCAGGGCGGCATGGCCTTTAACATGGCCAATATTGCTACAATGCTTGATATGCTCTTTGCAAGCCGCAGCGGCATCTTGCAGCAATGTGTGCTTGATGCTTTTGACCTCCTGACAAAATACCATGACGAAAACCGGCTGGAGCTTGAAGGATGGAAAACAAATGATGCCTGGCGGGTGAACCACAAATTCATTCTTCCGTACCTGGTGGAGTTTCCAAGTTACGCCAGAACCTTTGATTTGAGCTACAACCGGAGAAGGGAATTGGAGGATTTGGACCGGGCCATGGCTTCCCTGGAAGGGCGCCGCCTTGAAGATATCACGCAGCGAATTGTGGACTCACTGCAAAAGGCCTTCAGGGAAGGAGCAGGATCGGGGGACATAGTCACGAGTACATACTTTGAAATGAGGGCTTTCAAAAAAGGAACCATTCATTTCAGATTTCTTGATAAAGATCTGTGGGAGCGCTTCAACCTGGTTGCTGCCCAAGGGAAAAATTGGCTTCCAGACGACTGGAAAGGCCGGGCAAAAGAAGCTCTGGTCAGGAACAGGTTTGCAGACAAATTCGGATTGGTTGAAAGCGTGTCGGCGTAAGCCACCCAGAGGAGCATGCAAATGGCAACTGAAAGCAATGAAAATTCAGCAAAGGTTATTGGTGCGGGCGTCAAATTTGAAATAATCCGTAGGATTACTGGCTACTTGGTTGGGACGCTGGATCGGTTCAATAATGCCAAAAAATCTGAGGTCAAAGATCGACGGCCGCATGCTTGAGGTGTATCTGAGAATGGTATATTTTCATAAAAACAAGAAAAATTACTTGAAATTTGAGTAAAATTGGAATATAAATTTATCATCTTAGGAACACCGATTTTGAGTCTGGGTTGGTCTTCATACCAACCCAGATGCCGTTCAGTTAAAGACAATGGAGGCAAGCAAGTCATGGAACCAACCCTCAGTCAAAATCTTCCGATTGCGGTCGAGCCGCTTGCTGTCGAAGACGAAAGAGTCGGTCTTGACGTGGTTAAAGAAGCGCTGAAGTTGAAAAGCCGGAATGCCGTCTTTTCTCGTGTCAAGGCTGGCCTTCTTGCTCAACCTGTAAAGGATGGGAAATTCAATTTCTGGTTCCGCAGCGATCTTATCGCATATGATCGCGCCTTAAGGAGTCAACGTAATCAGCCCAGGCCTGCATCATCTTAGCACGTTCTTCTTTATATTCGGCAAAATTGTATGCAGCTCTGGTTCGATTATCATCTTTATGGCCCATTTGCCTGTCAATAATATGATCGGCAAATCCCAATTCATGAAGCAACGTTGACGCAGTGGATCTAAATCCATGTACGCTAACTTCTTCTTTTGTGTATCCCATCCCACGCAGAGCAATCCTCAATGCTCCATCAGATATTGGCCTGGTTCTGTTGTGAGGTGATGGAAATAGATAATCCCCATTTCCTGTTATTCTTTGAAGCTCCTGGAGCAGGGCGATAACCTGCTTCGATAAAGGGACAAGGTGAGGTTGTAAATTCTTCACTTTGTCCCTTGTTTTTTTCATTCTCTCTGCCCCTACAACCCATTCACCTTTTTCAAAATTGATTTCAGACCATGGCGTCGTGCGCAATGCGGTATGCCGCAAGAAGACATAGGGTAGAATTTTCAGGCAATACAGCACAGACGAAGAACGCGTGACCACCTGACTTTCAAGATCCGCCAAGAAGTGGCCGAACTGGTCTGGATCCAAAATTGCGGCTCGGTGAACTTCTTCATGCTCTGGAACAATTTTCGACAGCCCGGCAGCAACTGTTGACTCGAGAATACCTCGATTCATGGCATCTTCAAAAATTCTGGAGATAACCCTGCAGAGCTTGTCTGCAGTTTCAAGTTTCTCTTCTTTTAAGAAGGGCTCAATTATTAACGCCAAGTCGCGACGACGAACTTCCGGGATGCTCATATGGCCGAGCTTTGGGAAAACGTATCTTTCCAGGAACCCCAAAACTCGGTCAGAGGTCTCTTTGGCAACCGTCTTCTGATACTTGTTGAACCAATAGATCGAGACTTCTTTCACCGAATCTGATCCAGACTGATTGCGCCTGGCTTCATTGGGGTCGATGTTACTGGCCAACAGCGCCTGGGCCTTTTCTCGTTCCTTTCTGGCTTGCTGAAGCGACACCTTCGGGTATTCGCCGATGCTGTAGCTCCGCTGCTTGCCGTTAAAACGGTAAGACATCACAAACCGCTTCGTCCCATTCTTTTCAATATGGAGGTAAAGGCTCATCCCGTCCCTCAGCTTCTGGAGCTTGTCAGGATCGGGTTTGGTATTCCTGATTTTCGTATCTGTGAGTAGCATTTTAGCCCCGTGTTGGTTTTGAAAATGACGATTACGCCAACGACCAACACTATAACCAACGGCTATGTTGACTGCAAACGAAAGCAAATGAAAAAATGTGAAGGGAAGTGAAAACAAAAACCGCCCCAATCTCGTTGATTGGAGCGGTTTTTTGAAAGAAAATGATTTTTGTTGAAATCATTTGAAAACCATTTTGGTGCCGAGGGCGGGACTCGAACCCGCACGAGAATTCTCACTACCCCCTCAAGATAGCGTGTCTACCAGTTCCACCACCTCGGCGCGAGAAGATGAACTATCGTAATCTGAAATCCTTGGCAAGCT